>Ga0247727_10003948_pt1 | contig 32151 bp, 24 predicted proteins | sample WisWelCaveWW1625_FD_202498 | JGI IMG/M metagenome (GOLD analysis project Ga0247727, IMG submission 202498) | Biofilm microbial communities from Wishing Well Cave, Virginia, United States - WW16-25 | ecosystem: Environmental > Aquatic > Deep subsurface > Groundwater > Cave microbial mat | place...
ATCTCGGACGAGACCGTTGCGTTCGGCAGCTTCGCGGTGCTCGCCGTCTTAAACGTCACCGATTCCTTCCAGAATGCGAAGATCGAGTTGAGCGCCTTGTACGCGACCGACAGGATGACACCGCCGAACACGAGGCCCGCCATCTTGCCGCCCTTTTCACCCGCGATGAGCACGTCGGCGCACGCGGTGCCTTCCGGGTACGGCAGGTTGCCGTGCTCGGCGACGATGAGCGACCGGCGCAGCGGCACCATGAATAGCACGCCGAGGATTCCACCCGCCGCCGCGAGCATCATGATTTGCACGTAATTGAAATAGTCCTCGCCGTGCGAAGCGTCCGACAAGAACAACAAAGCCGGAATCGTGAACGCCACGCCCGCCGCCACCGATTCGCCCGCCGAGCCGATCGTCTGCACGATGTTGTTTTCGAGAATCGTCGCGCGGCCGAACAGGCGCAGCACCGAGATCGACAGCACGGCGATTGGGATCGACGCCGATACGGTCAGCCCGGCCTTGAGGGCGAGGTACACGGTGGACGCGCCGAAGATGATTCCGAACAGCGAGCCGAAAATGATCGCCTTCGGCGTGAACTCGGCGATTTCGACATCCGGCGAAATGTACGGCTTGAATTCCTTCGGGGGCGGCGCGGCTTCGCGGGGTGATTCGTGAGCCAAGTTTCGTCCTCCTATTCGAGGTGAATTCGTCGTGGCCGGGCAAGAAGGTCGCACAAAAACAGGCGCACTGCAAGCCAAGACCCGCAGGTTCCGGTTAGAGTTCTTTGACCAACCCGGTCGTCACGAAAAGCAGTCGGCCACTGACGCGCGATGCGTCGGTCCCTGTCAGCCGGGCCACGGCCTTTCGATAGGCGTCGACTTGTGGACGATAGTGTTCGGTCAGCACAGTTGCGCGGCCGGGATCGTCGGTCGGGATCGTGTCGGTCTTGAAGTCGAGTACCTCGGCGCCGACGACTCGCGAGCCGTCGCGCGTGATGACCACGCGATCGAATTTGCCGGCGAGCAGTGCGTCATCCCAACGAATGACAAACGGGCGTTCGCGCCAGAGTTCCGTGGATCGGGCCGCCGAGGCAGCGGGGCGCATGAGTGAATCTCGAATGGCCGGTTGCCGCAGCATCCCGCGGAACTCGCGGATTTGCTCGTCGAGGTTTTCACAACGCAGCGCCGCAGTGCGTGCGGCTTCACGGAGCGCCGCTTCATCCGGTTCGCCGTCGCCGAGCCAGCCGATCAATTCAAACCACGCATGGAACAGCGAGCCGCGATCGAGAGCGGCCGTCGTGCCGAGCCGCAGCCGAGTTCGCAGGTCCACGTGCCGGCCGCCCTCAAGGCTCGACGGGCTTTCGCGGCCCAGCCCCCGAACCGCGTGCGGCGGCGACGCCGCCACCTGAACGATCAGCCCGGACGAGTCGGGCGCGCCGGCCGCGGCGGGTATTTCCGGGGCGGGCAACATTGCCGGAGGCGGCGCGGGCCGCCGCCCGGCGGGGGCGTACCACGCCGCGTTGCCGTGCTCGTAAGCCGTGACGCCCGATTCCAACCGACCGCCGGGAGTAAGCCCGGCGCGGATGATGCCCGCAAATGTCGTCGGCAGGCCGTTCTCTTTTTCTCGCGACGGGGCCACGATCATGTGCATGGCGTGGATCGCCCGTGTCAGTGCGACGTACAGCACGCACAACTCGTCGGCCACCGCTTTCGTCTCCCACTCGACGAATAACTGTTGCAGGTCGTCCGGCAGCAGCCGCTGCAACGACTTGCTGACGTACGGGCACACGCGGTTGATGCGGGCCGTCGGCTCAGGGCGATCGGTGAGAAACGTCGGCCGCTTTTCGATGAGGTCGCCATCCAAATCCGGCAGCACGACGACGTCGAATTGAAGTCCTTTCGCCTTGTGAATCGTCAGCACGCGGACGTTGGCCGGCACTGGGTCTTCGACCGGCGTCGCTTCGACGAACGCCACGAAATGCGCCGGTCGTAGGGTCGCGTCCGGTTCGTAGCGATGGGCCAGTTCGACAAGCTGGCCGAGCCGTTCGAGGTCGCGACGATCGCAGGCGCCGGCACCGGCGAGTTGCTTCACCCAATTCCAGAGTGTCGGGCCATAGCCGTCGGCGAGCAGCGATCCGCGGACACCGGCGGCCACGCGGCTTGCCGCGGCATCGTCGTCGTGGCTCGTCAGTCCGACGAGCCGGCCGAGCGGAGACGTGGCCACGTGGAACCGCGCGGCAGTATCGCCGGGATGATCGGCCAGTTTCAAGAGCGACAAGAGCACGGTCACGGCCGGCGTGTCGGTCAGCACGTTGCCGCCCTCTTCGCTGACTTTGAGGCCGCGCCGACGCAGTTCATAAATCAGCCGCGGGATCATCTTGTTCTTGCGCACCAGCACACCGATCGACCGGCCAGGCGCGCGTGCGGCGATTCGCTCCACCTCGTTGGCCGCACAGACCAGCGTTTCCTCATCCTCGTCACCGCTTGCCTCCAGGCGCGGCGCGACGCTCAGGCAGACGTAACCGGGCAGGTCGGTGCGGGCAGTTTCGTGATGTTTGAACTTGGCGCGCCAGGCGGTCGCCGCGGCTGGGTAACCGGCCAGGGCCGCATTCTTGTTGATTTGGCCGAAGACGCCATTCACTACGTCGATGATCGGCTGCGCTGAGCGTTGGCTTTTGTTGAGCGGCTCCCACGTCAGCTCGTGGGGACCGGAATGCAGCGTGTCGAAAATTTCCGCGATGCCGCCGCGCCAGCCGTAAATCGCCTGCTTCACGTCGCCAACGCAAAAGAACGAGTGACTGTCGTCCGCGAACGACACGATCTCGTCGAAAATCGGCCGCACCACTTCCCACTGCACGAGCGACGTGTCCTGAAACTCGTCGAGCAGCAGGTGGCGCACATCGGCGTCGAGCCGGTAGTAGATTTCGCGGTAGTTGCGGATCATCGCGCTGCGAGCGAGCGAGCGTGTGACGTCCTCGAATCGCAGCCCACGCTGCAGTCGCTGCAGCCGGCGATAGCGCGAGTCGAATTCGTCGAGCAGCCGGTACGAAGCCTCGCAGCGGTCGGCGATGCGGCCGACGAGCACGGCCCGTGCCTCGGCGATCAGCGGCTTGAGCGACTCGCGAATCGCCGTGGGCACCGGCTCGCGGTAATATTCCCCGCCGGCCATCGCCGCGGTCACCAGTCCACTCTCAACGAATTTGTCCCATACCTTGCCGCGTGCCTGCTCGATGGCCGACACTACCGCCTTCCGCCAGTTCTGGTTCTCTGTCCCCTTCTTGGTGCTCGGAACGTCGGCCTGCTCCAGCGAGCCGATCGCCGCGTCGATGTCCGCCTGCTTGCGCCGCGCGGGGCGCTGGATGCGTTGCCACGCGGCCGCATCGGTCTCGCAGAACAAACCGTGCTGGTCGCTGACCAGCCGGCGAATGCGATCGGCCACCGACCGCGATGCGTCGCCACGCGACACCTGCCGCACCATTTCGACCAGTGCTCGCGGATCGCAGTCGCGCAGCGTCGCGTGGATCGCTTCGCCGCGGAGCATCGCGTCCGTTGACTCGTTGATGATCTGCCAGTCGGGGGACAAATCGAGTTCGATCGCGAAGCTGCGCGCGATGCGGGCAAAAAAACTGTCGAGCGTGCGGGCGTGCAACCGGTGAAGCTGGCGAGCGAGACGGCCGACGAGTTCGCACGCCCGCGCCGGTGCAAGCAACCGGTTGCCGATTTGTTCCGCGAGCTTCTGACAAAGCTCCGGATCGACCGCCGCGGCGGCGAGCCGTTGCAGGATGCGTTCGAGGATTTCGCCCGCCGCCTTGCGCGTAAACGTCGTAGCCAGGATGTGGTCCGGCGGTTCGTCGGCATCCAAGAGCGCGATGAAGCGGCTCGTCAGTTGGTGCGTCTTTCCCGCGCCGGCCGACGCGCCAATCGCCGTGTGTCGAAATCGCGGCTCGCGATCACTCATGGCTCGTCGTCCTCGCCGTCCAGGCAACAGGGTGGCACGCCCAGAGTCTTCGATGGGCGTGGTGAACGAACGATGACGGGCCAGGCCACGCCCATCGAAGACTCTGGGCGTGCCACACCATCCTCGCTGATTCGCCTCATGGCTCGACCTCCTCATCCTTCTCAAGCAGTGGCACGGTGCGGCTCTCTTGGCAGATCCACGCGAATTCGTCGAATCCGCGCGGCGGCGGCTCGGTCGGGCGGTCAGGGAACTTGCCCGTCCGGATGCCGCGAATCACTTCGCAAGCGGCCTCGTCGGCGGAGGCCAACTCGTCCGCCGTCCAGCCGGCCACGAGCACCCCCACCTTCACCGGGTCACGCGGCAACACGATGTAGCCGAGCTGCACGTCGCCCGTGATTCCAATGGCCCGCACCAAATGGCGGTAAAGCGGCAGTTGCAAGTCATGCCACCTGCCGTCGCGGCCGAGCGCCTTGTCCGGCTTGTCACCGTCCTCGCCCGTCTTGTAATCGAGCACGCACCACGTGCCGTCGCGCTCGTGGCAGTCGATACGGTCGATGCGGCCCCTTAAAAACATCGGCTGGCCGTCCACTTCGAACGGCGCGTCTTCTCCGGTCACTTTCCTCTCGACCTGCTCGATCCGCCAGCCCTCGGCACGCCACTTCGCTTGCCAGTTCGCGAATGCGTCAAGCCGCAGCCGAAGCTGTTCGATCTGCACGCGGACGGCCGGCACCGCGTCCGCGCCGAATCGCTCGGCCACAACCCGATCGATCTGATCGTGCAGGAAGCCGCGGATCGATTCGGCGTCGGTCGAATCCTTGATCGGGTCACTGCCAAATCGTTCCAGCACGTCGTGCGTGAGCGTGCCGAATCTGGCCCCGTCCAGCTCGTCAGCCGGCTCGATCGCCGCCAGCTTTAGCACGTGCCGCAGGTAATATCGATAGGGACACGCCAGGTAATCCCTGAATTCCGTGACCCGCATCGACGTGATCGGCCGGACCAGCGGCGCCGGCTTCGGGATGTCGACAAAGGGGTCGGGAGTCTTTTGTGCGAAGCACCGTGCGGGCCGTTCCGGCAAAAGACTCCCGACCCCTTTTTCGTCCGGGAAGAACACCGGGATCCGCCGGGCGATTGTCTGATCGTCGCACGCGAAGAGCAGCCGGCTCGGCGTGAGCGGTTCGAGGTCGGCCCGTCGCCGGCCCGCGATGATTTTCACATCCGAGCGGAAAAAGGGGTCGGGAGTCTTTTGTGCGAAGCACCCTTCGGGCCGTTCCGGCAAAAGACTCCCGACCCCTTTTTCCGCGTGCGACGCCAGGATCGCGGCCAGCGAATACGCATCGCGCGCGTAGCGGCGGTCATTGTCAAGCAGCCCGAGCTTCTCGCGCAGCCGGTTCGGCAGGAACGGGTCGGAGTTGACCGACTGTGGCACCAGCCCTTCGTTGAACCCCGTCACGATGAGCGCGGGTGCATCATCGAGCGGCAGCTCCAGCCAGCCCAGCAACTCGATCGCATCGCGGCGCGGCGGTGGCGGAATCGACTCGCCTTCGGCCAGTTGCAGCGCCAGTTGCAACGCCGTCGCCGCGTCCACCACCGGCCGCGTTCGCGGATCGAGGCCGTGAAGCTGCTGCAGCACGGCGTGAATCGACTCGCACGCCTGGATCACAACGCGATCCGCCGCATCGTTGCGATCGAGCTTCCGGCCGCCGTAAACCGTCAGCATCAACTCCAGCAGCGGCTCGGCCCATTCCGCCAGTGGCCGGCGGCCGGCAAGCCCGGTCAGCCATTGCTCAATCTGGCGATACGCCTGGAAAAAGGGGTCGGGAGTCTTTTGTGCGAAGCACCCTGCGGGCCGTTCCGGCAAAAGACTCCCGACCCCTTTTCCCTCTCGTAGCGTTGCTTGCAGATGTTCGGCCGTGAATTCATCGAGCGCGGTGATCGGGTCATCGCAGCGGAAAAAGGGGTCGGGAGTCTTTTGTGCGAAGCACCCTTCGGGCCGTTCCGGCAAAAGACTCCCGACCCCTTTTTCCTTCATGTTCGCCTGCAGCCACAGTCGCACGTCGGGATGCCGAACCAGAGCGGCGAAGTCGGCCGCGCGGCGACGCTCGGCAAAGTCACCCACGACCTCGAGCAGTCGAAACGGCCCAGTGCGTCCGACCGGCACGCCGGCGGCGCTGCGGGCGACGAGTTCGTGTTGCTCGAACTGCCGACCGATGTACGGCACGACTTCCTCATCCGGCACGCCCACCGTGATCTCAGCCGCCGCGTGCCGCGCACCGTACGCGGCGATCGCCCGCAGCACGGCCGCCGCCTGATCGCTCGGCCGCTCGACGATCTCGACCTGCTCGGTCCGCAAGTCGATCTCCGCATCGCGCCACGCCTCAACCCGCGTGCAACCGAGTTCGTCGAACCGCTCCGCCATTTTCTTCGGCGCAAACACCCAGGATTGGAAAAAGGGGTCGGGAGTCTTTTGTGCGAAGCACCCTTCGGGCCGTTCCGGCAAAAGACTCCCGACCCCTTTTTCCTGTGCGGCAACCTGCTCGATCATGCGTCGGACGACGAGATTGAGGTCCGTCGTCGCCAGCAACACGACCGTCTTCTCCGTGCGGCACGCTCGCCGTTCGACCGCTCCCATCCGCGCCGCGTCCCGATCCGCCAGTTCCAATTCGTCAAGCCGCGCGAGATACAGCCTCCGCACAGTTTCCAGCGCCAGCCAGCGGTCCTGTTCGTTGAAATCCGGCAACTCCTCACCCCGTTTGGCCACATCGGCAAACGTGAGCATGTCCCCGGCCAACTCACGGTGCAGCCGCTCACACAGTCGCGCGAGCGCGCACCATCCCTCAAAATCATCCGGCTCAGGCCGGCGTGGAAATACGTTGGCCAGCGTATCGAGATCGGCCGCCTGTAGCGCAAACATCCACGCCAACAATCTCGCCACATCGCCCGCCGCCGGCCGCGGCATGTCAAACAAATGATCCGGCAGCGTCCCCGTCGTCACCGTCAGCGGCGGTATCAACACCAACCCATCCCGCTCCGCCCGCTCCACGAGCAACTCAATCAACCGCCGCCCCGCCCGCGCACCGGGCAGGACGACGATGAGATTCTCCAAATCCAGGACTCGCTCGCGCCCGAATCGCTGCACCAACTCATCGACCGCGGCGTGCAGGCACGGTCGGGTCCAGCCCAGAAATAGGCACTCGGCGCTCATTCGGCTAACCCCCCGTCAATCGACTAAGAATCTCCGCCCCTCCGTTTCCTCACTCCAGCTTATGAATCTTCGCTCCCTGCAAAGCCCGGTAGCGTTCCGGATGGCACGATAGCAAGATCACTTGCAGGCGTTTGGCTGCCTCCTCGATGATCGCAAGAAACCGCTCGTGGCGTCTCGGGTCCGTGTTCACCAAGGTGTCGTCAAGTACGAAAAGCATGCGCTCGGACTGAGCCAAGTACTGGGCCAGCGCGAGGCGGGTCAAGAGAAAGAGCTGCTCCTGGGTGCCGCCGGAAAGATCCCGCACGGAGCGTTCCGCGCTATTACCGATGACAATTCCCGTCAGGCTGAGCTGTTCATTGAAGACCGGTCTTCGGCCTTCCCGCGCGGTCACGCGAGAAAACAGCCGTTCCACTTGCTCGGAGATCGGACCGGTCAAAGCGGCGACAACGGCTTTGCGTCGGAGATCGATTAACGTGTTCAGCAGTCTGATGGCTCGTGCTTCTCGTTCTGCCTGGGCGTGTCGCGCGGTGGCCAGTGCCAAGCCCTCCTCCTTCTCGACCATCTGACCGTAGAGCCCGAGGGCGGCCGTCTGCTCTATCCGGTCGCGCAGACTAACCATCGCGTCGTGACAGGTCTGGATCTCCCGTTCGACCTGTTGGATCGCAACCGAAAGCCGTTGCGCCCGCGCCTCGGGATCGTCGCTGGGAGGCGGGAGTTGCTGCTTGAGTTCATTGACTTGGTCCTCGGCCGCGCCGCGTTCTCGGCGTGCACTGTGGTAGGCCTGTTCGAGGATCTGTTCGTCGCCGTAGGTCCGGTGCAGAGAGTCGATGACTCGCTGCGCCTCTAGCCCCGCTACTTCGGCCGCGGTCTTCTTGTTCGTCGTTACACTCCGCAGGCTGTCAGCGGAACGAGACACCGTGATGACTCCGTCGCGTTCTGTCTCAAGGGAGCGCACTTGGCTCACCGCGGCATCGTGTCTTCGCTGGAACTCATCGATATCGGGCAGAGTGGCTTGCGCGATACCTTCGACCGGCATGGCTATCTCCTGACAGAGCGACCGAAACTCGGCCTCGCGGGTCGTGCTGGCTTGCTTCAGGCCGGCGAGTGTCGTGTGCTCGGCCGCCACCGCGCGGATCTGATTGTCCAGCCCCGTGATCTCAGCTTGCAGGCCGTCGCAGAGAGCCTTACGCGCCTCCAGTTCTTCGATGTTGGTGACGCCGAAGCCGTGAAGTGTCTCGCGCATCGCCAGCTCGAGCTTGGTCCGCTCGCCCTGGAGCGTCCGCACCTCGCCCGCGCCAGAGCGAATCTTGATGCTACCGATGCCCGCGAGTTCGAGCGACGCTTGATCAGCGGAGTCAAACCTTCGCTCTTCTCCGACCTCGAAAGCCAACTCCTCACGGCCACCTGACCCTTCAAAGGTCCCCTGGCAGGTGACCTCAAGGCGCACGGCCATCGACAACCCAATGCTCTTGAGTTGCCCATCCAGCTCGCGGAGTTGGTCCGCCCGCTTGCGAGCGGCAGACACGTCAGCCGCCTTTGGTATTTTGACGGCTTCCAGTTGCTTGGCACGCTCGGCTCGCTGATCGGTCAGCCGCTGCGCTTCGTCGATCGCCGTGCGCAACCGTTCAAGCGAGCCGGCGACCGCGCGGGCTTCCTTGAGCTTCCGAGCCTGCCGCAGCTCGGTTGCGTGATGGTCAATGACTATCCGGACGCGCTCTAGCTCGCCGGTAAACCGCTTCTCTTCCGCAGCAAGGCTCTCACGGCGGGTGTCTATCGCGTTGAGTTCGTCGTCCGTTTTTCGAGCCGCTTCGTGCTGTTCAGCGAGCGATTCCTTGGACGATTTCAACCGCTCGCGATCGGCGTCGAGCCTCTCGAACTGCTGCTGGTGATTCTTGAGTTTCGCTTCGGCCAAATTCAGTTGGTCCCTGAGCTGCCGGACGCGTTCGATCTCCGCGCGCAGGCCCTCGAACTCGCGCTGTCGATCGTCCCGTTCCGCATCAAGGCGCAGTCGTTCGGCCTGGCGATCCAGCAGGGCGACAGCGTTGGAATCAGACTGGCTATGTTGCACTCTGAGCGCGTTGAGGTCGGCGGACAATCGGACGATCTCGTCGGCCCTCTCCTGCACGTCAGCGCCCTTTTTGTAGGAGCCCTTGGCGGCGGTGAAGATCTCTGCGTACATCGTCCGCACACGCTCCGCCAGAGCCGCCTCGCCGGAGTCGACTGTCATCTGTCCGAGCGCGCTCTGGATGCGACCCAGCGCCGCCTGGGTGACGGTGGGTGGCCCCAGGTCGTCCCCTTGCGGGACCCACAGCAGCCGCGCGAGTCCACGGTGCTCCGCCTTGGCCGTCCCTCGCCCCGGACGCTCTCCCAGCAAGAGTTCGCGTACCCGGTTGTCCGCTGCATCGCCGTCGGCCACAGGTTCAAATCGGTTGCCGCCCCATTCCGACAGCCGGCACGCCGCGCCATCGAGAAACGTCTTCTCCAGGCAATACCGAGTGTCGTCCACCTGGAATTCGACATGGACCTTCGGTGCCAGCTCGGTTTGCCACGGTCGGACACTCTCCATCTCACTGCCGCTCGCCTTGTAGGGCGTGAAGAAGGCGTGGTGGAGACCTAGGAAGAGCGTGGACTTGCCCGATTCATTTGGCCCCAACACTAGATTCAGTCCCGCATCGAGGTCGCTCAACTCGTGAGCACCGCGAAAACACCGGAACCCTTCAACCTGCAATCCCAGCAGAATCATTGCCACACCTCATTCGCGAGACGAGCCACCATGGACACTGCCTCGTGGATCACACGCGGGTCGCCGTCACATAGGTCCAGAGCCTGTCGAAGCGTCGAGGTCTCCGCAGGCGTGGCTTGCAATCCATCGAGTTTTCCTGCCACGTTGCTCGCGCCCGCTGCCTCGAGTACGGCGGCCGGGTCAGCAAGAATCTCCAGCGCCGCCATGTCCGCCAGAACCCCGGCCAGTAGCGGATGAGCCCTGGCCAAATCGTGCAGCCGCCCGCGCCCGACATCAGCAGCCACGCCGGACCGGTCCAGATCGAGAAACAGCAGCCTGGCCCGCGCCCAGGCGGCGAAGTCATCGAGCGCCTGATGCGCCTCGGCCGCCAACCTCCCGCCGATGCGAAGGCGAACTAACTGCGAGTCTGCAACAGTCAGTGCCTCGATTCGCCGCCGAAGGTTCTGGAACGCAGGTTCGAACGCGTCTGGCAACGTCTCGTCCCAGGTTGTCCATTGGAGCCCGCCCGCACGGACTTGCTGCACTGACGGAACCGAGCCGGTGTCCGCAATCGTGACGAGTGAAACTGTGCCACTTCCCGGTTCATCGAAGCCGGTTGCTTCCGGCGACCCGGGATAGACGCACCGTCCTGCGTGAGCGTAGAAGGAGTGCCAGTGGCCCAATGCCAGATAGTCCAGCCCGCGGCGCTCGGCGGCGTCTAATGCGATTGGGAAATCGTCCGGCTGGTACTTGCCCTCGATTCGCAGCGAGCCGTGCGTGACGCCGATCCGCACGAGCGCGTCGCCGTCGAATTCGGGCAGCTTGGCCGTCGGGTCTTCTGAGGATCGCTTCTGGGCGATCGGGTACGGTAGCAACACCGTTCCGATTCGGTCCAAGACGATCGGTTCGGCTACGCGGATCGTTAGCACATTCGCCGGTGCAGCCTGAAATGCCCGACGATTATAGACCGAGTTCGGCCCTAGCGGGTCGTGGTTGCCGGGTAGAACATAGACCGGAATCGGCGCGGCATCACCCAGAATCCGTAACACCTGGTGCACGAGTGTGTCGGCGACTTGATTGTCCTCGAATAGATCCCCAGCGATCAGGACGAACTCCGCCCCTTGCTCCCGCGCAACAGCCATCACGCGTGCTACGGTTTCCAACCGCACCGCACGCACTCGCTCCGCGACTGCGGCCACATGGCCCGCCCGCATGCCTATCTGCCAGTCTGCCGTGTGTAGGAACTTCACAACGCTCCCGTTCGGTACAACAGTCAGAGATCGGATTGGTATTCGTCCACCACGCCTTAGCAATTCACTCGAGAGACTCGGCCTTGGACTCGTTCGTCGATCGCGAGTTGCACGAGGTTGTCAAACGCCGGTGTTGTCGCGCGGCGGATTTCATCGACCGGCGCGCCTTCATAGCGCTCCAAACCTCGGAGCGGGCTGTCCAGGTGAATGTTGGCCGCGTGAATGAATTGGAACAAAGGTGGTGCTCCTGGGGCTTCGCCGCCTTCCTGGTCTCAGCGAATTCGCCGACCTGCAGCCGCGGACACGGTTAGATTCCGGCCGCGGCACTGAGACGAGTCCGATTATGCACCGGCGACGATGGCTCCGCAACTCTGTAGGCACTCCCGTCCGTGCTCGATCCCGCCCTCAGTCAAAACCTTGGGTTCGAGTGACGGCGGTTTAGCTCCCGCGCTTGCTGTTCTCTAGCCGGCTAGGATAATGACCGTCGCGTCTTTGGCCGCCAGTGTTGCCAAATGCTGTTGTGGTCAGGATGAGATTGATGCCCTCCTCTGAGTTGCCTTTGAATGGTGCCGCTGACACAGATTCTGTGCCGGTTGCTCCTGTCGTTCTCCTTGCCGCGCGGCCGCAGCCGCGGTTGCCGGCATGGGCGCGGTTGCTGGTGTATCTAATCACGGCGATCGTTGTCGGTGTCGTCGGGAATATCGTTGGTTCGATTCCGGGCGTCGTCGCGGTGATGTCCGGGCCGAATGCTCCGAAGGGGTTGTTCTCGCCGGACGGACTTGACGGCGACGGGCTGTTGGCTGCGTTGCCGGCTTGGTCTGTGATCTTGATGAGCTATTGCACGTTTGTGCCGGTCGCTGGGGTGACGCTGGTGTTTGCTCGATTCATTGACCGGCGAAGCTGGGCGGAGATCGGGCTGGTGTTTCGGCCCGCGACCCGGCGCGAGCTTTTGATCGGTGCGTTGCTGGGATCCACGGTGGTCGTTCAGACGCTCGGGTATGCAGCCTTCGGATTGGTGGATCTGGATCGGACCGAACACTCCGTGCTTGCAGCCGCCGTGTCTGGGCTGATTCTGTTTGCAGGCGTTGGATTCTGGGAGGAGCTGATCTTTCGCGGCTACTTGCTGCCGAATGCAGAGGCCCTCGCCGGTCGTGTCGGCGGGATTTTGATCAGTTCGATTCTGTTCTGGTCCGTGCACCTCATGACGCCCGAGGCGCGCGACCCTCTGACGGGACTGGGACTATTCCTGATGGGCGTGCTGTTCTCGCTTTGCTACTACGGCAGCGGTTCGCTGTGGCTCGGCATCGCGATGCACGCGAGCTACGACTTTCTGCTCGTCAGCTTGTTCCAACCGCACTCGCAAATCAATGTGCCGACGGTGTATTCGATGGACGTTTTGGCCCCGCCGTGGCTCGTGGGTCCGCCGGGTAAAGCTGGCCTGCTCGATATGGCCTGGCTCGTAGTGATGCTCTTCGGTGTGTACGGCTGGCTGTATCGGCCGGCGCGGCGACCCCCTCACCCCCAACCCCTCTCCCCGCAGACGGGGCAAGGGGAGTAGGTTTTCCAATTGGCTCTACGTTACTTGGCGAATCGCACGCAGTAGATCGGCGGCAAGTGCTCGGACACGCACTGCCACGAGTCGCCTTGATCTTCGGTGACCCAGAGCGATCCGGTCGTGGTGCCGAATGCCAAGCGGTCGCCGCTCGCGTCGATGTCGAGGCCGTGGCGGTACGTGAGGTCGTAGGCGTGCTCCTGCGGCAGTCCCTTGCGGAGGATTTCGTAGGTCTGGCCACCGTCGCGCGTGCGGGCGACGCAGACTTTGCCGTCGGGCGGGAGGCGGTGCTCGTCCTTGACGCCGGGGACGAACCACGCGGTGTTCGGGTCCTGCGGGTGAACGGCGACGGCGAAGCCGAACGAGGTGGGCGACAAGTTCGTCAGGTTCGACACGTCCTGCCACGAGGCACAGCCGTTCGTCGTGCGGAAGATGCCATTGTGATGCTGCGCCCAGAGGTAATCGGGATTGGACGCGCACTGAACGACGCGGTGGCCGTCTTGGATGTTCGGGTTGTCCTTCTGTTCCGGTGGCATGTATGCGGCCCACATGCCGTCGGCGCGGCAGTTCCACGTCGCTCCCCCGTCGGTCGTGACCCACACGCCACCGCAAGAAACGCCGAGCGAGACGTGCCGCGCGTCGCGCGGATCGACGCAGATCGAATGGATGCCGGGCTTGTCCGCGCCGCCGCCGAACCACTCTTTTCGCTTCGGATTGAACCACAAGGACTCGACGAGTTGCCAAGTCGCCCCGTGATCGCTTGAACGAAACAGCCCACCGGGCAACGTGCCGCACCAGAGCACGCCCGGCTCGTTCGGTCCGCCCGCCTCCAGCGACCAGATGCGGTCGAGCTTCCACTCGATCGGCTTACCCCAAGAGTCCTTTTGATCGTCGTCCGCGGGCTTTTCCGGGTACGCGGGCACGCCGAGTTCCTGCCACGTCGCGCCACCGTCGGTTGAACGGCGCATCTTCGCGCCGAAATGTTCGAGATGCAGCGCCGCGTAAAGCGACCCATCCCGCGAATCGGGCAACGTCATGATCACGTGTTCGGCCAGAAATGCCGTCCGCGTAATCGACCATGGCACGCTGCCGCGTCCGGTCCGTTCGATCGTGAAAAGTCCCTTGCGGGTGGCCGCCAGAATCCGATTGCTCAACGATGTCTCCCTTCTGGATTCAAAGCCGAATGGCTGTGAGGCCCTGTAGGGTGGGCCGAGTCTACGAGTCCCACCACAAAGAAGCTGAATCGGTGGGACTCGCATACCCGGCCCACCATACAATGACTCACCCCCCCGACAGCGCCTGCATGACGTACACCTCTCCATCCGGCGGCACGGTATCGCTCAGCTTTTCGCGGTCCCGAATCATTTCGCCGTTGACGAAGACGATCATGTGCTTTCGCACGGCCCCGTGTTCGTCGAGCACGTAGCCGCGGGCCCGCTGGTTTTGGGCGAACACGGCATCGAGCACGTGCCGCACCGTGCTGCCCGCGACATCGCAGGGCGGGCACGAAATGTGTCGCTGAATATTGGCGGTAAAAACTACCCGTGGCATCAAGACTCCGCGCACATTCCGTGCAGGTACCGGGTGAATAACATAGGAGAAGAGGAGACTAGACGCCGCAGGTTCACGCGTCAAGAATACGCACGCGGTTTTGTAAACTCTTTTGCCGGTCACTTTGGCACGATAGCATGATATGGAACTACGGGGCGTTGGGTCATACACAGAAGCCGTCCGGATTTTCGAGAGTCCGTTGATACTTGGGAGTTGGTAAATGAGTCGGCTTATTCTTGGGACAAGCCTGGCGGCATTCGCGTGGTTTGCGGTTTCGGCTAGCAAACCAAATTCGGAACACCCCTCGCTGCCCAAAGACACCTTGGCAGCCATACTGCCGATCGATCAAATCCCGCTCGGGCTGGAGTCCACGCGGGCAGTCCCGCCGGACAATCCGATCACTGAGGCCAAGGTGCTACTTGGCCGCCGGTTGTTCTTCGATCCGGTCCTGTCGGTCGATCGCACAGTCTCGTGTGCAAGCTGTCATGATCCGGCCCATCATCTGGCCGACCGCCGCCCGACATCGCTGGGAGTGCGTGGGCAGAAGGGGACTCGCAACGCCCCGTCGCTGTTCAACATCGCTTACGGCACGAGCTTCTTCTGGGACGGCCGGGCCGCGAGCCTCGAAGAGCAGGCCTTGAAGCCGATCGAGAGCCCGCAGGAGATGGGAAACACGCTCGATGAGGTTACGAAGCGACTGGTCGCCGATCCCAGTTACCGAACCCAATTCGAGGCCGCATTTGCTGACGGCGTGACCTCGAAAAATCTTGCCCGAGCGATCGCGAGCTTCGAACGGACGCTCCTGTTCGGCGCGAGCAAGCCGGATGCATTCAAGTATGATGGCGAGGTGGACGGCATGACCCCAATCGAGCGGCACGGCATGTGGCTGTTCGAGAGTCGCGGCCGCTGCTGGCGCTGCCATTCCGGGCGCAACTTCAGCGACGAGCAGTTTCACAATACCGGCGTCGCGTGGATTAAGAATGCGGAAGCCGCGCCGGCCGATCTCGGTCGATTCACCGTTACCCAGCGCGACGCTGACCGCGGCCGATTCAAGACCCGGTCGCTGCGCGGGGTCGCACTGACCCCGCCATACATGCACGACGGAAGCATCGCGACGCTCGAAGAAACGGTCGAATTCTACAATCGCGGCGGGGGGAAGAACGCAAACCTCGATCCCATCCTCGAGCCGCTCGGCCTCTCCGCCGATGAAGTTCAATCGCTCGTGGCCTTCCTCAAGGCACTGTCCCAATCAGCAAGCGAGTAGAGGTTTCATCTCGATCGCTACTTGCGTTCGGCATTTACCTTTTTCAGGTTCTCGATGTGGGCAGTTCTGAGGAAACGAATGAAATCGTCGTCGACGACGCCGCGGGCGTGGCCGAGCCCGTCGCTGGAGACTGGCAATTTCTGGGCCTTGCGGAATTGGTCCACTGCTTCGGCAGTCTCCAGGTCGAAGATTCGGCCGGGAGCACCATGCACGTAGGCGGCAACTTCGTCGGCGGGAGTGTCTTTGCGGAAGTAGCCGAGCCCGTGCAGCCAGGTCTTGAGCTGGGCCACGTCGCGGCCTTCGATGAGTCGGAACGTGCGGTAGCCGAGGCGTTGGCGAATGGTGTCGTATTGGCGTCGCAGTTCGCCGACCGGCTCGGCGTGCTCGGCAACCTGGATGTTGATGGAAATGTTTGATCCGTCCATGTGCCTGCGCCGCGGGTCGGCGACGATGAGTGCGGCCGATTGCTTCTGGCCGGTCCGCTTGTCGCCGCCGGCCTTTTGGCCCGCCTCCATGGCGGCGATGATTCGGTCGGCGAGTTCCAGGTCCGCGCCGTGGCTGGCCTCGAAGCTGTCCGCGGTCGCATCGATCACGGACTTGCCGGCGAGCAGGTTGCCCTGCACCGTGTAGTTCTTGCCGGCGCGATGACTTGCATGGTCCAGGCAATTCTTGCCGGTGAACGTGGCTGTGTTCCCCTTGGCGTCGATGACGCCGATCTGCCGCTGCTCGCGGCTCGTATCGTCCTTCAGCAGTTCTTCGATCACCTTGTCCGGCGGCATACCTTTCTCAAGCAGCTCCAGGCCCTGCGGTCCGTACTTCACAACCACGAGCGCCTGAGTCGAGATGGCCCCGACGCCGGCCTTGGCCCACGGGCACAATCGCCCGACCTCGGGCAGCCGCGTGGTCACCGCGACGCCCGTTTCGCCCGTGGCCGGGTCGAAGGCACAGATCGAGAACGTATTGCAAAGCAGTTCGTCTTCAACTTTCTGGCTCGAGTCGAGCGATGAAGTCGACATGAAGATACCCAACGCCAACGCGACGATTCCCGTCACAAACAATCGTTTCATGACTGACCTCCGTTCGTGGTTGCTTGGGAACGATGTTCGATGATTGCGGCCCATTCGAGCATATTACCGGGCGATTTGTCTCCAACCTAGGATTTGCCCTCAAACAGTCGGAAGGAAAAGGATGGACACCCGAATGAGATCATTGATCGCAACTCATGCCATCTCATTGCTCGTTGTGTTTGCCTGCGGGCTCGGCCACGCGGGCACGGCACACGCCGATGAGTCGCGCGTGGAGGTGCTCTGGCTGGACGGGGCACCGGGCGCGGTGGGAAACGAAGAGGCAGACAAGCCGACGCTGACCGTTTGGCTGCCGCCGCGCGAGAACGCCAACGGAGCGGCCGTGGTGATTTGCCACGGAGGCGGTTACGGACATCTGGCGGTGGACCACGAGGGCAAGCAGGTGGCGGAGTGGCTGAACGCGAACGGCATCGCTGCATTCATGCTCAAATATCGCATCGCCCCGCGATACAAACACCCTGCCCCGCTGCAAGACGCTCAGCGAGCCATTCGCACAGTGCGGGCGCGAGCGGCGGAATGGCACGTCGATCCGAGCCGAATCGGCATACTTGGTTTTTCGGCCGGCGGCCATTTGACCTCGACAGCGGGAACGCATTTTGACGGCGGCCACCGCGACGCCGCGGACAAGATTGAACGGGCAAGCTGCCGGCCGGATTTTATGGTCCTGGCCTATCCGGTCATTTCATTCACGGCCCCGTTCACGCACGCCGGCTCCAGGCGAAACCTGCTTGGTGAGAAACCCGACGAAATGCTGGTGGAGAGTTTATCGAATGAGAAACAGATCACGGCTGAAACGCCGCCGACATTTCTGGTACACACGAATGAAGACGCAGGTGTCCTGCCGGAGAACAGCGTCGTGTTCTACTTGGGTCTGCGAAAGGCGGGCGTAGCGGCGGAACTGCACATCTATGAAAAAGGCAAGCATGGCCTGGGACTCGGGCCGAAGGACCCCGCGTTTGCGACCTGGCCTCAACACTGCATCACGTGGCTGCGCGGACGCGGCTTGTTGCAGAAGTAATTGGGAGAGAGGAGTTGCGGGCCTATTGTGATCGACCGGGCTGACGGGGCGGTTAGAGTCTTTCAGCTCTCACGCTTCTTGGGATTGATGGGCAGGATGACGCGGAAGCGAGTGCCCTCGCCGACCTTGCTTTCGACTTCAATATCGCCGTCGTGGTCGCGCACGATGCCGTGCGTGATGCTCAGGCCCAGACCAATGCCCTCGCCGGTCTTTTGGGTCGTAAAGAAGGGATCGAAAATCATCGACACCAGCTCAGGCGGAATACCGCAGCCATTGTCGGCGATCTCGACGATCACGTGATCCTCATGCGATCTCGTGGAGATTTCGATCCGGCCGTTCGGCTTGCGCGAGGCTTCGATGGCCTTCAAGGCATTGTCGAAAAGGTTCAGGAACACCTGCTTGAGCTTGGAGGGTGAGCAGTAGACGTTTGGCACGTCGCTGCGATTTTCTTCGATGGTGATGTTGCGACGTTCGATCAGGTGCCGGACCAACTCCAAGCTGCTCTGGATGGACTCGTGAATATCGACCCTTTCCAAAGCGACCTGGTCGCCGCGCACGAAACCGCGTAGCGATTGCACAATATCGGCCACGCGCTTTACCCCCTGTCGCGTGTTTTTCAGGATCCGTTCCAGGTTCTGGTTCACGTAATCCACATCAATCTCTTCCTTGATCTGTGCGATCTTTTTGGCCTTGTCGGGTTGAGTCAATGCGATTTCCGGCAGCGCTTCTTCATAAACGTCCAAGATTCGCCTCAAGTCACATATGTCGCGATCGAGCACGGCGAGATTGTTGGCAATGTAAGCGATCGGATTGTTGATCTCGTGAGCGACGCCAGCGGAGAGCAGGCCGAGCGAGGCCATTTTCTCGGCCTGAGTGACACGGGCGTGCATGCGATGTCGCTCGGTGGTGTCGCGAATGGCAGCGAGAAAACTGATCCCTTCGGGCAAATCGAGCGCGGTGAGCGACAGGTCGAGGTGAAAGATGTCGCCGGTTTTGCGTCGACCACGCAACTCCACGGTACGCCCCACGACATGGGCCTCGCGTGTGGCCAGGTAGCGGGCAAACCCTTCGCGGTGCAACTCCTGAAATTCTGTCGGCATCAAGATCGTGACCGGCTTGCCTAGCACTTCTGCTTCCGTATAGCCAAAAATTTTCTGAGCAGCGGCATTAAATAAGGTGATCAACCCCTGCTGGTTGGCGACCACAATGCCATCCTGCGACCCTTCCGTAAACTGCCGATAGCGACGCTCGGAGTCCTGCAGAGTTTCTTGGGCCCGCTTGCGCGCGGTGACGTCCCAGAAGATTACCTGCGTGCCGACGATCGCACCGGTCGAATCGTGTACCGGGCACTTGAGCACCTGCACGAACAATCGTTCACCCTTCGGAGTCTCGTGTTCCTCAACCGTCTCGAAAAGAGCGCCGCTCTCTGTGACCTTTCGATCGTCCGCCCGATATTTGTCGGCCAGTTCTTTGGGAAACAGGTCGTGGTCCGTCTTGCCCAAGATGTGCTCGGGCGAAAGGCCGAGCGTTCGACAGTACATGCTATTGGCCAAGATGACCCGACCTTCCAAGTCCTTGCGAAACACATTGAGCGGCAGACTCTCCACGAGTGAATGGTAGAGTGCCTCGGAGTCTCTCAAGGCCTGTTCGGCCTCTTTCCGTTTCGTGATGTCTCGTGATATGCCAAACGTACCGACGGTCTTGCCTTCCAAGTCACGCAGCGGAAGCTTGGTGGTCAGCACCCAGGTGACGTGGCCGTCGGGCCAGGTCTCGCTTTCCTCTTTTCCAATGAGGGGCCGGCCGGTGCGCATGACTTCGTGCTCATCTTCTAGGGCCGGCCGCGCGTGCTCCTCGGTGAAAAAGTCGAAATCGGTCCTGCCGATCGCCTCATTCGGATTGGCCAGGCCGTTTTTTTGAGCCAAGGAGCGGTTGATGCGGATGAATCGGCTCTGGGCATCTTTGAAGTAGATCGAATCCGGCACGTTGTCCATGAGCGTGTGCAACAGATAGCGTTCGTGCATGAGTGCGTCTTCCGCGCGTTTGCGTTGCGTGATGTCCGTCGAGATTCCGCAGACCGCGTACGCCTTGCCGGAGGCGTCGACCAGTGGGAACTTGACCGAGATGTAGGTGTGCAGCCCGTCGTCTTGCGGGGCAATTTCTTCAAACTCCATCGGCACCCCGGCGGCCAAGACCTTCAAGTCGTTCGCGCGAAATGCATCCGCGTACTGCTTGGGAAAAAGTGCATGTTCCGACCTGCCCGGAATGTGCTCTAACGGGATGTGGAACAGGTTTTCGTATTGCCGGTTTACCATGAGGTACCGCCCCTCGAGGTCCTTCACGTAAATGACGGCCGGAGCATTGGCCATGATCGACTGAAGCCGCTGCTGGCTTTCGCGCAGGGCATCTTCGGTCCGTTTGCGTTCGATGAACTGGCCGATCTGGCTGCCGATGGCCCCCATCATGGTCAGAATGGCGTCGTCCGGTTTCCGGATTTCGCGGCTGAAGAACTCGATGACGCCGAGCACTTCGCTTTGGAGCAGGATTGGGAGCCCAAACGCCCCGTGCAGGCCGACCTTGACCGCGAACGGGGCGCGGGGAAAGTTCATGTCTTTCGTAACGTCGGCAATCCAAGCCGGCTCGCCGCTGGACCAGACGCGGCCTGGCAACCCCACGCCCGGCGGAAATGTGATGTTCCTCGTGCGGTCTTCGAATTCGGAAAAGTCCATTCCTGGCTGGTGCCAGATTTCTACACACCGCACAAGCTTTGCCGCGTCGTCCACTCGCCAGATGGCGCCGAGTTCCCAGTCGAGACTGTCGCAAATGGCCTGAACAATTTTGGGAGCCACATCGACGAGGGTTACCGATTCGGCAAGCACCGCGGTGATCGCGTGCTGGGCCGCCAGCCGCCGTTCGGCCAGCTTTTCCTCCGTCACATCCCAAAAGATCGCCTGAGTTCCAAGTATCTCGCCCTGGTAGCCGAAAATCGGTGTCTTGACCACTCGCACGTAGAGCCGTTCGCCGGTCGGCGTCACGTGCTCTTCCACCGTTTCAAAATTCTTGCCGGTCTCGATTACCCAGCGATCGTCGCAGCGGTATTTCTCGGCCAACTCGTGCGGGAAGTAGTCGTAGTCGGTCTTGCCGACAATCTGGTCCAGACTCGTGCGCATGGTGACGGCCGCACGCTGGTTGGCAAACGTGAAGTGCCCTTGCAGGTCTTTGCGCAGGATATTCTGCGGCAGACTTTCCACCAGCGAGTGATAAAACGACTCGGACTGACGCAGCGCCTTTTCGGACCGCTCGCGCTCGATCGAATAACGAATGGCACGCAGCAGCAGATGCCGGTCGATGTGCCCTTTGACCAGATAATCTTGCGCCCCCTCCTGCACCGTTTTTAGGGCAAGGGCCTCGTCGTCCAGTCCGCTCAGGACGATGATTGGCACCTGCGGTGTTTGGGTGTGAACGCGAACAAACGTTTCGTGGCCTTGTGCTTCAGGCAGCGACAGGTCGAGCAAAATGATGTCGATGTCACCCGCGGCCAGAATTGGAAGCGCCTCGCTGAGCGAGCTTGCGCACACCAGGCTGAACGCTGAAGAGTCCCCCGACAACAGCGTCATGCGGAGCAATTCCGCGTCGCCCGGATTGTCTTCAATCAACAGGACTTTGACGGGTCGCGCATCCATCTCAGGGCTTCGGTGGCAAGGTCACGATCGTGAACCAGAACTCCTCGATACTCCGAACGATTTGCGTGAACTGATCGAACAGCACCGGCTTGGAAACAAAGCAATTGGCGTTGAGATCGTACGCCTTGATGATGTCTTGTTCGGCTTTGGAAGTCGTCAACACGACGACGGGTATCTGTCTCAGCGCGGGGTCGCTTTTGATTTCCGCGAGCACCTGGCGGCCGTCCTTGCGAGGGAGGTTCAGGTCGAGCAAGATCAGGTCGGGCCGCGGGGCCAAAGCGTGCTTTCCCTGCCGACGCAAATAGGCCAGTGCCTCCTCGCCGTCTTCCACAACGTTTAGATTGTTCTTCACCTTGCCCGACTTGAGACCCTCGCGAGTCAGATCGGCATCGCCGGGATTGTCCTCGATCAGCAGAATTTCAACGGGGCGCCCGGCTAGATCGGTGTTCATTGCGTGGCCTCCTGTCGTGGCGGCATCGTGAAGTAAAACGTAGTCCCCCGTTCCGTGTCCGATTCTACCCAGATACGACCGCCGTGATACTCCACGATTCTCTTGCAGATGGCCAGTCCGATGCCCGTGCCGGAATACTGGCGTCGCGTGTGGAGTCGTTGGAACACTTGGAAAATACGATCGAAATACTCCGGGGCAATGCCGATGCCGTTGTCCGTCACTGCGAACAACCAATCGTTGCCGTCCAGTTTCGCGGAAACGTGAACGTGAGGCGGAACGAACTCGCGGCGAAATTTGATGGCGTTACCGAGCAGGTTTTGCAAGAGCTGGACCATCTGCGTTTTATTGGCCATCAACACCGGCAAATTGCCGCAGGTCACCGTGGCAGCAGTCTCACGAATCGCCGCCCCCAGATTGATCATGGCTTGGTCCACGACCCCGGCACACTCGCATAGTTGAAACGATTCTCCCGCCTTGTCCAGCCGCGAATACGTCAGCAGGTCGGTAATCAGGCGCTGCATTCGGACAGCACCATCCATTGCGTAGTCGATGAACTTGTCGGCTTCGGCATCCAGCCGCCCTTTATATCGCTCCCCCAAGAGTTGAGTGTAGCTGGCCACCATGCGCAGCGGTTCCTGGAGATCGTGCGAGGCCAGGTAGGCGAATTGTTCCAGCTCGGCATTGGAGCGAGCCAACTCCTGGTTGCGAAGGTTCAGTTCCCCCAGTACCTGTTCTAGCCGCGCGGTCTGATCGAGAACGACTCGCTCGTGGACCGCCAGCAGGTCCTGCAGAGTCGTAACCATGGACCGAAGCCGTTGATTCTGTTCGCCAACTCCGGCGTTTTTTGTCATCAAGCCCAGTCCTTTTCCGACAATCACTCGAAGATGCGTCCGCCTGCAAAGGGCAGAACTGCCAGCTTGGCGCTTAAGGCCAATGTTTCAAACATGTGAGCCGTCTCGCTCGAAATGTGGACCTTGGAAAACATGATGCTGGCAAACAGCTCACCGGATGGCAGCATGCCGCCGAAACCGAGTACCGATCGAATCCCGAGCGGTATCACGAATTCCGTTTGAGCCGGGATGTATGGGCTGCCGACCGCTTCGGACACGTGGAAGACGTTAAACGTCTTCTGTTCATAGTCCATGATGATCGCCGGGTCCGGCTTCAACACGGAGCCGATCTCCAGGCCGAACTGACTCAACAGTTGAGAAATCATGGGGAATTGCGCGACGATTTTCTCGCTGGGGAGTGGGATGGCCTTGTGGCCGGCCGAATTCGCTCGCTGGTTCCACTCCGGCCTATCGCCCGCTGTCGCCAATAAGACCAGGCATTTCATCGCCGGCGACTCGGAGTGTTCGCCCAGCATCGAGTGGGCGAACTTGCGGAGTTCGTCATCCAGTTCTCCAAACGGATGTGTCGTGTAGAAACGGATCATCGCACAGGATCGTTTGCCGGATTGGCTATCGACAAGATTCTCGTAGAGGTGTCGCACGATCCGTCCGGCCACTTGCTCTAAGCTCGCGGCGCCCGCACCCAGGCCGCGCAGGCGGGAACCACAGGCAATCATGTCGCTCAACGAGAAGTTTTCGAGGTCAAACATCCGAGTTCACTGCAGCGACTCGTGCCGCTGCACCCTGTGTTTGTAGTACCGCCTTTAGGCGGTGAGCATCGCACCGGCTGAAGCCAGAACCACGAACAAGGTGTGCATTAATAGTCTAGGAACACGCCGGCATTTCGATCAGGAAACTGGTCCCATGCGGCTGCCGGGCGGTTACCCGAACGGTGCCGCCGTGCATTTCGACGAATTTCTTCACGATGGCCAGGCCCATGCCCAGCCCGCGTTTTCCGTATTCAAAGCTGCCGCTGGAATGGTGCAGCGTGTCGAACGTGCTGAAAAATGGATCAAAGATGTGAGGCACGTCGCGCTCGCAAACCCCAACGCCCATGTCAGACACTTCGATCTGGATCGGCCCGCCAGGCTGGGCTCGCGCAACAAGTTCTATGACTGACCCATCGGGAGAAAACTTGATCGCATTCATGACGAGATTCACGATGACATCGTGCATCTTGCCGCGATCCACTTGGATCACGGCATCCTCAGGCTCAATTCGCAGGTCGATCGTTTGGTTGCGTCGCGTCAAAAATGGAGTCACCTGGCTTTGAACTGCGTCCATCATCTTGCGGCTGTTCACCGGTGCCAGCTCAGCACCCGACTCGAAGGAACCCGCCTGCAGCAGTTTGAGCATGTTGGCAACGAGGTGCTCCAGTCGCCTGGCCCCCGATCGAACCACGCTTACGAAGCTGCGAAACGGCTCGCCGCCGGGCTGTTCGACTTGTTCTTGCGCCAGCTCGCTCATGCCCATGATGATCGTTACCGGCGTGTTCAGTTCGTGGCTGGCTACGTCGAGGAACGCGGCCTTGAGTTCGTTGGCCTTGCGCAGTGCGACGTTGGCCTGCTGAAGTTCCGAGATGAGTTGTTTGCGTTCGGCGAGCAAGTCGTAGTAGTCGGCCGCCTGCCGCACGACACTGAGTAACTCGTCCGGGCCGCTGCCTTTTTCGATGTAACGGAAAACCTGGCCCTCGTTGATCGCCTGAACGACGACGTTCAGGTCGGCATAGGCCGTGAAGATGAGCCGCACCGTGTCGGGATAGTCTTCCTTGATTTCGCGCAGCAGATCGATGCCGGTCACGTCGGGCATGCGCTGATCGCTCATGACGATGTGAATCGTTTCGCGCCGCAACACGTCCTTAGCTTCGGCCGCACAGCCCGCCCGAAACACTCGAAAGTCCCGGCGTAGCAGGTCGAAGATCGAGTCGATTACATGCGGTTCGTCATCGACAACCAGAAAGGAATGTTTTCCCGACGGTTTCATGTCTTTGTCGATTCCTCTCGCCGTCTACGGGGCATGATTTTCCAACAGCCGACTGACCTTGGACACGAGCTGGTCCTGCGTGAATGGCTTGTGCAGAATATCGTCCGCGTGAACGAACTTGGCCATGCGATCCGATTCGCCATGTTTGAGCACGGTCAGAATCAAGATTTTTGGTGCCGGCCGAATGGACTTGAGTTTCGCGCACACCAGCCAGCCGTCCTGTTCCGGCATCATGACATCCAGTACGATCAGGTTGGGTTTGATTCGATCGGCCGCCTCCAGAGCCTGATCGCCGTCGAACGCGGAATTGATTTCATAGTCGCGAACCTTGAGCATTTGCTGAACGATCGCGACGGTATCTTGTTCGTCGTCCACAATCAGAACTTTGGCTCTTCGAGTGGGCTGGTTCATGGTGTTTCTCCCGGCGCATTCCGAATGGCCCCCGGCGGGAGAGGTCCGAGAGCCATCGACCCGCGATTCACACGACCCGTCCTGATCGTACCTTCTCGCCAATCGTTTCGCCACCAAAACGACGGAATAATGCGGCGGCCTGCGCCCGAAACAGTTATGATCCAATCGCTCAAACGGGCGTCGCGAAGAGCGTAGCAGGTCGGGTTCAACCGCACAGCCGATCCAATCGAGGCAGGTCATGCTAAAGGTCTCTTGGGAAATGCTTCGCACTGCAATCGGCATCTACGTGAAACACGCTTACCCAGGCGGGGCAATTCCCGAGATCGTGCGAAAGCGCATCGGTCTTGACGAGTCCAAGCCGCTCTGGGAGCGACTCAACGAACCGCCGTTTGAGAATTACACCGCCGACGCACCGTTTCACTGCACGGTGTATGCCTTGCGGCTTGGCTCCGAGCACTATCCGCACCTCAAAATGGAAATCCGACCGTTCACCAACGAACTCGGATTCATGTTCTGGGTGAACACGCACGACCAGTTCGTTTCGCCAAAGGCCGATTTTCCCGACGTGGCCCGCTGGCGACAGGTTATTGAGAAGAACAGCGAATTGAAGCAGGCCGTCGAGCGTGCCTGGGCAAAAGAAAAACTGCCCACGTTCGCGTCGGCCATGCAAGAGGGTATCGATCAAACTTCGTCGTCACCCGGTCCGGTCGCAGCTTCCGTGGAGCGAGGCTGACTGTCAGGGCGGAGATCGGTGGAGAGCTATCGACTTGATTATCGGCGTCGACAGAGTGAGAATAGCATCACAGTTCACTAATCCGTCAGGTCCAACGCACATTTGGCATTCGACAAGAATGTGGTCAGGGGGCTTGAGCCATGACACGAGCTGTTCTGATTGTCGAAGATGACGCGGATCAAAACGAGATGTTGGCCCAGTTGCTGCTTCGTCGCGGCTTCAGCGTCGTGCAGACCTACACCGGCAATGAAGGTGTCACGAAGGCTCGCGAGCAGCCGCCCGATTTGCTGCTGCTCGATTTGATGCTCCCGGATATCGATGGCTTTGAAGTCTGCGAATCACTTCGCTCACATCGCGAAACCAATCTGATTCCCATCGTCATGGCCACCGCCCTGGCCGAATCGAACCACCGGCTGCGCGGTTTCCGGGTCGGGGCCAATTGTTATGTGATCAAGCCTTATACCATGGAGCAGATTTACGACGCCGTCGAGTCCGCACTGGCCTGGAAACAGAAAATGATTCAAGGCCGAGTGCAAGGCGAATTCTCATTCGAGCTGGCCAGTGAAACCACGTACTTGATCGAAGTCAATAATCTGCTCAGTCAACTTTTGTTGATCACGCCGTTGGACGAAAAATCGGCCGGCCAACTTTGCCGTGCCTTGCTCGAAATGGGTCAAAACGCCATCGAGTGGGGCAATCGCAACCAGGTCGACAAACTCGTCAAGATCACGTACCGGCTCCACCCCGACCGCGTCGAACTGGCCATCCGCGATCAGGGGGGCGGCTTCGATCCCAAACGACTCCCGCACGCCGCACAAGAGAATGATCCCATAATGCACCTGAACATTCGCGAGGTTTTGGGACTGCGAGAAGGCGGCTTTGGCCTGCTCATCGGCCGCGGCTTGGTGGACGAATTGCGGCACAATGAGACGGGCAACGAGGTCACGCTGATCAAGCATTTTCCGCCGGGCCGCCTCGCCAAGGTCCAACAGACCAATTAAGGCCGCGGTCACGAGTTCCAGGTCCTCGACGCTACGGCAACGCCGACTCACTGGCTGCTGTAGGTGCATTTTTTCTGAAACCTGTTCGCATCGGCATGAGTAGATTGCTAAACTGGTGCCGCGTCGTGCCGGACCAGGCAGCAGATTCCAAGTGGAAGGAAATCACCCACATGCGGAACCACAGATTCGTCGTCGGCCTCTCCCTCGTCACGTTTGCACTCCTGACCATTTCTCCCACCGGCCAGGCCGGCGGCCTGATAAACAACCTGCCTGAGGATGGGTCATGGGTGCTGTTCAAAATAAAGTCGGAACTTGACCTGTCGGGTAACTTGCAATCGTTCGATCGAGAAATGAAACTCTCGTCAGTGGGCAAGCAAGAAGTGGACGGCATGCCGGGCCGATGGATTGAGATCTCAACGGAAATTTCGGGCCGCAAGGTGATCGGCAAGCTGCTCATCGCGGAAAAATATCTGAAGGGCGATCAGAACCCCTTCCAACACATTTCCAAGGCCTTCGCACGCGGACCCGACGGCGAGGCGGTGGATTTCAGCGATGCCCGACTGCGGCAATTCATGATCTTCGCTCTCGCTGTTCCTCATTTTGAAAAGCCGGAGAAAAAAGAGAAGGAGAAAATCAAAACGGAGCTCGGAGAATTTGAGTGCGAGCGTCAGAAGGGGGAAACGGAACTCGATGGCCCCATGGACGTGAAGGTGAAAATGGCCGGCGATATTTGGACCCACGACAAGGTCCCGTTTGGTCTCGTCAAGGCGAAGATAAAAGGCGATCTCGGATTTGGCAGCGTGGACACCGAACTGGAAGTGACCAAAAGTGGAAAAGACGCTAAGAGTGAGCTGCCGGATGCGAAGTAGTGATTAGCGGTTGATTGTTCGTGGTCAGTGATGAGTTCATTCATTCATGAGGAGGTCAGGAGTCCTATGAATCGGACAGCAAAAAGCGTAAGCCTCAAGGTCGCGATCATCGTTTCTGTCATGTCGTGCAGTCTGGCGTGGGCCGAGCCGGGTGAAAAGGCATCCGCCAACAAATCGGTCACTTATTCCAAAGAAGTCGTACGCATCCTTCAGAATCGCTGCCAGCAATGCCACCGGCCCGGCCAGATCGGACCGTTCTCGCTTTTGGACTACGAACATGCCAAGGACTGGGCCGAAACGATCAAGGAGGTCGTTGCCGAGCGCCGCATGCCGCCGTGGTTTGCCGATCCGAAGATCGGAAAATTCTCTAACGATCGCTCGCTCAGCAAGGCGGAGATCGAGACGATCACGAGTTGGGTTGATGCCGGCTGCCCCAAGGGTGAGGACCGCGATCTGCCCAAGCCGCTCGAATTCGCTGACGGCTGGTTCATCGGCAAGCCCGACCTCATCGTGAGCATGCCGCAGGAATACCAAGTGCCCGCGACCGGTACGATCCCGTATCAATACTTTGTGATCCCCACGAATTGGGACGAAGACCGCTGGGTTCAATCGGTGGAATTGAAGCCCGGCAACCCCGCCGTCGTACACCACATCGTCATGTTTGTGCGTCCCGCCGATTTCAGGCCCGGCGAGCGCGGCCGTGAGGGCAACGTTCGCGAGGAAGATCCGCTTGGTTTCTTCGCCGCTGTGGCACCTGGCTATATCCCGCCCGGTTTCCCCAAAGGATTCGGCAAGAAGATACCGAAAGGCTCGAACATCATCCTTCAGATGCACTACACGACCAACGGCACGGCTCAGAGTGATCGCTCGTCGGTCGGCCTCATCTTCGCTCGCGACCCGGTTCACACCGAGGTCCGTACCCGCGGCGTCTTCAACACTTCGTTTGCCATCCCACCGGGCGACGGCAACCACGAAGTCAAGTCCGCCTTCCGGTTCCCGCAGGATTCCGTCGTGCTCAGTTTCATGCCCCACATGCACCTGCGCGGCAAAGATTTTGAGTACGAATTTCAGCACCCCGACGGTCGGTCCGAGAAGCTGCTCAGCGTGAAATGGAATTTCAACTGGCAGGTCCACTACGAGCTGGCCGAACCGCTCATCGCCCCCAAGGGCAGCCGCATCAACTGCACCGCCCACTTCGACAACTCGACCGCCAACAAGGCGAACCCCGACCCAACCCAACGCATCACCTGGGGCGACCAGACTTGGGACGAGATGATGATCGGGTACATCAATTACTTTGTGCAGAAGAGCAATGGCAAGGAGGCTGTGTCCGGGACCGAGTAAAGTTCATGTCAGAATTGGACGTAGATTTTGAAGAGTGAGGTCGTCCCCAAGACGGAGATTCGCATTGCTAAAGCAATTCTTCTCCATGACGGGTCGCACCAACCGTGCGGACTATTTTTGGCACTGCTACGCCGTCCCTCTCATTGTCTCCTTCTTTATGGTCATTGGGTTTGGTATTGCAAATCTAGTCGGGGATGTTGGAAGGATGGTCTTCTCGTTCGTAGCCTTTACATCGCTTGTAATCGTTGCCTGGAGTGATATTGCCCTGACCGTAAGGAGATTGCACGACATTGATCGTCCTGGGTGGCATTGTGTTCTGGTCCTGGTTCCCGTTTTCAATATCTACTTTGTCCTGCAATTACTCCTTCAGAAGGGTTCCGACGGAACCAATCAATATGGCGAAGATCCGCTTTCTTCTGAATTGGATGAGGCGGATATCGTTTCAAGCGCCGCAACTCGGCTGGAACTTGAGGGGGAGTGGGAAAAAGCAATTCAACTGTACACCGACCTGTGTCAAAGATGGCCAGAGGAGCATGGCGAGTACGCACAGAACTGCATCCGTCGCGTTCAAGATAAGATGACACTCGCCGGAATCATCAGTCCTTGAGCCCAGCTTCATTGTCACTTTGAAGTGATTTGTGTCCCCGCCGCCCACTCCACTGCCTGCAGGATCATTTGCCGGAACGGCGGGTTCTCTTGCGGGTCTTTCGAGCCGGTCTCCCAGCGGCTGTGGCCGAAGACGGTGACGAAGACACGGCCCTTGCCGTATGGGAGAGTCCAGGCGATCGGCCAGTCTTTTTCTTCGTGCCGCACGGTCGCGATGGCGTCGAGTTCACCCACGGTCTGGAGATAGTAATACAGCTCGTCCTCGTGCTCGAAATCGCTGATGCCGCGCATGATTGGATGGTCCGCTTTCGTGACTTTCACCGTGTACTTGCCGACCTTGACCTTCGTGTCGGGCAGGCCGACGTGGCTCAAGACGCCGCCGAGCAGCTCGCGCATCTGGGGCTTCCAGTCCTTGGCGGCGCAACAGAAGCCGTGAAGCGACACCACCCCCTTGCCGGCGGCCGCAAAGTCGAGGATCGCCTGCTGCTGAGCTTCGGTGAGCCGATGCTCGTCGTCGCGGCGGTCGGCGGTGATGACGAGCACGTCGTACTTTTTCATGGCGTCGGTCTCGAGCACCGCCGCCTCCTCGCACAGCGTCACCTGGAACTTGCCGGAATCTTCCAGCACCTTCTGGAGATAATGGGCCTGCTGTCGATAACCGTGATGCTGCCGCTCGCCCCCGGAGAGGAGCAGCACCTTGGCACCAGACGGCACTTTCTTTTGGGCAAGTGCGTAATGCGCGTTCGCATGAAGCAACCCGGCAAAACAAAGGACCAGAACAAACACGCGACTGAATCCAAGAATCATGGCGATGGCTCCTCGTTGGTGTGGTTCGACAGTTTACCAAACAGACCGAGCCGCGGCCGCACCGATCCGTCGATTTCATCGCTTGCAACGCAAGCGGCTAAACTTGTGGCTCGTGAGGGATCAGCGGCAGTTGCCGTGCGAGTGCATGCGGGCCGTCCACGCTACGGGCCGAAGGAGGTCCTACAATCGGCATTAAAGTTACAGATAGCCCAGATCCGATAATTGATACAGCCGGATCGTGCGCGCCGGCGGTGGCTTACTTAGAGTGCCGGAGGACGAGGACATGCGAACCCGAAATCGGAGAACTTCGCTAGCTGCCTTGTTCGCCATCGGCGGTTGGATTACGGCCCTGAATCTCGGCATACACCTGTGGATGTCGAACAAGAAGACGACTCACCAGCCTTCGATCATCGTGCAATCGCCCCCCATCGTGGCCAACTTTCCGCAACCGACTTCCGTTCCGGCAAACTTGACCCAGGGTTCGGAAACCAAAACTACCCAGGCCAGGGTTGAAGGTAACACTTCCGCATTGGCCATGTTGGAACAGAATCGTGACAAGGAATCGCGCCGCAGACGGTCGCCGCGTCCGGCCAGGCGGCCAGAGGATAATCGTGAGAATGCCGACGTCGACGTGCCGCGTGCTCCGGTCCATCATGCGTTTGGGCCGGCTCCGGTCGATGCGAACGCGGTCGAAGATGTTCCAATCGACTACTTGGCGGTGGACACGTCTGACGAGCTGGACAACGATCCGGCCGGGCATTCATCGCGAGTATCCGATGGCCCCATTCTGATTCAAGCTTCAGGCAGAAACCCTGCGATTACTGGTAGAACGAATCAGCAGGATCAGCCTCAAGCCAAAACTCAAACAGACGAGTCAAAACCAGGCCAGACCGAATCGCAAACCGATCAGCCCGAACCGCAAGTCGCTCAGGCACCGGTCTCGTCCGAGCCGCCGGTTTCGGCGCCCAGTTCCCTGCTCAGCCAACTGGGGCGTGCTCAAGAACGCGCGGCCCAGAGCGCGGCCCCCGGCGCGTCCGGCGTCGAGTCGAGCAATCAATCTTCCGCCGTAGACACAACTCAACTGGCCCGGCAATCGACTTCAGCGGCGAGCATTTCGGGCGTACGCCGATCGCCCGTGTCGATCCAGCCAACCGTCCACGGCTACCAGCAGCAGCAAATTTACGGTCAGTATCAAGGCGCGAATTTTGTTCCCGTGCGATTCGACTTCGATTCCATATTGAGCAACGTCGATCCGGGCCTGATCGACAACCTGATCATTATTCCCGGTCCGTACGGCGTGAAGTACGGGCCCGGCCTTTCGTTCATCGACGTGGTCGCCACACTCACGCCCCGCTACGACTGCCCGGAGTGGCATTCGCGCACGAACTTCCTGTACCAGACGAATGGCGAACAGTTCTACGGCCGCGAGACGATCTACGGCGGCGGGCAGGATTACGGGATGCGGGTCAGTTACGGTCATAAGATCGGAAGCGACTACCAATCCGGCGACGATACGAACATCCCCGGCTCGTATAACGTGCGCGACGTGAACCTCGCGCTGGGAATCGACTTTACGGAATGTTCAAAGCTGGAAATTGAGTATCTCACTCAGGACCTGACCGACACCGAATACTCGGGCCTCATTTTCGACGCCGAGTTCCGCCGTACAGACGCTGTATTCCTGCGTTACACGTGCGACGACATGATCTCGAATTCCAAACTCCTCGTCGAAGCCTGGTACAACCGAACCAACTTTCTCGGAAATAACCTGAACCGGAGCAAGC
>Ga0247727_10003949_pt1 | contig 32149 bp, 29 predicted proteins | sample WisWelCaveWW1625_FD_202498 | JGI IMG/M metagenome (GOLD analysis project Ga0247727, IMG submission 202498) | Biofilm microbial communities from Wishing Well Cave, Virginia, United States - WW16-25 | ecosystem: Environmental > Aquatic > Deep subsurface > Groundwater > Cave microbial mat | place...
ACAGCCCATGAGTCAGAGAAAAAGTGATTTGGGAATCCCTCGACTGACGACGACAACGACCGCCGCGCACGATTTTTGATGCGGCGTGGCTCGACAGACTCTACTCAACTGACGACAGGCCCTAGGCACCGCGAATGTTTGATCATGTCGTGATGCGCGCCTCCAAGCTCTGTCTAGTGCTCGGCGTCCTTTCTGTAAGCTTGCTCACTGGAATAGGCCTAGCATTGGCGCATAGACCATTTACGACTCAAGTCGAAAAGGTGGCTCTGCCGGACGGGCAATTGGGTGAGGTGCGCCTCCTTCACGGGGATGGCATTGTCGCCGCTGATCCGATCCGAGTGCTTGTCGTCAACGCGAGCGGACGCCTGCTCGCACGCAGCTACCGCACGCCCATGATGGCCCTGACATGCTCACGCGAAAAACACTGCCGCGCTTTTGATGTGGGCCGAGCGCGCGTGCTCGATATCGATCCCGCAACTTTCCGTGAGGGGCCGATTGTTCCCTACTATGGCGACGAGCTTTGGGCGATCGAGAGCGGAGAGGAGAGTTGGGGATTTCGTGTCCGCCCCGCATCTTTGAGGGAACGCCTTGAAGGCCAGCTCGCGCTGGCAAAGCGCGAGATGTCAGCACTGGTGCTACTGTTCGTGGTGGGGATTCTTGTGGGAGTGATGGTCCTTCGGCGTCCGCCCGAAATCGAACTGGCGGACGGCATGCTCTTGCTGAAAATTCTTGCTGTTGGGTTGGTGCTGCTCCCGCTGGCGGCTTTGGTCTTTCTCCTTTCAGCCATTACCGAAGTCCTGTTTCTGGGATCGGCAGGGGCCGGTATCGTTACCAGCATGTTGCTTCGCCGCGCCGAAAAGCACTTGCGCGAGCGATTGCAGTGGCCGTAGGGCGCAATAGGCGCGAGCCGTATTGCGCCGGTAGCGGTACGGGAGGATCGGCGCAATACGCTATCGCTATTGCGCCCTACGGCTTCAAACCCCCTTCGCCGTTTCGCGCAGCACGTATTTCTGGATCTTGCCGGTGCTGGTCTTGGGGACCTCGGCGAACACCACGTGGCGGGGGACCTTGAAGCGGGCGAGGCGCTCGCGGCAGAACGCGACGATCTCTTCCACCGTCGCGCTCGCGCCCGGCTTGAGCTCGATGAAGGCGCACGGCGTCTCGCCCCAGGTCTCGTCGGGCTTCGCGACCACGGCGCAGGCCGCCACCGCCGGGTGCTTGTAGAGCACGTCCTCGACCTCGATGGAGGAGATGTTCTCGCCGCCCGAGATGATGATGTCCTTGGAGCGGTCCTTGAGCTGGATGTAGCCGTCGGGGTGCAGCACGCCCAGATCGCCCGAGTGGAACCAGCCGCCGGCGAACGCCTCCTCGGTCGCCTGCGGGTTCTTCAGATAGCCCTTCATGACGATGTTGCCGCGGAACATGACCTCGCCCAGCGTCTCCCCGTCGGCCGGCACGCGCGCCATGGTGACGGGGTCCATGACGGCGAGGTGCTCGAGCGCGGGGTAGCGCACGCCCTGGCGCGCCTTGAGTGCCGCCTGCCGGTCGCCCGGCAGCGCGTCCCACGCCGATCTCCACTCGTTGACGACGGCTGGACCGTAGACCTCGGTCAGGCCGTACACGTGCGTGACGTTGAACCCGGCCTGCGCCATCGCCGCCAGCACGGCTTCCGGCGGCGGCGCGGCGGCGGTGACGAACTCGACCCTGTGCGGCAGCGGGCGCTTCTCCTCGGGCCGCGCATTGAGCAGGGTCGCCATCACGATCGGCGCGCCGCACAGGTGCGTGACCTTGTGCTCGACCAGCGCCGTGAACACGGCCTCGGGGCGCACCCACCGCAGACACACGTGCGTGCCGGCGACCACCGACAGCGTCCACGGGAAGCACCAGCCGTTGCAGTGGAACATCGGCAGGGTCCATAGGTAGACCGGGTGCCTGCCCATGCCGGCGGCGACCAGGTTGGCATAGCCCATGAGATGCGCGCCGCGGTGGTGATAGACCACGCCCTTGGGGTTGCCGGTGGTGCCCGAGGTGTAGTTGAGCGCGATCGCCTCCCATTCGTCCTGCGGCATGCGCCAGCGAAACTCCGGATCGCCGCCGGCGAGGAACGCCTCGTAGTCGGTGCCGGACAGTGGCTGGGAAGCTTGCGGGAACTCCCGGTCGTCGTAGTCGACGACGAGCGGCTCGACCTCGGCGCGCGCCAGCGCCGCGCGCATGACCGGCGCGAACTCGCGGTCGCAGATCACGACCTTGGCGTCGGCATGGTCGAGCTGGAACGCGACGATCGCCGCATCGAGCCGGGTGTTGATCGAATGCAGCACCGCGCCCGTCATCGGCACCCCGTAGTGCGCCTCCAGCATCGGCGGGGTGTTGGCCAGCATCGCCGAGACGGTATCGCCGGGGCCGATGCCGCGCTGCGCCAGCGCCGCGGCGAGGCGGCGGGCACGGGCGTAGAACTGCGCATAGGTGACGCGCTGCTTGCCGTGCACAATCGCCGTGTGCGCCGGATGCACGGCTGCGGCGCGCTCCAGGAACGGCAGCGGCGAGAGCGGCTGATAGTTGGCGGCGCACTTGTCGAGGTGCTGCGCGAAGGGATGGGTCGACATCGGGGTGGGCTCGAGCTGACGGTGACACCGGATCGGTTGCGGCCGCACGCTAGCGGAAAGCGGCCGGACGCAGCAATGAAACCCCGAAAGGCGCCCGTGGCTCGTGCCGGCGGACATGCGTCGATGCTATATTGCAACACACAAGCAGAAAATTCGAGACGCGGAAATTTTGAGGTGGATGAACGCCGGCCAAAACCGCCAAAATGCGCGCTAGGCACGCGCCAGGAGCGTGCGGCAAATTTCCACGGCACAACCGCCGGGACCAAGCTGGGTGTGGGCAGTATTGCGTCAGGAGGACGGCGAGCGATGCAAACCCAGGCATCGGCTGCCCAGCATGGTCGGCTGCCCGGCCGCGTGCAGCGGACCGACAGACTCCCCAGATCGTTGATGCAGCGCTTGGCGTTGCTGGAGCGCGGCCTCCTGCCGGCAGGGGGAGGCGCAGCCGGCGCGCCGCGTCCGGCCAGCTCCCGCCAGCGGCGGGTCAGCGCGTATTTCGCGCTCGGCTTGGCTGTGGGCAGTGCGCTCGGCGGCGCGGTGCTGCTGATCCTGCTGGCCGATCATCCGGGACTTTCCCGCACCCACGCGGCGCTTGCGCCCCTGGACACCACCACCGACGCGCCTCTGCCGTCGCCGGGGGAGGTGCCGATGCCGGGCAGCCTCGCCCTCGCGAGCCGCGCCGTCGAGCAGCCGGCGCTCGCGCCCATCGAGGTGACGGTGCGCGGCCACGAGCGCCACAGCGCACCCTTCCCGCTGCGGGTAACCGGCACGGAAGCCGGCGACCATCTGACCGTGATGCTGCGCGACCTGCCGGAGGCGGTCTCGCTGTCCGGCGGCGAGCGCCGGGACGAGCACACCTGGGCGCTGCGTCTCGCCGACCTCGACGATTTGCATCTGAGCCTGCGCGAGGGCACGCCGGACGCCTTCGACGTCATCATCGAGGTCGCCTCGGCGGCCGGCGCCCGGGTCGCGGCGACGGTGGCGCACGTGCGCGTCCTCGACGCGCCCCTCACGACCGCGCAGCCGCGCGGCCCCGAGACGCCGTTCGCCACCCGCGTCACGGTCGAGCCCCGCGGCCAGGAGCCCGCGAGCATCGCCGCGTCGAGCGTGTCGCGCGCCCGGACCAAGCCGACGCTCGAAGCCAGCGCGGCGCCGGCCAAGGAGCCTGTCGCGCAGCCCGGCAGGGAGCCGAAGCCGCCGCGGCCGGAGGGCGCGAGCGCGCTCGGCGGGCCGATGGACGACGCCACGCCCGCGACGGCACCGGAGGAAGGCCGCAAGGTGTGGTGGAAGATGCCGACCCCCGCCTGGGCCCCCTTCGCCGGCGACCTCGAGCAGCGCTGACGCCTTTTCGTCGTGCCGGTGCCGGTGTCGGATTGATATCGATTGGTGCGGGCGGTCGGAATCGAACCGACACTCTGTCGCCAGAACGGGATTTTGAGTCCCGCGCGTCTACCAGTTCCGCCACGCCCGCGCCGGGCATGGCCTTTAGCGCGCCGGTCCGGTTGTTGCAATAGCCGGCGCCCTGCACCGCCCGTGTCGCCGGCCATCCGCTGCATCCGTCTTCCCGCTGACGCTGCGCTTGGCGGGAAAGACAGTTGGCGGCTGTCATCGCGGCACTGTCTCTACCGCCGCCCAAACAGCCGCTCGATATCGCTCAGCTTCAGCTCCACGTAGGTCGGCCGGCCGTGGTTGCACTGGCCGGAGTGAGGCGTCGCCTCCATCTCGCGCAGCAGCGCGTTCATCTCGGCCGCCGTCAGCCGCCGCCCCGCGCGCACGCTGCCGTGGCAGGCCATGCGCGAGCACACCGCCTCCAGTCGCTCCTTGAGCAGGCTGCCTTCGCCCTCGCCCATCACCTCGGCGGCAAGGTCTCGGACCAGGCCCTTGACGTCGGTGTCGCCGAGCAGCGCCGGCACCTCGCGCACCATCACGGCGCCCGGCCCGAACGCCTCGACGACGAGCCCCAGCGCCGCCAGCTCGCCCGCCAGCTCGCCCAGCGCCGCGGCCTCGTCGGCCTCCAGCTCGACCACCTCGGGGATCAGGAGGAGTTGCCTGGCCACGCCGCCGTTGCCGAGCGCCGTCTTGAGACGCTCGTAGACGAGGCGCTCGTGCGCCGCGTGCTGGTCGACGATAACGACGGAGGCGCGCGTCTGCGCCACGATGTAGGTCTCGTGCAGCTGTGCCCGGGCCGCGCCCAGCGGCCGGTCCAGCAGGTCGCCCGCCGCCGGCTCGGCCGCGGCCTGCGCGTCCGCGCTCGGCGCATCGAGCCCCTCGAGCGGCGCCTGCATCGCCTCGGCAAAGCCGCGCCGCGCCGCGCCCGGCCGGCCCCACGTGCCTGCGTAGCGAGGTGGCGGCACCGCCGACCCCGACGCAGTCTGCGCCGCGCGCGTCAATGCCTCGACCGCGCCGGCGCCGCCCGCGACCGAGGCGCGGTGCCCGGCCGCCTCCAGCGCGTGGCGCAGCGCGCCCGCCACCAGGCCGCGCACGCGGCCGGCATCGCGGAAGCGCACCTCGGCCTTGCTCGGGTGCACGTTGACATCGACCTCGGGCGGCGGCAGCGCCACGAACATGGCGAGCAGCGGATAGCGCCCCTTGGGCAGCAGATCGCCGTAGGCCGCCCGCACCGCGCCGATCAGCAGCTTGTCCTTCACCGGCCGGCCGTTGACGAACAGGTACTGCTGGCCGGGATCGGGCCGGTGCAGGGTCGGCAGCCCGGCAAAGCCGCTCACCCGCACACCCTCGCGCTCGATGTCGACGGGCAGCGCATCGTCCAGGAACGCGCGCCCCATGATGCGCCCGAGCCGGGCCAGATGCCCCTCCGCGCCGAGCGGCTGCGCCGCCAGCTTCAAGCCGGCGCGCTCCCCCGTGGTCAACGTGAAGCCAACCGAGGGGTGCGCCATGGCGAGCCGCTTCACCACCTCGGCGATGGCCATGTTCTCGGCCCGCTCGGATTTGAGGAACTTGAGCCGCGCCGGCGTCGCCGAGAACAGCTCGCGCACCTCCACCGACGTGCCGGCATTGAGCGCGGCGGGCCGCACCGCGCCCTTGGCGCCGCGGTCGACGATGATCTCGTACGCAGCCGCGCCGCCGTCGCGCCGCCGCGAGCGGATCGCCAGATGCGCCACCGAGCCGATCGAGGGCAGCGCCTCGCCGCGGAAGCCGAGCGTGGCGATGTTGAAGAGGTCCTCTTCGACCAACTTGGAGGTAGCGTGCCGCTCTACGCACAGCGCGAGGTCGGCTGCGCCCATGCCGTCGCCGTCGTCGCTGACGCGGATCAGCGACAGCCCGCCCGCCGCCGTCACCACCTCGATCTCGCCGGCGCCGGCATCGAGCGCGTTCTCGGTGAGCTCCTTGACCACGCTCGCCGGCCGCTCGATCACCTCGCCCGCTGCGATGCGGTTGACGGTCTCGGGGCTGAGCTGGCGAATGGGCACCGCGTACCTCCCTCGTTGTCATACCGGGGCTTGTCCCCGGTATCCAGTCATCAGCAGTCGCCGGAGCAAGCTGGACGGTGGATCCCGGTGACGAGCACCGGGATGACCGCGGAGCTAGAGTGTCCGTGGCGGCATACCAACTAACGCAGCGCCGCCACGCGCTGGCGCGTGATCACCTTGGCCAGCTCCACCGCCGGCTGGTCGAACGGATCGATGCCCAGCAGCCGGGCAGCAAGAATCGTCTCCAGCATGAAATGCATCATCAGCGCCCCGACGCTGCGCTCGTCAAGGCGGTCGAGGTCGAACGTGCGCACGGCCCGGCCGGCCTGGCCCAGCGCCTGCGGCACCGCCTCGGCTTGCGCCGCCACGAGATCGCCCACGCATCTGCCGGCGAGGTAGTCGAGGCCCGCACTTTTCGCCAACTCCGGCGAAATCCGGGGCCCCAGGCCGGCGGCGGGCGCGCGCACCACGCTGATCAGGTAGTCGCGCGGGCCGTCCATGAACAGCTGCAGCTGGCTGTGCTGGTCGACCGGCCCGAGGCAGGAGATCGGCGCCGTGCCCTGGCCGTTCTTGCCGAGGCTCTCCGCCCACAGCTGCGCGAACCAGTGCGACAGCCGCCCCAGCCGGTCCGCGTAGGGCATCATCACCTGGGCGCGCACGCCGCGCTCGCGCGACAGGCCCACCGCGATCGCGGCGCCCACGGCCGGCGCGAAATCCCGCGGCGTCCTGGACGCCATCAGCGCATCCACCACGTCCCTGGCGCCGGCACGCACCGCCACCGCATCGAGCCCGCGCGCCAGCGCCGGCAGCAGGCCGACGTTGGTGAAGACGGAAAAGCGCCCGCCGATGCCCGGGTGGTGCTCGAGCAGAGGGATGCCGTGCGCCTCGAACAGCGTGCGCAGGCCGTTGCTCTTGCCCGGCACGGCGGCCTCGGTGATGCCGAGGAACAGCTGCGGTATGCGCGCCTCGATGCCCGCAGCCTTCACCGCGCCCAGCGCCGCGAGTGCCTGCACCAGCGTCTCCGGCGTGCCGCCCGACTTGGAGGTGACGACGAAGCGTGTATCGGCCAGGTTGAAGGACGCGAGCGCCGACTCGAGCGTCACGCCGTCGAGGTTGTCGTAGAAACGCGTGCGCGGGCGGCGCCTCTGCGCCTCGCTCGCCATGCCGGGGATGTTCCACCCCCCGAGCTGCGCCAGCGTCTGCCCGCCGAGGCTCGAGCCGCCGATGCCGAAGAACACGATGGTGTCGGCGGCCGCCGAAAGCCTCGCCAGCGCCGCCTCGGCTGCGGCGAGGTCGGCCGTCTCCTCGGCAATGCGCAGATGTGGCAGGCGGCGGCTGCGATAATCCTCCTGCAGGGCAGCGATCGCGGGCGCCAGCGGATCGAGCCAGCGCGCCAGCTCGGCCGCGCTCAGGCCATGCGCGCCGATGGCGCCATCGAGGCAGCCGGCGATGGATTGGGTGTAGGGGAGCGCGCCGGTCACACGCGCGGGCGCTGTCTGCTGCAGGTCGTTTGCCATCCGTTAGGGCTAACGCGAATCGCCTCAGCTGTCATCCCGGCGGATTGTGGCTTGTCATCCCGGATATTCGCTGGCCGCGAATTCCGGGACCCAGCGGCGATCGCAACTTGGTTATGGGTCCCGGCTCTGCGCGCTTCGGCCGGGATGACAATCAGCTCCGCTTCGCCGGCGTCGCGGCCAGCCCCTTGGGTTTGCCGACGATGGTCACGATCAGATCCTGGTTCTCGAACATGCGCTTGGCGACGCGCCTGACGTCGGCCATCGTCACGGCCTCGATCTCGGCGTTGCGCTTGTCCACGTAATCGATGCCGAGATCCTCCTGCATGAGATACAGTAGCTGATTGGCGATCTTGGCGTTGCTGTCGAAGCGCAGCGCAAACGAGCCGGTCTGATAGTTCTTGGCGTCGGTCAGCTCCTTCTCGGTCGGCCCCTCGGTGGCGATGCGCTTGATCTCGGCGCGGATCAGGTCGAGCGACTCGCCGATCTGCTCGTTCTTGGTGGCGACGCCGCCCGAGAAGATCGAGGTGTGCTTGTAGGGCTGCACGGTGGTGTAGATCGAGTAGGCGAGCCCGCGCTTCTCGCGCACCTCCTCCCACAGCCTGGACGACATGACGCCGCCGCCGATGATGGTGTTGAGCACGAAGGAAGCCATGAACTCCTTGTCCTTGCGCGCCGGGGCCGGCAGGCCGAAGCGGGCGACCGACTGCGGCACCGGCATCTCGATCACCTTGAGCGGCTCGGCGGCCTTCGGCAGCGTCTGCGCGACCGGCGTCAACTTCGCTTTGGCCGGCAGCTGGCCGAACAGCGTGTCGAGCACCTTGGCCAGCGTCGGCGCGTCGATGTCGCCGACGGCCACCACGTTGAGCGTGTCGCGGGCGAACGTGCGCGACCAGAAATCCTTCAGATCGTCGCGCGTGATCTTCTGCACCGAGGCCGGCGTGCCGTTGGCCGGCCGACCGTAGGGATGACCGGGAAACGCCAACGCCGACCAGTGCTCGGAGGCGACGCGGTCGGGATCGCGCGCGGCATAGGCGAGACTCGCCAGCAGCTGCGCGCGCACGCGCTCGACGGCGTCGGCGTCGAAGCGCGGCTTGTTGATCGCCAGCGCCAGCAACGCCACCGCCTTGTCGCGGTTCTCGCTCAGCGTCTCGAAGCTGCCGTAGAAGGCATCGCGCGCATCGTCGAAGCTCATGCGCATGGCGATCTCCTCCATGCGCTCCTGGAACTCCTTGGAGGTCAGGTTGCCGGCGCCTTCATCGAGCATGCCGGAGAGGAAATTGGCGGCCCCTTCCTTGCCGGGGGCATCTTGCGCATTGCCACCCTCGAAGGCGAAGCGCAGCGCGATCAGCGGAACGCTGTGCTCCTCGACCAGCCAGGCGGTGATCCCGCCGGGGCTCTTCACCTGTTGGATCTTCATGGCGTGGGCCCCACTCGATGGAAGCAGAAGTGCCGTGACGGCGAGGAGCCCGGCGAGCAGCCCTGCCCTGCCTCGAGCGCCGGCTTTACGCGGCTGCTGGAGCCTCATGGCAATCTCCCTTACGTCTTGTTGGCCGCCGGCTTGGTGGCGGCGTCGCCCTCCGCCTCGGGCGGCACGGGGATCAGCGTGCCGGTGACCGAGCGGCGGACATCGAAGTGCTTGGCCGCGGCGCGCTTGACGTCGTCCGCCGTCACCTTGGCGATGGCGACCGGCCAGTTGTTGATCTGCTCGATAGTGAGGCCGAGCAGCAAGCCCTCGCCGTAGCGCCTGGCGAGCGCACTTTGGCTATCGGACTCGTAGATGAAATCGGCGATGAAGGCCTTCTTGGCGCGCTCCAGCTCGTCCGGGGTGACGCCCTTCTCGCGCACCTCGTGGAGCACGCGGTCGATGCCCGCCTCCACCTTGTCGAGCCCGACGCCCTCGGCCGCCACCGCATGTACCCCGATGGTGCCCGAGTCGAGGCTGGTGCCCGAATACCAGCCACCCGAGCTCGATGCCAGTTTCTCCTCCACCACCAGCTTCTGATAGAGCCGGCTGGTGGAGCCGTGGCCGACCACCTTCATGAGCAGGTAGAGCGCTTCCGCCTCGCCCTCGGCTGCGGTCGGGATGCTGGGCGCCAGATAGAAGCGCCGCAGCGAGAAGTTGCCGGCGCGCTGGTCCTTCAGCTCGACGCGGCGTGGCGCGCGGTGCGGCGGCTCCTGCGGGCGCACCCGCGCCTGGATGGCCGGATTGGGCTTCAAGGGGCCATATGTGGCCTCGGTCAGCCTCCGCGCTTCGTCGACGGTGACGTCGCCGGCGACGACGACGATGGCATTGTTGGGCGCATAGAAACGCTTGTAGAAAGTCAGCGCATCCTCGCGCGAGAGCTTCGCCATCTCGTGCATCCAGCCGATGATGGGGATGCGATAGGGATGGTTTTGATAGAACGACGCGAGCATCTGCTCGGACAGGATGCTGGAGGGATTATTCTCGGTGCGCGAGCGGCGCTCCTCGAGGATCACCGCGCGCTCGTTCGTTACCTCGTTTTCGGTGAGGCGCAGGTTCTCCATGCGGTCGGCTTCCATCTCCATGACCGTCTTCAGGCGGTCCTTGGCGATGCGCTGGAAGTAGGCCGTCACGTCGTGCGAGGTGAAGGCGTTGTCCTGCCCGCCGAGCCGCGCGACGATCTTGGAGAACTCGCCGGACGGTATCTTGTCCGTCGACTTGAACATCAGGTGCTCGAGGAAGTGCGCGATGCCGGACACGCCCGGCGGCTCGTCGGCCGCGCCGACGCGGTACCACACGTAGTGCGTAACCACCGGAGCGCGATGGTCGGGCACGACCACGACCTGGAGGCCGTTGGCGAGCTTGAACGCGCTCACGCGGCTGGCAGCGGGGCTGGCGTGCAGGGTCTCGAAGCTTTGCGTGAACATCGTGAGGGCGAGGCCGAGAAGGAGGACGAAGCGGCGATGGGCTCGTATCCGCATGGGCTGACTAATCCTGACAACGAGGCCTAGCAGCCTCGCACCGTGACACCCCGAGCGATTGCTGGCATGAACTTCTTAGCAGGTTCGTTGGGCGCCTGGGCGAGCCGCCGGGGGCTTGTTGTTCGTTGTCCGGGCATCGGTGTCAAATGACATCGGATTAATGTTCCCCGCATGGCAAGCGGTGCGGCCGCCGCGCGAAGACTGCAAGCAGACCTGGTGGAGGGGGCGCAAACGGCCAAGTGGCGGCAGCTATTGCTTATTAAGGCCGCTGGTCACGCCGCCGAGGATCGACGGACATGGGCCATAGGGGCTGCGCGGCGCGGCGGCATCCTTGCTGAACGCACGCTCCTTCCAGTTCTGATCGCCGCGACAGTAGGCCAAGTGCAAGCGCTCGCGCTCCGCGGCCTGGCGCACCTTGCGCTGCTCGGGATCATCTGGCCACACGGTGTTGGCGGGGCCCGTCTCCGAGCCCGGCTCGGGCAGGCGCTTGGAGTCGGGCGGCATCACCAGCGGCGCTCGATCGGCGAGTGCGGGCTCGCGCTTGCGTGCTTCCTGAGCCGCCGGGCTGACGCCCATCCAATCGAACACCCTACCATTGAGCTCGATGCCGTCGGCGCAACCCGACAGCAGCAGCATGGAGCCCACCCCCAAGACGGGCAGCCATCGTGCGAACATCATGTGCGAAATCGACATGCCTTAGCCCCGTGCGCCGGGCCATCCGGTCGTTGGGCGCCGGAAAGTCCCTGTCATTCCAGCCGTTACGTAGCCTTTGAGGCGGTATTGCGACTCGGCCAGAAGGAATCATAGAGCAGGCCGATGACCCCGGCAACAATGGCGACATCGGCAATATTGAACACGTACCAGTAGAAGCCGAAGGCGTGCAGCGAGAAGAAGTCGGCCACCCCGCCGAGCACCAGCCGGTCGATGGCGTTGCTGGCCGCCCCGCCCATGATCAGCCCGAGGCTGGCTGCCACCAGCCTGGTCGTGACGCCGCGCGCCAGCCACACGCCCATCGCCAGAACGGCGAGGGCGGCAAAGCCGGCCAGCAGCCATTGCCCCCGCCGGCTGTCCTGCAGGAAGAGACCGTAGCTGACGCCCATGTTCTTGACGAACACCAGGTCGAGAAAGGGTGCGACCGCCACCCGGCCGACGTCCTCGATGCGGTAGACGGCGAGCATCCACCACTTGTGGGCCTGGTCGACCACCAGCACGACCAGGGCGATCCCTGCGCCGATCGGCGAGAGCGGGCCCCACAGCCACGGCCGGGGTTGCGATGGTGGCGCCATGTGTGTCTCGATCGGCCCGGCAGGTCGGCAAGAAGCGCAACGCGTCAACGCGCGGGTAATATCCGGAACTTGGCGTTGCGTCCAATGCGATAGGTCTCGAAGTCATCGTGGTCGATCGTCAGGATGGTGCGCAGGCTCTCGCGCTCGGCCACGCGCACGAGGGTGGCATCGGCGAAGTCCATGGGTCGGTCGGCGTAACGGGCCATGAGCGTATCGAGTGCCGGAAGATCCGCAGTTGCAATGGGGCTTATCTCGATTTGGCCACTGCGAAGGAGCCGCCAAGCGCCTTGCTGGTTTCTCAGCCGCCTGAGCAGGAAATGAAACAGCTCCGTCAGAACGGCCGCCGTTGTGACGAGCGGGAGAGGCGCCTCGGCGATGGCAGCCTTGCATCGTGCGTGCCAAGGTTCGTTGACATCCAGAAATGCGTAAAGGGCACTCGTGTCAACGAGGGCGCCGCCGGCCATACTTGGCCTCCAGATACTCGCCCATCACTTCCCGGACACGTTCGTTTGTCGCCGACGAGCCGTCGCCTCTGTAGGTGCCGGCACATGCCATGAGCGCCGCGCGCCTTCTGTCTTGGTCGGCGGCGTCCTCCTCGGCGCTCGACTTGCGCGCGTTGAGCCACTCGCGAATCACGCGTTCGAGAACAGCTCCGATGCTGGTCTTCTCGTCCCTGGCAGCCGCCTCAAGCTGCGTCTTGAGCTCGGCGCTGAGGCGCCAGCTGTAGACCTCGGATTTGCTCGGCTTGTTCATGCACTACAGTGTAGTGCAACGGGAGCGGACGGTCAATTTGGACGCCCGCCGCGCCGGTTCACGTCGTCCCCTGCCGCTCGTCGTACTCGCGCACGGCGGCTGCGTCGCGCGCCGACAGCTCGGGGTACGCCAGATCCTCGCCCACGTCCTTGGTGATGCGCCACGAGCGCGCGCACTTCCTCCCCTCCGCGCGCTTGATGACGACGCCGACGCCCGCCACGTCGGGCAACGTGAAGGCGCCCTCGGGCGGCTCGCCCGCCACCACCTCGATGTCGGAGGTGATGCAGATCTCGGCCAGGTCGACGCCATCGATGGCGCCATGCAGGGCGTCCTCGGCGATGAACACTTGCGGCGCCGCCTCCAGCGACGAGCCGATCTTCTTGCTCGCCCGCTCGATCTCGAGAGCCCCCGTGACGACGCGGCGCACGCGCTTGATGTCCTCCCACTCCTCGGCCAGCGCGTCGTCGCGCCACGCCTTCGCCACCCTGGGGAAGGTCTCGAGATGCACGGAGGCGGCCTCCGAAGGGTAGCGCGTCAGCCACGCCTCCTCCGCCGTGAAGCACAGCAGCGGCGCGAGCCACACACAGATGCAGCGGAAGATCTGCTCGATGGTCTCGAGCGCGGCCTGCCGCTTCTTGCTGGAATAGGGCTCGCAGTAGAGCGCGTCCTTGCGGATGTCGAAGTAGAACGCGGACAGGTCCGTGTTCATGAACTGCGCCAGCACCGCCACCACCTTCTTGTAGTCGTAGGCGGCGTAGGCTTCGCGGATGGTCTCGTCGAGCTCGGAGAGCCGGTGCAGCATCAGTCGCTCCAGCTCCGGCATGGTCTTGTGCGCGACCTTCTGCTTCGGGTCGTAGTGCGACAGCGTGCCCAGCATCCAGCGCAGCGTGTTCCTGAGCTTGCGGTAGGACTCGGCTGTGCCCTGCAGGATCGCCGGCCCGAAGCGGATGTCGCTCGAGTAGTCGGACGACGCCACCCACAGGCGCAGGATGTCGGCGCCGGAGGTCTGCATGAGGTCCTGCGGCGAGAGCGTGTTGCCCTTCGACTTCGACATCTTCTCCTCGCCCTTCTCGTCGAGGATGAAGCCGTGGGTGAGCACCACGTCGAACGGCGCGCGCCCGCGCGTGCCACAGCTCTCCAGCAGCGACGACTGGAACCAGCCGCGGTGCTGATCGGAGCCTTCCAGATACATCACCCGGTCGGCGCCGCCGTCGCGCACGCGCTTGATGCCGGCGAGGCCCGGGAACTCGGCCGGGTCCTCGAGCGTGAAGGTGTGCGTGGAGCCCGAATCGAACCACACGTCGAGAATGTCGGTGATGTGCTCCCAGTCCGCCGGGTCGGCGACCAGGCCGCGCAGGAAGCGCTCCTGGGCGCCCTTCTCGAACCAGGCGTCAGCGCCCTTCTCGGCCATGGCCGCGCGGATGCGCGCCATCAGCTCGTCCGACTTGGCGAACGTCGCGGACGGGATCACTTCGCCCGTCTCCTTGTGCTGGAACACGGTGATCGGCACGCCCCAGGCGCGCTGACGCGAGATCACCCAGTCGGGCTTGGACTCCACCATGCCGCGCAGCCGGTTGCGCCCGGTCGCCGGCACGAAATCGGTCTCCTCGATGGCCCGCACCGCGAGTTCGCGCAAAGTCTGGTTGCCACCGTGTCCCCCTCCCCCTTGCGGGGAGGGGTTAGGGGTGGGGGTAGTCGCGCCCAGCGGCTTGTCCATGGCGATGAACCACTGCGGCGTGTTGCGGAAGATCACCGGCTTCTTGGAGCGCCACGAGTGCGGATACTGATGCTTGAGCCGCCCGCGCGCGATTAGCATGCCGGCCTTGACCAACGCGTCGATGACGGCCTGGTTGGCATCGCCCTTGTTGCCCTTGTCGTCGATGACGCGCTTGCCCTCGAAGCCCGGCGCATCCTTCGTGAAGCGCCCATCGCCATCGACGGTGAACGGGATGGTGGTGTCGATGCCGCGCAGCTGCAGCTTCGGCGCGTACTCCATCCAGACGTCGAAGTCCTCGCGGCCGTGGCCGGGCGCCGTGTGCACGAACCCCGTTCCATCCTCATCCGTGACATGGTCGCCTTCGAGCAGCGGCACGTTGAAGTGGTAGCCTTGGCTTCGCAAGGGGTGCGCGCACACCATCCCCTCAAACCCTGCGATATTGGCATCATGTGCCAATCGATAGCTCGTGACCTTTGCAGCCTTGAAGACATCCGCCGCGAGCTTATTGGCTATAACTAGTTTGTCTCCCGGCTTTGCCCAGTTACCCTCGGGCGCTTCCGTAACCTCGTAGACGCCGTAGTAGACCTTTGACGAGAACGAGATCGCTCGATTGCCGGGGATGGTCCAAGGCGTAGTCGTCCATATGACAATCGACGCATCTTTCAGCGGCTCGCCTACCGGCAACAGCCCGCCATCTCTATTGGGATCGCGCCCGACGAGCGGAAACTTCACCCAGATCGTATCGCTCGTGTAGTCGTGATACTCGACCTCGGCCTCGGCCAGCGCCGTCTTCTCCACCACGCTCCACATCACCGGTTTGGAACCGCGATAGAGCGCGCCGTTCATGGCGAACTTCATCAGCTCGGCGGCGATGGTCGCCTCGGCCTTGTAGGCCATGGTGGAGTAGTAGTGCTCCCAGTCGCCCTCGACGCCCAGCCGCTTGAACTCCTCGCGCTGCACGCCGATCCAGTGCTCGGCGAACTCGCGGCACTCCTGGCGGAACTCGTTGACGGGCACGGTGTCCTTGTCCTGGCCCTTGGCGCGATACTGCTCCTCGATCTTCCACTCGATCGGCAGGCCGTGGCAGTCCCAGCCCGGCACGTAGTTGGAATCGAAGCCCAGCATTTGCTGGCTGCGCGTCACCATGTCCTTGAGGATCTTGTTGAGCGCGGTGCCCATGTGGATGTTGCCGTTGGCGTAGGGCGGCCCGTCGTGCAGCACGAACTTGGGGCGGCCCTTGGCGGCCTCGCGCAGCTTCCTGTAGAGCCCGAGCCTGGCCCAGCGCTCGAGCAGCCTGGGCTCGAGCTGCGGCAGGCCGGCCTTCATGGGGAACTCGGTCTTGGGCAGGAACAGGGTCGCGCTCCAATCGCGCGCGGCGGACTTGGGTTTTTCCATGGGGATGCCGTCTTGGATCTGCTGATGCGAAGCGGTGAAAACAGGGGGCCAGCCCCGGACGCCCCCGGATCTAATCCGGGGCGACCGGGCTCGTAATTCGCGTCAGCGCATATATGGATCTGGGCATAGCGCCGTCCTCTATATCTGCGTCGGCGCTCGCGGGCAACCGCAACCCCGGGCTATGATGCCGGCGGGCAGGACGTTGCAAGGAGCCACCGTCATGAAGATCGGCATACTGTTGCGCTACCAGGGCGAACCGGGCGGGCCGAAGATGGAGCCCATCCTCGAGGCCGAGCGGCTGGGCTACACGTCGGTGTGGACGAGCGAGGCCTACGGCTCCGACGCGGTCAGCCCCGCCGCCTGGGTGCTCGCCCGCACCACCAAGATCAACGTTGGCACCGGCATCATGCAGATGCCCGCGCGCACGCCGGCCTGCGCCGCGAGCACCGCCGCCACCCTGCAGGCCATGTCGAACGGCCGCTTCCTGATGGGCATCGGCCCGTCCGGCCCGCAGGTGGTCGAGGGCTGGCACGGCGTGCCCTACGGCAAGCCGCTGACGCGCACGCGCGAATACATCGAGATCGTGCGCAAGGTTCTCGCCCGCGAAGCCCCCCTGACGCACCACGGCGAGCACTACCAGATCCCCTACACCGGGCCCGGCGCCTCCGGCCTCGGCAAACCCTTGAAGAGCGTCCTCCACCCGAACCCGAACCTGAAGATATACACCGCCGCCATCTCGCCTGCGGGCCTGACCACGGCCGGCGAGATCGCCGACGGCGTGATGCCGATCTTCATGAGCCCAGAGCGCCCCGAAGTCGTCACCGAGCACGTGCTGACCGGCATGGCCAAGGCCGCAAAGGGGGCCGGCAAGGGCAGGACGCTCGCCGACTTCGACATCGCCCCGTTCGTGCGCGTGTCGATGGGCAACGACCTGCAGGCCTGCCGCGACGCCATCAAGCCGGAGATGGCGCTCTACATCGGCGGCATGGGCGCGCGCACCAAGAACTTCTACAACGACTGCATGAAGCGCATGGGCTACGAGGCCGAGGCCGTGACGATCCAGGACGCCTTCCTCGCCGGCCGCCGCAACGAGGCGATCGCCGCCATCCCCGACAAGTTCGTCGACGAGACGGCGCTGGTGGGCCCGCCCGACCGCATCAAGGACCGCCTGCAGGCCTGGAAGGCCGGCGCCAAGGGCGACCGCATCGGCACCGCGCTGTTCGGCAGCGGCAACGTCGACGCCCTGCGCGTGATCGCCGAGGCGGTGGGGTAGGGTGTCATCCCGGTGCTTGTCACCGGGATCCAGCGTTCCGCAAGCGCCGGAGCGAGCTGATAGATGGATCCCGGGCACAAGGCCCGGGATGACGCTATATCTTCCCAGCCAGCGCGTCCCGATACAGCCGCAGGCAGACGCCCTCGTCGATCGGCACGGGGTTGCCGCCGGCGGTGGGGTCTTGCGGGGCCATGCGGCTCATGACCGTGAAGTTGCGGTCGTCGACGCCGAACTCGGCCAGCGTGTGCGGCACGCCGATCTCGCGTCTGAGCGCCAGCACCCAGTCGAGGAACGCCTCGAAGCTCGCAGCCAGCCCGAGATAGGCGGCAAGCCGCGCGATCCGCGCCTCGATGGCGGGCCGGTTGAAGGCCAGCACGTAGGGCATGAACACGGCGTTCGTCATGCCGTGGTGGGTGTCGTGCAGCGCCCCGACGGGATGGGACAGGGCGTGGATGGCGCCAAGCGCCTTCTGGAACGCGGTCGCGCCCATCGCCGCTGCCGCCATCATGTGCGCGCGGGCCTCGAGATCGCCGCCGTCCTTGCAGGCGCGCGCGAGATTCTCCTTCACCAGCCGCATGCCCTCCACGGCGATGCCGTCGGCGAGCGGGTGATAGGACGGGCCGCAGTAGGCCTCCAGGCAGTGCGCCAGCGCGTCCATGCCGGTGCCGGCCGTGATGGCGCGCGGCATGCCGACGGTCAGCTCGGGGTCGCAGATGGTGATCCTCGGCATCATCAGCGGGTGGAAGATCACCTTCTTGGTGTGGGTCGCCGCGTCGGTGATGACGCCGGCGCGGCCGACCTCCGAGCCGGTGCCGGCCGTGGTCGGCACGGCGACGACGGGGCGGATGCCGGCCGGATCGGCGCGCGTCCACCAGTCGCCGACGTCCTCGAAGTCCCACATCGGCCGGGTCTGCCCGGCCATGAAGGCGATCACCTTGCCGGCGTCGAGCGCCGAGCCGCCGCCGAAGGCGATGACGCCGTCGTGGCCGCCAGCGCGCAGCGCAGCCAGGCCGGCCTCCACGTTCACCGCCACCGGATTGGGCTTCACGTCGCAGAACACGGCTGTGGCAATGCCATCGCCGCTGAGCACGTCGAGCGCGCGCTGCACGATAGGCAGAGCGGCAAGCCGCGGATCGGTGACCAGCAGCGGCCGCGCCATGCCGGCCGCCTTCACCGCCGCGCCCAGCTCGGCGATGCGCCCGGCCCCGAACCGCACGGAGGTGGGGTAGTTCCAGGTGCCGGCAAGTTTCATGGCGCCTCCCGCAAATGATAGCTCTTCGGCCGGGTCAGCATCTCGTAGCCAATGCGCGACAGCGAGGCGCCGCGGCCCGTATCCTTGACACCGGTCCAGGCGAGGCCGGGATCGAGGTAGTCGCAGCGGTTGGCATAGACGGTGCCGGTCTGGATCTCGGCGCCGATGCGCTCGGCCGCCGCGAGGTCCTGGGTCCACACTGAGGCGGAAAGGCCATAGGGCGAATCGTTCATCAGGGCGACCGCCTCCGCGTCGTCGCGCACAGCCATGATGCCGACCACGGGGCCGAAGCTCTCCTCGCGCATCACCTGCATGCCGTGGTCGACATGGGTGAGCACCTGCGGCGCCAGCCATGGCGTGCCGTCCCGGTTGCGCGGGAAGGCCGCAGCATCGATGTGCGCCTTGGCGCCCGCGGCCACGGCTTGCGCCGTCTGCCGCCGCACGACATCGGCAAAGCGCGTCGCCGCCATGGGGCCGAGGGTCGTCGTTTCGTCCAGCGGATCGCCCAGCACGTACTGGCGCGTGAGTGCCACGAATCCCTCGACGAAGCGGTCGACCACCGCCTCGTGCACGTAGATGCGCTCGATGCCGCAGCAGCTCTGGCCCGAATTGAAGAAGGCGCCATCGACCGTGTTCTCGATGGCAAACTCGAGCTGCGCGTCGGCGCGCACGTAGGCCGGGTCCTTGCCGCCGAGCTCCAAGCCGATCGATGTGAAGGTGCCGGCCGCCGCGCGCTCGATCGCCCGTCCGCCCGCGACGCTGCCGGTGAAGCTGACGTGGTCCACGTGGCCGCCCGCCAGGATGCGCGCCGTGTCGTCGTGGCCGAGCACCAGGTTCTGGAACAGCCCGCGCGGCAGGCCCGCGGCGTCCATGGCCTGCCGGAAGCGCTCGCCGGTGAGCAGCGTCTGCGACGCGGCCTTGAGCAGCACGGCGTTGCCGGCCATCAATCCGGGCACCACGGTGTTGACGGCCGTCAGGAACGGATAGTTCCACGGCGCGATGGTCAGGATGATGCCCAGCGGGTCGCGCCGGATGTGGCGGCGAAAGCCGGCCTTGGGCACGGGCGCGACGGGGGCGAGCGCATCCTCGGCGATCTCCACCATGTATCTGACCCGCTCCTCGAAGGAGCGGAATTCGCCGCCGCAACGCACGGGGCGGCCCATCTGCCGGGCCAGCTCCGGCACGATCTCGGCATTGATCGCCCGCATCGCCTCGAGGAAGCGCAGCATGGCGGCCGCGCGCTCTGGCGTAGGCACCCGCGTCCATTCGGCTTGCGCGCGGCGCGCAGCGGCAAGCGCCGCCGCGATCTCGCCCGCCGATGCCGCCGGCCGCCGCGCCACCTCGCGGCCGTCGATGGGGGAGATGCAGACGATGTCTGCCATGGGCGTTGCCAAAGCTCCAGCGACCCGTGCGGTGCGCGCTCGGCGATGGTCAACACACCGCGCGGCGCGACGCAAGCGGGCACCGGGACTGCGTGTTGATAGTGCGTCTATGCGTGGAGCGTCATGCGACGGCCCGTCCGTCCGGGCGCCGCCCCTCGTCGGCGATGACGATCTTGGTGTTGCCCTGCCAGACGATCACCTTGCCCCGCGTCCGCACCGCCGCCCGGGCCCAGCGGCAGATCTGGGAATAGAACGGCTCCCGGCGCCAGGCGTCGGGCCGGTCCGGATCGACGTGGATCAGGATCTCGTTGGCGTGGTCCTCGAACGTCACGATCAGCTTGGCGTTGGCCGGCTTCCAGCGCTCGTCCAGCGCTGCATCGAGCAGATACCCGCAATAGAAATCGCGGCATTCGGCCGGTCGCTGCGCATAGGCCGTGCAGCCGGTCTTAGCGTCGCACAGCGTGCACCAGGAGAGCGGCGGCTTGTCCAGCTCCGCAACGCTCAGCATCTTGCAGCACATCGTGCAGCCGTTGCAATTGCGACCGGGCACGACGTCCAAGCCTTGTGTCATTCACTGCTCGCTTTGTCGCCGCACATGCGCAACACCGGCGGCCGCGGGCCGCGATGCCGCGAGCGCCTCCGGCGGGGTCTGGCCGAGATCAGTTGCCGAATATACTTGCGAACGGGTTGAACGGCGCATCCCCCGGCGCCTTCTTGCGGGTGCGCAATGGCGCCGCAGCCCGCCGCTCGGCGGCGGGTATCGGCTCGGCTGCGGGGGCACCGGCCGAGGTCACGTGCACGGCCTGGCCCTCCAGCGCGGTGGCGAGCTTGCTGTCGAGGCCGTAGAGGTCGTGGCGGTAGGTCAGCTTGCCGGCCTCGTCCGCCACCGCGGTGAAGTAGGTGACGTGCACCGGGATCGGCTTGTCGAGCTTGATCTCGCCGCCGGTGCGCACGTACTGCTGCACCTTGTCGGGCCCCCAGCCCCGGTCGGCCGCCAGCAGCACCTCGGCCAGCCGGATCGGGTTCTGCACCCGCATGCAGCCGTGGCTGAAGGCACGCGTCGCACCGCCGAACAGGTGTCGCTCTGGCGTGTCGTGCATGTAGACGTCGTGCTTGTTGGGGAAGCGGAACTTGACGATGCCGAGCACGTTGGTCGGGCCCGGCGGCTGCGTGAAGTGGAACTGGCTGATGTCGACTTTGGACCAGTTCACCGAATCTGGATTGACTGGGCGGCCAGCGTGACTCACCTGAAGGCCGTGCGCCTTGAGCACCGCAGAGGCACTGTAGCCGCCGAAGAACCAGCCGCCACCGGCTTTGCTCAGCTGCGGCCCGAGCTCGTACTGCTTGATCCCCTTCGGCACGCCCCAGGACGGATGGAAGATGATGAACTGCATGTCGGCCGAGAACACCGGCGTCGGCGAGCCGAGTTTGCCGACCACCATCTTCTCCGACAGCACCACCTTGCCGTCCTGCACCACTGAGGCCATCTGGTCAGGTACGCTGTCCCAGACGTAGAGGGCGCCGAGGTTCTCCGGCATCCAGCGCCAGCGCTCCATGTTCAGCACCAGCCGGCGGACGCCGTCGGCCGACGACGGCCGCTGGCCTGCGTCGTTCAGGGCCGCACGCGTCGCGCCGTTGAGGATGCCGGTGGGCTCCAGCCCGTGCTGGCGCTGGTGCGCCTTGACGGCCGCGACCAGGGTCTCGTCGTAGAGCGTGTCCTTGCCATCGCCAGCCGATACCGCCAGCCGCTGGCGCAGGATCGCCACCTGCTCGTGGTCGGCACCGGGCTTGATCACCGGGCCGGCCGCGATCCGGACGGGGGGCGGCGCCTCGGCCTCCTTGCGCGCGCCGCGGGCTGCGAGCATCGCCTGCCGCAGGCGCTCGAACTGCGGGTGCTTGGGATGCAGCGCGCGCAGATAGGCATCGACCGCATCCGACGCCGCCAGCGCCTGCAGCACCGTCTTGGGGTCGTAGATGGTCGGCTTCTGGTCGAAGATGCGGCTGACCGAACGCGGGTCGAGACGCCCGCCGCGGGCGTGCCGCGCGTACTTGAGCACCGCCGCCGCGAGCTTGATTTCGGCGGCGGCCAGCAATTCGGGTGTTGCCGACGCGTCGGGCGCAGCCGGCAGATCGAAGGCGGCTGCCTTCAAGCCCCAGTCGTCGGCCTTGCGGATCTCGCTGATCGCCGCGGTGGCCCGGACGGTGAAGCCATCCTTGCCGGTCCAGGTCGGCCGGGCCGTCTCGGCGTAGAAGGCCGCGAGCCCGGCCGTGTCATCGCGCTCCTCGCCGCGGCCGGCCGGCGGAGCGGCAAGCCGCTGCCGGACGAGCACCACGATCGGGTCGACGTCCTCCGCCGCTGCCGCAGCCGGCGCGCTGGCGGCACCGGGCGCAGCCGGCGCCGGCCCAACCACGTCCGGCGGCGCCAGCGGGTCGGGCGCCGCGTTGGCGGGTCCAGGATCGAGGTCGAGCGCGCGCGCCGCCGACTTCTGCGACGTACCCTGGCTCGATAGCGGCGCCGAAAGGCCGGCCGCCAACACCGCCAGCACCGCGATCGCGAGGACCGGTTTCGTCAACATCGCCACCCCTTGGAGGCTCACTACGCGCACGCGACGAGCGTCACATGATAGGTTCTAACGGCCGCTTGGCCATAGCTGGCGCGACTGTGCCTGGGGAAATGTGGCAATCGTGCAATCGCCAGGAGGGCTCACAGGCCCAGGAACGAGAACAGCAGGGCCACCCCCCACATGCCGATGGCGGCCATCGAGGTCCACAGGGCGAATGTGAGGTAGGTTTCGCGCATCAGCGTGGCGGTGAGCCGCTGCGCCGCGGCCAGCGGCGGGCGCTGCTCCTTGGGCAGGTACAGCCACATCTCCGTTCTGCGGCAGTCCTTGGTGCGGGCCTCGAGCGCCTTGTAGAACAATATGCCGGTCATCATCATGGTCAGGACGCCGCCGGTCTGGAATGCGAGCCGGGGCTCGAACGATATGCCGACCATCACACAGAAGATGGCGAGCGAGCCGAAGGCACAGGCCCGCATCACGGTCTCGAAGGCGATCCGGCGCATTTCTTCCAAGGCATGACCCCTCGGCGGCAGGTCAACTCGGGCCCCAGCCCCTGCATCGGGAGTCAATTTAGTCCGGGCTCCCGGAACCTGCATTCACAATAGTTCGTGAACGGGCGCTACAATCCGACCTTCAGGAAGGTGCCAATGGCCGGGAGGGCGAGGATCGCCGTGCCGGCCAGCCAGATCCACAGGGAGCCTTCCGTAGAATCGTCTTTGGCATCGATGAACCGCTCGTAGATGGCCGCCGGGATGCCGCCGAGGATGATGGTCGCGGTCGATAGCATCATCGCGGCGAAGTAGAAGATGAGGCTCTCGCTGCCGAACAGCGGAACCCACATCAAGACCTTGCTGAACACGTAGGCCAGAGGCATCAGCGGATTGAACAGCCCGTTGACCATGCCGAAGAAGGCGATGCCGATGTAGTAGAGATTGCGGTCCATGACGCAGCTCAGTTGACGCGGGGAGCGACCCCGAGGGCGAGGAAGCCGTAGAGCAGCAGTACGCGCAGCCAGAACAGCCACACGACGCCGAACAGCCACACGATGACCGGCGCCGCCGCCTTCGGCGTCACGTGCCCCACGATCGCAACCACCGGATCGGTGACGCGGCAAAAGAAGCGCCAGATGTAGTTTTGCGAATCTTCGTCGACGAACAGGCTGAGCAGCACGCGGCCGAGCAACGTGTAGAGCAGCACCGCCAGAACGAAGTTCGGCAGGTGATAGTACCAGTAGGAGAAGAGAGAGCCGCCGATGTCCACGGAGCGTCCGCCTTTATGCCCGTCGGCACAATGGCGGGGAGCCGCGTGTCGGACAAGCCGAAAAAAAGCGGGGTCCCGAAGGACCCCGCCGCTCTGAGATTTCCTGAGACGCTCGGGCTCTATTTTTCTTCGAGCACCGTCTTGCCGCGCGGCTTGCGGATCTCGTCGACGAGGGCTTGCATTTCCGCCGGCGGCGGCTTGCCCAGGAGGCTGACGACATAGATCACCAGGAAGCCGATCGGCATGCCCAACAACCCACAGTTGATGTTGTTGAGGCCGAACCAGCCGACCTTGTTCGCCAGCGGGTGAGCGAGTGTCGGCCAACTCTCCATGGCGTTCGGCAATGCCATGGCCTTGGCAATGTCGACGATCGGCGCGCCCGTCAGCGGGTTCAACAACGATGTCATGCCGAAGTACTTCACGCCCATGCCCGGGAAGTAGCGAGTGGTCACGAGGTAGAACAGACACAACCCGAAGCCGGCGATGATACCGCAGACGGCTCCCGTCGTGGTCGCGCGTTTCCACCAGATGCCCATGACCAGTGCTGGGAAGTTGCCGGCCATCGCCAGCGAGAACGCCCATCCCACCATGGCCAGGATGTCCGACGGCCTGGTCGAGGCGAGGTACGCCGCGATCACCGCCACGAAGAACAACAGCACCCGGGCCACCGTGAGCCGACGGATGGTCGGCGCATTGGGATCGAGCATCTTGTAGTAGATGTCGTGGCTTAGCGCGTTGGCGATGGCGAGCAGGAGCCCGTCAGCGGTGGAAAGCGCCGCCGCCAGACCACCAGCGGCCACCAGGCCCGAGATCACGTACGGAAGGCCCGCGATCTCCGGGGTGGAGAGCACGATCACGTCCGTATTGATCACGAAGTCCTGGAACCGGACGACGCCAGGATGCCCCGCAATCGCCTTGCAGGCGGCGATGGCGGCATCGAGGTTAAGGGCATTCTTGCCGCAGATCTGGATCAGCCCGAGTTCGCCCCAGGTGAACAGCCACGGCTTGAGGCTGGCGACGTTGCTGCCGATGATGTTGGTGTACACCTCCAGCTTCGAGAACGCCGCGTAGGCCGGCGCCGAGAAGTACAACAGGAAGATGAACAGCAGCGACCAGCCCACCGACACGCGCGCCTCGCGTACGCTCGGCGTGGTGAAGTAGCGCATCAGGATGTGCGGCAGCGACGCCGTGCCGACCATCATGCAGAAAATGATGCCGAAGTAGTTGAGGGGGCTGTAGTTGATGAACGGCGTAACATGCGGCTTGAGTGTGGTCGGTCCGCAGTTTGCCGCCGTACACAAGGTTGCCAGACCGTCCTTCACCAATTGTTGCTCGCGAGCCGTGATCTCCTCGATCGCGAACCCGTAGGTGAGCTCCGGAATCGGGACCCCATACTTCCTGGTCGACAGGATCACGATCGGCGTCAGGTAGGCGACGATCAGCACGATGTACTGGGCGATCTGCGTCCAGGTCACGGCCTTCATGCCGCCGAGCATCGCGCACAGCAGGATGCCGACCAGTCCGGCGAACACCGCAATCTCGAACTGCATGCCGAGGAAGCGTGAGGCAATGAGACCGGTGCCGTAGATCTGCGCCGTCACGTAAGTGAAGGAGCAGCACACCAGCACGATGACGGCGAGGAAGCGCGCGAAGTTGCCGCCGAACCGGAACGCCATGAAGTCCGGCACCGTGTAGGCGCCGAACTTGCGCAGGTACGGTCCCACCAGGATCGACACAAGCACGAAGCCGCCGGTCCAGCCGAGCACCCAGGCGATGCCGTCGTAGCCGAGCAGGAACAGCGAGCCCGCCATGCCGACGAAGGAGGCCGCCGACATCCAGTCGGCGCCGGTCGCCATGCCGTTGTAGAAGGCCGGCACGACGCGACCGGCGACGTAGTATTCGGAAACCTGCGACGTGCGCGTCGCCACGCCAATGATCGCATAGACCGCCAGCGTGAAGAACACGAACAGATAGCCGAGGACCCTGTTCGGAACCCCGACCTGCTCCATGATTGCAAGCAGAACGATGAAGGCGAGAAAGCCGCCGGTGTAAAGGCCATATAGCCGTCCGAGATTTCTGATGAAATCGGAACGTTCTGCGGTCTGGGTAGCCATGATTCCCTCCCCCCTCAGTCGTCTTCGGCGACGCCGTGCTGGCGGTCGATCCTGTCCTGCTGCCAAGCGAAGACGAACAGCATGACCACGAACACGATCAGCGAGCCCTGCGCAGCCATGTAGAAGCCGAGCGGGAATTTGAGGATCGGAACCGTGAACTGATTCAGGACGTTCACGAACATGTGGATGATGTAGCCAAAGAAGAACCACACCGCGAGGTGCGCCAACATCAGGTTGGTCGTTCTCTTCCAGTGAATCTCGTCGCTGGTCTTTTGCATGGGTCGTCTAATCCTCCCTGCAATGCGTTGCCTCAGACATCTTTGTGGGAGGGACCGATCATCGGTCGGAGCAGCACCCCCCATTCCCGCTGCGCCGGTCTTGATGCCGGATTCGCGTCTGACAAAAAAGCTAGCACTATGTGACGACACGTCCTTATAAGACTTTCGTTCAACACGGACCGCCGATTGCTGCAGCGAAGGCGGTTTCGAGCTAGAGAAGACGATGAACCCCAAGCGTCTCTACGACATGCTCTTCCGGCCATGGCCGCCGATTACCGATGTCGCAGCGCTCGCCGATTTCATCGATGCGCAATCGGCCTTCGTGGCCCAGAAGGGGATCTACGAGTATTCGCGCGCCCGCGCCGGACACTACGCCAAGGTCTTGTTCAAGGAGCCGGAGTTCATCGAGACGGTCGATGGCTCCCGTTGGCGCGCCTATCCCCTCGGGCTTTCCATGGTGGGAGAGCTGGTCGAAGGCGTGCTTCGCCCTCACGCCGGCGCCGGCCACCTCCAGCAGCTCGCTGCGCTGCGCACGCTCACCCTGTCGGTCTTCGACCGACATCCCGTGCCGGTCGTGTTGGACGAAGCGACCTGGCGCGACGCGCGGCGCGAGCTGGCGCGCCGGCTCGATCACATCGGCCTGCACCCGCCGAAGTATGCCAAGGACATTCCCGAGCCATATGCCCAGAACTATTTCAATCTGATGCCGATCCACAAGCAGTTGCGCAGGAACGAGGCCCCGACGATCAAGAACTATCTCAAGGCCACGCTGTGCAACATCCATGAGGAGCTGACGCAACGCATCGACGCGCAGGCCGTCGCGGAGCAGCTGCAGGGTCACCGCAGCTGACCTGAAGCAGGCGACGGTCTCGGGAGGAGGTCCGATGGCCGCCGGCAATGCCACCCCGCTGATCGGCCTCGACGCGGTGGTGATCGACACGGAGACGACCGGCCTCGATCCGCGCAAGGCCTGGATCGTCGAGATCGCGGTTGTGCGGCTCGGCAACGGGCGGCTCGATACGGACGCGCCCTTCCGGCGCCTGGTGCGGCCGGGCAAGCCGATCCCCAGGCAGGCAACCCGCATCCACGGCATCGACGATGCCGCTGTCGCGACAGCGCCACCGTTCGCGGAGGTGTGGCCCGAGCTGTCCAGCCGGATCGACGGCGCGATCGTGATCGGCCATTCGGTCGGGTTCGACCTCGCGGTGCTGAAACGGGAGTGCGAACGCGCCCGCATCGTCTGGAAGCAGACGCGCGCACTCGATGTACGTCTGCTGGCCGAAGTCGCCGCGCCCGACCTGGCAGGGTACTCCCTGGAGAATCTCGCTGCATGGCTCGAGGTCGACGTGGAGAATCGGCATTCGGCGCTGGGCGATGCGCTGACGGCGGCACGGATCTTCCAAGCGCTGCTGCCCAAGCTGCGCGCGCACGGCATCCGCACCCTGGCCGAGGCCGAGCGGGCGTGCGGCGCCCTCACCAAGGCGCTCGACCAGCAGCGCCGTGCCGGCTGGATCGAAGCGGCGGGCCCGCCGGGCGCTGCCGATGCGGATGCCACGACCCGGGTCGACAGCTATCCCTACCGCCACCGGGTCCGCGACGTGATGAGCGCGCCGGCCAAATTCCTGGCGCCGGACGCGCCGCTGGCCGACCTGCTGAAACGCATGGCGGAGGAGCGCGTTTCGTCGTTGTTCGTCGGCTTCGGACCCGCCGGGCAGCGTCCCGAAAGCACCGGCATCGTCACCGAGCGCGACGTGATGCGGGCGCTCGCCAGGCACGGTGCCGCCGCCTTGCAGATGACCGTCGGCGAGTTCGCGAGCCGCCCGCTGGCCGTGGTGGCGGCGGATGCCTTTGCCTTCGTCGCCATGGCGCGCATGAACCGGCTGCGCGTGCGGCATCTGGGCGTCATCGACGACGCGCGCACGATCGTTGGCGCGCTGTCGGCGCGCGATCTGCTGCGGCTGCGCGCGGAGGACTCGATCGAGCTCGGCGACGAGATTGCCGAGGCTGCCGACGTGCACGCGCTCGGCCAGGCGTGGGCGCGGCTGCCGCACGTGGCGCGCGGCCTGCTCGCGGAGGGATTTTCGGGGCTGCAGATCGCGGCGCTGGTCTCCCATCAGCTGGCGGCGCTGACCGCGCGCGCGGCCGCACTCGCCGAAGAGCGCATGCGGGCAGACGGTCGCGGCGAGCCGCCCTGCCGCTATGCGCTCGCCGTGCTCGGCTCGGCCGGCCGCGGCGAGAGCCTGCTCGCCATGGATCAGGACAACGTCTTGATCTTCGCCGACAGCGATCAGGCGGTCGAGCACGATCGCTGGTTCGAGGCGCTCGGCGCCCATGCCGCCGACATCCTGCACGAGGTCGGCGTGCCCTACTGCAAGGGCGGCGTGATGGCGAAGAACGCGCAGTGGCGGGGCTCCGTCTCGACCTGGCGCCGGCGGATCGGCGAATGGGTGCTCAGATCGACGCCGGAGGACATCCTCGCTGTCGACATCTTCTTCGACATGCGCGGCGTGCACGGCGACGGCGCGCTGGCCGAGCAGCTGTGGCGCGAGGCCTTCGATGCCGCCAAGGGGCAGACCGCGTTCGCCAAGCTGCTGGTGGACAGCGCGGGGCCGGGCGCGCCCGCGTTCACGTTCCTCGGCGGCTTCAAGAGCGACAGCGGCCGCATCGATCTGAAGCGCACCGGCTTGTTCGGGCTCGTCAGCGCGGCCCGCGCGCTCGCCATCTGCCACCATGTGGTCGAGCGCTCGACGCCGGCACGGCTCGCCGGCATCAAGGCGCTCGGCATCGGCGGGGCGCAGGACCTCGATGCGCTGGGCGAAGCGCAGGGGGTCTTTCTCGATCTGATGGTGGCGCAGCAGATCGCGGACATGGAGCGCGGCATCCCCCCGTCGAATGCCGTCGAGGTCAAGCGGCTGCCGGCGCGCGATCGCGACCGGCTGCGCGTGGCGCTGAAGGCGCTCGGCCACCTCGATCAGCTGACGCGCGACCTCCTGTTCAAGGCCTGATCCGCGCGCCTGCAGCCGCCTACTCTTTGCGGAATTCGGCGATGGCGGCATCGCTGGCGGCAAGCTCGCGCTCGATGTCGAGCGGCGGGCAGCCCTTGCCGGTCGAGACCCGATGCAGCGAGCGCGCATGGGCCCGCTCGCGATCGTACTCGGCCAGCGCCACCAAACCCTTGTTGGCCCCGAACAGGCGTCCGAAGGCGAGTGCGGCGGTCGGTGCGGCGGCCGCCTTCTCGGCCCTGGCGCGATCGGGCAGCGCCTTGAGAATCTGCAGCCGGCCCCAGATGCTGTTGGCGAGGCGCTGGCAGTCCATGGTCTTCTCGCCGCCATCGAGCGCGTAGGTGCCGTCCTTCTGCAGACCCACCTTGGTCGAGCAGGCGGCGACGCCGAGGGCGGCGACGCACGCGAGCAGGCGCGCGGAACGACGCGCGCAGCCTCGAACTGGTCGCAGGAAGGACAACGGTTGAGCCTTCAAGAGCGCGGCTTTCCGGTGGCGGGCCCGACTCGATGTTAGCTCAACAGCCCGGCTTGTCGGAATTGGGACTGCGGCGGTGCGCGCACTTTCGCGTGGGCTGTGGCGCTGCGTCATCGCCCCTTCAGGGCGCGCAGCTCGTCGTCATCCAGCTGACGCGCTTCGTTCTGCAGCATGACCGGGATGCCGTCGCGGATCGGATAGGCTAAGCGCGCGGCGCGGCTGATCAGCTCCTGGCGGGCCTCGTCGTAGACCAGCGAGGTCTTGGTGACGGGGCACACGAGGATCTCGAGCAGACGCCGGTCCACCCGGTTCGGGCCTTCGCCCGCGGGCGCATCGCTCTTGGGTGCTTGGCTCATGGCGGGCCTTCCGTCACTGCAGCGTCGAATTCGAGCTGTCGGTGCCCGCCGCCAGCTCCATCTGGGCCAGCGCCACCAGCACCTCGGCGCGCGTCTTCAAATCCGGGGCTTCGAGCAGGGCCTGCTTTTCCTCGGGTCCGTAGGGACTCATGATCGACAGTGCGTTCACCAGCGCCTCGTTGGGCGACTGCGAGATGGCCGACCAGTCGGCCTTGAGGTCATGTGCGTCGAGGTAGCGCTTGAAGGTCGCGAGCAGGCCCTGGCGGTCGACCTCGTCCTCGCCGGCGCCGGCCACGAGGTCGCCGGCGAAGCGCTCGCAGCCAACGCGCCACAGGCGGTAGAGCTTGTCGGTGGCCACTTCCTCGGTCAGCGCGCAGCGGACGATGCCCGAGAGCGTGAGCATCAGCCGGCCGTCGTCGGCCTCCTGGTAGGCGCTGAGCCGCCCGAGGCAGCCCACCCGGCGCAGCGCCGCCGACTTGCCGGGCGGCGACTCGCCCCCCTCGGCGTCGGCCGGCTGCACGATGGCGAACACGCGCGCGGAGGCCAGCACGTCGTCGATCATCTGCAGATAGCGCGGCTCGAACACGACGAGCGGCAGCCGGGCGCGCGGCAGCAGAATGGCGCGGCGCAACGGGAACACCGGCACCTGCCGCGGCAGATCCTCAGGTCCACGATAGCGCTCGGCAAGGGTCGGCAAGCGGCGCAGGCCTCGCTGATCAAGAAAACAGGATGGAGGAGAGCCGGCGGCGGCCTTCCAGGGTGGACGGGTCCTTCGGGCCCCAGGCCTCGAACAGCTGGACGAGCTGCTTGCGCGCCGCCTCCTCGTTCCACTTGCGGTCGCGCCGCACGGCCTCCAGCAGCTGATCGAGCGCTTCGGCTTTCTTGCCGCCGGCCGCGAGCGCGAGCGCGTAGTCGATGCGGGCCTGGTGATCGGCCGGCGCCGCGTTGACCTTGGCTTCGAGCTTGACGACATCGCCGGCCTTGGACGCGAGCCGGGCAAGCTCCAGCGCCGCGCGCACGCTGGCGACGGGAGCTGCGTCCTTCTTGTCGGGCGGCACCAGGCCGATGGTCTGCTCGGCGCGCGCGGTGTCGCCGCTCTTGAGATAGCATTGCGCCAGGCCGGCCAACGCCGCGACGTTCTGCGGGTCCTCCTGCACGATGGCGGCGTAGATCTCGGCCGCGCCCTGCAGGTCGCCCGCCGCCAGCGCCGCGTCGGCTGCCTCGATCGCGGCGGCCGCGGCGGCCGCGTCGTCGCCGCCGGCCTCGTCGCCCAGCAGGCGATCGATGAACGCCTTCACCGCGCTCTCGGGCTGCAGGCCCATGAAGCCGTCGAGCGGCCGGCCGTCGCGGAAGGCATAGACGGTCGGGATCGACTGCACGCGCAGCTGCCCGGCGATCGCGGGGTTCTCGTCGATGTTGACCTTCACCATCCGCACCTTGCCCTTGTAGGAGCGGACCACCTTTTCCAGGATCGGGGTGAGCTGCTTGCAGGGGCCGCACCACGGCGCCCAGAAGTCGACCAGCACCGGCGTCGTCTTGGACGCTTCGATCACGTCCTTGACGAAGCCCGCCGTGTTGGAATCCTTGATGATGCCGTCGCCATCAGTGGCGGCGGGGGGTGCTGCGGGTTTGCCTAGTCCAAAAACCATGTTGCCGTCTCCACGCCCCTCACGGGCATAAACGCAATTCGCGCGGGCTGCGATCCGCCCGCTAGCCGGCGGCGGCCACCGCCATGATGCGCGGCTCGTGACCGCACGCGCGGATGAACGTCACGAGATCCTCGCGCGCGATATTGGTCGTCGCCGTGTTGTCCAGCGGATGATAGTTGAGCCGCTCGTGCTTCATCATATCGGCATCGAGGATCACCGTCACGCGCCGGCCCGTGTCGTTGATCAGGGCGAATGGCGTGACGGAGCCCGGTTGAACGCCCAGCACCGCCATCAGCAGCTCGGGCCTGCCGAAGCTCAGCCGGTCCGAGGCGCCGACCTTCTTGTGCAGGGTCTTCAGGTCGATCATGGCGCTGCCGAGCGCCACCACCAGGAACAGCCTGTCCTTCTTGTCCTTGAGGAACAAATTCTTGGTGTGCCCGCCCGGCAGGTCGCGCTCGAGCTTGGAACTCTCCGCCACGGTGAACACCGCCGCGTGGTCCAGCGTGCGGCTGGCGATGCCGAGGGCGTCGAGGCGGGCGAGCAGGTCTTGTCGGGTGGCGGGCACGGGGCAGGCGTTTCGCTGGGTTTCAGGGCGGGGGCGCGCCCAGTGGCAGCCCGGCCGGCGCGGCCGCGGCACTGGCGGCAACATAGGGTCTCGGCGCAGCTTGCCAAGGGGGTTGCTTTTGCTGCATAAGACCGCCCTTACGGCCATGGACGCGGGTGTAGCTCAGGGGTAGAGCATCACGTTGCCAACGTGAGGGTCGAGGGTTCAAATCCCTTCGCCCGCTCCAAATTTCTCTAGGCATGACCTAGGGCCTGTCGTCAGTTGAGCCAGAAGAGTACGCAAACCAGCGCGACGGCGGCAAGGAAAGTGTTGGCGAGCTTGTCGTAGCGGGTGGCGAGAG
>Ga0247727_10003950_pt1 | contig 32142 bp, 32 predicted proteins | sample WisWelCaveWW1625_FD_202498 | JGI IMG/M metagenome (GOLD analysis project Ga0247727, IMG submission 202498) | Biofilm microbial communities from Wishing Well Cave, Virginia, United States - WW16-25 | ecosystem: Environmental > Aquatic > Deep subsurface > Groundwater > Cave microbial mat | place...
TCCGCACGCTGATGCGGGAAGTCGTCACGAAGGTCCGTGCCTCACCGCAGCCCCATTTCGTCGAAGCCAAGACCTATCGGTTCATGGGCCATTCGATGGCCGATCCGGCCCACGGGCACTACCGGACTAAAGAGGAAGTGGATGAGGAGCGGAAACGGGACCCCTTGCTGCAGCTTCGCCATACCTTGCTCAACGCAGGACTCGCCACCGATGCCGACTTCGCAAAAACGGAACGGGACGTCGGCCAGGAAATGGATCGGGCCGTGCGTTTCGCCGATGAAAGCCCGTTTCCCCAGGCGGGGGAACTGCACGAAGACGTCTACGCGGATTAGACCCGGCCATGCTGCTGTCCTACCGAGAAGCCTTGAACCAAGCCATGCGCGAGGAAATGCGTCGTAATGAGCGGGTGTTTCTCATCGGTGAAGAGGTCGGCTATTACCAAGGCGCGTTCAAGGTCAGCAAAGGTTTCGTCGAAGAATTCGGCCCGCAACGGGTGCTGGATACGCCGATCACGGAAGCGGGGTTTACCGGCTTGGCCATCGGTGCCGCCATGGCGGGATTGCGCCCCATCGTCGAGCTGATGACGTTCAATTTCGGCATCCTGGCCATGGATCAGATCGTGAACAACGCCGCCAAGATCCGCTACATGTCCGGCGGGCAGATCACGATCCCGATTGTCATCCGCGGGCCGGGCAGCGCGGCCCATCAGCTGGCCGCCCAACATTCGCAGAGTCTGGAAGCCTGGTTCTGTCACGTGCCGGGATTAAAAGTAATCGCACCGGCCACCCCCCATGACGCCAAGGGGTTGCTGAAAAGCGCGATCCGGGATCAGAATCCGGTGATCTTCATCGAAGCCCAGCTCCTGTACGGCACCAAAGGGGAGGTCGGGGAGGGCGACTACACGATCCCGATCGGCCAGGCGGAGGTCAAGCGGCAGGGAACGGACGTCACGATCGTGGCCTATTCGAAGATGCTGCTGCTCACCCTCGAAGCAGCCGACGCGCTCGCGCGTGAAGGCATCCAGGCCGAAGTGGTGGACCCTCGAACGCTAAAGCCGTTGGACGTGGAAACCATCGCGAATTCCGTCAAGAAAACAGGGCGACTCGTGATTGTCGAGGAAGGGTGGTACTTTGCAGGCCTGGGTGCCCAAATCGCCGACAGTGTCTATATGAAGGCCTTCGATTATCTCGATGCCCCCATTGTGCGCGTGGCAGGCGAGGACGTTCCCATGCCATACACGCGGCCGTTGGAGGACGCCGCCATTCCCGACCGTGCCCGTGTCGTCGTTGCGGTGAAACAGATGCTCAACCGTGCATCATAATCGAGAGAGGTGCCGATGCCTTCCCAACCACACCATATCGAGATTACGGAAACAATGGTTCGGCTCTATGTCTTTCTCGCCCAGTATTTGGACCGGTGCCTGAACGAGGCTGCCCGCCAGTCCTATCCGGAGCTGGATCTCCAGAATCACCTCTCGGCCACCCGCGCCAAACTGTCGGAGATTTTCTCGGTCAACCGAGTCGTCAAGAACAAGGTCGAGCAGGAATGCGAGCGTATCCTGTCAGTAGGCGCGACCTGCATGAAGGACGGCGCAGGTAAGACGGTCGCCGTGGAGGCGGAACGAGCCATATTGCAGAGCAAGACGATCGCCCTCAGCGATCTCCTAGCCGTCTTTCGCGCCGGGCAGGCCCCGAGTTAAGCCGGAGCCACGCATGGCCGACTGTATTGAGAAACATCTACTCGCCGGATTGGACGCACGCGAACGGGGATTCAGCCGGGTGGTGGAGTTGGAGCGTGCAGGGACTGCCTATCGGGCAGTCCTCCGGTACGAAACCGCGCAGATCGCCACCGATGGTCATGCAACAGAAGTAGTGGCGCTTCAGGAGCTGATCCGACAGCTCCACGCCTACGGCTATGCTCAGCTCCGGAGCCAGCTGAGCTTCCGCGGGAACACCTATTTCGGCAGCCGGGAACCCTGGATCGAATATCCAGACCCGGAGCGTCCTCCAGGGCAGTCAGCGGGGTTAATCAAGAGGCTGGTTGGCTGGTTCAGCCGATTAGAGAGAGAAGTGGAAAACGACTAATGCCCAGTCAGGATGCTCAAACAGGTCTTTTTCTCACCCGCCCACCCCAGGTGCGCCATGACGCACCTTTTCCCGGAGCGCGGCCGCAGGGAGCGAGACTCCTGAGGCGTACTCTTTGCGGTACGTTGAAGGGGTTGAGCGACCGAGAACAAAGTTGGGGGCCTGTTTCAGCATCCTGAGAGGAGAACCATGGCAAGCCGCGTGGTCATGCCCAAACTGACGGATACCATGGAGGAGGGCGTCCTCGTCACATGGAAAAAGCATGAGGGCGACACCGTTGGGGCGGGGGATATTCTGGCGGAAATCGAAACCGATAAAGCAGTCATGGACCTGGAAGCCTTTGCCTCCGGCACTCTGCGGAAGCTCCTCGTCCATGAAGGGGAAACCGTAAAAGCCGGCGCGCTCATCGCCGTCATTGCCGGGCCCGACGAAGATATCGACGCGGCCCTTAAGGACACGATCTCCGCGGCACCGAGCCAGAAGGTCTCTCCACCGGCACGGGGCCACGCGCCTGCTGCCCGGCCCCAAGGAAAGGTTACGACCAAGGTGTCTCCTCGCGCCAAGGTACTGGCGTCAGAGCGGGGAATCGATCTTGCGAGCATTCCAGGCACAGGCCCGGAAGGCCGTATCACGGAACAGGACGTGCTGAGCGCCCTCGCACAAAAAGGTACGGTCCCGGCCGGCGGGATGGACATTCCCCTCAGCCAGATGCGGAAAGCCATTGCGCGGATCACTACCCAGAGCAAAGCGCCGGTCCCGCATTTCTATCTGACCATCGACATCGCCATGGAGGAGATGGAAAAACTCCGCGCCAAACTGAAGCAATCGCGCCATCCGCATCCGAGTCTGACAGATTTCCTCATCAAAGCGTCAGCGCTGGCACTGGCTCGTCATCCGGAGATCAACGTCTCCTATGCCGGCGACAAGCTTCGCCGACATGCCACAATTGATATCGGCATTGCCGTCGGGCTGGACGACGGACTGATCTCGCCGGTGATCCGTAATTGCGGCGCCAAGACGCTGGAGCAGATTGCCGAGGACTCACGGGCCCTGATCGAACGGGCGCGGAACAGACGGCTGCAACCGGAGGAATATACCGGCGCGACCTTTTCGATCTCCAATCTCGGCATGTTCGACGTCGAAAACTTCATTGCGGTCCTGATGCCGCCCCAGGCTGCCGCCATTGCCGTGGGGGCGATGCGAGATGTGCCGGTCGCCGAGAACGGAGAAGTGAAGGTCGGTCGGCGCATGACCGTCACGCTCTCCTGCGACCATCGCGCGCTCGACGGTGTCCAGGGCGCGCAGTTCTTGAAAGAATTAAAACGTATCCTGGAACACCCGCAGGAGCTCCTCGAGTCCGGGAAACCGACATGAGCTTCGTTCCGATCGAAGAAATCAGAGCAGCAGGGCAGGGGCCGTCTCGCCAGCGCTTGCCGCCGTGGTTTAAGGTCAAGCTCCAGCAAGGGCCTGACTATCTGGAGATCCGGCAGGTCATGGATCGCCTGGGGCTCCACACGATCTGTGAGGAAGCCCGCTGCCCCAATATCTGGGAATGCTGGAATAATCGCACGGCCACCTTTCTGATTCTCGGCGACATCTGCACCAGGCGCTGCCACTACTGTGCCGTTGAGACAGGCAAGCCCTTGCCGGTGGACCAGGACGAGCCGGTCCGTGTCGCGCAGGCCGTGCAAGCCATGGGACTCCGGCACGCAGTGATCACCTCCGTGAACCGCGATGAGCTTGCGGACGGCGGGGCGTCCGTCTTTGCCGGGACGATCCGTCAGATCAGGCGACTGAACCCTTCCTGCGCAATCGAAGTGCTGATTCCTGACTTCGAAGGCAATCAGGATGCCCTGCGTCTCGTGGCCCACGAGCAGCCAGAGATTCTGAATCACAACATCGAAACGGTACCGCGGCTCTTCCCGGCGATCAGGCCCCAGGGCAAATACCAGCGGTCGCTCGAACTCTTGGACCGTGCCAAGCGGCTGGACATGAAGACCAAGTCCGGGCTGATCGTTGGAATGGGGGAGACGGAGGACGAAATCAGACAGGTGATGCGCGATCTCCGATCGGTCGGCTGCGACATCCTGACCATCGGCCAATACCTCCAGCCCACAAAGCAGCACCTGCCGGTTGTTCGGTTCTATCACCCGGACGAGTTCGCTCTCTTTAAGGAAGAGGGGCTGGCGCTCGGATTTCATCACGTGGAATCGGGACCGTTGGTGCGGAGCTCCTACCACGCGGAGCAACAAGTTTCACCCTGAATTGACTCTCCTCCGACCCCTCCCTATAATGCCTCGCGATTGAATTTCTTCGTGTTTTTGTTCATGAACCCGAACGATATCGCCTTGAAGATTGAAGAACTGAAGGCACGGCTCGTTCATGCCTTTGCCATCCAGCCGGATGGGCAGCCGCTGACAGCTGACGACCAGGCCCTGTTGGACAAAGTCGCCACCGCTGTCGTGAACCGGCGCATGGCCGGACCGGCGGTCCTGTTCCTGGAGTCGGCCGGGCCGATGAATTTTCTCGGCAGCCAAGCCCTGCACTTTCTTACTCCGATTCTGGACCTCGCCTGCGATTCGCGCGAGATCGAGCAGGCCGCGGCGCTGCTCGAGCGGCGCGACGCCATTCCGCGGTTGATCGACCTCATCGAAGCCAAGTCGGCTCCTGAGGGAGCGCCCGCGCGATGAGCGTTGCCAGTCCTTCTCCAACCACACAGGCCGCTGATCTTCCCCTGTCCCTCATCATCGCGACGGACTGCGGCAGCACGACGACCAAGGCCATCCTGATCGAAAAAAAAGGCGACACCTACCGGCAAACTTTCAGGGGTGAAGCGCCCACGACCGTCGAAGCCCCGTTTGAAGATGTGACTCGTGGAGTGTTGAACGCCATCGCCGAGGTGGAAGAGCTCTCCGGCCGCAGGATTTTGGATGGCGAAAAGATCATCACGCCGGCCGGCGCCGGCAGCAATCCCAAGGCAGGCGTGGATATCTATGTCTCGACCAGCAGCGCGGGCGGCGGGCTCCAGATGATGGTCGCCGGCGCAGTCCAGAGCATGACGGGGGAGAGCGCCCAACGGTGCGCCCTCGGCGCCGGCGCGATCGTGATGGACGTGCTGGCCTCCAACGACGGCCGGCTGCCGCACGAAAAGATCGAGCGCATCCGCTCGCTTCGGCCGGATATGATTCTCCTCTCCGGCGGGACGGACGGCGGCACGGTCACCCACGTCGTCGAGATGGCCGAATATATCTCGGCCGCCGAGCCGCGCCCACGCCTCGGCATGACCTATTTGCTGCCCTTGATCTACGCCGGCAATCAAGACGCCCGCGACCGCGTGAAGGACATTCTCGGGCAGAAAACCGCGTTGACGATCACCGATAACATCCGGCCCACGCTCGAACAGGAGAACCTGGCGCCGGCCCGCAACAAGATCCACGATCTGTTCCTGGAGCACGTCATGGCCCAGGCGCCCGGCTATAAGAAGCTCATCGCCTGGGCCGGCGCGCCGATCGTCCCGACTCCGGCGGCAGTCGGCTTCATCATGGAAGCCCTGGCCAAGCGGGACAAGATCAATTTGATCGGCGTGGACATCGGCGGCGCGACGACCGACGTCTTCTCCGTGTTCGGCGGAATTTTCAACCGCACCGTCAGCGCCAACCTCGGCATGTCCTACAGCATCTCCAACGTCCTGGCGGAGGCCGGTCTCGCCAATATCATGCGGTGGGTTCCGTTCAACGTGGACGAACAGACGCTCCGCAACCGCATCAAGAACAAGATGATCCGCCCGACGACTATCCCGCAGACGCTGGACGAGCTGCAGATCGAACAGGCCATCGCGCGTGAAGCCCTGCGGCTGGCGCTTATCCACCACAAGTCGCTGGCGACCGGGCTGAAAGGCGTCCAGCAGGAGCGGACGATTTCCGACATCTTCGAGCAGAAAACATCCGGGACGACGCTGATCGACATGCTGAAGCTGGACCTCATCGTCGGCAGCGGGGGCATCCTGTCGCATGCCCCCCGGCGCGTCCAATCCATGCTGATGATGGTGGATGCCTATGAGCCGCTTGGGTTCACGACCCTGTCCGTGGACAGCATCTTCATGATGCCGCATTTGGGTGTGCTCTCGACGGTGAATGAAAAGGCTGCGACTGACGTTTTTGTCCACGACTGTCTGGTCTACCTCGGGACCTGCGTCGCGCCGATCGGACAGGGGAAGGACGGCGAGACCTGTGCCCAGTATCAGATCGCGTTCGAAGGTAACAGACAGCCTGAAAGTGGAACATTGGCGTTCGGTGAATTACGGCTGGTTGCGCTGGGTGACGCTGAACGGGCGCAGGTCACCGTGAAACCGGCTAAGCAGATTGATCTCGGTGAGGGCAAAGGTGTGCCGGTCACGCGCCAGGCTCGAGGCGGTGCCGTCGGATTGATGCTGGACGGGCGGGGCCGGCCGCTCCGGCTGCCAAGCGATGCACAGACCCGCGTCGCCGCATTAACACGATGGCAACAGGCAGTGGGACTGTATCCAGACAAGCAGTGATGAGTAATGAGTGATGTGTGATGAGGGGTGAAAATTGAAGAGGACGGTTCGCTCCGATTTTCACCCATTACTCATTACTGATCACTCATCACGGGTTTGAAGAATGGGGCACGCGTACACACCAGGGCTGACGGTCACCGAACGAACCACCGTCCGTAAGCGCCGGCTGCTGCCGATTCCCGGAACCGTCATGGTCAAACAGGGGGATCGGGTCACAGCTGATTTCGTCGTCGCCCAGACGGAGTTGCCCGGCAAGGTCCACTCGGTCAACGTGGCCAATCTCCTCGGCGCCGCGCCAGATGAAATCCGTGAGTACCTGATCAAGAAAGAAGGGGAAGCCATACACAAAGACGAGGTCATCGCTGAAAACAAGCCCTTCATTAAATGGTTGAAGACCGAGGTCCGCTCGCCGATTCAGGGCAAGATCGACACGGTGTCCACCGTGACCGGGCAGGTTCTCCTGCGAGAACCGCCGCGCCGCCTGGAGCTTCTCGCCTACATCGACGGGGCGGTCGTCGAGGTGCATCCTGCGCAAGGCGTCACGATCGAGACCTCGTGCACCCTTGTCCAGGGCATCTTCGGTGTCGGGGGAGAGGCCTGGGGCGAGATGCGGATGGCGGTCACATCGCCGGACGAGACACTCACAGCCGACAAACTGACTTCGGACATGAAGGGAAAGATCGTCGTAGGCGGCTCGTTCCTCGGCGCCGAGGCACTTACCCGCGCCCGCAACCTCGGCGTGACAGCCTTGGTCATCGGCGGTATCCATGATAAAGACCTGCGTGCCCTGCTCGGGTACGACTTGGGGGTGGCCATCACGGGCACGGAGAAGATCGGCGTGACCCTGATTCTCACCGAAGGATTCGGGACGATTCCGATGGCGGCGAAGACCTTCGCGCTCCTGTCGAAACACCAGGGGCAGAAAGCCTCGGTCTCTGGCGCCACGCAGATCAGGGCCGGTGTGATCAGGCCGGAGATCATCATTCCGGCTGCCGGCGGCGACCGGATGGAGACTAACGCTGCCGGCGCCGAGCGGGGAGGCATCCAAGTAGGCGATCAAGTCCGGATCATCCGCGATCCACTATTCGGCCGAATCGGGCAGGTGGCGGCGCTCCCGCCTGATTTAAGACAGATCGAAACCGAAAGTCATGTCCGCGTGCTGGAAGTGGCCTTCCCCGACAAGACTCGCGCCGTGATCCCGCGGGCCAACGTGGAGATCATCGAGGGGCAGTGATGAGTGCTGAGCCAAAAGTGCTGAGTGCTGAACGTGGATCGATGAATGGCGGAACATGCCATTGGTCTCTTAAATTTCATTGCTCAGGACTCAGCACTCAGTATTCAGCACTGTTTGTACTGTTGCTGTTCATGCCGCTGACGGTTCACGCAGAAACACCGTTAGCCCCGCCCCAGCAGCTGCAAGTCTTCGATACGCCGAACGATTCAGGCGGGGGATTGACCATCGTCTGGGCGCCGGCTCCGCACGACGGGCCCGATGTCCGCTATGTGGTGATGCTCGGTGCAGCTCCGGCGACGGCGGACACACCGCCCACCCTTACCGGCATGACCGTCGTCGGGGATTTTCCATCCAATTCCCATTACGTGCGCGGAGCCAAAACTGCCTGGTGGACGCAATCGGCGCCCACGACGTTCCACCAATTCGACATCAAGAATGGAAAAGGGCAGCGGCTGAAGGATGGCAAGCCGTACGTCGTGTCCGTCAGCGCCATGAAGGGCGCGGAATCCATGATGGCCGGTCCGCTTCCCGCTGTCCCCGAACCGAACTGGTTCAATTGGAATCAGATCAACAACCTAGCCATCGTGGTGATCTTCGGACTGGTGGTGCTCGGCTCCATCCAGGCCGCCAAGAGACGGGAAATCTTTCTGCGCCGCATTCCCGGCCTCGACGCGGTGGATGAAGCCATCGGCCGCGCCACCGAGCTGGGTAAGCCCATTCTCTACCTGACCGGAGCCGGGGACATGAGCGAGCCGTCCACGGTTGCCGCGGCGGTGATTCTGGGACGGGTGGCCAAGCGGGTGGCCGCCTATGAGACCGACCTCCTGGTGCCGCACCGCGATCCCATTGTCATGGCTGTCTGCCAGGAGATCACCAAGCAATCCTATCTTGAAGCCGGCAAGCCGGATGTCTTCAAGGAAGATTCCAATTTTTTTATCACCACGGATCAGTTCAGTTATACCGCAGCGGTGGACGGCATCATGCTGCGGAAAAAACCGGCGGCGAATTTCTTCATGGGCTCCTACTTCGCCGAGTCGCTGCTCCTGACTGAGACCGGCGCCAGCACGGGCGCGATTCAGATCGCCGGCACCGATTCCGACCATCAATTGCCCTTTTTCGTCACCACCTGCGATTACACGCTGATCGGCGAAGAGCTCTATGCCGCCAGCGCCTATCTGTCGCGCGAGCCGGTTCAGCTGGGCACCCTGCGCGGGCAGGACATCGGCAAAGCGTGCATCCTGTGCGCCCTCGGCCTCGGCACCATCCTGGCCACGGCCTCGGTGCTGTTTCACTTGGACGTCTCCTTCGTCCTGGACCTCGTGAAGGATCTGAAATGACCCTCCTGCGCCGCCAGCTTCCTCTGTTGATCACGTTCATCACCGGCATCCTGTTTGCCGCGCAATACTACGTCCCGCATCCGTCGTCGGAGCTGATGCTGACCTCGGTCTCCAAGTGGCTGCAGATCATCGGCGGGTTCGCCCTAATCTTGGGCGTTACCAGCCTGTTTCACATCCATGCGGTCAAGATCAGGCGGAAAGAGCCGGGCTGGGGCTATAGTTTCATCCTCTACATCAGCATGCTCGGCACGATCGTGATCGGCCTCTGGCATGGCGGGAAAGAAACGGTGGATGGCGTGGCCACGGCATTCGGCTGGATTTACTCCTACATGATGGTCCCGCTCCAGGGCACGATGTTCGCCATTCTGGCGTTCTTCATCGCCTCAGCTGCCTATCGCTCGTTCCGGGCGCGAAGTCGCGAAGCCGCCGTGCTCCTGATCGCCGCCGTGATCGTCATGATGGGACGCGTGCCGCTCGGCGAATATTTGATCCCGGTCAGCGGCGACATCAGTCAATGGATCCTGAACGTGCTGAATGCCTCGGTGCGGCGGGCGATTCTGATCGGTATCAGCCTCGGCGCGGTCGCCTTGTCGCTGAAAATCATCTTCGGGGTCGAACGGGCGTATCTGGGAGGAGGTAAGGAGTGAAAAGTGAGGTGTGAGGTGATGGCTAACACCGTCACCTTACTGCTAACTCCTCACTCCTTACTGGAGTTCAAGGAATGACTTTCGCAGAGCGCATGCTTCGCATCGACCGCCGGATCATTTTCCTCGTAATCGGGCTCTGCACCCTGATCCCGCTGCTGTACCCGGTCGGGTTGGCGATCAAGATCTCGCCCGAAGTCCGCTCCGTCTACGATTACATCGAATCGCTGCCGGAGGGATCCGTGTTTCTCTTGTCGCTGGACTTCGATCCCGCGTCCAAGCCGGAGCTTTATCCGCAGGCCGTCGCCCTGTTGCACCACGCGTTCAAAAAGAACCTCCGCGTGATCGGCATGACGCTCTGGCTGCCCGGCACCGGCATGGCGAGCGAGGTTGTCACGCGCGTCGCCCGCGTGGAGGGGAAGGTCAACGGCAAAGACTTTGTGTTCCTCGGCTGGAGCCCGGGCGGCAGCTCGGTCATCATCAATATGGGGCAGGACCTCTATAAGGCCTTCCCCACGGACTACAATAACCAGCCGACGAAAGACCTGGATGTTTTGAAAGACGTGCAGAGCCTCCGGGATGTCACCTACGTCATCAGCCTGGCCGCCGGCAGCACCGGGATTGAAACCTGGTACGTCTTCGGCAAGGACAAATACAAATTCGAACTGGGCGGCGGCTGCACCGGCGTCATCGCGCCGGGCCTCTACCCGTTGCTGCGCAGCGGGCAGATCAACGGCTTGATCGGCGGATTGCGCGGCGCTGCTGAATATGAAGTATTGATCGGAAAGAAGGGGCGGGCCGTCGCCGGCATGGATGCGCAATCGGCGACGCATTTCGCGATCATCCTGCTGGTCATCCTGTGCAATACTTTCTATCTGCTGATCAGAACGCCGCGGGACAAGGCCGCGCCGGGCCAACACTAGACGGAGCGGGATACCATGTCGTTTGAAATGATATTTGGGGCATGGGTGGCGGCGGGGCTGACCCTGTTCATCCTGACGTTCCTCTATCAGGACAACCCCCTCTTCAAACTGGCCGAGCATCTGTATGTGGGCGTCTCCGTCGGCTATGCGATTGTCAAAACCTACGACACCGTGGTCATCCGCCTGATCTACGAGCCCATGGTCACGCAGGGAGATTGGTCGCTGCTGATCCCGCTTGCCATCGGCGCCTTGATGCTGACGCGCTACGTGCCTAAGGCCGCCTGGATGTCCCGCATCGCGTTCGCCTTCGTAGTCGGCATCGGCTCGGGCCTGGCCATTCCGCGGGTGATCTCGTCCTACATTCTCAAGCAGATCGAGGATACGGTCCGCCCCCTGGTGTCACTGGCGGCGGACGGAGGCGCAACCTTTACCTACGACCTGCTCAATCCGGCAAGCAACCTGAACGCCATCGTGCTGCTGATCGGCGTCGTCTCCGTGCTGTTTTATTTCTTCTTTTCCATCGAGCACACGGGACCCGGCCGGGCGGTCGCGCGGACGGGGATCATCTTCCTCATGATCGCGTTTGGCGCCGCCTTCGGCTACACCGTCATGGCCCGCATGTCCCTGCTGATCGGGCGGCTGACGGATCTGATCGATTACGCCAAGCCGCAGTACGGATGGGCAACCTACTGGCTCGCCGCCCTTACGATCGCCACCCTGATCGCCTTGCGGTGGCGGCACAAGGAAACGGAGCCCCCGGCATGACCGAGTCCGTCAAAAGCTCCAAACAGTTTCCGGTTCTTCGAAACCTCCAGTATTCACTGCTCAAAGAGGGGGAGGACCAGTATGTCCTTCTCTGGGATCCCACCGGCCTCGGGACGGACAAGCTGATCGTGCCGTTGAGCTACTTTTACTTGCTGCAGTTCTTCGACGGCGAGCATTCCCTGGAGCAGGTGGCGGCCGAGTACCTCAAAAAATTCGGCGAGTTTCTCGTGCCGGACCGCCTGGAACGGCTGGTGGCCGATCTGGACGGCAAACTCTTTCTGGAGGGGGAGCGGGTCGAGGCGGCGCGCCACGCGGCGCTGGCGGCCTACAGGGCGGCGCCGGTCCGCAAAGCCGCCTTCGCCGGGAAAAGCTACGAGACGGACCCAGGCAAGCTGGCGGCACAGATCGCCGGCTTCTTTTCCTCCAAGGAAGGTCCCGGCCGGAAGGACTCGGAGCACAAGGGGCAGCTGATCAAGGGGCTTGTGGCCCCGCACTACGAGATCAAGGATGCGGGCCCGATCTACGCCTGGGCCTACAAGGAATTACAGGAGGCGCAAGCGCCCCACCTCTTTATAATCTTCGGTACCTACCACGCGGGGCTTGAGAACGGCTATGCCCTCACCGACAAGGATTTTGAAACGCCGCTCGGCGTGGTGAAAACCGACCGCGCAATCCTGGAACAGCTCAGAACCGGCGCCGGGCGCTATTTTGACGAAGAGCTGGCGCACAAGAGCGAGCACTCCATCGAGTTCCAACTGCCGTTCCTCCAACATGCCGCTGGCCTCGCCAAGCCGATCACGATTGTGCCGATCCTCTGCGCCTATCCGGCGGCCAGCTTCGCCGATCCGCGCCTCTACGAGCTGCGCGACCGCGTCGAGGCCTTTCTCCGGACCCTGGGCGACGTCCTGCACGCCGCGGGACGTCCGGCCTGCCTGATCGCCAGCGCCGAGCTCGGGCACATCGGCATGCGCTACGGCGATTCCTCGCCGCCCACCGATTTTTCCTTTCACCGGTGCATGCAGAACGATCTGACGATGCTCAAGCACGCGGAAGAAGTGAACCCCGATGCGTTCGCCCAGTTCATCGTCAAGGAGCAGGATAGCCGCCGGATCTCCGGCTTTGCGGCGATCTACAGCCTGCTGCGGCTCATCGGGGGAGGGAAAGGGGAGGTGCTGCGGTACGATCGCGGCATCACCGATCAGTTCAATTCGACGGTCACCTATGCCAGTATGGCTTTTTATTAGCGAGCAGCGAGTAGCTGATAGCAAATAGCAAGATTCGGTCTGCCAGTTCTTGCTATTAGCTGTTCGCTGCTTGCTACCAGCTTTATTCCTTCACCGTCACCGTCATCGTGACCGGCTCCAACGGGTTATTCCGTTCATCGCGCGGCATGGCCACGATCGTGTCGACCACCTCCAAACCCCTCAATACTTCGCCGAACACGCTATAGCGCCGGTCCAGGCCGCTCGAGTCCGCCACACAGATGAAAAATTGCGAGCCGTTATCGTCGAAATTGCGCGTGCTGTTGCTCTCCTTGGGCATCTTCGCCATGGACAGGGCGCCGCGCTTGTGCGGCCGGTCGCTCGTCTCCGGCGGGAGGGCATAGCCGGGCTCGCCGGTCCCGTGCAGGCTCCGGTCCTGTTTTTTGCTCAGCGGATCGCCGCCTTGGATGAGGAATCCGGGCACCACCCGGTGAAACGTGGTCCCGTCGTAAAATCCCATCTTGGCCAGGTTCAGAAAATTCTCCACATGGCGGGGCGCATCGTCCGGATAAAACCGCAGATGGATGTCCCCGAACCTGGTCGAGATCACGGCCTTCGGATTTTTCTTCTGAAACCGAATGGTCATGCCGCCACTGTACCAACTCTGTCCGTGACGCTGCAACCGGCCGGCCGTCTGGATTTCCCTCCATTCTTTTTGTAAGATGAGGGGCCAGCTTACCCGGAGGTGGAGTGACCGTTCGACCCAGGACGTTTCTGATCGGCCTTGCGCTTATTCTTGCCGCCGGTCTCGTTGTTCTCCTACTGCCCATTCTTTCCGACCCAGACCGCCTGAAGACCGTCATCCTGCAGCAGGTCGAAGCCAGCCTCGGCCGCACGATCGAGGTCGGGGAAGCGAGGCTGGAACTGTTCCCGCGCCCGCGCCTCGAACTATTGCGCGTCGTGATCCGCGATGCCGACAGCGCACAGGTCTTTCTCAAGGCCAAGCGCTTCGATCTCGTGCTGCGCTCGACCCCGCTCCTGCGCATGGAGGTCGTCGTCAAACGCATGCACATCGACCAGCCGCAGGTGACGTTGCGTCGCAACCAGGCGGGGCAGTGGAACGTTCTCGCGTCCGGCGCCGCCGCGCCCGGTTCGGAGATCCCGCTCGGCAACCCGCTCGGACTCGTCATGATGATCCAGGAAACCGCGATCACGGACGGCCTTGTAACCGTGATCGACGAGTTCCGTCCGGACGGCTTGCGGACGCTCGAACTGACGAACATGGATTTGGCCGTCGCGACGCCATCGCAGGGCATCCCCATCGACATCCGCCTGTCCGGCAAAGTTCCCGTGGGGCAGGGCACCTCGTCGTTTGCGCTCACGGGATCGGTGACCCGCAGCAGCGCGGCCGTCAATCTGCCCGAGAACAGCCCCGGACCTGCCATGCCGGCCCTGCAGTTCCAAGGCTCGCTCGATCTTCTGAGCGTAGACCTGCGGCAGATGATGGATTTTTTCGGTCCCCGGCCGATTCCCGACCGCGTGCACGGCGCCGCCAATCTCAACAGCCGGCTCGGACTGGTTCCCGGGGTCTCCGGATACGACATGGTCCTGTCCGACATGAAAGCCACGGTGGAAAATCTCGCGATCGCCGGCCAGTCCAGCCTGTCGGGCATCATGACCAAGCAGCCGACGTTTGCGCTGACCTTCTCCGCCACGCCGGTGAGCCTGGATGAGCTGCTGTCGCGGTTTCCCGTCCAGTGGCTGCCGCCTCATCTGCAACGCGTGATCGAAGAACGCGACATCAAAGGCAGCGTCGAAGTCGTGACGGCCACCGTCACCGGCTCCACGACGCCGGCGCCCCATGCCTCGCTGACGGGCGAGTTCCGCGTGCGGGAGGGACAGGCGCTGTTCGGCCGGGACAAGGTCCGCGCAAAAAACCTTGCCGGCACCGTCCTGCTCGACCCGGACCGCCTCCGCATCTCGGACATCACCGGCGACTACGGCCCCATGCAGATCACGACGGGAAAACTGGCGCTCGCGTTGCTCGAGCAGGGGCCGTCGCTTGAGCTGGACGTGAACGGCACCCTGCAGGCCGCTGATCTCGTGACCGTCCTGGCCAAGTCCATTACCGCGCCGGCCGTCGCCAAGCCGCTCGCGGCGGCGCGCGACGTCGAGGGGCAGGCGGACGTGGCCTTTCGCATCACAGGGATGCTCAACCAGCCGGACGGCCTGTCGTTCGACACGGCGGACATGACCATCCAGAACGGCAAATTCCGAAGCCCCGCGCTCCCGGACACCGTCACCAACCTGAGCGGCCGCGTCGTCTACTCCAAAACCGCCGTGGAGTTCGACCGGATCGGGGGACAGCTCGGGCAGACACAATTCCAGATCCACGGCGCCATCGCCACCGGCAGCCCGGCTCAGTTTCGGGGCTTCAGCGTCTGGGCCAGGACGGACATGCGCCAGGTCCTGTCCTTCTTGCCGGACGATGCCGCCGCCAAAACAGCCCTGCAGGGCCCCATCGGGATCGCGCTGTCGTTGGCCGGTCCGCTCGAGACGCCGCAAGTGAAGGGCGTCGTCGAGCTCGATGAGACCGCCATCTCCGTTCCGAACATCCTTCGGAAACCCGTGGGGCAGCCGGCAGCCGTCGAGTTCGACGGTACGCTGTCGGCCAAGAACACGCTATCGATCGACCGCATCGACTTCGTCATGCCGCCGGTCCGCCTGTCCGGCAAAAGCACGGTGACGTTCGGCACGCCGGTCACGTTCAAGGGGTCGCTCATTTCAGGCCCGATCCCACTGGCCGGCCTGCCCACGGGGATGACCCTGGGCAATATCGATGCCGGCACTCTGGAGATCTCGCTGGACTTTCGCGGCAAAGGCGCCCAGTGGAAAACCTGGGCTGTGACAGGCTGGGTGGCGCTGACGGACGGCCTGCTCGCCGGCAAGAAGTTCGAGACCCCACTGACCGACATCTATCTCCGCATGCAGTTGCTGCGCAACGGCGCCGATCTCAAGCGATTAGAATTCCGCATCAAGGGCAGCTTCGTGCGGCTGTCGGGCATGATCCGGAACTGGCACATCAAGCCGGCGCTGGATCTCAAGGTGGAATCGCCTGAGCTGGATCTGGACCTCCTGATTCCCAAGGGCGAGCGTTCGCCGGTGCGGGACATGCTCGAAGACCTTGCCGCCACGAGCCGGCTCACGGCGTCGGTCGCCATCACGCTCGGACGGTACAAGCAGCTCATGATCAACGACTTGAGCGGCCGCGTGAACATCGGCGACGAGGTCCTGGACATCAATCAGATCGCCGGACAAATCGGCGAGGGGACCCTCGACGGCCGCCTCGTCGTCCGCCTGCCGAAACACAAGCCGGCCGAGGCCGAAGTCAAAGTCCAACTGACATCCGTGCCGTACGAAAAATTTCTTCTCCTGTTCGGGGATCAGCAGCGCATCGCCGCAACCGGCGATTTGTTTCTGATAGCGACCGTGCAGGGCAACGGCCGGAACCCTCTCGGCCTGGCCAATACTCTCAACGGAACGGTGGAATATCAGATCAAGAACGGCCGGATTATGAAAGGCATCGTGATTCCAAGAATCCTGACTATTCTCGACATTCCGAGCCGGCTGCAGGGTAAAATCGATTTGTCGGCAGAAGGGATACCCATCGATAAGGCTTCCGGCACCGTGACAATAAGAAACGGCATCGCAACGTCGGATAATCTGCTGACCGACAGCCCCGTCGTCAAAATCGCCATGGCCGGTTCCTATGATATTCCGACGGACCAGCTCAACCTGGAAGCCGTGGTAAGCCCCTTCGGCTCCTATACGAATCTCCTCCGGAGCATTCCGCTGTTCGGAAAGCTGTTCAAGGGCGAACGCCAGGGGTTTACGACCGCCTTCCTGGACATCAAGGGATCGTTTGCCGAGCCTCGCATCGAATCGCATCCGATGAAGTCTGTGGGAGCCGGCCTCACAGGACTGGCGCAATTGGCCGTCGATGTCTTAATCAATACGCTCAAGCTTCCGGCTGAAATAATCAGTCCCGATGATGAGAAGCCCGCGCCGCCGGTTTCTGAACGCATGACGGAGAAACGGCCGCCGGCCGGACAGCCCGTGCCTGCTACGCCTTGACCGTGCCTCCACCCCGTGTTAGCATCATCTCAACAGATAAAAACGTGTGTAAACACAACAAGTTAGACGACTTCAATGCGGGTGATTGTCGTGGCCAATGATCGTGCCGTACTGATGATCGCCGCCAGCGAGACGGACGCCAATCTCTACTACGCCACGCGGTTCATCGCGCCAGACCCCTTCGTGTTCATGGAAATCGGCGGAGTGCGAATCCTCGTCATGAGCGACCTGGAAATGGACCGGGCCAGGCATCAGTCGTCCGCCGACAAAGTCCTGTCCTACGCGGAGATCGAGCGGCGCGTGCGCGCGCAGGGGACGGCCGCGCCGGGAACGGTCGACGTCGTGCATGCCGTTCTGCAAGACCACGGCATCAAGCAGTTGCTGGTGCCGATGAATTTCCCCTTTGGTCATGCTGCGAAGCTGCAGGCGCTGGGATACCAGCTCGAGACCAAACGCGAGCCGTTTTACGAGCGGCGCGCCGTGAAATCCAACGAGGAAGTCCGCCACATCGAGGAGGCCCAGCGGGCGACGGAAGCCGCCGCCGCCGCCGCGCACGACACGCTGCGGAACGCGGACATCCGTGACGGGCTGCTGTGGCTGGACGGCGAGCCGCTGACCTCGGAACGGATCAAGAAGCTGATCAACGTGACACTGATGGAACGGGACTGCGTGGCCCAGCACACGATCGTCGCCGGCGGGGACCAGGCCTGCGATCCGCACGACGAAGGCAGCGGCCCCTTGCCGGCACACCGCAGCATCATCTTCGACGTGTTCCCGCGCTCGGCGCGGACGCGCTACTTCGCGGACATGTCGCGGACCGTCGTGCGCGGCACGGCATCACCGGAGCTCCGGCGCCTATATCAGACCGTGCAGGATGCGCAGGAAGAGGCGATCACCAAGGTCCGGCCCGGAGCGGACGGCACGGCCATTCACCAGGGCATCTGCGACCGGTTCGAGGCGTCCGGCTACCGCACCGGCCTTGTGAACGGCCGCATGCAAGGTTATTTCCACGGCACCGGCCACGGTGTCGGCCTGGACATCCATGAACATCCGCGGATCAGCCGCAACGGCTCGATCCTCCAGGAAGGGGAGGTCGTCACGGTCGAGCCGGGGCTGTACTATCCCGGGCTCGGCGCCGTCCGCATCGAAGACATGGTGCTCGTCACGCGCGACGGATGCCGGAATCTGACGCACTACCCGAAAACGTTTGAACTGGATAGCTGACAAGGGACAGGACACGCGCTCAAGAATTTAAACTTGTCAGCCTGTCAGCTTGCACGCTTGTCAGCCTCTCGCCTGTGTGATCCATGCGCATCACGTTGACCATCACGCGATTCAACCCCGACACGGACCATCAGCCCCATACCGCCCACTACCGGCTCGACGTCGGACGCGGCGCCACCGTGCTCGACACGCTCCTGCGCGTCAGGAACGAGCAGGAGGGAAGCCTGGCGCTCCGGTATTCCTGCCGGTCGGCCATCTGCGGCTCCTGCGCCATGGAGATCAACGGGACCGAAAAACTGGCCTGCCGCACATCCGTCCGGAAGGAATGGGAGCGCCACGGCGCCATCGCCGTCGCGCCGCTCCGGAACCTGCCGGTGATCAAGGATCTCGTTGTCGACATGTCCCCGTTCTGGGGAAAAATCCGCGAGGTGACGCCGTGGCTCTCGTCCGCTCCGGGGGACCCGGGTTCGTCGGACCGGCAGCACCACTTATCGCCTGGCAGCTACAGCTTTCACAACGTGGACGCCTGCATCATGTGCGGCGCCTGCGTCGCCGCCTGCACTGTTCACGAGGTCAGCCCGCAGTTTCTGGGTCCGGCGGCACTGGCAAAGGCTGACCGGTTTCTGGAAGATCCGCGCGAGCCGCAGGCCGCCAAACGGCACCGGTTGGCTGTGTTGGAGCAGGAGCACGGCATGTGGGACTGCACGCGCTGCAATTTTTGCGTGGAAGTCTGCCCGAAGGATGTCCAACCGATGGAGGCCATCATCCGGTTGCGGCGATCCGCGCTCGAGGCCGGCCTCACGTCCACCGGCGGCGCGCGCCACATCACGGGCTTTGTCGAGCTGATCAGACGGCACGGGCGCCTGAACGAAGCGCTCATGCCCTTGAAGATCGTCGGATTCAATCTGCTGCATGTCTTGCGCGTGCTGCCGCTGGGCCTCGCCATGCTGCGCAAGGGAAAAGTGCCCAGCCCCTTTGCGCCGGCCATTGCCGGCATGGCGCGCGTCCGCTCGATCTTCGCCGCCACGAAGCGCCGCGGAGACGCGGCGTGACGTCCGCCTTTCGATTTCTGGACGACATCGCGCTGGCTGACTCGGCCTTCGAGGCCCGCGGCACGACCCTGCCGGAGCTGTTCGCGGCCTCGGCCCAGGCCGTCATCGAGACGATGGTCGACCCCGCCACGGTCGCTCCCGCCGTCAGCAAGACCCTCGTCCGGCACGACCGGAATCTGCCGGAACTGCTGTTCGACTGGCTGGCCGACATCGTGTTCCTCAAGGATGCCGAGGGGCTGGTCTTTCACGAGGCGACCTGCACGGTCACGGAGGACCGGGCGGAAGGGGAATGGCGCTTGACCGGCACCCTGACCGGGGAGGCCATCGATCCACGCCGCCACGACTTGCGCGCTGATGTCAAAGCCATCACGAAACACCGCTACGCCGTTCAGCAAGAGCCAGACGGCTGGATCGCAACGGTCGTCATGGATATTTAGCCATGCGATTACAAACTCAGATGACCGTCAACCGGATCTCGGACCAGATCTGGGAGATTCCTACGTCCGAAAAAACCGGCATGCTCGTCCCGGCCCGCATCTATGCCTCGGAGAAAATCCTGACAAGCATGGATCGCGGCGTGTTCGAGCAGGTGACGAACGTGGCCTGCCTGCCCGGCATCCGCCGGTACGCGCTCTGCATGCCGGACGGCCATTGGGGCTACGGCTTTCCCATCGGCGGCGTGGCCGCCTTTGACCGCGACACGGGCGTGATCTCGCCCGGCGGCGTCGGCTACGACATCAACTGCGGCATGCGGCTGATCCGGACCAATCTCACGCTGGCCGACGTGACGCCCCGCCTCGAACCGCTCATGACGGAATTGTTCCGGCTGGTGCCGGCCGGCGTGGGCTCGAAGGGATTCGTCCGTCTGAACCGGACAGAGTTCGACGAGGTCATGCGCAAGGGTGCCCGCTGGTGCATCGAGCGCGGCTACGGGTGGCACCAGGATCTGGAACGGATCGAAGAGCAGGGCTGCATTCCAGGCGCCGATCCCTCGACGGTCAGCGACCACGCCGTCGAGCGGGGGATCAACCAATTGGGCACGCTCGGATCAGGCAACCATTATCTGGAAGTGCAGGTGGCCGCCGATGACCGGATCTTCGACCGCCCGACCGCCGCCGCGCTGGGAATTACCGGTCACGATCAAATCGTCGTCATGGTCCACTGTGGCTCCCGCGGTTTCGGCCATCAGGTCGCGAGCGATTATCTCAAAGTCTTCGAAAAGGCCATGCGCCGCTACGGGATCTCCGTCCAGGACCAGCAGCTGGCCTGCGCGCCGTTCCGCTCGCCGGAGGGGCAGGAGTATTTCACCGCCATGAACTGCGCCGCCAACAGCGCGTTCGCCAACCGGCAGGTCATCACCCATCAAATCCGAGAAGCCTTCAGCTCCGTGTTCGGACAACCGGCCGAGTCGCTCGGCATGGACATCGTGTACGACGTCGCGCACAACATCGCCAAGGTCGAGCGGTACCCCGAAGGGGACCTGGTCGTCCACCGTAAGGGCTCGACGCGGGCCTTCGGGCCGGGGAGGCCGGAGCTCCCGGAGATCTACCGGACGACCGGCCAGCCGGTCATCTGCGGCGGGTCCATGGAAACCGGCTCCTATCTGCTGGTCGGCACCGATCAGGCCATGCGGGACACCTTCGGCTCCACCATGCACGGGTCGGGACGGACCATGTCCCGCGCGCAGGCCAAGCGCACGGTCCGCGGCGAGCAGGTGCGGCAGCAGATGGCCCGGCGCGGAATCATCGTCAAAGCCGTCTCCATGTCGGGGCTGGCGGAAGAAGCCGGCTTCGCGTATAAGAACATCTCCGATGTCGTCGAGACGGTCGAGACGGCGGGCATCACGAAAAAAGTCGCGGAGCTTCGTCCGATCGGCAACATCAAGGGATAAGAACGGCTGCGGATGGACCTGACGATCGGCTCGAACAGTTTTCGCAACACCAACGGCGTCTTGACCGTCCACGGGAAGGAGCAAATCGTTTTCGAGTTCGCGCTGGAGAACGATCAGCTACTGCTGACGATGGATCTCTATGACGCGGCGGGCCGCCAGGTCGCCCATTTGCGCCGCAACGCGTGGAAGTTCAACGTGGACGACCGCTTTGCCTTCAGCACGGCGGCCTCATCCCCTTCGCTCTACGGAAGCACCCCGTGGCTGCGGCTGATCGACCAGGAAACGGGAGCGACCGTCCTGGAAGCCAGTGTCGCCGACGACACCAAGCTCCAGATCCTGCACGGCAACCTCTATACGCACAAAGGACAGCTCCTGGAAATCACCTCTCACCTCTGCCGCATTGCAGGGGTCGTCACGCTGTTCGGCGACACGCGGGACGCACGCGGTGGAGCCATTGTCATCGGCTAATCTTGCGCGCCTGCTGCTGCCCGTTCTCGCGCTCAGCCTCGCGGCCTGCACCCACACGGTTGAGCTGGTCAATCTCAAAGACGGCTCGACCCTCTCGGGCATGCACAGCCTGTGGCATCATTCCCTCACCGTGACCTTGCCAACGGGTGAAACGGCGACCGGGCCCTACACAAAGCTCACGACGGCGGATATCGGAGACGGCTCGCTGTTTTTCGGCGCCAACGCGGACGAGCTCCTGGGCCGGCACACCGCCGAACGGGTGTACGGCTATGCCCGGCTGACGGGCGAATGGGGGACTGTGATGGAAATCATTTTCGCCAGCGACTGGCTCGGACACGGGCACGGGGTCGCGAGGACAAGTCTGAAGGAAGAATACCGGGTCACGTTCTGAGCGGAAAGGCGGGGCGAGAGGGCTATTTATTTCGCATCTTCACCGTCACGGCGCTGATGTGATCCAGCCGGATCACGGCGTCGAAAAACTCCTTGCCCGTCAGCTCCGTGATGTAGAGCGTCGTCGTGCCCACCTTGGACACCACGCCCTGGAGCTCTCCGCCGCCGATCAAGTTCACGGTGACGCGGTCTCCCACGAACTTATCCAGATTGAGACGGATGGAGTCCGGAGAATTAAGCTCAAGATCGTTGGCGCTTCCTGCCGACATGAACGGCTCCGCTGAACGGTGAACGGCGCCGATTGTCATCGAACGGGGAGCGAGAGTCAAGGGAGGCCTGACAGCAAAAGCAAGCGGGGCCACCGTCTGAAACGATGGCCCCGCTTGGGCGCTTATGACGCCGCATGGCATCTATGCAATTGTCGTGGCCTGCCGATCGGTGTGGCGGGGAACCCGGCTTGAGCGGCCCGGATAGGCCTGGTGTCCAGCAGGCTGAGTCCGGCGCGCATGGCGGCTTGCGTGTTGTTAACCGGGTTTAACGGCCCGTAGCCTTTCCGCCCGCGCCCACACTATCCGGTTCAAAGCGGGAGGTTCCCCTGTCGCAGAATTGGAATCCCCGTCGGCAGGGCTCCGTGGTCCGGTGGATTGAGGTCGTTCATCCTCCAACCCCTCCTTTCCATCTGCCCGAGTGGCTCGGGCACGGTGAGATGTGAGTTGGCCAAAGCCTACGCCTCGCGAAGCGGTTCCGCAAGACCCTTTCGAAAAAAATTTATGTACGGCAACGCAACAAATATGCCAGGCACTACGCACACACCAGGTCGTGACTTCCCTTTCCTGTGCCGCTATACTCTGCCGCGATGAAGAATCTGACTGTCCGTTCTTGATAAGATTACATGACTATGCCGCTCAAGTACGCTCTCTATCCAGGCTGTGCCGCAAAAGGTGCGACGCCTGAGCTTTACCAGTCCGCCATGGCCATCATCGGCAGGCTGGGCATCGAGGTCGTCGAGTTGACTGCCGCCTCATGCTGCGGCGCCGGCGTCGTGACCGAAGCAGACCCGGACGCAGCGCTGGCCCTCAACGCCCGCACGTTCGCTCAAGCCGAACGGCTCGGCCTGGATGTCATGACCATCTGCGGGACGTGCCAGGGCGTCATGGGGGCCGCGAACAAGCGGCTGACGCAGGATCCGGCGTTGTTGGCCCGCATGAACCGTCTGCTCGAGCCGGAAGGACTGGCCTACAAGGGAACCGTCCACGTCAAACATCTGCTCTGGATCATCGTGCGCGAGATCGGTCTTCAGGAATTGCGGCGGCAGGTGCGTGTTCCGTTTCACGCCTTCCGCATCGCGCCGTTCTACGGCTGCTACATCCTCCGGCCGTCCTGGGATGTCGGCTTCGAGGATCCGGAGAACCCCTCGTCGCTGGAGAAGGTGATCCAGGCGGTGGGCGGGGAATCTGTCGCCTATGCCGGCCGAACCAAATGTTGCGGGTTTCCAATCATCCTCGAAAAGGAGGCGATCGCCGTCGCGATGGCCGGGATGAACATGAAAGAGGCCAAAGACGGCGGCGCTGACTTCATGGTGACGCCCTGTCCTCTGTGCCACATGAGCCTGGACATCTATCAGGAGCGGGCCGGGGCGGCTGTCCAGGCCAAGCTGGACATGCCGATCCTGCACCTGCCTCAGCTCATCGGGCTCGCCATGGGGATCCCCGCCAAGGAACTCGGCATCGGACGCCATCTGATTTCCGTCGACTCGATCACCAGACGGCTTGATCAACAAGGAGCGCGTGTCAATGAAGGCCATTAACCTTTCAGATTATCAGCAGTTTAGTTCTGAAAAGATGAAGAAGAACAATATCTTTCAGACGCCCCGGTTTTTTTGCGACGTCTATTGCTTTGAGCCCGGCCAGGAGCAGAAAGGCCATGTCCATAACAATCAGGACAAGGTTTACCTGGTGCTGGAAGGGCAAGGGACTTTCCAGGTCGGGGACGAGAAGCAGGTCTTGGGACCGGGTGACGGGACGATGGCGCCGGCCGCTGAGGAGCACGGCGTACGCAACCACACGAATGCCCGCCTGAAAGTGCTGGTCTTTGTCGCGCCGAACCCCTAGCGCGCTAACGGAACGGTGACGGTGATGGCGCCGGCCAGATCGCCCTCGCGGGCGCCCTCCTTCGGATACCCGGAGATATCCAGGTCCCCCCGCGGCTCTCCATGACACTTGAGGCAGTCTTTCACGTAGTAGATCGGCATCACGACCCTGAGCGTCCGGCCCCGGTCGGTTAATTCGCTGACATAGGCTTCCGCATTGGGCCGCCCGGATAGCCACTTCAACACGGACGCCTCGTATTCGTCCGGCTCGTTCTTCGGGTTGCGCGGCTGGAGCGTCGTCTGCTTGAGCCGCACGTGCGATTGGCTGGTGAACCGTCTCGCTGCCTGGCTGCCGTAGGTCGCAGGAATGAAATTCTTGTACCCGATGCCTCGCTGATTGATCACCACCTGCGCATCCCGCACCACTTCTTTACTCGCCAGGACGAAAGCCGGCAGCAACTCTTTCGCCAGGGGCGGAATCAGGATGGAAGAGGGGGTCGCAGCCAGCGTTCGAAGATCGATCGTCGTTTCCTTGCGAAACTCCTCGATGAGCTGCTGTTCGAACACGTCGGGGGTGAAGCCCTTGTCGCCCTTGTGCGGATCGTCGATCACTGCCTGGTTCTGGTCGATAACCAGACGCCCCGCCCGGATCAATTTGGCCAGCAGCCGCGCGGTCTCTTCCGCCTCGGCCCGCTCCACGGCCCTGGCCTCGCGCACGTCCGTCACGCCCCACGCCAGCAGTCCCCACACCATCAGAGTGACCATCAGTATTCCCGTTCTCATGTCGCCTCCGTGCAGTGCTCAGCGCGCTCGATCCGCGCGGCACGCTCCTTGACTGTAATGCGAGACCATTTTTTCCACATCAAACGGCAGCCCTTCGACGGCCGCCCGCCTGGGAAAGGCGTAGGGTTCGTCCAGCCACCGGGCACGCATGCGCTCCAATTGGCCCGATTCGTCCAGCCTGAAAATCACGGTGTTGACGAACCAGCGCAGGCGGTAGCTCTCCTCCGACATCACCACGGCGTATTGCGCGCGCGTTAAAAAGAACGGCTTCCCGTCGGCGCGTGCAAGCAACTGCCAGTCTTTCTTGACGCGGGTCACCATATACTCCAGGACCGGCCTGGCGCCCAGGATCACGTCGATCCCCGAATCAGCGGATGTCTCGGCCGACTCGAACGCAGCCGGCAGGGAATCGCACAACACCATCCGGCTGTCTTTCAAATTGGCGGCCGCATAGTGCTGCGAGGCCGTGCCGTCCTGCACGGCGACGGTCAGCCCGGCCAGCACCTGCTCGCCGGCAGTCACGCCGGGAGACCCCTCGGACGGAGGCTGGAAGCGCTGGCGGATGCGCTCGGCGACGTCTGGCCGCCGCGTAATGCCGGAGAGCCCGCCGTGCTGAAAATAGGGGATGGAATAGGCGAAACCGGACCAGGCCCGTACCGGCACGTTGGAGGGCACTGCGGACACGAACAAATCCAGCTTGCCTTCACTGAGGTGTAAGAACAGGTCCCGGAAACGGACGAGACGCAGGACCGGCGTGACCGGCCGCCCGCACTGTTGCGACAAGGCCTCCACGATGTGCCGGACGAGCTCCACGTCCAGCCCGGTGACGCGCGATCCTTCATCGGTCCAGATGGCGGGAAACACGAACGGCCGGAACGGTTCCACCGCCATTCCGATCTGCACGCGCTGCCGGCGGCAGATCGCGTCCAGCTCGTCGGTGGCAACCGGGGCCACATACTGAAGCGCGTCGTACACAAGGCCGCAGCCCTGGAGCGACAGCCCCGCCAGCGCCACGCAAAGCAGCGCCCAGCGGGGAGCCGCGCTCACTTTACCCGCACCGGAATCCCGCCGGTTCACGGTTAAAACCGAATCCCTGTCGTCATGACCCATTGCTGCGAGATGCCGTCAGCACCCTGAAAGTTGACCTGATACTGGCTGTACTCAAGCGCCACATCGAGCGACACGCCGAACGCCAGCGGAAACCTCACGCCGACCTGGCCGCCGAACAGATATCCAGGACCGTTGGCGCCACGGCCCGGGACAAGCCCGCCGGCAAGCAATCCCAGATAGGGGACGGCGCGGTCTTCCAGCGGGCCGAAGAGGGCGTGCCGGAGAATCCGGTTGATCGGCTTGCCCTCTGGAAAATTGAGGACGTCGATGAAATTGTTCCAGCGGGGATTGATCAGGATGGCATTCTGATCCGTCGTCACGTTCTGCTCCGGGGCATGGTAACTGAAATGGCGATACAGCCCGCGCACCTCTAGATTTCCATAGCGCAGGGCAGTGAGGCCCGCTTGGATCGTGATTTCGCGATCGTTCGGGGCGTACGACTGTTGGCGAAATACCACGTCGAAGCTGATCGGCCTGATCGGAAGAATTTCCAGGGTCGCTTCCTGGGCGAGCGCCGCCGGTGCCCAGGCCAGCACACCGACCAGGACCATCAGAAATCGGAAGAGAGAACCAGCAGTCGTCATGACAAAAAACGGCGGAGCCGATGAACTCACCGGCTCCGCCGTGTGCGCCTCACAGGCTGTCCGAAACTAGTGCGCAGTCTTGGGAGCCATCTCCCACGGCACCATCGGCATCAACGGTGCCGGTTTGGCGTCCGGCGACGCCAATAGTACCGCAATGGCCCCGCGCAACGCACCGGTTAAGGAGTGGGTGACGAGCGGGTAGGCCCCGGCCGACTCCACGACCACATCGAAGGTGGCCGCGCTGCCCGGCCCGACGACGTAGGTCTGGACGCCAGTCAGCTTGTTGCTCGGATTGCCGCTTTCGTAGACGTTGTCCCAAATCTCACCGATGGGATGGAACGATGAGAATTCATTTGGCCCCGCATTGACGAAATAGATGCGGATCCGCTCGCCCGGCTTGGCGTCGAGTTTCCCGCCGCCGGAGACGAACGGATGGTACTTGAAGATGCCGCCGTTGAACAGTATGTTGTCGAACTTGCGGTCGAACATCCCCTGAACGTCGTCCGGGTTTTTGAAGAACTCCGACTGGATCAACACGTACTCGCGATCGGCCTTGGCCCACGCCTTGGGATTCTTCGGGTCCACGAGGATGGCGCCGAACATGCCGCGGGCAACGTGCTGAATCATCGGCGGTGCGCCGCAGTGGTAGAAAAAGATCCCCGGCTTCTTGGCCGTGAAGGTGTACTCGATGGTCTCGCCGGCGTTGATCGCCCGGTAGTTTTTCAGGAAGTCGATCTCCGCCGCGTGGAAATCCATCGCGTGCGGAAACTTGTTCCCGGCCGGGTTGGTCAGCTTGAACTTGACCGTATCGCCTTCCGTCACCCGCACCACCGGCCCGGGGACCTGGCCGTTGAAGGTCCAGGCGGCATAGGTCGTCCCGTCGCCTTCCACCACCACGTCTTTCTCGACCGCCGTCATCTCGACCGTGTGGGTCGCAGCCAGCACAGGCCCGCCCGTCACCGCAACCGCACACCACACCAGCAGCATCATGAATGCCTTGATCATTGCACTCCTCCTTCAGTGAACATCTGTGGGCGACAGGATAGGGGAGACGGGGATGAAAAAACATGACCTGCGTCATGTTTCTGAAATCAGCTGGCGTGGGCTTTTTTCGACAACGAACAGGAAGGCGGAGTCGCCAATTGTTGTAATCGGGGTAGATCGCGAATGACCAGCGACTTGGCCGTGCCGGAGACGAGTTTCTCGCGTTTGAACCGGCCCATGATCCTTGTGGCGGTTTCGACCGTCATCCCGACCATGTCGGCCAGATCCTGGCGGGTCAGCCGCACCGTGAGCCTGACTTGATTACCCTCGCGCAGACCCGCGCGATCGGCCAGTTTCACCAGCAGCGCGGCCAGCCGCTGTTCGGCGGGATTAAGCGCCAGCACCTTGGCGGTTTCCTGCGCTTCGTGCAGACGGTTCCCCAGATATTGAATCACTTGCAGTGCAGCGTCCGGATTCCGACGCAGCAGGTCAAAATAGGCCTTTTTACTGAGCGTCAGCACGCTGACATCGCCCAGCGGCTGGGCGCAGCCGGGATGCGTCCCGCCATCCAACACTGCCGCGTCGCAACAGAACAGATCGCCGGGCATGAGGACCTTGAGCGTGACCTGCTTGCCTTCCGGGGATGTCTTCACGCACTTGACCGTCCCTTCCTTCAGAATGTGGAACGACGTGGCCGGATCGCCTTCGCGGAAGATGAACTGGTCCTTCCGGTAGTGCGTTTCGACGACCTCTCCGGCCACTTTGCGCCGCTCGCGGGGACTGAGGTGCTCGAAGAGGGGAATTTTCGACAGAGGGTCCGGTTTCATCCGCGCTTATCCCAGCAGCCGCTTCACCGTCTCGGTGATGGCGCGCGCGCTCAGGCCGAAATGGTCGACCAACTCGTCCGGCTTGCCGCTGTGCGGGACTTCCCGCACCGCCATCTTATGCACCCGCACGCCTTCGCTGCCCACCGCGCCCAGCACGGCATCGCCGAGCCCTCCGTGCTCGTAGTGGTCTTCGACCGTCAGGATCCGGTTCTTCGTCGCCCGCGCGCTTTCCAGCAGGGTCAGCCGGTCGATCGGCACGACGCTGTACAGATCCACGACGCGGACCGGAATCCCCGCAGCCCGCAGCTGGTCATGGGCCTTCAACGCCTCAAACAGCGTGACGCCGGCGGCGACGATCGTCAGTTGGTCCGACGCGCTCTGCCGGAGCACCTTGCATCCGCCGATCTTGAACGTCTCGTCCTGATTGTAGAGGACCGGCGACTTGGGCCGGCCGGCGCGGATATACACCATGCCGCGATGGGTCGCGGCTGCTTCGACCACTTTATAGGTGCACACAGCGTCCGACGGGTACAGCACGACCACGCCGGGCTGCGCGGCCATCATGGCGATATCCTCCAGCCCCATCTGAGACGGCCCGTCCTCGCCGATGCTGACCCCGACATGCGTACCGACCAGTTTGATATTCGACTGGCTGATCGCCGCCATGCGGATGAAATCATACGCGCGCGTGAGGAAACAGGCGAACGTCGCCGCAAAGGGAATTTTTCCGCAGGCCGCTAAGCCGACGGCGGCTCCCACCATGTTCTGCTCGGCGATGAAATTCTCGAAAAACCGGTCAGGGAACTGCTTGCCGAACTTGTCCGTGAACGTGGAGTTCTTGACGTCCGCGTCCAGCGCCACGACGGAGGGGTTGGCGTCGCCCAGGGCGGCCAGCGCCGCGCCGAACGCTTCTCGCGTGGCCACCATGTCGCCCGGCTTGTACGCCAGGGGCGCCATCGGCTTTGACGGTTTGGCGCCGCCGGACGGCTGCGGCGGGATCTTGAATTTCGGGATCGCCGTCGTCGGCTTGAGCTGCTTGGTGAGCGCGTCGATCGCTTTCTGAGATTCCTCGCCCTTCTTGAGCGCCTTGCCGTGCCAATCCGGCTTGTTTTCGGCGAAGGCGATGCCCTTGCCTTTGAGCGTCTTGGCCAGCAGAACCGTCGGCCGGCCCTTGGTCCGGGCTGCATCCGCAAACGCTTTGAGCAGCGCGGCGTGGTTGTGTCCGTCCACCACGAGTGCATTCCAGCCGAAGCCGGCCCAGCGCGACTTGTAGGCCTTCATGTCGTGCTGGAGCATCGTCGGATCGCTCTGTCCCAGCCGGTTTACGTCCACGATCGCGCAGAGGTTGTCGAGCTTGAAGTGGCGCGCCAGCTCGACCGCCTCCCAGACCGACCCCTCCACCGATTCGCCGTCGCCCATCAACACATAGGTCCGGTAACCGTTTTTCTCGACCTTCTTCGCGTTCAACGCGAGCCCGACGCCGGCGGCAAGCCCCTGGCCGAGCGAGCCGGTGGCCACATCCACGAACGGCAACCGCGGCGTGGGATGGCCCTCAAGATCCGACTTCAACGTCCGCAGCTTGAGCAACTCGCGCGGGTCGAACAGGCCAGCTTCCGCCCAGGCGGCGTAGAGCAGGGGAGCGGCATGGCCCTTCGAGAGCACGAACCGGTCGTTATTCGGGTTGCGCGGATTCTTGGGATCGTAGCGCATGACGGAGAAAAACAACGCAGCCACGATATCGGCTGCGGAGCAGCAGCTGGTCGGATGGCCGGTCCCGGACTCCGACGTGGCACGGATGCTTTCGATCCGGAGCGTCGTCGCTTTGTTGCGCAGCAGGGTGACCAGGGCAGCAGGTGCGGAAGCCATTGCGTCTCCTTTGAAGTTGAACAGGCACCGATTGGAGTGTGTGACGCGAGGGAGCCTAACAAACACGGACTGAGCGAGTCAATGAGCGGAATGGCGTGGAAACGACGCGCGTTTCCCTATGGCGCGCGCCCATGGAAAAATCGATGGAGCAGGTATCCGTTCATCGCAACGACGCCCGCCAGCATGGCATAGCCGGCTTCGGCAGGAGCCAGATTCAGCTCCACGAGCACGCGTGACAATCCGAATCCGACAACCACGGCGTCGAAGCTCATGCACAGCCGCCGGAAGGTTTCGGGATCCATCCAGCGGATGAGGAAGCTTCCCAGAGGAATGCCGACCAGCACGCTCGGCACGATGTAGGGAATGATGTCCATGCTGCTGACGCTGTAGAGTCCGATGAATGAGTACGCAATGGCCGTCAGGGTGGCTTCCGCCGTGCGGATGACGGCCAGCGCCGCCCGGAAGTCCTGCTTGGCATAGCCCTGGTTGTTAAAGAGCAGCGCCAGGGGAGGGCCGGAGATGGTGGTCACGGAATAGAGCATGCCGATGCCCGTCCCGAAGGGAACCGCGATGGCTTTTTCGGCACGGATGGGCTTTCGGATGCCGGCGGCCTGGAGGAGAATCAAGGGCAGGAGCGTCACGTACGTGAGAAATTTGACCCACCCCGGTTGAACCAGCGAGAGCACGTAGCTGCCGACCCCGATGCCGATCAGCAGGCCGAGCAGCATGGGCATCACGCGCTTCCAGATGTGCGGCACGTTGTGCCGATTGATCGCCAGCACGTAGCCGTTGATGACCATCTCCACCAGAACCAACGCCGGGTTCAGGATGCGGTTCGTGTAAAACAGCAGCGCCACGGGCACGGTGATCGAGGAAAAGCCGTACCCGAGCGCCCCGTTGACCGTAGCCGCCACGAACGTGATCGCGATCAGAACGAGCAGGTCCGTGCTCATGAGGCGCGCTTCCCGGATCCCGCCGCAAAATCGCGCAGCGTGTAGTTGTCGAGGATTTCCGCGATCGCGTTACGCACGCCGAGCATGACGTGCTGGATCGGGCAGTGCGTGGCGTCCGTGTAGGGGCAATCCTTGCATTTCTGATACGCCGTCTTGCTGACACACCCGATCGGGGCGAGCGGTCCGTCGAGAATCCGGATGACCTGTCCCAGCGTGATCGTGTCGGGCGACTTTAAGAGACTGTAGCCGCCGCCGACGCCGCGCCGGCTGGTCAGGAGCCCCGCATTCTTCAAGGCCAGGAGAATCTGCTCCAGGAATTCGACCGGAATGTTCTGCCTGCGGCCGATCTCGTGCCGCTGGAGCAGCTTGCGGTCGTAGTGCGCCGTCAGTTCGATGAGCGCGCGAAGCGCATACTCGCTTTTTTTGGAAAACTTCATCGCTTTCTATTGTACAGAGAGTTACTAAACTTTTTAGACAATAATGGATTGCGAAGACTCCGTCAAGCTTTCTTCTGTCAGAAAATCTGGCGCGGCACGTAACCGATAGAAGAAGACAGGTTTCGCACAGTGTCAGGACGAAGCTTCCAGAGCCTCCGAAACTCGTCTTGACAGTCATCGGAATTCTTGCTAGTTTTGCGCGGCCTTGCGCATGTTCCACGTCCTGCCGAATCGTCATATAAGGACATTCGTGATCCTCCAAGAGCTGATCCTGACCCTCCACCGATTCTGGGCCGACCAAGGCTGCGTCATCCACCAACCCTATGACTTGGAAATGGGGGCGGGTACCTTCCACCCGGCCACCTTTCTCCGCGCCCTCGGCCCCGAGCCCTGGAGAGCTGCCTATCCGGAGCCCTGCCGTCGTCCCACGGACGGCCGCTACGGGGAAAATCCCAACCGGCTGCAGCACTACTATCAGTATCAAGTAGTCCTGAAACCGTCGCCGGACAACATCCAGTCCCTGTACCTGGAGAGCCTCACGCGGCTGGGCATCAACCACAAGCAGCACGACATCCGGTTCATCCAGGACGATTGGGAGTCACCGACCCTGGGCGCCTGGGGATT
>Ga0247727_10003951_pt1 | contig 32142 bp, 28 predicted proteins | sample WisWelCaveWW1625_FD_202498 | JGI IMG/M metagenome (GOLD analysis project Ga0247727, IMG submission 202498) | Biofilm microbial communities from Wishing Well Cave, Virginia, United States - WW16-25 | ecosystem: Environmental > Aquatic > Deep subsurface > Groundwater > Cave microbial mat | place...
TCGTCGAACTTCTCGCCCTCGTACTTCATCAGGTGGATGTAGTGCGAGATCATCATGATGCCGTTGCGGCAGACGATGCCGATCAGCGTGATGAAGCCGACCCAGTGGGCGACGGAGAGACTCGTGGCCGCGACCCAAACCTTGGGCCACTGCCACCACGAGGCGGCGGCGAGGGCTTCCGGAGTCGGATGGTTCGAGAGGAGCAGTGCGATGACCGAGCCGATGGCGGCGAGCGGGACGTTGACCATGACTTGAAGGGCCGCTCGCCATGAGCCGAGGCATTTGTAGAGCAGCATGAAGACGCCAGCGACGGCGAACAGACCGAGCACCAGCAGTCGGCGGTTGGCGTCGGCCTGGGCCTGGAACTGGCCGCCGTATTGAATGAAATAGCCCGGTAGCGCGGGCCCTTGTGGCCCTTGGTCGCCGTCGGCCGAGACCGGCACAAGGCCGGCAGCTACCGCATGCTGGATGTCCTCGACGACGCTCACGAGATCGCGGCCCGCGGTGTTGCACGAGACGACGATGCGGCGCTGCACGTTCTCGCGGTTGATCGTGTTCGGGCCGGTAGTGTCCAGCACCTGGGCGACCTGGCCGAGCGTTACACGGGCGCCGGACGGCGTGTCGAGCAGCGTGGATTGGATGACGCTGATGTCGTTGCGCGACGACTCGTCGAACCAGACGACCATCTCGAACGTGCGCTGCTGATCGAGAATCTCGGAGACGACCCGGCCCTTGAGCGCGGTTTCGAGTGCCTCGGCCACGTCGCCAGGCGCCAGGCCGTACCGCGCGGCTTCCTCACGCAAAACTTCGACGCGGAGCTGCGAGATTTCGACCTGCGGCTCGACTTGCAGGTCCACGACGCCGGGGATCGGCAGCATCAGCTCGGCGACCTCTTGTGCCTTTTGCCGGAGCAACTGAAGGTCCGGCCCGAAGAGTTTCACCGCGACCTGAGCGCGGATGCCTGACATGATGTGATCGAGCCGGTGCGAAATCGGCTGACCGATGTTGAGCACGACGCCCGGCAGCACGGTGAGCTTGTCGCGGATTTCGGCGAGCACAAGGTCGCGGTCGCGGCCAAGGCGTTCAGAACCGAACCCGTGAAGGCCGGGGACTGCCCGCAACACGGCCCAGCCCACGCCAGGCTTCGGCCGTTCGGAGTCGCGCACTCCCACGTCGATTTCGGAAAAGTTGACGTTCTCGGCGTGCTCGTCCAACTCTGCCCGGCCGGTGCGCCGTGACACATGCGTCACTTCGGGAATCTCGCGGAGCATGCTCTCGACCTGGTTGCCCAATCGGTTGGACTCCTCCAGGCTCGTGCCGGGACCGGCCATCATGCTGATCGTGAAGGTGCCTTCATTGAACGGCGGCAGGAATTCGCCGCCCATCCAGAGAATCGTCGCGACCGAAATGAGCACAACGACCGCCGTGGTGGCGAGAATCGCGTACGCGTGCCGCAGTGTGAACCGCAGCACGTGGCGGTCGAGCCACTTGAGCCAGCGGAGCAAAAACGGGTCGCCCGCGTGCTCGATGAATTTCGCCCTGGGCAGCAGGTAGCTCGCCATCACGGGCGTGACCGTGAGCGACACGACAAGCGACATGAGCAGCGTCAGCAGATACGACACGCCCATCGGCGCGAACATGCGGCCTTCCAACCCGGCCAGCGAAAAAAGCGGGAACACGACGAGCACGATGATGAGCGTGGCGTAGACGATGGAGTTTCGGACCTCGCACGAGGCGTGGTAGATCACGCGCAGCGGATGGTCGGGGTTCGGTTTCTGTTTGTTCTCCTTGAGCCGGCGGTAGATGTTTTCAATATCGACGATGGAGTCGTCCACCAGCTCCCCGATGGCGATGGCCAGACCGCCGAGGGTCATGGTGTTGATCGAGACGCCCCAGAAGTGAAACACGATGGCCGTGAGGATGATCGAAATCGGCATGGCGGTGAGCGTGATCACCGATGTGCGGAAGTTCCAAAGAAAGATGAACAGCACGACGATGACCCAGATGGCACCGTCGCGGATCGATTCCTTCACGTTGTCGAGCGCCGTGCGGATGAAGTCGGCCTGCTTGAAGATCTCCTTTTGAATGGCCACGTCGGGGTATTTTTTCTGAATCTCGGCCTGGATCGAGTCGAGTTCCTTGTCGATCAGGGCGTCGAGCGCTAGCGTGTTGGCGCCAGGCTGTTTTTGAATCGACAGGATCACGGCGGGCGCGGCGTTGACGCTGCCCTCGCCGCGTTTCACCGGGCCGCCGAACCGAACGTCGGCGACGTGCTTCACGAGCACCGGGGTCGGATTCCGCCATGCGACGACCGTCTCCTCGATGTCTTCGAGCCGCACGCTGCGGCCAGTGATGCGAATGAGCGATTCGGTGGCCGGCCGCAGCAGAAAGCCGCCGCCGGTGACGACGTTCGACTTCTCGACCGCCTCGGTCAGCTCCTTCAGCGTCAGGTTGTACTGGGCCAGTCGCTCGGGCGACGTGAGCACCTGATACTGCTTGAGTTCGCCGCCCATCACGGTCACTTGCGAGATGCCTCCGACCGCGAGCAGCCGGGGCCGCACGACCCAGTCGCCGAGCGTGCGGAGGTCCATTTGAGACGTCGGTTCGGGAATCGGCGAGCGGCCGGCGTTAGCCGGCTGATCATCAGGGGGCTGACGCCCCCCGCTCGCCAATTCACTCGCCGAGTTCTGGCCCTCAACCCTCAACCCTCGACGCTCAACCCTCTGAAGCCCGACGAGCATGATCTCGCCCATAATCGACGAGATGGGGGCCATAACGGGATTCGTCCCGGCCGGCAGCCGCTCGCGCGCAAGTTGCAGCTTCTCCGCCACAATCTGCCGATCGACGTAGATGTCCGTGCCCCAGGCGAATTCGACCCAGACGATAGACAGGCCGATTCCCGAAGCCGACCGCACGCGCTCGACTCCCGTCGCGCCGTTGAGCATCGACTCGATCGGGAACGTCACCAGCACTTCGACTTCTTCCGGTGCCAGGCCCGGCGCCTCGGTCATGATCGCGACGGTCGGCCGGTTCAGGTCGGGAAACACGTCCACCGGGAGCTGCATGGCCAGATAGCCGCCGTACAGCACAATGGCCAGTGTCGCGGCCAGCACGACCATCCGGTTTCGCAGAGAGAACGCGATGATCTTGTTGAGCATGGTATAATCGTTTCAGCTTCGTTCACGTAGTTGTCAGGAGGTTCACGCAATGCCGCTCATCGAGTTGACTTGGGAAGAGGAAGAAAAAGTGTTTGACGAGATCATGGAGTTCGGTCCGGTGACATACCTGCCCGAAAACTTAGCCGTCGTTAACAAGGCCCACCTCCGATTTCTGGTCGAACGGGGCATTCGCTACAAGCTGAAAGACTGGAAAGAGGTCGCCGCACAACGAAAACGCGCTGAGGAACGGCAAAAACGGGCTGAGACGAAACGACGATGACAACGCACGGCGCGTGGTACCACCTGATCGTGCCGCGAAAGTTCAACAGTGGGCGGCCTATTCCGCAAAGGCGGTTCGCTGCGATCCGCGCCGAGCTGATCAAGCAATTCGGCGGTGTCACTCGTTTCGAACAGCCCGTATTCTCCATGCAAGGCACCTGGATGGGGTTTGGCTTTCCGCAGACCGAAGACGTGGTGATCATTGGCACGTTTGCGCGTGACATCAATGCAGCCCGCGAGTTCTTCGACGAAGCCGTCGAGCGTTGGAAGGCGATGCTCGACCAAGAGGCAATCCTTGTCACCGAGACACACGTCGAAGTCATGTTGAAGTAAACCTGCTGAAGGACTGGAAAGAAACCATGGCACAACTGAACGATGCAACAGGGGGCGCGAACTCCCACGCGAGCCAGTACAAGTATCTGGCTCCAGACCCCAAGTCGTCGTACCGGCAGCTTTTTGTCAAAGGTACGGGGATCATGGCTCGCACGCTGTACGGTCAGTTCATGAGCGCCGAGGAACCACGGTCGCCGGAGCAACTCGCAAGTGACTTCGGATTGCCGCTCGAGACGGTTCTGGAGGCCATTGCCTATTGCGAGTCCAACCCGCCAGAAATCGCCGCGGACTTCGCCGCCGAAGAGGCTCTCAAGGAGGCCGCTGGGATGAACGACCCAAACTACAAGTACCATCCGCAGCCTCGACCGCTGTCGGCGCAAGAGATTCACCGCATTATCCGGCAAGCTCATGAATCTGTACCTCGATCTGCTGCTCGTTCGGCTGCTGCGGCAGGCAAACCACGACGTTCGACTGCCCGCTGATGTTGGCCTGATCGGTGCGGATGATCCTGTGCACCTGACCGCGGCGCTGGCCGAGCGGCGGTTGCTTCTCTCTCGAAATCACGATGATTTCCTGCAGCTACACGTTCTCATCATGCAAGCCGAGGGTCATCACACCGGCATCTTGATCGTGCGTCGCGACAATGATCCTACTCGCGACATGACGCCACGCGGCATCGTGCATGCGATCAGTAACTTGCTCCAATCCGGAGTGCCCGTGCCGGACCAATTCCACATCCTGAACCACTGGAGGTGATTCTCGGCGCCCCCGTCTGCCGCGCGACTCACGATCCTCCATTCTCGACATTTTTCAAGGCGTCGAGTGCTTTCTCGATTCGCTCCGCCACGGCCGCGTAGTCCGGGTTCTGCTTCTCGTCGATCTTCTCGTGCAGCTCGTTGTGAGCAGCGGCCAATTCCTTCGACTGCACGTTGACCTCTTTCCAATGCTCCTTCGCAACGCTCTTCGAGGCGATTTCTGGTGCTTTCTTCAGGATGATGTCGAGTTCATCCAGCGACCGGTGCGCCTTGGTCGACGTGCCGGCGGCGATCTTGTCGCGAATGTCATTGGCGAGTTTCTCAACCTGAACAACCAGCGCGGCATAGTCCCTAGGCATGTCGATGTCTTTTTCGGTGATGGGCACGTCGTCGGGGTCGTGCGCGGCGGCCTGCCCGTCGGCCTTGCCGTCGTCATATTTGTGCCCCGCGTGGTCGTCTTTCGGAGTCGTCGCGCCGGTCGCTGGTTTGCCCGACGGCGCAGTGCCGGCCGGCTTCGATGAGCAACCTCCGAGCAATCCCACGACAGTTGCCACGCACAGTGCAGTTAGCATTGAAAAACGTTTCGTCATCATAATTCGCACCTCACATTGAAAAAGGGTCAAGGGTCTAGGGTCGAGGGCCAGAACGGTCTCGCGAAATCCATGCTCTGGCCCTCGACTCTCGACCCTCCGCGCTCAACCTTTTCACTTAATCGCCGCGTAGGCCGTCCGCAGTTCCTGCACGCCGCCCACGGCAACTAGCTCACCGGGTCGCAGTCCGCTCTTGATCTCGACGTAACGGTCATCGCGGCGGCCGATCTCGACGTGCCGCCGGTCGAAGTAGTCCTTTTTGTCCGGCTTCTTGACGAAGATGTACGCATCGGTCCCTTCGTTGAGCAACGCGGCAATCGGCACGGCCGTCACGGGCGAGTTTACGCCTGCGGAAATCGTCAATCTCGCGAGCATGTTGTCTTTGAGTCGCCGATCCGGGTTGTCGAGTTCCGCCCAGACGGACATGACTCGCTCGGTTGCACTCAGCACGTAGTTCGTGCGAACGAGTTTGCTGGTCGCGACGAACGTCGGGTCCGACGCGAGCCGGATGCGGACCGGCTGGTCGAGCCGCACTTTCGGCATGTCCTTCTCGAAGACAAACCCGCGCACCCAGACCTTCGACATGTCGTGGATTTCGAACAGCGGGTTCTCGGCCTTCACGACCTGGCCGGGGATCACGTCGAAGTGGACCACGAAGCCGTTGATGGGCGAGCGGACCGGTAGCGTCTCGAATCCCGGCGCGCCGGGACCCTCGTCGGCGACTGCCGCCACGTCGGAGGCGGACAGGCCGATTGCCTGCAGCTTGCGCTTGAGACCGTTTAGTTGGTTCTCTGCCTTGCGCAGCTCGGTCTCGCGTTGCAGCACTTCCTGCTCAGCGATCACTGTTTTCAGCTTGCGTGCTCGCTCCAGCAGGTCTTTGATCTGTGCCAGTCGCGTGCGCGTCTGGATGAGTTCGAGTTGCAGGCTTTGGAATTCGAGGCTCTCGACCTCCGCGACCGGCTGCCCGGCTCGGACCGGCTCAGAAAGATCCACGAGAATGCGTGCGATTTTTCCTGGGATGCGAGCCGACGCGAACGCCTTGTGATCCGGCGGCACTTCGATGGTTCCGTTCACCGTTACCACGTCCTCAATCGCCCGCTCTTCGACCGGTTCGAGCCGAAGCCGGATATTTCGCTGCGCTTCGAGCGTCAGAGAGAGCACTCCCTGAACGAAAAACGACGACAGCTCGTGGCTGCCCTTCGTCACGACTTGATCGCCTGGGAACAGGCCCTCCTTCGCCTCGACCCAATCGCGTGTGCGCATGCCGAGTACGACGTGGCGTCTGATGTACTCGCCCGGCTTGCCCTTGGCGGGCGCCTTTTGCTGCACGAAGACGTAGGTCTCGGCGCCGGCCGTGACGAGTGCGGCCGTTGGGCAAGCGACTCTTTGCTCGACCTGTTCAGTCACAATTTGCACTCGGCCAAACATGCCGGGCCGGAGCGTCGGGTTTGCGGGGTCGCAGTTGGTAAGCGAAACCCAAACTGGAACGGCTCGCGACGACGGGTCCGCTTGCAGGGCCACGTAGTCGATCTGACCCTCGATCGTCTGTCCCGGCATCCCGGCCAGTGCGACGCGGGCCGGCAGGCGCGGTCGGATGCGGTACGTCTCCGCCTCGACAACCATCGCCTTGACCCAGACCGTGGACAGGTCGAGGACCTCGAACAGGTGGTCCGTAGGCTCGACGATGCGGCCTGGGTTCGCATCACCGTGAACGACCACGCCGCTGGAGGGACTCAAGATGGGAAGCGTGCGAACTGGCTGCTCCGTGCGCAGCACATCTTCAACCGTTTCGCTGCTCAGGCCCAACCCGACGAGTTTGCGCTTCGTGACCTCGAATGAGCTTGATCGCTCCAGCTTGATCGTCTGGGCGGCCCGCACGTCGCGCTCCGACACAATGCCCTTCGTGCCCAGCGACTCCGCGCGGTCGAGCGTCTGCTGCGCCAGTTCGAGTTCCAGCTTTGACTGGATGAGTTCGATCTGCTCGTTCTCCAGGTCCAGACTCTCAATCTCGGCCAGCTTTTGCCCGGCTTGAACGAAATCGCCCGGCCGGCAAAACACCAACTCCAGTTTTCCGCCCACGCGCGTCGTGGCATAAGCGTGCTGCTTCCACGGCGCGACGACTGTCGCCGTCGCCGTGACCGTGTTCTCCAAGTCCTTCAGATCCACCTCGGCGGTGGCGAGTCCCAACGCCTTGTGGGCCTCGGCGCTGAGGAACACCGTGTCGCCGTCCACGCGAGCTCCCTTGGTCGGAAGCGCCTTGTGTCCTTCGTGCGCCCAGACGAAAAGGCTGAGGGCTGAGAGCAAAAAGCTGAGGGCCAGAATCGGTCGAGGGTCGAGAGTCCAATGTCGAGCGCCAGAAGGCAGGTATTTCGAAAGCATGACTGTACGTCAGGCTTTCAGCCTGACCCCTACTGGTTCAAGGTTCAAGTCTGAGCGACGAGTGCCCAGGACCGGTCTCGCAAAGAGGACGACGGCAAATAATTGAATGCGTGTGAAACGCAATTGGCGAAGGACTTGGTGCAGAGGCCGATGATGGGGCAAAGTTGCAGGATCGCCAAAAAGGCCTGAGCCGGAATTCTGGCCCTCGACCCTCGACCCTCCGCCCTCGACCCTCTTTAGATCACCCAGCGGCAAAGCAGCGCGCAGGGATCCCCCTGGAAGGAAGAAAGGAGGTTTTTGCCCGTCCCAATTGGCGGGCCGTGAGTCATGAGAAAGGCCGGACCGTGTCCCATCGCACCGGCGATGGCGACCGGGGCGTTCATCCAGTGATGGACGCTACGCTCGGATGATTCGATCCTCTCAATCTGAGGCAGCGGCGCGACGGGCGTGTTTTGCGGAGAGCATTGGCAAGGGCCGTGACCGTCATGGTCGTCGTGTTGGCCCAGCGGCACAGAGTTCGCGTGACCCGCTTCGTGACAGGGGCCGGGATGGTGCGAATGCGGAACGCCGGGCGAGTGAGGATCACGGTGCGGGTGATTCGAGCCGACCGCGTGATCGTGCCCATCGGCGGCGGCGTGGTGATCGCCTTGAGCAGACTGTCCGGCGTCGGCATGCGAGTGCGACTCCGACGCGCACACGCAGATCGGCAGTTGCAGCGGCAGGACCGCGGCAGCAAGCAAGGCCAACAAGTTGGAGGTCTGTCGCACCACGATGGACACGCCCTCTATGCTACTCATTCACAAAGACTGGCTGGAGAAGTATCAACCAAGTTTCGGATCGGGTCAAGCTCGACGCCAGCGACGCGATGTTCGTTCGGCCATTATACCCGGTGTCCCGTCGTATCCCGCTTCGTTGGTAAACTTGACCTGCTTTGATGAAAACCGTACAAGTGCTCTGCGAAGTCCATATCAAGGAATCACTTCGGGACCAAAGCGTGAAGCGAATCGCGACTAGTGCGATCATTCTCGTGCAGCTCTGGATGCTGGCACCGGTTTGCTGCTGCTGGTTCAATGCGGTGGCCGCCAGTTGGGCGGCGATCCCGGCGCGCCGAGACTGCTGCTCGCAGAGCGATCCCGGCGCGCCGGGACAGAATTCTGCGTCGCCTGAAAAGGATCGCAATTGTCGCTGCAGCGAGAGCAAGATTGAGCTGCCGCCGATGACCGTGGTGATCAGCGACTTGACCAGCCTGCGGCTTGCGTTAGAGCAGCTTCTGCTCGTTCCCGCCCAGGTTGCCGTGTCCGTTGTGGCGGAACCGAGCGGCCCGCAAGATTTCCTGGAACGGCCGCCACCGTTATCGGTCGCTGACCGGCTCTCCAGTTTGCATCGCCTCAATTTGTAGCCCTCCAGCCACACCTTTCCGTGCGCTGGCTCGGCGCCTCTGTTTCATAGTAGCGTGGCCCCTCGTGGGCCGACAACCTCAGGAACCCGTAGCCGACAACCAAAGCCCGCCACAAGGGCGGTGGCTACCCACGCTTGCGATAACAATACAAGGCAGGGAGCAATTTCATGTCGAACGATAAGCGAACTCACTGGCGCGCCGGCCGCTTTGCGGCCTTCGCGCTTTCGGTACCACTGACGGCAATTGTTGGATTGGCAATTGCCGGTTGTGGGCAGAAATCATCGTCACCGACCGGTCCGTCTGCACAGTCGGCCGGCGGCGGCCAGGCTAAGATAGGTGACCACGGCAACACCGGCCACTCGCACGTGGCGCCGCACGGTGGCCAGGTGCAGGCGGTCGGCGACCATCACTTCGAGCTAACCTTCGACGGCGCGGGGGGCCAGTTTACCCTGTACGTGCTCGGTGCGGAGGAATCGAAGGCCGATCCGATTGCGGAACAGGAAATCGCGTTGCAAGTCCGCGACGAGGGCACCGGCGAGTTCAAGTCCGTCAAGCTGGCGGCAAATCCGCAGGAGGGTGAAACCGGCGGCAAGTCATCGCGGTTCGTGGGATCGAACGACGAGCTGGCGAAGCTAGCAAACTTCACCGCCGTGGTCCGCGTGCCGGTCGCGGCTGGATCGCATCGCGTGTCGTTTCAGTTCGTCGGCGGCAAGCCGATCAGCGCGGGGGTGGCGAACCTCGGCGAAGGCTTCGCCTGCCCGATGGCCTGCGAGGAGAGCAAGGTCTACCCGAAGACCGGCAAGTGCCCGGTGTGCAAGATGAAGCTCGAAGAGCACAAGGCCGGCACCACGGCGCACGCCGACCACAATCCAAGGCACGGCGGCGTTTTCTTCATGGCCCCGAACAACTGGCACCATCTGGAAGGAACGCTTGTCTCCGAACGCGAGCTGCGGATTTACCTGTACGACAATTTCACCAAGCCGCTCGACTCGGCCGGCTTCTCCGGCGAGTTGAAAGTCCAACCGGTGAACGATCGGGACGAAGAGGTCGGCGAGCCGGTGACCGTGCCGATCAAGCCGGTTGAGGGCAAGTCATACCTCGTTGCGGAACTGCCGGAGTCCGCGAAGTTGCCGTTCCAGTCCGAAGCCCGGCTGCAGTTCCCGAAGGCGAAGGAAAAGTACCTGTTCAACTTCGATTTCAAGGGCGTTCAACACAAGGAGTGAGGAAGAGGTCGAGCGTCGAAGGCGGAGAGTCGAGGGCCAGAGGGTTCGAAGAGGCGAGACGAGGATCGAGGCAAGGACTTCAAAGGAAGGAGTTGTGCGAATGTTTCGAGCATTTTGGGCGTCGGGTCTGTTCACAGGCGGCATCATCGTCCTGGCTCTGGTAGGCGGCTGCGCGAAGCAGCCGGGCCGTTCCGGTTCGCAACCAGTGGCGAATCGTGAAGCGACTTCCGAAAAGTTCGCTGTCAACTTTTCAACGGCCGTTTCCGAGGACGGTTCGAGTCAGCGCTCGACCCTCGACCCTGGACCCTTGACCCTCCCCGGCCGCATAGTGGGCGTCGTGAAGTGGGCCGGGCCGTTGCCGAAGCTAGATCCGATCCTCGTCAACAAAGACGCCCTCGTCTGTGCCGAGCACGGCAAGCACGACCGCGAGTCCGAAAGCCTGATCGTGAACGCCACGAACGGTGGCCTGAAGGATGCGGTCGTGTACCTGTTCGGCAAGTTCGAGGACGGCAAACCGCTCAGCGAACTCAAACATCCCGACACGCTCAACCAACGAATCTGCTCCTACGAGCCGCGCGTGTTCGTCGTGCCGGTCGGGGCACGGCTGAGCATCACGTCCGAAGACGAAGTGGGTCACAACGTCCGCATGCACGGAGCTGCCGACCTCAACATCGTGGTCTCGAAAGGCGGCAGGACCAGTCGCAAGTTCGAACAGGCCGGACTTGTCAAAGTCGGCTGCGACATCCATCCCTGGATGACCGGCTACATCCACGTGGCGAAACAGCCGTACTACGCGGTGACGGATACAGACGGCCAATTCGAGCTGACCGACGTGCCGCCGGGCGAGCATCAAATCAAACTCTGGCACGAAGCCTGGTGGCCGGAAGACGGCCGGATTGCGTCCCCGATCGTCAGCACGCATTCGGTCAACGTGCGGCCCGGTGAGTCAACGACCGTGACGTTCGACCTGTCCGACCCCGCATTAACCCAGATCGCGAAGAAACCAGCGGCAAGCGCCAGCACGAAGCGGTGAACGCACTACTCTCTTTCGCGGCGGACTTTGGAGTGCGGTGGCTTGACACCGCTTTGGATCGGTCGCCACGGACATTCCAGGCAAACCAACGCGGTGTCAAGCCACCGCACTCCAAAGTGAGCCATGAAGAGACACTGCAGCTCGTCTAGCAAATAGCCCGTCGCGTACCGCTGGACGATTCGGGCTGGGGAAGCTTTGCGTGCGATGCCGATATTGCGAATTATTCGTCGGAGGGACCGCCGGGAAACCTGTTCGCTTGACCCGTCATTCGGGCCGGCCTATGATCCATGTGAGTTTTCTTCAAATCTCGGACGAGCAAACGATGGGGCGAGTAGTCATAGCCTTGGTTCTGATTCTGGACGTGCTCGCCTGCCCGTTTGCGTGCAGCGGGTCGATCAGTCTTGGGTCAGGCGCTTCGGCCGATCCGTGCTGCTCGCAAAAGCAGACGGATTCTGATGATGAGTCGCCACCGGCGTCCGATGACGGATGCGATGGGTCGTGTAAGAGTTGCCTCTGTGGCGGTGCCATCAGTGGAGAAGAAACGTGTGCCGACTACCTGTTGACCCAAGATACGTTGACCCACATTGGGCTGCCCGGCCTTCCCATCGAGGTCGCGGCCTGCATTCCCACAAACAGCCATCAAATCCGTTGCGATGACAATCCTGCGTTCCCTTCTGGTGTCGCATTGCGCGCTCTTCTCCAGTCCTTCTTGCTCTAGCGGCAAATCCCTTCTGAGTTCCTGCTGCGAGTGATCCTGCGCGGCTCCGCCGCCGGCATTTCAGCTCGCACGCTTCAATGAAGCTGTTCGCTGTGGCTTGCGCCCACTCAGACTGATTACTGCGTTCAACAGTCCGGCGATGACGCGAGCTTCAAAGAGACACCAGACACGACGGAGAGACAGTTATGAGCCAGACAATTGTAGACGGCAACAAAGCACCCGGTTCTGAGGAATCGCCAGCCGAGGAAACTCGACTGGCCTCAGTCGATCAGGTCACCTCGCCACAAGTCGAGCGGCAGTCACTGCCAAGCGGGCGATGGAGTGTTGTGGCCGCGATCTGGCGCACCATTCCAACCTTGGCTGTCGTGGCGGCACTGGCCGGGCTGGGGTATTGGGGTCACCACACGGGCTGGAAGATGCCTAAGTTTTCCGAGTTGAACGGCGCTGCGACAACGCCACGCGATGATTGGTGCGCCGAACACTGTGTGCCGGAGTCGCAATGCGTCGAGTGCGATGCGCACAAGTTTCCCAAGCCCGCAGAGCGGAGTTGGTGCGAAGAGCACGGCGTACACCTGTGCCCGTTCGATCATGCGGAGATCGCTCAAATCAAAGAAACGCTTACCCCCTCACCCCCGTCCCCTCTCCCCCCGCTGCGGGGGGAGAGGGGTGAAGGGGTGAGGGGTGGGCCGGCGTTCAGCGAAGCGGACGTGGCGCGTGCGACACGAGCCCTCGAACTCAAGCCACGGCCGGAGAACAACCAAGCCTGTACGTCGTATCGAAGTCGACTCCAATTTGCATCGCACGAGGCGGTACTGAAGGCGGGTATCGACGTGGAGCCGGTGTCGCGCGGGCCGATCGTTGAGGCCGTAACGTCTGCCGCCGAGGTTCGCTACGACGCGACGCGAGTCGCGCAATTATCTGCCCGCGCCGCCGGCTCCGTCTGGCGAGTCGATAAGCAGGTCGGCGACTCGGTTCGACCCGGCGAGGTTTTGGCGCTCGTAGACGCCGCGGACGTGGGGCGGCTGAAGGGTGAGCTGCTCTCCGCTCTGGCCGAGCAGAATCTCCGAGAGGGCATCGTGCGCCGAATCGGCGGGCTTTCGGATAAAGGCGTCATTCCAAGCCGCCAAGTCCAAGAGGCCGAGACCGAACTGACGAAGGCGAAGACGCGGGTGCTCAGCGCCCAACAGGGTCTGATCAATCTGGGGCTTCCGGTCGCGGTCGAAAAGCTGCGGGGGCTACCGGAAGATGAGCTTGCCGCCCGCATCCGCCTCGCCGGCCTGCCGGATTCCGTCGTGGACGAGTTGGACGCCACCACGACGACATCCAACCTCATCGCCGTCAGGTCTCGTCAGGCTGGCGTCGTCGTATCCCGAGAAGTCGTTGCGGATCAGGTGGTAGACACGGCCAAGGTGCTCTTCAAAGTTGCCGACACGAGCCGCGTGTGGCTGTTCCTCAGCGTTCCGTTCGAAGAAGCGGCCTACGTGCGAATCGGCCAGCACGTGAAGTTCCAGCCGGACGGTTCGTCTGAACAGGTCACGGGCGCTGTCGCATGGGTCAGTACCGAGGTGGACGCGCGAACGCGAACCGTTCAGGTTCGTGCTGATCTGGACAACTCCACGGGGCGGCTCCGCGCGGAGACGTTTGGGATGGGACGCATCATTCTGCGCGAAGAAGCAGACGCGATTGTAGTTCCTGGCTCGGCGATCCAGTGGGATGGAAGCTGCCACGTCGTGTTCGTGCGCGACAAGGACTATTTCGACGAAGGCGCCCCGAAGCTTTTTCACACCCGCTCGGTCCGCGTCGGAGTGACGGGCGAAGGACTGACCGAGATCATTGCGGGACTGCTGCCGCGGGAGGTCGTGGCAAGCGTGGGCAGCGGCGTGCTGCGTGCGCAGCTCTTGAAGAACAACATCGGCGCCGGCTGAACGGACTGCCAGCACTAGCAGCCCGGTCGGGCTGCGGAGGGCAGAATAACGGGCGAAGAGACCCTCGGGAAACTGTGCGTCGCAATCAACTCGCAATCACTTGATAACTGTGTCGTTCGGCCAGCAGCAAGACCTCTTTTCGACGATAGCTCACAATGACATCGAAATTGTTTAGCACATCACGGCCCAGCATGCTCATGTCGAGTGCCTCGGCATCGCGCAACGTCACCATCTCACCTCGGACCGTTGCGGGCTTTCCTTCATCACAAATGAACTTCAGAGTCGTCTCGACAAAGTTCGATTCAGCCCATCCGCCGAGACCAATAACACCTGCACTGGAACGTGTAGCTGGCAATCGCAACTCATCCGCCACCGATGCGGCAAACACTGTGCGATCGGCTCCTATGTCCACTAACATGAGCACCGGCGTCCAGGCGCAGGCGCCGTCCAGGGCGAATGCTTCGACAACCGGCCGTGTCGCCCCGTCCTCGAACAGTCGCCACTTACCCATAATTCGCATAGATTCTCCACGCTTTGCGCGAGGGGACGTACTGTACGAAGCCGCCGTTATCGTCCGGATGCTGTGCGCGGATCCACGCCCAAGCGTCGTCCGCGCTGTCCGCGACGAATGCCTGCTGGTGGGCGACCGCAACAAAGCGCCCGCGGGCGTGCGGCAGCAGCTCATTCCAGTGCGATTCCAGCCAATCCAGGTTGCGCCCAAACCTTGCGTGTTGCGCCTGGCTTCGCGCGATCTCTTGCGGGTCGGTCACCACTTCAATGGTCATCTCAGGTGGAGCGATCTTGCCCGTTTGTATAACCATTGCTCTCATCCTCACACTTCGAGTCATCGAACATCGGACATGCCACGGCTTACGTATTCTACTGTTTTGGCAGTCGCCCGTGGAGACAGACACTATGCTGAACTGGATCATTGATTTCTCGCTGCGACACCGGGTCCTGGTGATCGCGGTCGTCGCCGCGTTTGCCGTGATGGGTGCGGTGTCGTTGAACTACATCGCAATCGATGCTTTTCCGGACACGACGCCGGTCCAGGTGCAGATCAATACCACCGCGCCGTCGCTCGGGCCGGAGGAGGTCGAACAACAAATCACCTTTCCGATCGAGCAGGTCATCAGCGGCCTGCCCGGATTGGAGAAGCTTCGTTCCGTGTCGAAATTCGGACTGTCGCAGGTCGTCGTCACGTTTGAAGACGACACGGATATTTATTTCGCGCGACAGCTCGTCAACGAGCGGCTCTCCAGCGTCGAATTGCCGCCGGGAATCGAGCGGCCCACGATGGGGCCGGTGTCCACCGGCCTGGGCGAGGTGTTCCACTACATCCTCAGTTACAAGGGCTACGACTTCTCGACGCTTGACGAAGACGAAAAGACTCGGAAACTCACCGAGCTGCGCACGCTGCACGACTGGGTCGTGAAGCCGAAGTTGCGGACGGTGCGCGGCACGGCGGAGGTCAACAGTTGGGGCGGCTACGAGAAGCAATACCAGATTCGCATTGACCCCGACCGGCTCATCAAGCACGAGCTGACGTTTGGGGAAGTGGTCGAGGCGGTCGAGCACAACAATCGCAACGTCGGCGGCGGCACGATCCGGCGCGGCAGTGAGATGTTGCTCGTTCACGGAGTCGGCCGAACGGTGAACGTGGACGAGATCAAAGGGATCGTGGTCACGGCGAAGGACGGCGTTCCGATCCGCGTCGGTGATGTGGCGGACGTCGAGATCGGCCACGAAATTCGCCGCGGCGCGGTCACGGCCGGCGGTAAGGGGGAGGTCGTGCTGGGCCTGGGCTTCATGCTCATGGGCGAAAACCCGCACGAAGTGACGCGGGCGATGAAGCAGATGCTCGACGAGATCAACGCCACGCTGCCGCCCGACGTGGAAGTGACGACCGTCTACGACCGCACGGAGCTGGTTGATCACGTCATCGACACAGTGCGCGGCAACCTCTTTGAGGGCGGCCTGCTCGTAATCGCCGTTCTGTTTGCCTTCTTGGGCAACTTGCGAGCGGCGGCAATCGTGGCGCTGGCCATTCCGCTGTCGATGCTGTTTGCCTTCTCCGGCATGCTCCGCTTCGGCATTTCCGCCAGCTTGTTGAGCCTCGGGGCGATCGACTTCGGCATGATCGTGGACAGCTCAGTGGTCATGGTCGAGAACTGCGTGCGGCACATCGCGCACGGAGACAACCGGCGACGAAAGCTTTTGGAAGTCATTCGCGACGCGGCCGTCGAGGTGAGGAAGCCGACAATGTTCGGCGAACTCATCATCATGATCGTGTACCTGCCGATCCTCACGCTCGAAGGGATCGAGGGCAAACTCTTCCGCCCGATGGCCCTGACGGTCATTCTTGCCTTGGCCGGCTCCATGATCCTGTCGCTTACGCTCAAGCCCGTGTTGGCCAGCCTGCTCTTGCCGAAGCAGATTGACGAGCGCGTGCCGCTCCTGATGCGGATCGCCCACCGGATTCACAACCCACTCCTGCGCGTTTGCATGGAGCGCAAGTTTGTCGTGATCGGTATCACGCTCGGCGTGCTCGTCGTCGCCTTTGGCATGATCGCTCCCTACCTCGGCGCCGAATTCGTGCCGCGGCTTTCGGAAGGTGCCATCGCGCTGAACGTCGTTCGGCTAGCGGGAACCGACCTCGACGAGTCGATCCGCTATAACACGCAGATCGAGCGCGCCCTGCTTGCGGCGTTCCCCGACGAGATTCGCCACGTGTGGACGCGGATCGGCACCGCCGAAATCGCGACCGACCCGATGGGCGTGGAATTATGCGATGTCTTCATCAGCTTGAAACCACGCGATCAATGGACCAAGGCCCGCACGCAGGCGGAGCTGACCGCGGCGATGGACAAAGAACTGCGCACCCTGCCCGGCCAGCGTTTTGCTTTCTCGCAGCCCATCGAGATGCGGATCAACGAAATGATCTCCGGCGTCCGGTCGGACGTGGGCGTGAAACTCTTCGGGGACGACTTTGACGTGCTGGCGGCGAAGGCGCAGGAGATTGATCGCGTTCTCAAGTCCATTCCCGGCGCGGCGGACGTCAACACCGAACAGGTCAAGGGCCAGCCAATCCTGCGAGTGAAGGTCAAGCAAACGGAGATCGCCCGCTACGGAGTGCCGGCCGACACGGTGCTGGATCTGGTCGAGTCACTCGGCTCAAAACCGCTCGGCGAAGTGGTCGAGGGGCAGCTCCGCTTTCCGCTTATTGTTCGATTGCCGGAGAAGCATCGGGCCAGCCCGGAAACAATAGGAGCAATCCTGCTCGCGACGCCATCCGGCGAACGAATACCACTATCCCGGCTCGCGACCGTCGAACTGACCGAGGGACCGTCCACCATCACGCGCGAGTGGGGCCAGCGCCGCATCACAATCACGTGCAACGTCCGTGGCCGCGACATGGTCGGTTTCGTGGAACAGGCGAAGCGAATGGTCGCCGACAAAGTGAAGCTGCCGCCCGGCCGCTACCACGTCGAATTCGGCGGTCAGTTCGAACACTTCGAGAGCGCGCGCCGGCGACTCACGATCGTGATTCCACTCGCCATCGCACTCATCTTCACGCTTCTCTTCTTCACTTACCGGAATGTCGTGGACGCCTTGCGGGTGTTTACCGGTGTGCCGCTGGGCTGGGTGGGTGGCATCATCGCGCTCTGGCTGCGCGGCATGCCGTTTTCGATTTCCGCCGCGATCGGATTTATCGCGATGTCGGGCGTCGCGGTGCTCGACGACATGATTCTCGTCTCCTACATCCGCCAGCTCCGGCGTAAAGGGCTCGCCCGCGACGAAGCCGTTCGCGTCGCTGCCGTGACGCGGCTGCGGCCGGTGCTGATGACCACGCTCGTGGCGAGCCTGGGTTTCCTGCCGATGGCCTTCAGCACGGGCATGGGCGCGGAAGTGCAGCAGCCCCTGGCGACGGTCGTTATCGGCGGCGTCATCAGTGCGATGGTGATGTCACTCCTGGTCATCCGAGTGCTCTACGTGCTCTTCGACGCGGCGGTCGGCGGGCTGGTTTGGCTGCTGAAGTGGTCTTTCGGAGTACGCCCCCAACAATTGGCGTGGTTGATCGGTGAATACCGGGAAGAAAAGTCCAACGATGTCGAGGGCGACTCGCGGGATGGGACCGCGACTCCTTCGACTCGAATTCTTGAACACGCATGAAGGAGGAGACCATGAAGTTTAGAGCATTGCAGGGCGTCGTCGCGTCTTCGCTGTTCGCAGCACTCGTCGTCGCCGCGGGCTGCGGCCAAACGAAAACGAGTGGTCAGGGGAATGCCAACACCGTTCAAGTCGCGGAGCCAGGTGGCGATCACAGTGGCTGGTGGTGTCCAGAACACGGCGTCCCGGAAGACGAGTGCAGCATGTGCAGCACGAAGGCCGCCGCCGAATTCAAGAAGAAGAGCGACTGGTGCAAAGAGCACGATCGCGCGGAATCGCAGTGTTTCATCTGCGACCCGTCGCGCTTTGAGAGATTCGTGACACGCTACGAGGCCAAGTTCGGCAAGAAGCCGCCGACACCGGAGGATAACATCCGCAAGACAGACGACACCAAATGGGACTGATAATCTTCAACAGCCTGAGACGCATTCAAGCTACAGCCGGCAGCGTGTCGAAAAGGACAAGGGAGAATCTTTAGGGAAACATGGAGGTCGGTCATGGGGATGGATCGGTCGAATCGAATCTGTCGCTATTTGCTCGCATGCTGCGTCGCGCTTGCCACCGCGCGCGGCGCCGTCGCTGACGACCAAACGCTTGTCGGCAAGGTGCGTAGTCACCTTCGCCGTGGAAAGGCTGAAGCGAAGCAATCCCAGCCCGCGCCCGGCATACCTGAGCCAGCAATTCGTCCCGCGTCTTCCATTCAGCAGACCAGCGCCTCCGGGCCTCAACTCTCAACCCTCGACCCCCTACCATCCCCCGGCCGTCACCTCTCAAGTCCGGCGCGCCGGAACTCTGAAGCCCTCGACTCTCAATCATTTTCCCTGACCCTGGACGCCCTGGAACAACTCACTCGCGAGAACAATCCGACGCTGGGCCAAGCAGCGGCGATCGTTGAGGCGGCGCGCGGCCGACGGATTCAGGCAGGTTTGTATCCGAACCCAACCATTGGCTACACCGGTTCGGAGATTGGAAACGATGGCCGCGGCGGACAGCAGGGGATCGTCGTCGGGCAAGAAATTGTGCGAGCCGGCAAGTTGCAACTCTCGGAAGCGGTGGCGGGCCACGAATTTCGTCAGGCGGAACAACAAGCGACCGCTCAAATGATTCGCGTGCTGACTACCGTGCGATCGCTGTTTTATGAAACGCTGGCAGCAGAACAAACGATGTCGCTCAGCCGCGAGTTAGTAAAACTTGCCGAACAGGGCGTGTTCGTAGCTCAACAGCGCGTGAAGGCCGGGGAAGGAACGCTCACCGAGTCATTACAGGCCCAGATCGAGTTGGCCCAGGTGCAGGTGATCGAGTCGAACAGCGCCAACAATTATCGGGCAACTTGGAAACAACTTGCTGCGATGATTGGCCTGCCGGATTGGGAGCCTCAGCGGCTTGCGGGCAGTCTCGAAGGATTGCAAGCGGGGCGGGACGAGCAGGCCGGTTTCGGCAAACTTGCGACAGAAAGCCCGGAGGTGGCGATCGCCAAGTTCGGAGTTCAGCGGGCCGAGGCCGCCGTCGCTCGGGCTCGAGTCGAATCGGTGCCCAACCTAACCGTCGAGGCGGGAACCCAGTATGACTTCGGAAGTGAAACGCAAATTGCCAACGTGGGGATCAGCCTGCCGATTCCTGTTTTCAACCGAAATCAAGGAAACATTCTTTCGGCCGAGTCGGAGTTGATACGATCACATCGTGAAGTGGACCGAGTGAAGCTCTCACTCGCCGAACGATTTGCTCCAGCCTTCGCTCGCTACCGCAACGCACACCAGCAAGTGGAACGGTATGGCACGAGGCTCACTGAAGATGAGGTGAATAAGATCTTGGCGCTCAAAGGCGAAGAGCGGCAAAAGTCGCTGGAAGCACGTCCGCAGATTTTGCCTCGTGCTCAGATTGCCCTGGCACTGGCGACCGAGGGCTGGCAGCGCGGCGAATTCAATTATCTGCAGGTTTTGACTGCCCAGCGGACGCTCACGCAGGCGACGCTGATCTACGTTCGGTCGCTCACGGAATTGCGTCAAAGCGAAGTGAACCTTGATGGGTTTTTGCTGAGCGATGGATTGAATGCGCCAGGGCAGGAGCGACGCGGGTCTGGTGCCGGCAGCCGAGGGACAAGTGAAGATTAGAAGGCTCTAACAAAATGGGGACAGGCACCTCGCGGACTCGGAGCCAGTCCCCATTTTGTTAGGCGTTCGGAGCCGGTGCAGCGAGGCAATCTGGGCTGACCCTGTGGGCCAGCAAATCGGCGCATGACGCATGGATCAATTGACATTGTGCCAATTTGATCGAACGGCCGATAATCTGATTGGGCACAAAACCCACAAAGAGGATTCTCAATGCGTCGCGGTTGTGTTTCAGCTCTGACTACGTGGCTCTTTCTGTTCCACTTCCTGGTGGGCTGTTGCTGCCACATTGAAAGTGAACCGCAAGCGGTGGTGAATGCCAAATCCTCTTGCACAGGGTCCGGCACAACTCAGGGAACTCATGCACCGTGTGGTCACAGCCACCGTGCCAGCAACAGTAATTGCCACTGTTCTCCCGTCATTTACGTTCGCAACAAGAACCAATGCAACTCTGAGGAGTCGCGACAACAGGTAATCCTGCCAAAAGCCGCCCGCCCGGAACTTGCCTCTGAGTATTCTAACCTACGACATTCAACTCACAGCGCCCGACCATTTGCACAATCGGTCCACCGACACGTCTTGTTTCAACTCTATCTCATTTGATCCGCTGATCCACGTCATCGCTCGTTGGCATTCATCGAGCCAAGTCCGCACCGACTCTTCGGCCAACGAAGGAATTCTCGCGTCTTGTCGCCCGTCTAAATACGAGGTCGCGAGCAACTATCAAAGGCAGAACTAGCGTACGCCCGCGTGCGATATGGATTGAAAACCGTTTCCGATTCTTCAAGGAAGGAGAATAGACCATGTTAAGAGTGAGACTTGTGCTGGGAGCTGCAGTTGCCGTCTTCAGCGTAGTGGGCTATGCCGCAGCAACGATGGCTCAAGGAAAAGGTCACCACAATCACGACCACACAATGACCCTGACGGTCAAAGGGATGTGTTGCGAGAAGGAATCCGCCCCGCTCGTGAAAGAGATTCAAAAGCTGAAGGGGGTTGAAAAGGTCAAAGCCGACACGAAGAAAGGCACAGTGATAATTACACCCACGAAGAAGCTGGAACCGGTGCCGAGGGAAGTTTGGGAGGCGGCCGAGCGGGCCAAGGTGCAACCGATCAAGCTGGCAACAGCCCACGAGACTTTTACGAAAAAGCCAAAACGGTAGGAAATGCCAAGCTCTGAGCACGAACAGTATTGGGGAAGACCGTCAATCCAATCCTCAGTGCTCCGTTTGGTGCTCCGTTCTGGGGAGAATCGTCATGAACCAGAAATTGATTCCTCGAATCGTAATCGGTGTCGTGGTGGTCTTCGCACTCGGCGGACTGGCCGCAACGCGCGAAGTGTGGGGGCCGACGGTGATCAAAGGCCTCGGCGTGCTGCTGGATCCCGATGGCACGGCAACCGGGTGCCAACACAATCATGATCACGACACATCGGGCCTGGGCCGTGACGCAGCCAGTGCAAATCACCGCATTGATTTGAGCGAACAGGCTCAACAAAACATCGGGCTGGCCACAATCGATCTGGAGCCCGGCACTTTCTCGCGCACGATTACCGTCCCTGGCATTGTCACCGAAAAACCGGGCCACAGTGACGTTGAAGTCACGGCACCCATCGCGGGCGTGATCACTCAGGTTTATCCGTTGCGTGGCGAGACGGTCGAACCGAACGACCCGTTGTTTCGCCTGCGGCTTACGCACGAAGAGATCGTGCAGGCCCAGACTGAACTGCTGAAGACGACCGAGGAGTTGGACGTGATTGCCCGCGAGATCGCACGTTTGGAAAAGATCACCGAAGGCGCCGTGCCCGGCCGCAACCTGTTGGAACGAAAATACGACCAGCAAAAACTGGAGGCAGTGCAGCGAGCCCAATTGCAAGCGATGGTGCTCCACGGCCTTGCCGAAGAGCAGGTTAAGGACATTCTCAAAGAACGCCGGTTGCTCAAAGAGGTTTTGATTTACCCCGCCGGAGGCGAGAGGGTTGAGGGTTGAAGGCCAGAAGGCTGATGACTCAAACTCAAAGGGTGAAGGCGAACGTCGAACCAAGCACCGAACCGGCCAGGAACAGGAGATCAGAAGTGGGCGTGATGCTGGGCCTGCCGCTGCTGGCCCTCAACCCTCGACCCTGAACCCTCAACCCTCCTCGCCTCGCCACTCCGATCTTGTGCCGCCGCGGGCCCGCAAGTTTTTGGAGATGGAGACGCTCTTGGTGGATCAAGGTCAGCACGTCCAAGTTGGCAAGCCGTTGTGCAAGCTGGGCGATCACACGTCGCTGTACATAGAAGGTCGAGCGTTCGAACGGGAGGCCCAACTCATCACCAACGCCTTGACCAATGGTTGGAATGTAGCGGCCATGTTTGAGTCAGGCACATCGAAACCGGAGATTCTCCGCGGCCTGACTATTGTGTATGTGAGTAACGCGGTGGACCGAGACAGCCGTGCGTTTCATTTTTACGTTGAACTGCCAAACGAAGTCGTACGAGACTCACGCACTTCCGAGGGCCATCGCTTCATCACTTGGAAGTACAAGCCCGGCCAACGAGTGCAGCTTCTCGTTCCGGTTGAAGAATGGCCGAACCGGCTGGTTGTACCGGCCCAGGCCGTTGTGCAAGAAGGCGCTGAGACCTTCGTCTTTCAACGCAATGGCGACCTGTTTGAGCGCCGCACGGTACACGTCGAATATCAGGATCAAAGGTCGGCAGTGCTTGCCAACGACGGCAGCGTCTTTGCCGGAGAAGCGATCGTCATCACAGGCGCGTTCCAATTGCACCTCGCGATCAAAAACAAAGCCGGCGGCGGCATTGATCCGCACGCGGGGCATCAGCATTGAGAGGGTGCAGGGTTGAAGGTTTATGGTTGAGGGCCGGAGAGGAAAACGATCATGTTTCGATTTGAAAAGTTGGAGGTCTGGCAGTTTGCCGTAGAGTTCGCCGATCGCGTTTACGCTGTCACGGCACATTTTCCGAGCGACGAACGTTTTGGACTCACCAGCCAGATGCGGCGGGCTGCGGTTTCGATTTCGTCAAATATCGCGGAGGGTAGTATTCGGTCGTCGTCCGGTGACTTCGCTCGTTTCGTTGAGATCGCGTACGGGTCATTGATTGAGGTTGTCTCGCAGGCGCATATTGCAAAGCGGCAAGCCATGTTGCTCAGCGAGGACTTCCAAGAGCTGTACGAACGCGGTGAGCGGCTCTCCCGGATGATGAGTGGACTTCGTGGGAGTCTCGTCGGACCTTCTGGCCCTCAACCCTCAACCCTCAGCCCTCCACCATAACGCCATGCTCAACGCAATCATTCGGTTTTCGCTTAGACACCCGCTGCTCATCATCGCGCTGTCGTTCGTGATGCTCGGCTACGGAGGCTACGAGCTGTACCACTTGCCGATCGACGTGTTTCCCGACCTGAACCGGCCGCGTGTGACGGTGATGACCGAAGCGCCGGGCCTGGCACCGGAAGAGGTCGAGACGCTGATCACGTTTCCGTTGGAGTCGGTTCTGAACGGTGCGACGGGCGTGCAGGCGGTGCGCAGCTCGTCGGGCATTGGGCTGTCGGTGATCTATGTCGAGTTCGATTGGTCCAGGGAGATTTACGTCGCCCGCCAAGTGGTCGCCGAGAAATTGGCACTCGCCGCGGATCGTCTGCCCGAAGGCATAAAACCGCAGATGGCCCCGATCTCATCGATCATGGGCCAGATCATGCTCGTGGGAATGTGGGTGGAAGGTCGAGAGTCGAGTGTCCAGGGTCAAGAGCCAGAGGGGGCTTCTGCCTGGCTCTCGACCCTAGACTCTAGACCCTCGACCTCTCCCATCGACCTCCGCACGCTCGCCGACTGGGTCGTGCGGCAGCGGCTGCTCACGATACCCGGCGTCGCTCAGGTCGTCACGATGGGGGGCGGACGAAAACAATTCCAAGTGCTCGTGAATCCCGACAGCTTGCTCACCTATGGCGTGACCTTGCATGAAGTCGAACAGGCACTTTCGCAAAGCAATGCGAACGCCACCGGCGGCTATCTCAATATGGGACCGAATGAGTATCTGGTCCGGTCCATCGGAAGGATCAAGGCGATCAGTGAACTTGAGGAAGTGGTGGTGAAGCCGCATGCGGACCGGCCCGTGTTGCTGCGGCAGATTGCCCGCGTCGTCGAGGCGGCCCAGGTCAAACGTGGTGAATCGGCCGTGAATGGTTTACCCGCGGTGATCCTCACAATTGCCAAGCAACCCGGTGCCGACACGCGGAGACTCACCGAGGAAATCACCGCCGCGCTGGCCGACCTCAAACCGTCGCTGCCAGCGGACATCCGGCTCGATACGGAAGTCTATCAGCAACGAGCGTTCATCGATCGGGGCATTCACAACATTATCGAAGCCCTGCGCGATGGCAGCATTCTCGTCGTCATCATTCTGTTTTTGTTCCTGCTCAACTTTCGCACGACGTTCATCACCCTTACGGCAATTCCACTCTCGATCGTCGTCACAGGCTTGGTCTTCAAATGGTTTGGGATGTCGATCAACACGATGACTCTCGGCGGTTTGGCCGTGGCCATCGGCGAACTGGTAGACGACTCGATCGTGGATGTGGAAAACATATTTCGTCGCCTTCGCGAAAATCGAAGCTCGCCCAACTCCAAGCCAGCCATCTTGGTAGTCTTTCAGGCATCGGCCGAGGTTCGCAACTCGATCGTATTCAGCACGATGATCATCGTGCTCGTATTTGTTCCGCTCTTCGCGCTCTCCGGCATGGAAGGCCGACTGTTCACTCCGCTGGGCGTCGCCTACATCGTGTCGATTTTGGCGTCGCTGCTGGTGTCGCTTACGGTGACGCCCGTGCTGTCGTATCTGCTTCTTGGTCGAGGGTCCAGGGTCGAGCGTCCAGGGCCAGAAGCCGAGCGGAGCGCAAAGGAAACAGCTTCCGAGTTCCGGCCCTCAACCCTCGACTCTCGACTCGTGACTATTCTGAAATGGCTCGCCGGCCACGTTATTCGCTTCGGCATGCGGCACGCGCGATCGGTATTGGCGGTCATGGCTGCGCTCGTGCTGCTGGGGATACTGATCTTCGGGAAACTCGGCCGTGACTTTTTGCCGCCGTTCAACGAAGGCAGTGCTCAAGTGAACGTGCTGCTGCCGCCCGGCACTTCGCTGGAAACCTCAAACCGCATCGCCCAGATGGCGGACGAGCGGCTCAAGCGTATCCCCGGCGTCCAATCGTTCGGTCGCCGCACCGGCCGCGCCGAGCTTGATGAACATGCCGAAGGCGTGAACACATCCGAGATCATCGTCAGTTTCAGGCCCGAAGCCAGTCGGACCCGCGACGAAATCCTGAACGACATCCGCATGGAACTGGACGAAATCCCTGGGATCGTGATTTCTGTCGAGCAGCCGCTGCAGCACCTGATCTCGCACATGCTCTCCGGCGTGAAGGCACAGATCGGCATCAAACTCTATGGTGATCACCTGGAGATTCTACGAACCAAGGCGAACGAGATTCGGATGGCCATCGCCGATGTGGCCGGCGTTACCGATTTGCTCGTCGAGCCGCAGATCGAAATCCCTCAGCTTCAAATCAAACTGCGCCGCGACCAGCTTGCCCATTACGGGATTCACTCGCAGTACGTAAACGAATTCGTCGAGACTGCAATGAACGGCCGCACGGTCTCCGAAGTGCTGCTCGGCCAGCAAACTTTTGACATGATCGTGCGGCTCGACGATCCGTTTCGCGAGGATCTGGAAACGCTCAAGCGGTTGTCGTTGGATTTACCCAGCGGGGGCCGCATTCCGCTCGATGCCGTGGCCGACGTCGTGCGTGCCGGCGGGCCCAACACGATCAGCCGAGAAAACGTGCGCCGCCGCATCGTTGTCCAGTGCAACGTCTCCGGCCGCGACTTGAGCAGCGTCGTGGCCGACATTCAGCAGCGGATCGTGCCCCTCCAAGCCTCGCTTCCCACCGGATATTTCATCGAATACGGCGGCCAATTCGAGAATCAAAAATCGGCCACGCGACTGATCGGCCTGTTGAGTTTGATTTCGCTGGCCGGCATGTTCCTGCTGCTCTATACCCTGTTTCGCTCGGCCAATCTTGCACTTCAGATTCTCGTTTGCCTGCCGACTGCGTTTGTCGGTGCCGTGGCCGCGCTGGTAGTCACCGGACAATCACTCACCGTCGCGAGCCTCGTCATCGCGGGCAAACCATACACCGGACCGATTGTACAATTGGACGTGGGCCAGAAAGTTGTGCGTTAGAAAACTCGCGGATCCGCCAGCTACGATTTAATGATATCCCGCACCGTCTTACCGGAAGGAATCATGGGTAGCACGTGCTCTTGATAGGGGACAAGCACGTCGAGCAGGTAGGGCCCGTCGGTTGCAAGCATCTCACGAATGGCCTCACGCAAGTCCTTCTTCTCCCGAACGTGCCGCGCGGGGATTCCGAAACCCTCCGCGATTTTCACGAAGTCGGGGTACGGCGACGAGATTTCGGTCGCACCGCAGCCGATCGCCTCTGGTCGGTCGATCGGGCCAAGATACGTGTGGGCACGCGTGCCACGGTAGAAACGGTCTTCCCACTGCACGACCATGCCGAGATGCTGGTTGTTGATGATTAATATCTTGACCGGCAACTTCTCACACTCAATCGTGGCCAGTTCCTGGATGTTCATGAGGAACGATCCGTCGCCGTCGATGTCGATCACCAATTTGCCAGGGAACGCCGCCTGAGCACCCATCGCGGCGGGCAGGCCGAAGCCCATCGATCCGAGCCCGGAAGAACTCAAGAACGTGCGCGGGTGCAGAAACTTGTAATGTTGGGCGGCCCACATCTGATGCTGCCCCACGCCGACTGAAACGATCACGTCGCCGCCGGCCTGCTCGGAGAGTTCCTGGATCGCGAACTGCGGCAGGATGCAATCGTCGCGGTCATCGAAGCGAATCGAATCGGTTGCACGCCATTCGTCGATCTGTTTCAGCCAATCACGCCACTGGCTTGGGTCCACCGTGCCAACCACGAGCTTGTTCAATTCCTGCAAGGCGAATTTCAGGTCGCTGGCGATGCCGATATTGGCCTGCTTGTTCTTGTGAATTTCGCTCGGGTCGATATCGATGTGTATGATGCGGCCGTGCTTGCAAAACTCGCTGACCTTGCCGGTCACGCGATCGTCGAACCGCACGCCCACCGCCAGCAGCAGGTCGGCATCGTTGACCGCGTAGTTGGCGAAAACCGACCCGTGCATGCCGAACATGTTCAGGCTCAAGTAATGATTGGCGGGCATGCAGCCGAGCCCCATGACCGTGAGGGCCACGGGGATGCCGGTCTTCTCCGCGAACTCGCGCAACTCGGCCGCCGCGCCCGAAGAGGCCACGCCGCCGCCCGCGTACAGGATCGGTTTCTTCGCCTGGCGGATCGCATCCAGCACGCGACGCAGATCGCGGCTCGACACCTCGCGATACGGATTGTAGCCGGGCAAGTCCATCGGCGGATCAAAGTCGGGAACGATCTCTTTTTGTTGAATGTCCTTGGGCACGTCCACGAGCACCGGACCCGGCCGGCCGGTGGATGCGATGTAAAACGCCTCCTTCATTACACGCGACAGGTCCTCGGCTTTTGTCACCAGATAATGATGCTTCGTAATCGCCCGGCAGACCTCCACGGTCGGTGTTTCCTGAAATGCATCGGTCCCGATCACGGCCGTCGGCACCTGGCCGGTGATCGCGACGATGGGTACGGAGTCCATCTTGGCGTCGGCCAAACCGGTGACGAGGTTTGTTGCCCCCGGACCGCTCGTCGCGATGGCCACGCCGACCTTGCCGGTCGACCGGGCGTATCCCTCGGCGGCGAAGATGCCGCCCTGTTCGTGGCGGGGCAGAATCGTGCGAAGCTGATCGCGGAATTTTACCAGCGACTGGTGTATCGGCATGCTCGCGCCGCCGGGGTAGGCGAACACTACATCGACGCCATGCCGAATCAGGCACTGAACGAGAACGTCGGCACCAACTTGTGGCTTTTGGCCAGTTTCGGTTTCCTGTAGAACGGTTGCCATTTCAGATCTTTAGTTAGAGGTCTCCCAACCTGATGCGGTAAGACAGGCGTTGAGGCAGGACCGTCGCGGGTCGAGCAATCACTCAAGCGAATCTTCCGCCGCTCCGATTAACCTAAGAGTCTAAGCCCAGACCGGTTACTCGACAAGAGTTTGACTCTGCGGACCGCGCCGTGGACAACGATTGTACAAAATCGGAAACCGCCCGATTCGTCGCGGCATCCAACGGAATGGGTCGTGGATAGCTCTATCTTGAGGCAGCCTTGACCTGTTGCGCAGCATCCCGTTACGATGCAGCCTGACTTGACAGTCGCGAGTTTCCGGTAGCTTCTGGGCTTCTGAGTTTCTGACGGAGCCGTTTTCTATGAGGCGACGGACTGGGCATCGGTTCTTGTGCGGCGTTTTCTTCGCCGTCCTGTGCTCGTTGGCGGGCTCGCATCCCGCGTTCGCCCAACTGATTCCGCCAGGCGGAGGGCAAGTCGGTGAATTCCCCGCGTCGGTCTCGGTTCGATTTGTGCCTGAGTCGGCGGCTCCGGGCGCGACCGTGAAGTTGGAAATCACCGTCACACTCGACCTCGGCTACCACACTTACGACATCGTGCAACCGGACGAAAAGGCCGTTGCCACAATAATCTCGCTGGAAAAAACTGACCCGCTGACCGCGGTCGGCGATTGGTTGGGGACGCCGCCGGAGGAAAAGTACGAGCCGGATATTAAGAAACGCCACTTCCTGCACAATGTTTCGCCGATGTGGTGGCAGGAGTTCCGCGTACCGGCCGATGCCGAGCTGGGCGAATTATCGATCGCGGGCAAAATTCGATTCACCGTGTGCAACGAAAGGGGTTGCCTGCCGCCACACACCGAGCAGTTTCAGGCAACGCTCACGGTCGGTGCCGGCGATGCGGTCGCCGTAGCTTCAGCACCCGGGGCAATTGGCGGACGAGCACAGGAATCGACTAGATCCGTCGCCCCATCGTCGGCCACCGCAGGAACGTCGGCACCATCCGGATCGAATCTCAAGGTCGTTCGCAGCCAGGTGGAAGTGGGAAATCTTGCCAAGGCCTTGATCTTCGGATTTCTCGCCGGGCTGATCCTTAACATCATGCCGTGCGTGCTGCCGGTGATCAGCCTGAAGATCTACGGCTTCGTCAAGCAAGCGGGCGAAGACCGCGTCAAGCTGCGGCTGCTCGGCCTGGCATTCGGCGGCGGCATCTTGTTTGTGTTCTTGATTCTGGCCGGACTGGCCGCGTCGTTCGGTCTGGGTTGGGGACAGCAATTTCAAAATGACAAATTTCTCGTGGCCATGATTGCGTTCATGGTGGCGTTTGCCTTGGGCATGTTCGATGTCTACATCATTCAACTGCCGGGCATGGTGAGCGAAGCCGAAGCGGCGACCGCCCAGAAAGAAGGGCTGCCCGGTTCGTTCGCCAAGGGGATGATCGCGACGCTTTTGTCCACGCCATGTTCGGGCCCGTTCCTCGGCGCCACCGTTTCGTTCGCCGTCACGCAACCGCCGCTGATCATCTTCGTGATTTATGCCGCCATGGGATTGGGCATGGCCTCGCCGTACGTCGTCATGTCTTGGAATCCTGCGTGGATGCGCATCCTGCCGCGGCCGGGCGAATGGATGAAGACATTTAAGGAATTCATGGGCTTCCTGATGCTCGGCACGGCCATGTGGCTGTTGTGGCAGCGCCGCAAGGATGGCGAACTGGTCGTTTGGACTGTGGCCTTCTGCCTGTTCGTGTCGCTGGCCGTGTGGCTGTACGGTCGCATGTCGAGTCCGCTGGCGTCGGCCGCCAAGCGATACGCCGCACCGGTCGCCGCCGTGCTGCTCATTGGCCTCGGCGCCGTGTTTTGCTTCGTCGTCATGTATGCCGCCCCGTCGAACTGGGAGCCGTACAGTCAGGAAAAATTCCTCGAACTCCGCGCCGATGGCAAAACGGTCATGGTCGATTGGACGGCCGATTGGTGACTGACCTGCAAGACGCTAGAACGGTTCGTTCTAGACAGCACCAAGGTCCGCCAGGCAATTCAATCGAACGGTGTCGTAACGCTTCGAGCCGATCTAACCAAAGACAATCACGAAGCCGAGGCCCTCCTGGACCTGCTTGGCAACACCGGCCACTCGATCCCCTACCTCGCCGTCTTCTGTGCCGGCGACCCTGACCATCCCCACGTCCTGGCCGATGCCTACACCCGCAACGATGTGCTGAAAATCCTCGACCAGTGTGCCGCACCCCCGAAGCTCGAAACGGCGCAGGCGAGATAGCTTTCTGCACGATTCGCACAAATCTGAGAGTTTCCCACTGATCGCGACAGCGGCCCTTTCTCCCGCCGAGCCTTGGACTTCCGTCACGGACTGCGGCTCGCTGCAAGAATTCGCTGGATAGCATGTCCGGTTTTTCCCCGAAAGCGCAATTATGTAGTTTGAGGAGGATTTACACGGTGAAGCTGCGCGCTGCGTCCAATTTTTGGTGGTCCGTTTTCTGGAGATTGTAACATGAAAAAGGCCATGCGGAGATCTATCGATGCGACGAAAAGGCACAGACAGACAGACAGACAGACAGAAACAACTCTCTCAAGGTAGGACTGAGGCTGTCAGTCCTACCAAACGATCGGCTGGCCGCGGTGATGCGAAAGCCAATTCGCATACGCTGGAATTTATTGGCCAGCATCAGCACCGCCGTTTCCTGGTGCTGGTTGATGGCTGCGATTTGTGGTTGCCGCGGGCCGAGTTGGTTGCCCTATGCCAACTGGCGGCTGCGCGGTTCGTGAACTCTCCTTCCGTGATCCTGTACCGATCGGTTGTCAGTCGGCTGCGAAAGAAAATCAATCTTGAAATCGGTTCGGACGGGGTCGGCAATGAATTGATCCTACCAACGGGAAGGGCGGCCAAAGGCAAGGAACTATATTTCCTGGCAATTCCCGCCGCCGAGATTTCGTTCGATCCGTCCTTTCGCGAAGTTCTGGTGTCGGGACTATTGGATTCGGCGACGGTACAGATACTCATAGCTGCCCTGGAAGGTCAGTTCAACAAGATTTGAGGCCGAACGAGTTTGGTCAATTGCTGGCATATCTGAGCGACCAGTTACACCGTCACTCAGGTTGTTACCAACTGTTGCCAAGTGATACCACTTTTGAGTTGAGAAATGCGGATTGGAAATGCATACTCCGACTCAAGGTTCATTGAGCGCTTCGGTTCAATTTCACAGTGGTTATAGGTCATGCTTGTAAAGGCTCAATTCGAACAACCCCATGAACGGTTGGTTTCGCACAAATAACGGCTCTTGGCCAAAAGGAGGACTCACTATGGTTCGTAGATTCTCATTTGCTGCAGTCTTGTTTCTTTACCTATCAGGGAATTCAATCGCAAACCACTTAATCTCCACGGACGGGGCCGTTCGATGGGGCACTGATTTGAATTGGTGGGGGTCTTATGTCATAGGGGATCAATGGGTAAGTGACGTGGTCGGACAGGTGAAGCGAACTGGATCGACCAACTGGCCAGTATCGGTTGCTGCGAGTTGGGGAGGTTTTTATTGGGAGGCCTACACACCTACTACGATTCAGGTTGGTCAGGCGTCGGTTCGAGGGAAGCTCTACTACGAAGACCCGGATGGAAATCCCCACGTTGATATTTCTGATCCCATAGACAATGTCTAGGTAGCAACCGAGACCGAATGGAAGAGGATGCAATTGTCAATGCGGTTTGCCCGTTCACCAAGTTAAGGAGACGTTGCAATGTTCCGAAAAACCACGAGCGTAGTTGCTGTGATTGGAATCCTTGCCGTTGGCAATGCAATTGGGAATGATGTGATCAGCACAGACGGGGCAGCTCGATTTGGAGCGGATATTAGCTGGTGGGGAACATACACGGTGGGTGACCAGTGGGTTAGTAATGTTCATGGTGAGTACATTGAGATGGGAACATTCGGACCTTGGGCTCCCGTAGCTGCAAGCTGGGGAGCTTTTTATTGGGAGGCCTACAAGGAGAATGGGCCTCCAGTTGGGCGGGCTGCAGTTCGCGGAAGGATTGATTTCGAAGATCC
>Ga0247727_10003952_pt1 | contig 32141 bp, 33 predicted proteins | sample WisWelCaveWW1625_FD_202498 | JGI IMG/M metagenome (GOLD analysis project Ga0247727, IMG submission 202498) | Biofilm microbial communities from Wishing Well Cave, Virginia, United States - WW16-25 | ecosystem: Environmental > Aquatic > Deep subsurface > Groundwater > Cave microbial mat | place...
GCCGTAGCGAGGGCGACGAGCCGGGGTGAGATCCGCGCCAGGCGGACCGAGGACCGACGAGCCGTACTAGACGTACGGAGAGGAGGCCGCAGGGAGCATGGCGCGGAGATTGCCCCAGATCATGGGCACCCAGGGCGGCGCGGCGCGAGCGAAGCGAGAGAGCGCCGGGGCCCCTGGGTATGGCCGCAGTAGGCGGCGTTTCACACCAGCCTCCTAGGACGCGGACGCTGGATCCGCTTCCCGCCACACGTCGAGGCCGACCTTGCGCGACCACCACAGCAGGCCGCACAGCAGGAAGCGCCTGTCTCCCACGAACGACGGCTTCTTCCCCTCGAAGACGTGCCCGACGAACTGGAAGGTCCAGCCGACGCCGAACATCCCCGCGGCAAGAGGGAGGCCGACGACCGTCAGCCCGACGGGAAACGACGCGGCGATGAGCGGGATGCCGACCGCGTGGCACGCCTGGTTCACCGGGTCCTGGTGGTCCTGGGCGTAACGGGCCATCAGATCCGTCCATTCGGGGTTCAGGTGGATGGGCAGCATCAGAATTTCCTTTCACCCCAGGCAACGCGAACGAGCGCGGCGACCAGGGCCTCGTGGAACCGTTCGTCGGAGATCTGCGAGTCGGAGACCTGCGCCTCGACGGCGCCGTCGACCATCCCGAAGAGGACCAGCGCCGTCGCCTCGTGGTCCGCTGGGGCACACCACCGATCGAGCAGGGAGGCCAGGCGCCCGATGAGCGCGCGCTCGCCTTGCACCCACGCTTGATCGAGTTGCGGATCGGCGATGCGCCGTTCTCGCAGCACGGACAGCAGGCCCGGGTCGGTGCGACGGAACCGCAGGACGATGTGAACGACCTTCGCCAGCCGTTTCTCGAGCGCGACCCGCACGGCGTCCTCGGAGACGTCGACAGCCGCGGAAGATTCGAGCACGGAGAGGACGTCCGCGATCAACGCGCCAAGGTTGTCGGCCGCGATCTCGCGAAGGACCGCGTCCTTGTCCTCGAAGTACTGGTAGAAGGTGCCGGTCGCGACTCCCGCCCGCTCGGTCAGCTTCTTCGCGGTCGTCGCAGCGTAGCCACGGGCCGCAAACTCCATGCGGGCGGCATCGACCAGGGCCGAGCGGGTGCGCCTGGCGCGCGTCTGCAACGGCTGCCGGACCGCCGCCTCCCTGTAGACCATTCCCCCGCCTCGTAGAATTCTATGAACCCGATGTCAACTTCATTTTCCTCTCCGGGGTTGATGGCTCTCCACACCGGAGTTGATCGGTCCGGAATCCAGAATGATTACACGGTCTGCAGACCGGGCAACCTTCTCGCGATGCGTGGCCAGAATGGTCGTTCGGCCTGCCATCAGGGGTCGGATGGCAGCCAGGATCTCCTCGTCCGAGACCGTGTCGATCTGCCCGAACGGGTCGTCGAGCAGCAGGATGGACGGCTCGCGAAGGATCGCCCGGGCCAGCGAGACTCTCTGACGTTCTCCGGCGGACAGCGTCGCTCCCCGCTCGCCGACGATCGTCCGCTCGCGGTCGGGAAGGCGCCCGACGAGCCCGGCCGCGCCCGCGACGCGGATCGCGCGGGCAACGTCGTCCACGGACGCATCGGGCCGTCCGAGACGGACGTTCTCGTCTACCGTCCCGCGAAAGAGGAATGCCTCCTCGGTGACGAGCGCCGCCCGGCGCCGCAACGACGCGAGGCTCCAGCGATCGAGCGCGACCCCGTCGATCTCGACGGACCCGCGGGCGATCGGCTCGAGGCCGAGGATCGCGCGCAGCAGCGTCGTCTTCCCCGAACCGTTCGGCCCGACGATCGCGACCGTCTCGCCGGGCGCGACGTCGAGATCCAGATCGCCGAGCGCGGTCCGGCCCGGCTCGTACTCGACGCAGACGCCGCGCAACCGGATACGGCCCTCGACCCGGGGCGGCGCGTGCCCATCGGGTCGGTCCGGCGAGGCGGGCGTGTCCAGCAACTCGAACACCCGCGCTGCCGACGCAGATGCGCGGCGCAGGGACAGCCACAACCCCGCCAGTCCCTGCACGGGTCCGTACAGACGCCCGACGTACACCAGGAACGCGACGAGCGTGCCCCACGTGATGGCCCCCGACGCCGCGCGCGTCGCCCCGTAGGTGAGAACCACGAGTGTGTTCGCCGCGACGACGAGCTGCAGCGAGCCCGCGTACGCGCTCTGCAGGACCTGGAAGCGCAGGACCGCGGAGACGAGCCGCTCGTTCGCGCGCCGGAACCGCCCGGCCGCGATCGCCTCGGACGTCGTCGCCCGGACTGTCTCGGCGCCCAGCGTGGACTCGAGCACGATGCTGCCTACCTCCGCGTTCTCCTCGCGAACCGTCCGGGCGAGGCGCTCGACCGGCGGCCGCACGAACCATCCGACGAGAAGCGCGAGCGGCACGAGCGCGAGCGAGGCGAGCAGCAACCGCGCGTCGAGAAGCGCGAGCAAGACGACCGTTCCCGCCAGCGTCAGCGAGAGCGACACGAGCGAGAGCAGCGCGCCCGTGGCGACGTTCTGGATCTCCGCGACGTCCCCGCCGATCCGGGCGACAACGTCCCCGAGCTTTCGCGTCCGGAAGAACTGCAGCGGCAGCCTCTGCAGGTGATCGAAGACGCCCGCGCGCAGGTCGAGCAGAACTCGCGCGGACAGCGACGTGTACAGGTACGCTTGGGTCGCCCCCGCCGCGAAGCCGAGGACCGCCAGCCCGGCGAGGCGCAGTGCCAGCCCGGGAAGCGCCTCCGTGTCCCCCCCGAGCACGACCCGGTCGAAGACGAGGCGGACGACCATGGGATACGCGAGGCCGACCGCGGTCGCAGCGAGCATCGTGCCGAGGGTCGCGGCGAGCCGGCCCACATAGGGGCGCGAGTAGCCCAGCGTTCGGCGAAGCGGGCTCAACGGGCGAGAAACTTCTCGCGCAGTCGTTCGGGCAAGATGACGAACCGCCCGGTCGCCTCGGACAGCACCTTGCCGCCCTCGTCCCGCAGCCACCCGCGCGCGACGAACCGCTCCCCGCGCTTCGCCGTGCAGCGTGCCTCCGCGACGAGCCGCGCTCCGATGTACGCGGGCCGCTTGAAGCGAACCTCGATCGACGTCGTCACGAACGGATGCGCTCCCGCGCGCTGCGAGACGGCGTAGGCCAGCACCTCGTCCATCGCGGCCGTGATCACCCCGCCGTGCAGCAGCTTCGTGTACCCGCGGTGGAAGGGCTTGCCGACGACGTCGGCGCGCACGAGCCCGTCGGAGTCGACGCGTGGCCGAAGCTGCAGCCCGAACTCGTTCTCCGAGCCGCAGCCGAAGCAATCCTTGACCGTCCACCGCGCTTTGCCCCCGGGGCCCACGGGGCGAAGCTACTACGGCCAGGGCACCGCTTCGCAGCGGGGGTCGCGGCCGTCCTCGTGGACGCACACCTCGCCGTCAGGGCAACCCCCGTCGCCGCAGCCGGGGAAGCCGTGGCAGGCGCATCCGCCCGCGCCACCGCATTCGCAGTACGGGAAGCGCTCGGGGCAATCGCCCGTGCGCCCGCACTCGAAGGGAGAGCAGTAACAGCCGTCGTCGAGGCAGATGCAGAACTCGGAATCGGAGCAGACGCCCTCGCAGGCGTCCGCCTCGGCGCCCACGCACTCGCATGCGCCCCCGACGCACTGACAGATCTCGGCGCCCGGGCACACTCCGCGCCTGGCCCCTCCGCAGGGCTCCTCGGGGACGCACCCGCCGTCGTCCGCACAGGTCATTCCCTTCGGACAGGCCGGGTCGCAACCCACGCCAGTTCCGGTGTCGGACTCCGTGCCGGTATCCGTGCCCGTGCCCGTGCCCGAATCGGTGTCGGAGTCCGCGTCCGTGTCCGCATCGCCGTCCGTGTCCGTGTCCGCGTCGCCGCCGACGGGAATGCAGATCCCGTCGGCGTTGAGCTCCGTGCCCTCGGGGCACTGCTCCGACGACGGAGAACTCTCGTCTCCGGAGCACGCCGCGAAGCACGCCACGACCGCGAGCGCGATGCGCATCTCGCAGCGCCTCCTCATCCGCACTCGAGGTCGCAGCAGGTATCTAGGACGCGGTCCGGGTAACAGCCCTCGAATCCGTCGCAGCGGCACATCCCCTGGCCCTTCGCGCAGTACCGTTCGCCGTCGACGCCCACTTCGCCGGAAACGCCGTCTCCGTCCAGGTCGCGAAGCAACGGATGCTCCCACTCCGCCTCGCAGTCGACGTCGACCGTGCCGGTGCCCGTCCCGGTTCCCGTGCCCGTGCCCGTGCCCGTGTCAGAGCCCGTGCCCGTATCGGAGCCCGTCCCCGTGTCCGAGCCGGTGTCGCTGTCCGTGTCGGTGTCGGTGTCCGTGTCCGCGTCCGTGTCCGCGTCCGTGTCCGCGTCCGTGTCGGCGTCGCCGCCCGACGGAACACAGACCCCATCGGCATTGAGCTCCGTCCCCGCCGGGCATTCATCCGTCGGAACGCAGGCGCTTCCGTCGTCGTTGAGCTCCGTCCCCTCCGGGCAGCCGTCGTTCAACGCCTGGCTGTCGCCGCCGCACCCGACCGCGAGCATCACGCCCATCCCAGCCCAACCAAGTGCTCTCCTCATGGCTTCGCCTCCTAAGCTCCTGGACACTCCTCGGCACAGCATGCCTCGAATTCTGCGTTCGGGAAACACGACTCGAACCCGTCGCACGCGCAGTAGGTGTCGCCCTCTGCGCAGAATCTCCTGTCGCCCTCGACGATCGGGTGCGAGCCGTTGCACTCGGGCGCGTCGTCGCAGCAGGCCGCTGCCTCGGCGTCCGGGTAGCAGGTGTCGTTCGTGTTGCAGTAGGTGTCGCCCTCGGCGCAGAAGCGCCGGTCGCCTTCGAGGATCGGGTGCGTGCCGTTGCACTCCTCGGTCCCGGTGTCGGTGTCGGTGTCGGCATCCGTGTCGGCGTCCGTATCCGCGTCGGTGTCGCCGTCCGTATCCCCGTCCGTGTCGACGTCCGCATCCATGTCCGCATCGGCGTCCCCACCGCCCGGATCTGAATCCTCGCCGCCGCAGCCCGCCGCAAGCACACCCAGCACCCACAAAGTCCTCATGCGCGCCACCTCCTGCGCGAGGACAATGCAGGGTCCGTACCCAACAGGATCATTCGGCTTTCCGGCAGACCGTGAACCATCGAGAAACATCGAGAGCCGCAGTGCAGAAAACCCGCACGGGTCCCGGCGGCCCGTGGCAACCTCGGCCGCCGCCCGCCAGAGAGGGGACACCCGCATGATTCGATCGCGCCCTTTCGCCGCCGTTCTCGCCGCCCTGTCCACCGTTCTGTGCGTCTCCTTCGCGATCGCCGACTTCGACGTCGGCATCTGGACCGTGCGCCGGCCCGTCGGTCCGTCGACGAACGGCGGCGCCGTGTCGTTCCAGCTTCCGGCCGACCTGTACAAGACGGCCCGCGCGGATCTCGCCGACCTGCGGCTGATTGCGGACGACGGCACGGAGGTCGGCTTCGAGATCTGGACCGACCCGCCGACCACCAAGGCGGTCGACGTCCCCGCGCAGATGCAGAAGACGAAGCGCGGCTACGAGCAGCGAATCGCCGTCCTCGACACGGGCGAGACCGGCACCACCCACGACCGCGTGACCTTGAAGACTCTCACGAAGAACTTCCGCACGAGCGTGATCGTGGAGACGAGCCGCGACGGCGGCGACTTCTGGGAGATCCTCCGTTCGGGCGTATGGATCTGGTCGATCGTCGAAGGGGGACGCACCGTCGAGCACCTGACGGTCGACTACTCGCCCGCGACGCACCGCTACATCCGGATCGTTCAACCGGAGGAGGACGAGTTGCTCGGGGGCATCGAAGCGACCGTGCAGCACGTCGACCGCCACGAGGGACGCCTCGAGACCGTGTTCGACGGCCCGGCTCGCAGCCGCGCCGACGAGCAGAATCACGAGACGGTCGTCACCCAGGAGCTCGGCGGCCCCATCCCGCACATGCGCGTCGAGCTCGTGTCGAGCGCAGCGCGGTTCCACCGCTGGGCCATCGCGGAGGACAGCGACGACGGACAGTCGTGGCGCTTCCTCGCCGCCGAGGAGATCGATCGCCGCGCCGTCTCCGCCATGGCGAGCGGCGCCGCCGCGGGCGACCTCGCGATCGACTTCCCTGAGGCCAGCGGCAAGTGGGTCCGCGTCCGCGTCCGAAACCAGAGCGAGCAGCCGATCGAGTTCACGGCCATCAAGCTCCACGCCCTCGCCCGCGAGGTGCGCTTCAACGCAGAGGCGAACAAGACCTACCAGCTCTATTACGGCTGCGACTCCACCTCGGCGAAGGCCTTCGCGGACCGCCGCGTCGAGGGCACCCCGCCCGCCGCCGCCGCTGCCATCACCGTCGGCCGCGAGGAGCCGAACCCCGCCTACGGCGTGCAGCCCAGCTTCTTCGACGAGGTCCCGCCGTTCCTCCTCTTCGGAGGCGTCGGCGCCGTGTTCTTCCTGATCGTGATCGTGATCGTGATCATCAAGAAGAGGCCCAAGGGCCCGAAGCCGCCGCGGGACCCCGACCTGATGAAGTTCTAGATCTCCCGGATCCTCACAGGACCTTCGGCCCCGACCACGATGCCCGGACGCGGCGCCGACTCGCGGTAGGGCGATCCGCCGTCGGCGTCTTCTCCCAGGCTGCGTACGCGACCGCCGAGCTCGAAGCGCCCGACGTTCGGGATGGAACGGGCGACTCTCCCCCACACCTCCACCTCGTCCCCCGCGCGCAGGACGCGCAGCGAGCCCGTTCCCGTCGTGCCGTGATCGGGCGGAGGCAGCTCGAACGACTCCAGGCCCCCCTCCTGCGCGGACGCGTGCACGAGCGGCGCCTGCTCGAGACGCACGACGACGGGCGTCGTCCCTTCGGGCGCGATCGCGAAGTCGTGCGCCACGACGACCCGGATCGGAGGGTCGGTGTCAGGGCACCACAGATCGCGCAGGACGACATCCGTTTCCGGCTTCTCCGGCCCGAGCTGCACGATCTTGCCACGCACGTGGACGACGTCGCCCGGTCCGGCTCGCCCGGGCGGGAGCGCGTTCGTAGGGGGTACGACTTCTCGATCGGGGACCAGGAAGCGCAGCCCCCCTTCCGTGTGGCCCGCAAGCCACCACACGAGCGAGACGAAGATCCACAGATCGAGCGCCGTGAAGAACAGCACGACGATCGCGACGAACAGCAGGATCGGCACGTCCCCGGCCGCGGGGTACGCCGAGCGCAGGATCAGCCGCAGGAGCAGCAGGAGCGGCGAGACGTACACGGCACGCGCGAGCGCCTTGAGCAACCCCTCCAGCGCCTTGCGGATCGTGTGCAGCTTCGCCGACCGGAAATCCACCCATTCGGGCACGCCGTGCATCCGTGCCGGATGCTCCGAGCCGTCGAGCCGCGCCTGGGCGTCCCACTTCGTCCGGTCGTCGATCCGGTAGACGAACAGGTGACTGCCAGCGGGCCGCATCGGATACGATGGCCATCATGCAGCGCCGCGCGCCGGGCGGGAAGCGATGAAGCGCTTCGGCGTCCTGTCGGGCTTCATCATCGTGACCGCGATCGCATTCGCGATCATGGGCCCGACGCCGGGATCCCAGCCCGTCCTGGGCATGCCCGTCCTCGGAGTCGGCGACCAGGACCCCGCGTGGCTCCAGGTCGGCGGGGGAACGGGCGTACTTGTAGTCGGGATCGGCGGCGCGGGCGTCGTGACCTACGGCCTGTACGGCCTGGGCGTCCTCTTCGCAACCGGCCAGGCCGCCGCGGGCCTCTTCGCGATCGGGCAGCTCGCGTTCGGCCTCATTTTCGTCATCTGCCAGATGGGCGCCGCCCTGACGGGCGTCGGCCAGGGCATCGTCGGCGTCCAGGTCGCCGGCCAGGGCACCCTCGGCGGTGACGGCGAGGAGTTTCTCACGCGCCTGCAGGACGACGCCGAGAAGGTCCTGGCGTTCACCTCCCGCTGAGCCCCGATGAAGCGCTTCGGCGTCCTGTCGGGCTTCATCATCGTCACCGCGATCGCCTTCGCGATCATGGGTCCGACCCCCGGATCCGGGAAGGTCCTTGGGATGCCCGTCCTCGGCGTGGCGGAGCCGTTCGACGGGATGCAGGTCAGCGACGTGGTCGAGGCGGGCCCCGCGTGGCTGCAGGTGGGCATGGGGACGGGCGTGCTCGTCGTCGGCATCGGCGGTGCGGGGGTGGTGACCTACAGCGTTTACGGCGTCGGCGTACTCTTCGCGACGGGCCAGGCCGCGGCGGGCCTCTTCGCGATCGGCCAGTTCGCGCTCGGCCTGTTCCTGGTGATCTGCCAGTTCGGCGCGGGCCTGACGGGCATCGGCCAGGGCGTCGCCGGCGTGCGGGTCGCCGGCGGCACCCTGGGCGGCGACGGCAAGGCGCTGCTGCGCCGCCTGCAGGACGACGCCGAGAAGATCCTGGCGTTCACGTCCCGCTGAGCGCCGCAAGGATTTCGGCGAGGTGCGCCGCGGGAACGTCGCCGTGCACCCGGCGCGTCCGGTAGACGACGGCGTCCTTCGCGCGGATGGCCTCGCGCAGATTCTCCGGGTCCCGCGCCACGCGGCCCGCTCCCAGCGTGCCGACGAGCCGTTCGAAGAGCGCCTCGGACTGGCGCGTCGTCGCGCCGAGGGACGTGTGCACGCTCACGACGCGCCGGCCCGGACGCGCCGTGGCCCACTCGGCGATCTCTTCGGCGCCGCCGTAGAGGGCGTCGAGGAAGACCGCCCGGCTCACCTTCTCCGGCAAGTCTCCGGCCCGCAGGATCGCGCGCAGGGCCTGGCCTCCGGCGCTGTGAGCGACGAGCGTCACGGTCCGCAGGTCGCCCGTGGACCTCGGCCCGCCGAGCCTGCCGGCCACGGTCTCGCCGAGAACCTCATCGAGGAAATCGCGCAGGAACCCGGGCGACCCGAACCGCCCGACGTCGCTCGAGCGCTCCAGGTGAGCGAGCTGCGGCACGACCAGCAGCGCAGCCACGCCCGCCGCGTCGTGATGTCGTCCCACCCCCCAGCCGCCCCGCACCGGATCGTGTGCGCTGCACTCCCGGTCCCCGACCATCGACACCGCGCAGCAGTCCCACCCGTGCAGGAACACGACGACGTCCCACGGCGGCGACGCCGGCAACCCCCGCGGCGCATGGACGACCACATGCGGCTCGCCCCCGACCTCGTGCGACGGCGCCCGCAGCCGCCCGACCTCGGTCCACGCGTCCGCGACCGCCGGCGGCGGCTCTTGAGCGGCCGCCACGGGCCGCGCGACGGTCACCGGCCTCGCCGCAGCCACGTGCTCGCGCCCGCCGTCCGAACACGCGAGCACGAAGGTCGCCAGAAGCGCAGACCCCGTCGGCGATGCAGCCTCGTGGCCTTGCCCGCTCACTGGCAAGACAGCATCTTACTCGGGTGAAGACCGTCGTCTCGAGCAAGGGCCAGATCGTGCTGCCTGCGGAGCTGCGCGAGCGCGATCGGATTCTCCCGGGTCAGCGCTTCGAGGTCGAACGCCTGGAAGCCGGGCGTTACCTCCTCGTCAGGCGGCCAGCCTCGGACAACGAAGGTCTCGTCGATTGGTTGCTCGCCTGTCCCGAGAAGCGTTGGTTCGTCCCGATCGACCCGGAATCCACCGACTCGCTGTGAGTTCCTCGTCGAGGCGACGTCCTGACCGAGCCGACGAAGCCCGCGCCCGAGCCGCGCGTGATCGCGTGGCTCCGCCGAAGCGAGTCCGATCTCGCAGTCAACCCGATCATGCTCGGAGAGATCGAATACGGGATCCTGCTGTTGCACCCCGGGAGGAAGCGATCACGACTCCAGCAGTGGTTCCGCGAACGGCATCGGCCGCATGCAATCGCTGGACCTCGACTCTCACACCGCGTCGGCATGGGCCGAGCTCCTGGCCCGCCTGAAGAAGAGGGGGCTCACCATGCCCGTCAAGAACAGCCTCATCGCAGCGACCGCCCTGGCACACGACCTCACCGTCGCCACGCGGGACACGGCCGACTATCGCCGCGCGGGCGTTCCGCTGGTGAATCCGTTCGAGCCCTGATACGCCGTTTCCAGACGGTTAGGACTACGTCGCACCGCGATACTCCAACAGATCCTCGTACATCCGCAGGAACACCCGGTACCGTGCGTCGTGTAACGCCTTTCGGTCGGTCCGGGGCTCGACCGTCTCGCCCTTCGCGCCCATCGACGACATCGCTTCAGCCACCGAGGCGCGCGCACCAGCGGCGGTCGCGGCGAGCATCGCGCCGCCGAGGAGCATCGCGTCGGGGTCGTGCACGACGCGGACCGGGAGGCCGAGCGCGTCGGCGTGCTCGCGCACGTACAGGGGATTCTTCGCGAGGCCTCCGCAGAGATGGACCGCTCGGATGCGGTGGCCGTGGGCGTTCATCGTCTCGACGATGTGGCGCGTGCCGTAGGCGAGGGAAGTGGTCGCGGCGGCGTAGAGGCGGACGAGGGCGTCCGGGGAGGCGTCGAGCGTCAGGCCGACGACCATCCCCTTCGCGCGCGCATCCGCGCGAGGGGAACGGTTGCCGTGGAAGTACGGGAGCACGTGCATGTCGTGCGGCGTCTGCAGACCACGGGAAGCCAGCGCCGCGTGCGGATCCTCTCCGAATGCCGCGGCGCGGGCATCGGTCTTGACGATGTGATCGAGCAGCGCGCCGGCCGCGCTCTGTCCGCCCTCGGAGAGCCAGAAGCCCGGGACCATCGCGCCGTGGTACGGGCCCCACACGCCGGGGACGAAGCAGGGCTGCGGCGAGACGGCCATGTGGCAGGCGCTCGTGCCGGCGATGATCGCGATCTGCTCGTCGAGGGGAGTCGCTCCGCCGAGCGCGCCGAGGCCGCCGGCGTGCGCGTCGATGATGCCGACGGCGACGGCGATTCCGGCGGACAGCCCCAGGTGCGAGGCGGCGGCCGACGTCAGGGACCCGGCGCGTTCGCCGAGCGCGCCAACGCGGTCTCCCGTCCGACTGCCTTCGAGCAGGGCCTCGATCCCGGCCGCCTTCCACAATCCGTCGTCGAACCTGCCGTCGTGCGCGAGGTACCCCCACTTGCAGCCGAGCGTGCACACGCTGCGGACGTCGTTGCCCGATGCGCGCCACACGAGGTGGTCCGCGAGGTCTTGCACCTTCCAGATCGTGTCGAAAGTCGCCGGTGCGTTCTCGCGGAGCCACGCCAGCTTGGGGACCTCCATCTCGGGCGAAAGCGTGCCGCCGACGTAGCGCAAGGCCTCGGCGCCGGACCGGGAGAGCCGCTCGGCTTGATCGGTCGCCCGGTGATCCATCCACACGATCACGTTCCGCTCGGACGTCCCCTGAATGTCGACGGACAGCGGGCGCCCGCCCTCGCCGAGTACGACCAGCGAGCAGGTCGCGTCGAAGGCGATGCCATGGACGTCGGCTGCCGACGCCGCGGCCCGGGAAACCGCTTCGCGCACCGCGAGTCCGTTCGCCTGCCAGATCTCCTCGGACGACTGCTCGGCCCAGCCCGCGCGCGGTTGGACGATCGAGATCGGGGACGCCGCAGCGCCGCGGCACGCGCCGGCCAGGTCGAAGACGCCGGCCCGCACGCTGCCGGTCCCGACGTCCACACCGACGAAGAGCGGACCCGACTTCATGCTGGGCATTGTAACGGCGCTTCGGGAGCTGGGAGGTGGAACCCGGAAGCTCGGCCGGACGACGGCTTGCGGCCTCGGCGCGCGTGCTGCTTCAATCCCCGAATCATGCCTGACGATCGCGCGTCGCTGCGGCGGGTGATCGTCGCCTCGAGCGTCGGCACGTTGTTCGAGTGGTACGACTTCTACCTGTACGGCTCGCTCGCGATCTTCTTCGGCGGGCTTTTCTTCCCTCCAGGCAACGAGCGCGCGGCGTTGCTCGCGAGCCTGGCGACGTTCGGTGCGGGATTCGGCGTCCGGCCACTCGGCGCCGTCGTCTTTGGACGCATCGGGGACCTCGTCGGTCGCAAGTACACGTTCCTGGTGACGATCGTCACCATGGGCCTCTCGACGGCCCTCATGGGGTTCTTGCCCACCTACAGGGCGGTTGGGCTCTGGGCGCCCGTGCTCCTCGTCACGCTCCGCCTGGTCCAGGGCCTCGCGCTCGGAGGGGAGTACGGAGGCGCCGCGACCTACGTCGCCGAGCACGTGCCCGACGATCGCCGCGGTTACTACACGAGCTTCATCCAGACGACCGCGACGCTCGGGTTCTTCATCTCGCTCGCGGTCATCGGCGCCTGCCGAGTCGGCTTCGGCGCGGAGCGCTTCGCCGCATGGGGTTGGCGCGTACCGTTCCTCGCGTCGTTCGTGCTCCTCGGGGTCTCGCTCTACATCCGATTGCGAATGCGCGAGTCTCCTCTCTTCACCCGTCTCAAGGACGAAGGACGGGTCTCGAAGAGCCCGCTGCGGGACAGCTTCGGCAACCGCAAGAATGTGAAGTTCGTGCTCCTCGCGCTCTTCGGAGCGACCGCGGGGCAGGGCGTCGTCTGGTACACGGGGCAGTTCTACGCGCTCACCTTCCTGCAGAAGCCGCTCAACCTCGACTGGCGGCTCGCCTACGTGCTCGTCGCTGCGGCACTCGCGCTCGGCACGCCGTTCTTCGTCTTCTTCGGACGGCTGTCGGACAGGATCGGCCGCAAGCGCATCATGCTCGCGGGCTGCGCCCTCGCGGCGCTGACGTACGTCCCGATCTACATGGCGATCACCGCCCTCGCGAATCCAGACGGCGCCGACTCGGTCACCTCCCTCCCCGCGGCGAACGCGGTCGGGGTGGTGCTGCTCCTCTTCGTGCAGATGATCTACGTGACGATGGTCTACGGCCCGATCGCCGCGTTCCTCGTCGAGCTCTTCCCGACGTCGATCCGCTACACCTCGATGTCGCTGCCCTACCACCTCGGCAACGGGTGGTTTGGAGGCTTCCTGCCGCTCATCGCCACCGCGCTCACGACCTCCGCCTGGGCTCACGAAACGCTCGGCGAAGGCGCCCGCTACGCAGGGCTCCTCTACCCGATCGCCATTTGCCTGCTGACCGTCGTCGTCGGAGGTCTGTTCGTCCGCGAGACGAAGGACCACCTGATCGACACTCCGATTCGGTAGGGTCCACCGCCGTCCGCGCCGACGAAGAGCGGATCCGACGTCGTGCTGGGCTGGGCATTGTAACGGCGCTTTGGGCGGGGTACGCATCCCGCATCGTGAGGCCTCGCACGATCGCAGTCGGCGTCGTGGTCGCCGCCGTCGCCGTCGGCGGCGCACTGTGGCTGCGCGGACGCGGCGATCCCGCGCGGCGCGTCATCGCCGTGATCCCGAAAGGCACGACGCACGAGTTCTCCCTCTCCAAGAGGTTTAGTGGAAGCGTGAGACATCGGGGTACGCGTGCGCGGGCCGGAGCGTGAGGCCCGAGCAGCAGAGGAAGATGAGAGCGATGAGGTTAGCAACACTGTCGCGCGGCTGGGGGGGAATTGTGCCCCAGTGCTCAACGCCTCTCGGCATCACGGCGAGGGGGACTCGGCACGGTCGGGACGACGCAGACACGCAACGCAGAGCGGTGCTCAACGCCTCTCGGCATCACGGCGAGGGGGACGAGCTGTGCGAGTACCGCGGGCCGCTCGGCGTCGGGTGCTCAACGCCTCTCGGCATCACGGCGAGGGGGACTACACCCCGACCGTCCGATCGGAACTGCGGTCAAGTGCTCAACGCCTCTCGGCATCACGGCGAGGGGGACTGGTAGGCTATGTCCACTATTGGCATGGGGGGTGGTGCTCAACGCCTCTCGGCATCACGGCGAGGGGGACTCTCCTCTCTTGCGTAGCAGGCATACAAGATGCCGTGCTCAACGCCTCTCGGCATCACGGCGAGGGGGACGGCTTTGACCCGAACGCGACAGCCGGAGAGGACATGTGCTCAACGCCTCTCGGCATCACGGCGAGGGGGACGTACGGACCGTCAAGCATCTCGGCCGTGTCCATCTTGTGCTCAACGCCTCTCGGCATCACGGCGAGGGGGACCCGACAGCGGCTTCATGCGCATCACTTGCCTCCTGGGTGCTCAACGCCTCTCGGCATCACGGCGAGGGGGACCGCCCGAGAGAAGTGCAGACGGCACCCGATCAACTTCTGGTGCTCAACGCCTCTCGGCATCACGGCGAGGGGGACATCCCGTCCGTGAAGCTGGCCGTCCAGGTCGGCCTGTGCTCAACGCCTCTCGGCATCACGGCGAGGGGGACCCACGACGCCGGAGCCCACCGTTACCGCGCTCGAGTGCTCAACGCCTCTCGGCATCACGGCGAGGGGGACCTTCGGAGCAGGCGTCGCTCGAGGGCGGGCGTCCTGTGCTTGTACGGGGCCGGGCTATGAGTTCACGCGTGGGACGGCGAAGCGGATCGGCCCCGGGACGACCAAGCGGATCATCCGGCACCGGTACCGGCGAGGCTCGATGGTGATCACATCGAACCGCGACCCGGAGGAGCTGCCCTCGATCTTCGCCGAGCCCCTGCTCGCGAGCGCCGCCATGGATCGCCTCCTGCACGACGCGCACGTCGTCATCATGGACGGCGACACCTACCGCAATCCGCCAGCCCACCGACGACGTCGATCGAGCCCCACCGCGACGACTCAGGAGCCGGCGTGATGCGCGGCCGACGCGATCCGCTTGGCCGTCCCGCCTACGTCTGGACGAGGTCCGCGATCGGGCTCACCACGACGACGCTGATCCCCCGGTCCGCTTGGCCGTCCCCGGACCGAACTGATCGGGCGGCCCTTGACACTCGACATCCGCTACCCGACGCTGAAGGCTCGGCAGTTGTGCTCAACGCCTCTCGGCATCACGGCGAGGGGGACTCCTGGACGCGGTCCGCGACGGCTACCTGTGTCCGTGCTCAACGCCTCTCGGCATCACGGCGAGGGGGACGTGGGAGGGGGGCCCCTCCCGCTCACCGCCGGGTGTGCTCAACGCCTCTCGGCATCACGGCGAGGGGGACTTTTCCGCCGTCCGTGGCGTCCACCAACTCGGCAAGGTGCTCAACGCCTCTCGGCATCACCCTCTCTGCCAACGAGAGTGAGACAATCGGCTCCCCTGGAATTTAATGTCGTAGTCGAGGGCCTCGAAGGAAGGGAAAATGGAATCCGCATCCCCGCTCTCGCAGGTGGCTCCGGAGGTAGAGGTCTTGGCGAAGGCGCGCCGTCGCTTTTTCACGGCGGAGTACAAGCGGCAGGTCCTGCGCGAGGCAGATCGCTGTACGCGCCCCGGCGAGATCGCCGCGCTGCTCCGGCGCGAGGGGCTGTACTCCTCGCACCTGACGGTGTGGCGTCGCGCGGTGGCCCTGGGCCTCGCGCCGAAGAAGCGCGGGCCGGTGCCGACTCGGCCCGACCCGAAGGACAAGCGCATCGGCGAGCTCGAGCGTGAGTTGCGGCGCGACGCGACGCGCCGAGCGCGCCGAGGGGCTCGTGGCAGTCCAAAAAAAAGTTGCGGAGCTCCTGGGGATCGAACTCGACGAGAACGGCGAGCGGCGCGACACGAGCGGCAGGAAGAGCTGATGCAGCTCATCGAGGAGGTGGGCCCCCGTCTCGGCGTGGGGCCCACCTGCAGCGCCCTGGGGCTCCCCCGCGCGACGTACTACCGAAGGCGCAGGCCATCGCCGTCCCGGCCGCGCCCGACGCCTCCACGCGCCCTCCCGAAGACCGAGCGTCTTGTGGTGCTCGCAACCCTGCACGAGGATCGATTCGTCGACCTCGCGCCGGCCGAGGTGTGCGCGATGCTCCTCGACGAGGGGCGGTACCTCTGCTCCGAGCGCACGATGTACCGGATCCTCGAGGAAAACCAGGAGGTCCGCGAGCGCCGCGACCAGCTCCGCCACCCGGCGTACGCCGCGCCGCAGCTCCTCGCGACCCGGCCGAATCAGGTGTGGAGCTGGGACATCACGAAGCTCCTCGGCCCCGCCAAGTGGGCGTATTTCTACCCGTACGTCCTGCTCGACATCTTCAGCCGCTACGTCGTCGGCTGGATGGTCGCCTCCGAGGAGAGCGCAACGCTCGCGCGGCAGCTCATCGCCGAGAGCTGCATGCGCCAAGGCATCACCGAAGGCGCGCTCACGATCCACGCAGACCGCGGGCCGCCGATGATCTCGAAAAACCTCGCGCTCCTGCTCGCGGATCTCGGGGTCTGCAAGTCCCACTCCCGACCGCACGTGTCGAACGACAACCCGTTCTCGGAGGCGCTGTTCAAGACCCTGAAGTACCGGCCCGAGTTCCCCGAGAATTTCGGCGCGATCCAGGACGCACGCGCGTGCTGCGCCGATCTCTTCCACTGGTACAACCACGAGCACCGGCACGCCGGCATCGCTCTGCTCACACCACATGCCGTGCACCACGGTCAGGCGGCTCAGCTCGTCGCGAACCGCGCCGTCGTCCTCGCGAGCGCGTACGAGGCGCATCCCGAGCGGTTTCCTCGCGGCCTGCCGAGCCCACCGGCTCTGCCGCCCGCGGTGTGGATCAACAAGCCCAAGGAGGTGGACCCGAGGGTCGAGGAGCTACAGTAAACTCGTGTACGCTGGTGTCTCACCCTCGTTGGCAGTTTCCGTCACGGCGAGGGGGACTTGGTCTGGGCTCGATCGAGCAGGTCGGCGCGGGGTGCTCAACGCCTCTCGGCATCACGGCGAGGGGGACTCACCCCGTCGGGTCTCACGGGCGTCACGGTCGACTCGTGCTCAACGCCTCTCGGCATCACGGCGAGGGGGACCCGGCGCCTAGGGAGCGCGCGGCTCTTCTGCACACGTGCTCAACGCCTCTCGGCATCACGGCGAGGGGGACCAGTCGAGGACTGGGGGAGAGGAAGCTTCCGACGGCGGTGCTCAACGCCTCTCGGCATCACGGCGAGGGGGACGGTGAGCTCGTACTCCGCTGGCGAAAGCGGTTGCTGTGCTCAACGCCTCTCGGCATCACGGCGAGGGGGACTCCGACGCCCTCAAGCGGGCGGCGGGCAACACGGAGTGCTCAACGCCTCTCGGCATCACGGCGAGGGGGACTCGAGGGCGCAAGCCGAAGTGCCTGCCGTACTCGAAGTGCTCAACGCCTCTCGGCATCACGGCGAGGGGGACCCTCACGGCGGCCGACATCCTCACGCTGCAGGATCTGTGCTCAACGCCTCTCGGCATCACGGCGAGGGGGACCAAACGGGCGAGCCGATGCTCGTGCTCGGGAACATGTGCTCAACGCCTCTCGGCATCACGGCGAGGGGGACCATAGGTCGCACGGAGGCGCGCACGCATTGCGTACGTGCTCAACGCCTCTCGGCATCACGGCGAGGGGGACTCGCGACCACGAACACAGCCCCAGCCCGCTCTTGGTGCTCAACGCCTCTCGGCATCACGGCGAGGGGGACTCGCCCGCGACAAGCTGTAAAGGAGGAGGTCCTTGTGCTCAACGCCTCTCGGCATCACGGCGAGGGGGACTCGTGGACATACGTACGGCCCCTTCCGTATGGCGGTGCTCAACGCCTCTCGGCATCACGGCGAGGGGGACGCCCAACCCGACGAGTGGACGGTGCTCGCCAGCTCGTGCTCAACGCCTCTCGGCATCACGGCGAGGGGGACAGCAAGGAGGTAGCGCCATGAACGGGAAGCTCGTCGTGTGCTCAACGCCTCTCGGCATCACGGCGAGGGGGACGACCTTTCCATCGCGGCAATCTCCGCGTCATGCGCGTGCTCAACGCCTCTCGGCATCACGGCGAGGGGGACACAATTCACCGAGGCTGACCTCCGCACGCGCGATCGGTGCTCAACGCCTCTCGGCATCACGGCGAGGGGGACAAGCGATCCGACCGAGTACCCGTGGGGCATGCACGTGTGCTCAACGCCTCTCGGCATCACGGCGAGGGGGACAACGCTGTACGAACGATGTTCTTGGCCGTCTCCTTCTTGTGCTCAACGCCTCTCGGCATCACGGCGAGGGGGACCACTCGCGGCCACCCAGGTAGCAGGCGCGCATCAGGTGCTCAACGCCTCTCGGCATCACGGCGAGGGGGACTCGGAACCGATCGGGCGCCACATGCGGCCCGCAAGTGCTCAACGCCTCTCGGCATCACGGCGAGGGGGACTCGGAGACTCGGGAGGAGAACCTTCACCTGCGGACGTTCGTGTGCTCAACGCCTCTCGGCATCACGGCGAGGGGGACTACATGGAGCGGCTCGGCGTCGACGTCGGGCAGCTGTGCTCAACGCCTCTCGGCATCACGGCGAGGGGGACCCCTCCGCGTGCGCGGCGCCGGCGATCGCGTTCAAGTGCTCAACGCCTCTCGGCATCACGGCGAGGGGGACACTCGCGCAGGGTCTTCGTTGCTTCGGTCTTCGTGTGCTCAACGCCTCTCGGCATCACGGCGAGGGGGACCGTTTGAGGATATGGATAGACTGTGGCGGGGTGATACGTGCTCAACGCCTCTCGGCATCACGGCGAGGGGGACTAGGGAGAGTCCTGTGGCCTGCATCGCGGCGAGAGTGCTCAACGCCTCTCGGCATCACGGCGAGGGGGACGAACGCCGGCCGTCTCGGCGGCCGCTTCCATCGCGTGCTCAACGCCTCTCGGCATCACGGCGAGGGGGACATCAGAATCAGCACGGCAACGGAGGAGGGCTAGACGCGCTCAACGCCTCTCGGCATCACGGCGAGGGGGACCAACGCTTGCGCTGCGTCGTCCGCAGCGCGCTCGAGTGCTCAACGCCTCTCGGCATCACGGCGAGGGGGACCTGGCGCTCGACCTCCCGAAGGTCCGGCGCGGTGACTGGTGCTCAACGCCTCTCGGCATCACGGCGAGGGGGACCGTGCCCCGCGTCGCTCGCGCCGACGTGGATCGCGGTGCTCAACGCCTCTCGGCATCACGGCGAGGGGGACTGCGCGGCCGGGGCGGCCGGGGGGTCGGATCGTGGTGTGCTCAACGCCTCTCGGCATCACGGCGAGGGGGACTCCTCCTCCCAGTCCAGTAGCCCAGGCCGTACCCGTGCTCAACGCCTCTCGGCATCACGGCGAGGGGGACATCAGCGTCGGCCGCGAGTGGGAGACGCTGGAGCGGTGCTCAACGCCTCTCGGCATCACGGCGAGGGGGACTCGGGCCGACGCTCGACAAGTTGACCAAGCGTTTGTGCTCAACGCCTCTCGGCATCACGGCGAGGGGGACCCCAGCGCGCCATCCAGAGACGCCTCGGCCCTTGGTGCTCAACGCCTCTCGGCATCACGGCGAGGGGGACGACCCGGGTGCAGGTGCCCCTGCCCAGGAACGGGCCGTGCTCAACGCCTCTCGGCATCACGGCGAGGGGGACCCACTTCGCGCGCGACGAAGGACGTTTCCTTGGGGTGCTCAACGCCTCTCGGCATCACGGCGAGGGGGACCCGACCGGCTGCGGCAAGACGTCCCTGGTGTCCGCGTGCTCAACGCCTCTCGGCATCACGGCGAGGGGGACCTAGGTACGATGATGATGGGGAATGGGAATCCAGGTGCTCAACGCCTCTCGGCATCACGGCGAGGGGGACACGCTGCCGCCGTTGACGGCCGGCGTCCGGAAGAGGTGCTCAACGCCTCTCGGCATCACGGCGAGGGGGACTCGCCTCGCGCGCGCCGATCCGCGGCTCCGACGGCCCTGGTGCTCAACGCCTCTCGGCATCACGGCGAGGGGGACTCCACGAGCTGGACGCCGAGGAGCTGGCCGAGCTGGTGCTCAACGCCTCTCGGCATCACGGCGAGGGGGACTCTCCAGGCGCATGCAACAATCCGGGCGTCCCTCGCGTGCTCAACGCCTCTCGGCATCACGGCGAGGGGGACTCGACGGCAAGCGGTTCGGCGACGCAGACCAGGGGTGCTCAACGCCTCTCGGCATCACGGCGAGGGGGACAGAGGTTCCTCGTGAGCCCAGCGAACGGGATGATGCTGTGCTCAACGCCTCTCGGCATCACGGCGAGGGGGACATCGCGGACATCGTCGACCGCGGCGGCGAGGGCGGGTGCTCAACGCCTCTCGGCATCACGGCGAGGGGGACCTGCAGGACACCGGACGCGGCGTGGTCCGGATCTGTGCTCAACGCCTCTCGGCATCACGGCGAGGGGGACTCCGTGCCGCTCTCTCCAGAAAACGTCTGGGGGTGCCGTGCTCAACGCCTCTCGGCATCACGGCGAGGGGGACGTCGACGGCGGCGGCCCATGCGGGCCGGCCTGTTCGTGCTCAACGCCTCTCGGCATCACGGCGAGGGGGACCGTACACGGCGTCGGAGACGCGTCGGAGCTCGCGGTGCTCAACGCCTCTCGGCATCACGGCGAGGGGGACCTCGCGAACGGCACCTACGCGGAGGACGTCCGCTGGTGCTCAACGCCTCTCGGCATCACGGCGAGGGGGACCCCTGCTGGTGCAACCGGCTGCAACCATGCTGGTTTCAAACACCCCAATCAAGCACGTCCTCCGTGAGCGCGTGGAACTCGGGCGAGTCGAGTGCCCTCGTCCCACATTGTCGTCGAAACACGTGCGGGAGACGGCTCACGGACCCTGTTCTCTCGAGAAGTCCCACAACCCGGTGAGAAGACGGATATTTCCTCGATTGTCAAAGAGCCTGAGCGCCGACGTCCATGGGTGCATGACGGCGCGTCACACGATCTTGAACGGCGCTTGCTCGAGCTCGAGCGGAGCGAGCTCCCTACCGCGCACGGTGATGCGCCCCACGCAACCGTCACAGAGCCGCACGACGCAGAGCCGGTCGTCGTCTCCGAGCAGCGTCACGAGTTCGAAGCGCAGCCGCTCGAGTTCGCGGGCGGTGCACCGCACCCGGAAGACCGAGTACTGGAGCGGCTTGCCCCAGTCCTTGAGGGCGCGGTGCACGCGCCGGAGCACCTTGCTGTCCGAGACGTCGTACATCATCAGGTGCCAGTGGCGGGGTTCCGGCATGCGACCTCCTCAGCGGATCCGGAACCGCGCGAAGAGCCCCGGTTCGCCCGACCATTCCTTCTCCAGCAACCGGACCTCGAGCTCGATCATCCGCGCATACGAGAGCGAGTACCCGATGACGTCGTGCCGGTACTCCTCCTGCTTCCTGCGCTCGTAAGCGTCGATCATCTTTCGCCGGCCGGTGTTCGAGAGCCACACCTGCCGGCCTGTGATCTGGAAGTCAGCGGTGGGGTCGAAGGACCTGCGGTTCACGGCGGCGAGCACGGCCATGTCGACGATGCACACGCGGAAGAGCTCCATTAGATCGAGCGCGAGGGGGTACGCGGCGGAGTGCGGCCTGTGCAGCACGCCGAAGGCCGGCTCCAACCCCACCCTGAGGATGGCGCTGAACACGTCCCGGTGCAGGAGGCCGTAGCCGAAGGAGAGCAGCGCATTGAACCGGTCCTCCGGCGGCTGTCGCGAGCGGCCCCGGGGCGTGAGCTCCTCTCCCGTCTCGACGAACGACGCGACCGCGGCGAAATACGCCTTCGCGGCCTGGCCCTCGAAGCCCATCAGCGCCTCGCGGCCGGTTGCGTGGGCCGTACCCTTGAGCGCTGCACGGATCGCCTCGACCGACCCACGTACCGCGGTCCGCCGCTCGTCATTCCCGCGTGAGGCGCGAAGGACGAGCCTGAGCTGGTTCTCGATCTTCGCGTGGACGACCCGGCGCGCCAGCGTGAGCGCGAAAGCGTCGTCCGCCAGCCCGCGATACTGCCGCAACCTCCGCTGGACCCCGCCCGACGGCCCTGCGAACGCCCCCAGCCAGCCTCCCGATGTCGTCACGAAGTGCACGGGGATCCCCTCGTCCGCGCAAAGGCGCAGCGCCTGCGTCGTGATCTGCGCGTGGCCATGGATGACGACGTCGCTCACCTCGCGGGCCCCGATCTCCTGCGGCACCCCGTCCCGTTCGGAAACCACGAGCGCACCCGAGGAGCGCCCGATCTTCGCCCCCTGCGTGACGACGTGCAGCGACCGGCGCTCCGTGTCGGGTGGGAACAGTCTCAGCGGCGTCCGCGTCTCCGTCCCCTCGGCCGCTTCCTGCGCGAACCGCGCCTCTTCGGGCAGGCACACCGGAGCAAGCGAGCAGCGGACGCACTTGCGCTCGTCGCTCGTGACGCGGGGCCGCTCCGTCGCCGCCGAGAGCTCCCGGGCTCGCAGCACGGCGTTGCGCACGTCGCCGCGGGCGTCCTCGTCAATGGCGACGCGCACGGTGATGTTGTCCTGGTGGTAGCGGATGCGGCCCTCCTCGACGGGGCGGCCGGCGTGCTCTTCGAGGAGCATCGCGTAGGCCGCGACCTGGAGGCGGTCCGAAGGCCACGCGCGAGCTACCCCCTCCGCCTTCGCCCGCGATCGCCCCTTCTTGTGCTCCACGGGGAAGAGTCGCCCATCGCGGGTACGAACCCCGTCGAAGCGTCCACGCACGCCGAGCGCGGCCGACTCGATCGTCACGTCCACGACCTCCCCCGGCTCGTCGAGCTCCTCGTGCAGCGTGCGGCCTGCCCACACGCGCTCGTCCGCCACCCGAAGCTCCTCGACCTCCTCGAGGTAGAAGAGCCGCTCGCAGTAGGCGAGCGCGTGCAGCGCCATGACGCGCAGCGTGCGAGTGGCACTCATCGTGGGAGCCCCTCAGGGAGCGCGAGGGGCCCAGGTCCATGCGTCGGCAGGTGGTTGCAGTGCCGCGGCGCTGATCGGAGCAAACACGCGCGAGGTCGTCCGGCTGCTGTCGGCACGATCGATCGCGATCGTCAGCCGGCAGCTTCCCTTTCGGGCGGGCGAGGCCGGACCAAGGGGGACGTACCAGCGCGCCGGCTCGGCTTCTTCGACGACGTCGATTCGATCGAAGAGGAGATTGTTGTCACCAGCAAAAGGGAGACCGTACCGGTCGCCTTTGCCCTCGCCGCGCACCCCCTGCACGACTGCATCGAGCAGTCGGGCGTCGTCCGACCGGATGCCGAGCATCGCGTCGAAGCCCACTAGCAGTTCCCGGCGGGCGGGCGCGATCCAGTACTTTGCGCCGTGGGTCCGCCCCTTGAGCTCCTCCCCAGAGTTGCCCACGGGGTAGGTGTGCAACTGCTGGTACAGCACCGCCCGCTCCGCGGCATGCACCTCCCCGATGGCGAGCTGCAGGCAGGGCGCGTCCGCGCGCACCAGGGTCGTGATGCCGTCCGCCGCGGCGCGCGTTTCGACCCCTGCCAGGTTAAGCACGAGCCCCCACGCGGACGAGAACGGTATCGTGGGGTTCGTGCCGCGCCAGACGCCTGCCTGCATCCACCGGTAGGCAGCGAATGGTGCCCGAAGCCGCAGCCAGAGCGTAGTCACGGCGTCTTTCCCAGCTTTGCGACACCGGCGACTTCCTCGAGGAGCTTCTGCGGGCTGTCGTGGAGATGTACGCCCTCCTTCGTCAGCCGCGCGCGCTCTGTCTCGGGGAGCGAGCGAACGATCTCGCCCCCGATCCAGAACTCCTTTCCGGGCAGGTCGGCGACGCTGATGCGGGCGAGCTCGCGGAAGCTCCCGCCCGCGTCGAATCCATAGGTGTCCAGGCCGGCCACGAGACGCTGCGTGAGCCGCACCACGATGCTCCGCGGGGCCATTTCGTAGTAGCTGCGCGCGTGCCCACCCGCGACGTTCGAGAGCTGCCCGATCGATTCGAGGAGCTTGCGCGTCCAGAGGGGGCCTTCGCCGACCCGGCAGTCGCCCAGCGCGAGCGCGAAGGGGTACTGGAACGCGGTGTGGCTCACCTCGCGATGGAGCAATGCCGAGGTGGAGGAGTTCTGCCACGGGCTCTTGCCGGCATTGAGCGGCGACTGGTGGAAGGTGGCGTTGAAGCGGTACGGCTCCAACGCAACCGCGAGGTTCATGCGCAGCACGCTGTCTCGCTTTGCCGGCTTCGCCTTGTTCTCCTTGATGGCCTTGTTGTCAGCGACCATGAAGCCGAACAGGAAGTCGTCCGCATACTTCTCGGCGTCCGGGAAGCTCTTGAACTCGACGGCGAGCTGGTCCTCGTCGTGGAGGCGCCGCCGGTTCGACGGGAGCCCCTCGGCCGCGAGCATCTCGCGTAGGGCGTTACGCATAGCTTCCGGGCTGATCACCGCGTACTCGTGGCCACCCTTCGTGATCCGCTGGATGACGGTCCGGTTCTCTTCGCTCTCGCCTCGATAGTTCGAGCTCGGAGCCGGGTAAGTCAGCACGGTGCCAAACAGGTTCAGGTCCTTCGACATGGCTTGTCTCCTTTGTGGTTGGGGTCAGCCGCGGGCGCTCAGCGCCAGCAAGGTCAGGGTGCGAATCGTTTCGGGATCGGCCAGCAGGGCACGGGTGAGCACCAGAAAGCCCTCCTCCCCCACGTGGTGAGGCACGGAGCACAGCGTGCCGCTGAAGTACGCCACGAAGTCCCCGCCGCTCCTGCTGCGCACTGCGAGGAAGGCGGTTTTCGCCACTTTCTCGCGCGCCTCGTTGTAGTCCTTCTCCTTCGATGGGTTCGCCTTCACATCCCCCCAGCTCAAATCCGTCTTCGACTTGACCTTGCTAGCGATGTAGGTGCCGACAACCCTGTAGACGAGACCCTCCGATGTCATCGGCTCGTCCGCGTTCACTTCGTCCCTCACGTTTGCCTCCTTGAACGCCTCGCGGGCGTCATGCCGGAAATACTGATCGCCGATGAGCTGCTCGACCGGCACGGTCGCGGCCAGCCGCTCGAACCCCGCGAACCACCGGCGTTTCGCCAATAGGTTCAGCAGCCGCTGGCGCCGGAACCTCACATTCCAGTAGCCACTCCTGATCCGTGCGTACTCGTCGCACATCACGAGGTCCGGCTCGACGCGAGCCGATGAGCGGACGCGAACGTTGTTACCTTCCCGCTCGAGGTGGATGACGTCGATCCCGAGCAGTAGATCCGCGGTTGGCTTGCGTCCCTCGAGTGGCACGAGGCGCTCCGCAAGCCGCCGTGTCAGGTCGAGCGCTCCTTCCGCTGCGAGGTCCACGACGGCGTCGCGAGGCCGGTACCCATTGGTCTCGTGCCCTCGTTCCTCGAGGACCCTCCGGTACTCGAGGCAGAAGCCATCGAGATCACGCACGTCGGGAAACGCCAGGGCGAAGCCGACGAAGTTTCGCTCCCCCTCGTTGTCGACTACCTGCGGGACGTAGATGGGAGTCGCGAAAGGCCAGAAGTGGAGGAGGAACCGCTGGCGGGCCCGGTCCGTGAACGAGACGGCCTCGGCCGTCGTCGCCTGGGCACCGACGAAGTACGTGCTGGGAAGATCCAGCGCCGGGTTGTCGGCCCGTGTCAGTTCCGACCACGCGACGGCCGCGTCGCCTGCGTCCTCCTTCGCGGCCCGTGCCTCGAAGGGTCTGCGCGTAGCGGGCACACCGCGTAGCACGCCCCAGACCACGTCGCGCCACAGCTTGATCCAGAACCCCTTTCCACCGGAGGCCGGGGCGTCAAGATCTGCGAGAAACGAGCCGGCGGGCACAACCTGCGGGTAGACGTAGACGGTCTTGGTCTTCTCCTTCCCGTTCTTGTCCGTGAAGCTCCGCTCCACGCTCCGGAGATACGGGATTTCCTTTTTCGTCTTCGTGTTCTTCATCGGCTGCGCGCGGTCGACCTCCTCCGAGGAAGCGGCATAGACCTCGTCGAACAAGCTCTTCAGACCCTCCTCATCGAGCTCCAGCGTCGCGCCGCGGCTGTCGATGCGCGCAAGCGTGCACTTTCCGCGGATCGCCTTCTTGCGCGCCATCCACCGCATGACCAGCACCAGGCCGGCGAGCCCAGCGCGATGCTGCGACGACGGGAGGTCCGCGAGGTTCCAGTCGAGCACGAGCATCGACTGGGTCTCCACCTTCTCCACGGCAGGCATCCTGACGGACCTTCCCGCCTTCCTCGAAGCGCCGCTCTTCCGCGCCGGCATCACTCCGCCCCACTCGCGGTTACGAACCCGCGCGTGTCCGAGTACCGCTCCGCGGCGGCCAGCCCGATGTGCCTGGGCAGTCCAGGGATGGTCTCGGGAAGATCTGTTGCAAATCGGCGGGGGACGGGGAGAACCCAGCCGTCAACCGCTTCGCGGCGACGGAGCGCCGCCCTGACGCTGTCGAGATCGCGATCGAGCACGCACATGCGGGAGAAGTCGTCCGAATCGCGAAAGTCCCCCGGCACCGCGAAGTACCCGCCGTCGAGGAAGCGCGCGCTTCCGGTCGAGTCGCGGCGCCTCGGCGCGTGCCGCACCAGTGCTTCGGCGAGGTCGCGTTGGCTCACGTCGCGCCCGGCGAGCTCGCCGAAGAAGGCATCGACCGACGCCATGTCCTCCCGGTCGTAGGGGCGCAGGCTCTCGGGCGCATAGGTGTGAATCTTCGCGAGGAGGCCTGGTCTCGCGAGCTTGCGGTTCGCGCGGCCGAAGCGCTGTACGAGCGAGGTCACGGGCGCGTGTTCACTGAGCAGGACATCCCCGTCCAGATCGAGGCTCATCTCGCAGACCTGGGTCGTGACAGCAATCGCCGGGGAGGTCCGCTGCTGGAAGGCCGCCACCGTGCGTCGGTGGCTCGCTTGCCGGTCGACGAGCCGGAACCGCGAGTGGTAGCAGAGCACCTCGTCTCCCAAGGTAGCGCTGAGCAGGTCCGCCAGGCGCTGGGCCCTTGCGACGGTATTCACGACCCAGAGGACGCGGAGGCCTTCGCGGTATCCATCGACGGCCCGCGCGAGGGCGTCTTGCTCCGTGGCGACGGGCAGGAGGCGGTATCGCGGCGCGCGCTCCACAGCGGCGAGATCGGCGAGCTGCCCTGCCTGCGACTCCGACGGGTAGAGCCGAAGCCCCGCGTCCGCGATCTGCCGCCGCTGGCCCTCCGGCAACGTGGCCGTCATGCAGAGCACCGGGACGTCGAAGTGACGCAGGAACGCGATCAGGTCGTCGAACATCCGCGCGTCGAAGCTGTGGATCTCGTCGATCACGACGGCAGCGTCGGCGAGCGCCGGCAGGAGACAGAGGCTCTCGTACCGGTGTTCGAGGAAGGACAGGAACTGATCGACCGTCGCGCTGAAGTAGCGTCGGCTCCAGAGCCCCAGCGCGAAGAGGCGAGCGTCATCTTCCCGCAGCGAGAAGTCCTTGCCCTGCGCGCCGTCCGGCGGATTGCCGCGCATGCCGTCGAGCTCGTAAGTGGACGTCCCATGCACCAGCGCGCCGTCGGTCTCCGGAGCCCAGGAGACGTAGTCCCGGAACCCCTCCGTGGCGGTCCCCCGGGTGGGGTAGAGGAAGATCACCCGCCCGACGTCTCGCGTCCGTGCCTGTGCCTCGGCCCATTTCCAGGCCGCGAGGGTCTTGCCTGCCCCGCAAGCGGCAAGGAGGAGGACGCGCGAGCCCGAGCCAGCGACACCCGCCTGGAAGGCGTGGAGCTCCGCCGGGCCCTGAAGCCCAGCCGCCTTGCCGATAGCCGCGAGGCGTGGACGGACAATCGCGCTCTCGAGCCGTTCCGCCGAGAGGCGTTCGGTGTGGACGACGACGTCGATCCACTCGTCGATGGACCTGCCAACGCGGACGATTCCGGACGCGACCGCGTCGGCGACGATCAGGCCCGCCTTGGTCGCGAGCAGGAGGGCACGGCGTTCCGACTGGCCCCGGAGGTCCCGCCCGAACTGTCGGGCGGCTCGCATTCCCGTTTCGAACGCGTCGGTCCACGGCGGCGAAGCACTCCAGCGGCGCTGTGAGAACCGCGGCGCCGCATCCGTGCCGAGCACGAGGGCGACCCGATCGAGGATCGCCTCCACTTGCGCGTCATCCAGCCTGAGTTCCAAGAAGCTGGCGTTCCGGGGCTGGGCCCAAGCCCATTCGTTCGCATCCGAGGCCTTCAGATGATGAGAGAGCACCGCGGCGGTGACGATGTCGACGTCGATCCCCGCCTGCTCCAGCCACTGGCGGACCTCCGGCAGGCAGAGGATGAGCGCGCTGAGGTGCTCGTGCCGAAGTGTCTCGACCGGGCCGCCGCCCTGCACACGCGCTTGGAACGCCTCGTTGGCCTTCCCGATGTCATGGAAGAGAGCGGCGACCCGGAGGAGCTTGTCGAGTTCCGGAAGGCGCGGCTCGTCGATCCGGAAGAACCGAGCCCACGCGCGCCCCCAGCGACCATCCGCGCGGAAGATCCGAGCCGCAGCTCGCTCCGTGTCCCGCAGGTGCTCCTCGAGAGTGACAGGGGGAAGCCCGCCTCGAACGCTCTTCGCCAGCAACGGTCGGGGGCCCTGCGTCACGCGCCCCTCCCCCACGGCACGAACACGCCGGCGCCCATGTGCCGCCTCCCGCCGAGCCCATGCACCTGCACGGCGAGCGACGCGGCCGCGTCGAGCCCGTCGAGGGCGACCTGGAACCCGACGACCTTCTTGTCACTGATGCGCATCACCCGGCGACCCCCGACATCGACGGCGATCCGCTCGGGGTCGATCCCGAGCCCGGGGATGCGCGCGAGCTGTTGCCGCGCGGCGAGGGCGAACTCGGCGGGCTCCCCCTCGTGGTGCTTGATGGTGACGAAGCGCGCGCGCAACGCGGCCCTGGACTCGAGCGCGAGGATCCGCGGGACGCCAACCGCGACGCGGTGCCCCTCGATCTCCAGCGTTTTCCCGGCGAGGGACAGCACCTCCGCGATGCACGAGGCGGGGAGCCGGACCTTCAGCAAGGAAGACCGGTCGAGGGTCAGCAGCCCCGGCCCCGCCCTGAGACCGCGCACCGGGTGGATGCCCCACGCTGCAGGCGGACTTCCACCGTCGCCGCTGTCGCGTGGCTCCGGGTGGAGAGCAGGCAGGAGGCGCGAGAGGGCGCCGTAAAGCGCGTACCCGTGATCTAGCGGCAGGCTCCTCCCGGTCAACGGGAATCCGACGTCGACGACACTCTCCGGACTCATTCGTTCCTCCTCGTGCCCGCCGCCGCCGGCTCCCTCACCGGAGGTGATGCCCTCGACTGGCAGCTGCTCCCTCCCGACGCACTCTACGGCGTAGATCTGGCGGCGCGAGACCCCACCGTGCGCGGTCCGCGTCCCACGATCCGTGAGACGACCTCTTTGGTCCCTGCCGGGCCCTTCGCGTAGCGGTCCAGCGCGGTCGATAGCTCCGAACGGACCATTTCCCGCAACGCCGCAGGCTCAAGCACCTCGGCGCCGGCGCCCCAGCCGAGGACCCAGCGGGTGACTTCGACGAGGCCGGAGACGCGGGCGCGGACGATGACGGAGTCGTCCGGGAGGAGGTCGTAGATCTGGTCGAAGACGAGCGGGTGCTCTTCGGCGAGGCGGGCGAGGTCGGGAGGGAACCGGATCGCGACGTCCACCGGTTGGCCGGTCCAGATCTTGACCGAGTGCTCGAAGAGCGCGTCGACGTCGACGGCGGGATGGGCGCGCTTCTCCGAGAGGATTTCCGCCTCGACGATCCTCGTCACCTTGAACTTGCGCGGCGCGCGCCGGTCGTGATCCCAGGCCACGAGATAGAGGTCGCCCGCGACGAGCCGGACCTCGAGGGGGTCCACCGATCTCCGGCGGAGCGTCGTCTCGGACCTCGATCGGTATGCGATCCGCAGGCGGCGGTCGGAGGACAGCGCACGCTCCAGAACCGCGACGAGATTCCGAGACGCCGGCGGGCGGCGTCGAGCGATCTTGACGGGCGGCTTCACTCCGCGCCGCGCGGTCGGCGCTCCGAGCAGCGAGTCCAGTTCTCGGACGAGCGAGCTTCCCGCGAGAGGCTCGAGCGCCTCGCGCGCGAGCCGGAGCGCGAACGACTGCAGCGCGGTCGGCGCGAGGGCGGGGAGGGCGTCGCCGGCGAGCGAGTAGCGGCTCTCGCCGTTCACCTTCTCCTGGGAGATCGGGACGCCCGCCTCTCCGAGGAAGGCCAGGTCGCGGTAGAGCGTCGCGCGGCGCACATCCGCCTTCTCCATGATCGCGCGAGGCGCGAGACCGCGCCGCGTCCCGTGCAGTGCGAGCACGATGCGCCACTGGCGCCGGAGCATCTCCGTCGTCCGCCGAGTCCCCATCTCCCCTCGAGGGCTGTGAGACTACACAAGCCCGAACCGCCGGGGAAGGTAGGACGAGCGCCTATGACACCGGCAGCTTCCGCGCGCGGACGGCGGCGTCTTCGATGACGACGAACGACCCCGCCTCCAGTGTGTCGTCGATGCCGGGAAGGATCGACGCGAGGAGCTCGACGAGCCGGTCCGGGTGGGTGTCGCGCAGCCGCAAGACGAGCACGCTCGGAGAGGTGGCCGCCTCGACGGCCAGGATGCGGCCGAAGTCGAGATCGTTCGTCACACGGTCTCGCCGCGCGAGCGTGCGTGCGCCACGATCTCCTCCTCGCTTGCAACCGTGAGCCCTCGATCGCGCGCGTGGGTCGCCTGCATGCCCCGCGCGGGCGACGACTTCCAAATAGGGGGTCGGCGTGGGTACCGAAGCCTACCGGGACCGGATCGCAGACGGAGCTGACCCGATCTCGTGGACAGATTCCCGTTCAACGAATCGGGCAGAAAGTCGATGGCCTCGGTTGGAAACGCGGAAGTGGCGGGAGGAGGGATGGAAGGTCGCGACGCGAATGGTGCCTGGTCGCGGCAGGCCGACGCGAAACGCACCGAGGACCGCGCCGGGGGATTGGCCTCCCGGCGCGGTCCCTGGACGCGTCATGCCGGGCCCACCTCCTGGCCCTGGGCAGGCTCGGCTTCGATGCCCTGCGAGCCCTGCTGCATCGGGGGCATCTTCGGGGGACGGCCTGCCTTCGGGGCGAGCGCTTCGAACTGGGCTCGCTTCGCGTCGTCGTCGGCGAAGGCGAAGACGCCGAGATCGGAGATGACTCCGATCGCCTGCGCCAGGCGCCGCGCCGCCGCGTTGCGGTCGCGCGTGGAGAGGGGGCGCGTGAGGCGCGCGTTCTCCTGGGCCTCGTCCGCCGAGGCGACCTCGACGGAGAGGGTGCGCAGCGTGGCCAGCTGCTCGTCGGCGAAGCCGAACGCTCTCGCCTCCTCGGGCTGGGCCTCGATGCGCGCGACGATGAGTCGGAGCGCGTGGAGCACGTCTCGCACCACGCGTGCGTTGAGGGACTCTCCGACTCCGTAGGCCCGGCGCGCCTCCAGACTCTTCGTCTGGCGCGTGACGGCCCTGCGGGCTGCCGCGATCCGGCGGACCGCTCGCTTGCAAGCGTCGTTCTGCTTGCCGGTGAGCGCCCGGACTCCGGTCTTGGCGTCGTCCGTGCCGGGGGACTGCACGGACAGGTTGGTGAGGTCTTGCTGCGCTGTGTCGAGCAGTGCCGCGGGCAGCTTCGGCCCGAGGCCCCACTCCGCTACGAGCGCCAGGGCCCGCTGGGCCAAGGCGGTGATGAGGGACAAACGCATGTTGACGCGGTTCATGGTTGAAACTCCTTTCGTTGTGGTTTTTTTCTTCGTTCGGAGCCTGCCGAATTGCCGACTCCGTCTTGCTGATCTTCGTTATCGGGCAGCCGGCGGAAAGGTTGCGTGCCCCGGACTCGCGCTCGGTCGATTTCGACTCGGGCGATCGTCGCGCGGACGCCGCTTCGAGCCGACCAGCAGGGGCGCGTCGTCGAAAATGGGCCGGCTCGGGCCAATTCGACGGCCGGAATGGCGACCAAGCAACTCGGACCGCACGGCAATCATGGCGGGCTGCGTCAAAAGTCCGGGCGGCGAATCGATGCGAGGCGACGTGAGCTCGGCCCTACGGAGGGCGAATCAGGGCAGATCCTCCTCGGGCGTCGATTCGAGCGCGCGCTTGGGCGATTCCACGAGGGCACGCACGACTTCGCGGGAGACGCGTGCGCGACTGGTCCGCGACCTCGCGCGCTCCGGACCACCGGCCGCGCAACGAAACTGCGCTGCCTGACCGCGAATCCGTTCTCGGAGTCGCCGGCGCTGGGACGTGATCCTCACCGATCTCGGCGCTCCGGACGCGCGACACCGGAGGTCGCTCGGCGGATCCCCGAGCTCCGCCGAGCAGCAAGTGGGCCCCTCCGACCCTCACCCAGGGTCGCCGAACAGCCCGGACGACCTCCGGCCGCGCGTGCTACTTCAATCCCCGAATCATGCCTGACGATCACGCGTCGCTGCGGCGGGTGATCGTCGCCTCGAGCGTCCCCCCTCTTCGCGCGCCTCAAGGACGAAGGACGGGTCTCGAAGAGCCCGCTGCGGGACAGCTTCGGCAACCGCAAGAATGTGAAGTTCGTGCTCCTCGCGCTCTTCGGAGCGACCGCGGGGCAGGGCGTCGTCTGGTACACGG
>Ga0247727_10003953_pt1 | contig 32130 bp, 35 predicted proteins | sample WisWelCaveWW1625_FD_202498 | JGI IMG/M metagenome (GOLD analysis project Ga0247727, IMG submission 202498) | Biofilm microbial communities from Wishing Well Cave, Virginia, United States - WW16-25 | ecosystem: Environmental > Aquatic > Deep subsurface > Groundwater > Cave microbial mat | place...
AGCCGTTAATGCGGTAGCCGTCGCCGTCCGGGGTAGCGCTGGTCTTGAGGTCGGTCACGGCGGAGCCGGCGTCGGGCTCGGTCATGCCGACCGAGATGACGGCTTCGCCGGCGAGCAGTTTTTTCAGGAACCTTGATTTTTGAAAAAACGAACCGTATTCACCCAGCACGCGGATCGGCCCGAAGTTGCCCGCCTGCACCACGTCGGCGCTGCGCGGGCAGACCGAGGCGACCGCCTCGATGGCGACCACGGCGTCCATCAGGCTGCCGCCCTGCCCGCCGTCGGCCGCCGGCAGCGTGATACCGAGCAGGCCCTGCTTCGCCATCAGCTTCGCGACGTCCCAAGGGTATTCGGGCTTGTGAGCGCGCTCCCGCGCCCCCGCAGCGAGATGTTTCCGCGAAAAAGCCAAAACAGAGGTGCGAAACTGCTCCTGCTCGGGGGTGAAGCGGAAGTCCATCAGAGCGTCTTGGCGACCACCGGGAAGTAGCGCTTGCCGTAGCCGGCCTTGACGGCGCGCTCGAGCAGCGCCTTGGCGAGGCGTGTGCCGGGCAGCTCGGCGCGCGCCTGCTTGGCGAACTCGAGCGCATACGCGAGGTCCTTGAGCGCGTATTCCACCGAGAAGGCCCGTTCGGGATAGTTGTCGGAAAGCATCGCGTCGATGCCGTGGTGGCGCAGCGCGAAGCTGTCGGCCGAGCCCTGCATCATGGTTTCGAACACTTTGGTCGCGCTCAGGCCCGACTTGCGCGCGAGCGTGAGCGCCTCGGCGAGCGCGCACACGTTCTGGAACAGCACCATGTTGTTGATCAGCTTGGTCGCCTGCCCGGCGCCCGGCCCGCCGCACAGGGTGATGTCGGTGGCGAAGTGCGCGAGCAGCGGCTTGATGCGCTTGAACACCTGCTCGGTGCCGCCGACCATCGCGGAAAGCGTCCCCTTCTCCGCTGCGGTGCGCGTGCGCGCGACTGGCGAGTCGGCGAAATGCACGCCGCGCGCGGAAAAGCGCGAGTGCAGGTCGCGCGCCAGCGCGACCGAGGTGGTGCTGAGGTCGATGACGTAGCAGCCCGAGCGCGCGTGCAGCATCAGGCTCCCCGGGCCGGCGCACACCGTCTTCACCTCGGGCACGCCGGGCAGCGAGAGGAACACCGTGTCGCAGCCCTCGGCGATCTCGCGCACCGAGGACGCCGCCTCGACGCCGTGCTCCTTGAGCCGCAGGAGCGGCGCCGCGTCGAGGTCGAAACCGAGGATCTGCTCGCGGGTCTTCTGCGCCAGGTTGCGGCAGATGGGCTCGCCCATCACGCCCAGGCCGACGAATCCGATCATGCAGCCTCCTTGAGCGCCACGAGCGCGTCCACCGCGACCACGCCGTCGCCGCGCACCAGCAGCGGGTTGATCTCGGCCTCGCGCACCGGCCTTCCCTTCACCAGGGCCAAGCGGGAGAGCGCGCTGACCGCGTGCGCCAGCGCCTTGAGGTCGCCGCGCGGCAGGTTGCGGTAGCCGCGGATCGCGGCAAGGCCCTTCACACGTTCGATCATGTCCCCCGCCTCCTCCTCGCTTACCGGCGCCATGCGCAGCACGCTGTCGCGGTAAATCTCCGCCAGCACGCCGCCGGCGCCCACCAGCACCAGCGGCCCGACCACCACCGCGTCGTCGCGGTAGCCGACGATCGCCTCGGCCAGCCCCGACTCCATCTTTTGCACCAGAACGCGGCTGGCGTCGAGTTGCCTGACCGCTTGGTCGAACGCCTTTTTATCGGTTAATCCGAGCAGGACCCCGCCACGCTCGGTCTTGTGCGCGCCGAGCAGCTTGACCGCCACGGGGTAGCCGACCGGGTGGGCGAAATCGGGCGCCTCGGAGATCGCCCATTGCGCCACCGGGATGCCGAGCGCCGCGAGCAGCTCGAACGGATTCTCCGGGAGGGTCCCCGGAACGGGCAGCCGAACCTTCTCCCTGGGCGCATTCCATGCGAAAAAAGCGGCGAGCGCGTCGGCGCAGGCTTCGGGGGTGCGAAACGCCGGCACCCCCGCGACCGCCGCCAGCCCGAGCGAGCGGTCGGCCTGCGGCGTGAAGAAGGCCACCACCGGCTTGGGCTTGCTGCATTTCACTATCGGTTCAACGGCCAGTTCGGGATGGAACTGCGCCGACGAGCCGACCGCCGCGACCACCGCGTCGCAATCGGAGCCCAGGGCCTTCTCCAGCGCCGCGGCGTACGGCGTGGCCTCCGTGCCCGCCATGGTGAGGTCGGTGATCGGCGCGGCCAGCTCGACGCCCAGCATGCCGAGCCGGTCCACCACGCTCGCCGCCCCGCCGCCAGTAGTGGTCACGACGCTGACGCGCCCAGGCCTTTTCAAGTTCAAAGGTTTTTTCCCTGCAAGGAGCGGAACGATCTCGAGCAGCGTCTCCAGCATGTCGACGCGCACGATGCCGCAGTCGCGGAAGTAGGCGTCGAGCGCGGCGTCGGTTCCCGCGAGCGCGCCGGTGTGCGAGAGCGCCGCGGCCTCGCCGAGCGCCGAGCGGCCGAGCTTGTACGCCGCCACCGGTTTTCCTGCCAGGTGAGCTGCTCGGACAGCGCTCGCGAGGCGCGGAGCATCGCGTATCGTTTCGAGGAACAGCAGCACCACGCGGGTCGCGGGATCGGCGGCGAGCAGCTCGACGAGCTCGCCCACGCCGACGTCGGCCTCGTTGCCCACCGACACCAGCTTGGCGAAGCCCAGGCCGCGCGCGGCGCCGCGCGAAAGCAGCGTGCCGAGCATGGTGCCGCTCTGCGAGACGATGCTGGTGCCGCCCGCGGGCAGCGCCGCCATCTCGAGCACCGCGTTGACGCTGAGCGCGAGCCGCCCCGGCACGTCGATCACGCCCATGCTGTTCGGCCCGAGCAGGCGAATGCCGAGCTCTTGCGCCCGCGCGACAAGGCGTGATTGACGTTCAAATCCCTGTGCGCCGGCGTCAGCGAAGCCGCCGCTGAAGATGCTCGCCACCGCCACGCCGCGCCTGCCGCAGTCTTCCAGCGCCTGCTCCACCTCGCCGGTGAGGATGTAGGCGTGATCGACGGCGGCGGGCAGCGCGGCCACGCTGGGGTAGCTCGGTTCTCCGAAAATCTCCTTGCGCGTGGGATTGACCGGAAAGACTTTCCCGCTGTAACCGTGCTGCTTCAGGTAGCGCTGCGGCCGCGCCGTGTTCTTCGCCGCGTCGCCCGAAGCGCCGACGAGCGCCACCGCTCGCGGCGAGAACAGCGCCTGCGCCAGGTTCACTTGAGCTTCCAAAGCCGCTTGAGCAAGTCGCCCGCCTTCTTCTTGCCGAGCACCGGGGTCACGAGCTCGAAGTACTTCTCTTCGAGCTGCGGGTCGGAGAGCGGCGCGTCCGGGTCGCCGATGCGCGTCGGCTGCAGCCACTCCTCGCGCCGGCCGCGAGCGCGGATCGCGACGCGCGCCGCGCGCCTGGCGGGAAACGCCGCTTCGAGCTCGGGATCCACCGAAAGGGAGATTTTTTCCATGAGGACCCGCGTGGCCCGATCTTTCAATCTGGATGGCTTAAAGGCGGCAAGCCGCACCGAGCCGTGCGTCAGCGCGGTGGCGACGACGTACCTGAGCGAGAAGCGGCCTTCCGCCGGCGTGCGCGGCCACGCGTAGTGCGCCACCTCGAGGCCCGCGCGGTAGGTGGCGACTTCCACCTGCTCGATGTCCTGGGGCTCGACCTTCATGCGCTTCTTCAGCTCGAGCGCGCCGTCGATCGCGGCGAAGGTGTGGCCGCAGCACGCGTGGTTCTTGAACGTCATGCCCGTGATGTGGAAGTCCTTGCCGAGGGTGGCGAGGCCGCGCTCCAGGCCGGCGTCAAAGGCGGGCTTGTCGCCCATCGCCGCGGCGAAACCCGCCATCACGTCGAGCGAGCCGGTCACCCCTTCGCGTGCCATCAGGGCCGCCTCAACACCCGCGCTGGCGGCGCGGCCGGCGTGCAGCGGCTTGGACATCGAGTCCATGCGGAACGCCTGCTGCAGGCCCGCGGCGAACGTGGTGACGGTGGCGAGCGCGTGCGCGAACTGCTTGCGGTCGAGCTTCAGGGCTTCCGCGGCTGCCGCTGCCGCGCCGAAGCAGCCGATGGTGCCGGTGTTGTGCCAGTGCTTGTAGTGCGCCTTCCCCATCGCCGCGCCGATGCGGGTAGAGATTTCATATCCAACCGTTATGGCACGAAGAGCGCCAGTTCTTTTTGTCAATGCAAGAGCGGCTGCGATGGTCGGGGCGCCGGGGTGATAGATGCCGTCCCGAAAGATGTCGTCCACTTCGACGGCATGCGCCGCCGTGCCCTCGAGCAGCGCCTTCAGCCGCAGCGAGGGCCGCTCGCCGCGAAACGCCTTCTTCATGAGCGTGACCGGCGGGACCACGGTTCCCGGATAGAGCGCCGCGTGCCAGTCGATCACCGCGCGGCGGGCATGATGCAGCACGTCGGGGGAAAGCTTTTGATTGCGAAAAGCCACTGCCCATTCGGCGAAGCGCTCGACAAGGTGCATCAGCTCAGCTTTTCCCCCGCCGCGGCGATGCGCCGGCAGGCTTCCTCGAGGTTGGCAAGCGAGCTCGCGAACGAGACGCGGAAGTACGGCGACAGCCCGTAGCCGGCGCCGTTCGGCAGCGCGACGCCGTGCTCGAGCAGGTGCGCCGTGACGCCGGCGTCGTCCTCGATGACCTGTCCCTGCGGCGTGCGCCGGCCGATCCATCCCTTGCACGAGACGTAGACGTAGAACGCGCCGTGCGGCGCGTCGCAGCCGAGTCCCGGGATCGCGGCGAGCCGCGGCACGACGAAGTCGCGCCGCGCCTGGAACTCGGCGCAGCGTTCGCGCACGACGTCCATCGGCCCGTTGAGCGCCGCCACCGCCGCGGCCTGGCTGACCGAGGACGGGTTGAGCGAGCTCTGGCCCTGCATGCGCGCCATGGCGCGGATCAGCTCCACCGGCCCGCAGGCGTAGCCCAGGCGCCAGCCGGTCATGGCGAAGGTCTTGGAGCAGCCGTTCACGGTGAGCGTGCGCGCGGCGAGCTGCGGCGCCACCGCGGCGAGCGTGGCGAAGGGGCGGCCGTCGAACAGCACGTGCTCGTACATGTCGTCGCTGACGATCCACAGCGACGGATGGCGCTCGAGCACCGCGGCGAGCGCCACCAGCTCCGCCGCCGTGTACACCGCGCCGCTCGGGTTGGACGGCGAGTTGAGCATGAGCCATTTCGCTCTTCGAGTAACGGATTTTTCAAGGTTTTCTGGCGTGAGCTTGAAGCCGTTCTCGGGCCTGGTCGGCAGCCACACCGGCACGCCTTCGGCGAAATGCGTGATGTCGGCGTACGCCACCCACGAGGGCGCCGGGATCAGCACCTCGTCGCCCGGGTCGAGCGTCGCCATGAGCGCGTTGTAGAGCACCTGCTTGCCGCCGGCGCCGGCGGAGATGTTCTCCGGTTTGCACTCGAGGCCGTTCTCGCGGCGGAACTTGGCCACGATCGCGGCCTTCAGCTCCGGGGTGCCGTCCACCGGCGTGTAGTGCGTCTGGCCGGCGTGCATCGCCCGGTGGGCCGCCTCGATCACGTGCTCGGGCGTGTTGAAATCGGGCTCGCCCTGCGCCAGCTCGATGACGCTCTTTCCCGCGGCGCGCAGCTCGCGCGCCCGCTGCGCCGCCCTGGCCGAGGCCGAGATGCGCGCGCGCTCGGCGCGGGCTGCCAGGAACCCTGGCATTAGTTGACTACGATGTTCTTCTCGCGGATGAGCCGCGACCACTTCTCGCGCTCGGCGCGCACGTGCTGCGCGAACACCTCGGGCGCCCCGCCGACCGTCTCGGCGCCCTGCTCGGCGAGCTTCTGGCGCATTTCGGGCATGGCGAGGACTGCGTTGAGATCCCTGTTCAGCCGCTCGATCAGCGCGCGCGGCGTGCCCGCGGGCACCGCGATGCCGCTCCACGACAGCGACTCGTAGCCCGGCACGCCGGCCTCGGCCACGGTCGGCAGGTCGGCCATCGACGGCGAGCGCCTGAGGCCGGTCTGCGCGAGCGCGCGCACCTTGCCCGACTTGATGTGCGGCACCGCGCCCGGCGCGTTCTCGAACATCATCTGCACGCGGCCGGAGATCAGGTCGGGCAGCGCCTGGCCGCTGCCCTTGTAGGGGATGTGCAGGATGTCGGTGCCCGACAGGCTCTTGAACAGCTCCGCCGACATGTGCGTCGAGCTGCCCGCGCCCGACGAGGCGAACGACAGCTTGCCGGGGTCCTTCTTCGCGGCCACGATCAGCTCGGCGACGCTCCTTGCCGGAAAGTCGGGCGGCACGATCAGCACGTTGGTGATCGAGGCGACGAACAGCACCGGCTCGAGGTCCTTCGCCGCGTCGTAGGTCATGCTCTTGTAGAGCGCGTTGTTGATCGCCATCACGCCCGTGGTCGCCATCAGCAGCGTGTAACCGTCGGGCGCCGAGCGCACTACCGCCTCGGCGCCGATATTGCCCGCTGCGCCGGCGCGGTTCTCGACCACCACCGGCTGGCCGAGCGGCGCCTGCGCGCGCTCGGCGATCAGGCGCGCGAAGATGTCGGTCGAGCCCCCGGGCGCGAACGGCACGATCAGGCGCAGGGGTTTTGCCGGGTACTGCGAGTTTGCAGTTCCGAGAAACAGAATTCCCAGCAAGGCAACTAGTGCTTTCATACCCCCACTTTCAAATCTTGTAGGAAGGATCGAGGCGGTCGGCGAGGCGGCGCATCGCCGGCCACTCGAGCAGGCCCATCCTGCGCCGGGTGTCCGGCTGGTACATCTGGGCCGTTTTCTCGAAAACTTCCTGAGAAGGAAGTAGAGCTTCATCGTTGCAAGCCTGCGCGAGAAGCTGCGCGCGGCAGGCGCGCTCCAGGCGGTAGGCGTTGTTGAACGCCTCGGCGACGGTCCTGCCGACGGCGAGCGTGCCGTGGTTGCGCAGCAGCATCACCTCGCAATCGCCGAGGTTCTTCAGCAGGCGCTCGCGCTCGTCCATCTCCAGCACCACGCCCTCGTAGTCATGATACGCGACCCTTGCGAAGCGCATCGCGGTCTGCGTCATCGGCAGCAGGCCCTTCTTCAGCGACGCGACCGCCATGCCGGCGAGCGAATGCGTGTGCACCACGCAGTGCAGCTCGGGCCTGGCCTCGTGGATCGCGCCGTGGATGACGTAGCCGGCGAGGTTGAACTTGTAGCCGAGGCCCTTCGGGAACTCGGGTGCCCACAGCACGCTTCCCTGCAGGTCGACCCTGATCAGCGACGAGGCGCAGATCTCGTCGTAGGTGAGGCCCATCGGGTTGAGCAGGAACTCCTCGGTGCCGGGGATGCGCGCCGAGATGTGGTTGTAGATCAGGTCGTCCATGCCGAAGTGCTTCACCAGGCGGTAGGCGCACGCGCAGTCGACGCGCGCCTCCCACTCCGCAGCGCTCACCCTGCCCTTCAGCGATCTGAAGCGCAGCGGCGGGTAGTCCTTGTCCGGCGCGAGATCCGGATACGCCTTCCTCAGATCGGTGATCTTCGCCTTGGCCATGGGCTTGTGCATGTTATCTCAAGAGGGCCCGAGCACGATGCGAAAACGCTTCCGGCCGCGCAACCGGTACACGGAAAAATCGCGCTGGTCGATCGTGGCAATGGCGCTGACGCCGGTGCGTTCCGCGAGATCGATCAGGGAAGCGTCCGCGTAATCGCAAGGCAGGCTCGAGTACCGGGACATGAGCGTCGCGAGAGCGCCGTAATCCGCCACCGGCTCGATCCGCAGCAGCTTCGCGGCGCGGGCGCGTTCGAACCACATCAAGGCGGCATGCTGGTGCGCGGGACTGCCGGCGAGCACGTACGCCGTCTCGGTCACGACCGCTTCCGTGGTGAGCATCTGGCCGCGAAAGCCGCGGAACCAATCTAGCGCTGGCGCGTGATACGGATCGCCGCGATTGACGAGCGCGGCGACTGCGCCGGTGTCAACGAGGACGCGAGCGGCCAAACGCCTTGCGCGCCAGTTCCCGGACCCTGTCGGAGCGGACCCCTTTGGCCGCCCGGCGCGGGATCAGGTCCGCGGCGAGAGAATAGGCGCTTGCGCCGCCCTCCTGGCTGTCGAGGTACTGGTCGAGCGCCTGTACCACGGCTTCCGATCGCGTCATGCCGCGCTTGGCGCAGTACTCCGCCAGCTTCTGCTCCACCCGCCTCGGAACGCGTGCGTTGATCGTGTCTGCCACAGCCCGTCCGCTGTAATACGAATTCCTTCCAGTGTATCACACTGACCGCTGTTCGAGGAATTCTTCCACCACGGCGAGCACGCGCGCAGGCTGGTCCACCTCGATGTCGTGCCCGGCCCGCGGCACGCTGACCAGGGATGCCTTCTTGAGAAGTCTCTCGAGGAGCTGGGCGCTCGGCGCGGGGATCGTGGCGTCGTCGGCGCCCTGCACGATGAGCGTGGCGTGCGCGACCTCGGCCACGCGCGCGGCCAGCGCCTCGTCCTTGCCGTCCTCGGCGCCGTAGTGCTCGAGCAGCGCGCGGTTCACGCGCTTGATCGTCGGGGCTATGCCAATCATGCCTGCCGGGCACTCAAGCACCAGGCGATCGACCCGCGCGGGGTGCTGCAGCGCGAGCCACAGCGCGACGCAGCCGCCGAACGACCAGCCCATGACGTCGCAGCGGTTGCCGATCACGCGGCCGATGAACTCGCCGGCGAGGTTGCCCAGGGCCGCGCGCGTGCTCACGCCGTCGTGAAACGCGCTGCCCTCGAAGCCCGGGATCACCGGGATGTACAGCGCGCGCCGCTTCGCCAGGCCCTCGAGCACCGGGCTGCGCCTGACCCCGCCCGCGGGATGCAGGTAGAGGAGCGGCCTGCCCCCGCCCGCCTCGAAATAGTGCAGGACACCCGTCGAAAGCCGAACCGAGCGTTCCTCCATCGGGTCCGAGACTACATGATGGCCCTCGCCCGCATGGCAACGGTTTGCGTGGGTTGATTCCCACTGTACGCTGGCGGCGTGAAGCCGCCCTTCCGCGCCGACCACGTCGGCAGCCTGCTTCGCCCCCCGGAGCTGAAGCAGGCGCGCGAGAGCTTCAAGGCCGGGAAGATTTCCCGCGCATCGCTGACCGACGTCGAAAATAAATCCATCAAAAAAGCCGTTGCGATGCAGGAAGCCGCCGGCCTGCAGTCGATCACCGACGGCGAGTTCCGGCGCGCGTTCTGGCACGTCGACTTCCTCACCGGCTTCGAAGGCATCGTCGCCACGCAGGGCCAGTACGCGCTCAAGTTCCACGGCGAGGGCGGCGCCGAGTCGGAGACCCGGTCGATGATGGTGGTGAACGGCAAGGTCAGGCGGACCAAGCCGATCATGGTCGACGCCTTTGCTTTTCTCAAGAAGCAAACTTCTCGTGTTCCTAAACTATGTATCCCCGCCCCCACCTACCTCCACATGCGCGGCGGGCGCAGGGTGGTCAACGAAAAGGCCTATCCCGACGTTGAGGAGTTCTGGAGCGACATCACGCGCGCGTACCGCGAGGAGATCGAGGACCTGGTGGCCGCAGGCTGCAGCTATCTTCAGATTGACGATGTTTCGTTCGCCTGCCTGTGCGACGAGGGCATCCGCGCGCAGGTGAAGCGCGACGGCGAGGACCCGGCGAAGTTGCCTGCGCAATACGCCCGTGTAATTAGTGGATTGATTGCGGAAAGACCAAAGTCGCTGGCGGTGACGATGCACACCTGCCGCGGCAACCACGCCAGCATGTGGATGGCCGAGGGCGGCTACGACGCGGTCGCCGAGGCGGTGTTCCAGACCGGGGTGGACGGCTTCTTCCTCGAGTACGACACCGCGCGCGCCGGCGGCTTCGAGCCCCTGCGCTTCGTGCCCAGGGGGAAGAAGGTCGTGCTGGGGCTGATTTCCACGAAAAAGCCCCAGCTCGAAGACAGCGCCTGGCTGAAGCGCAGGATCGACGAAGCGTCGAAATACGTCCCACTGGAGAACCTGTGCCTGTCGCCGCAGTGCGGCTTCGCTTCGAGCGAGGTGGGCAACAAGCTGACCGAGGACGAGCAGAAGCGCAAGCTCGAGCTGGCGGTGCAGGTCGCAGGCGAAATCTGGGGTTAGAATCCGCTACAAAGGAGGGGTCATGAGGAGAATCGTCCTAGTCTTGGCGGCATGCGTCGCCGCCATGCCGGTCTGCGCGCAGCAGACCGTCAAGATCGGTCTCGTCAACGTGCTGTCGGGGCAGTTCGCCGACGCCGGCGCGCAGCTCGACAACGGCGTCAGGACCTACCTGCGGCAGAAGGGCGACACCGTCGCCGGCCGCAAGATCGAGATCATCCGCCGCGACGTCGGCGGCGTCGCGCCCGACGTCGCCAAGCGCATGGCGCAGGAGCTGGTGGTGCGCGAGAACGTCGACATCCTCGCCGGCTTCCTGCTGACGCCCAACGCGCTCGCGGCGGGAGACGTTTCCGCCGAGGCGAAGAAGTTCATGGTGGTGATGAACGCCGCCACCTCGATCATCACCACCAAGTCGCCCTACATGATCCGCACCTCGGTGACGCTGCCGCAGGTGATGGAGACCTTCGGCATCTGGGCGGCGAAGAGCGGCATCAAGCAGTCCTACACCATGGTCACCGACTACGGCCCGGGCCACGACTCGGAGCGCGCGTTCCATCAGGGCTTCACCGACAACGGCGGCAAGATCGTCGGCTCGGTGCGCTTCCCGGTGGCCAACCCCGACTTCTCGGCCTTCGTGCAGCGCGCCAAGGACCTCGGGCCCGAGTCGATCTACATCTTCATCCCCGGCGGCGCGCAGCCCGCGGCGCTCGGCAAGGCGTTCGCCGAGCGCGGCATCGACAAGAATAAGACCAAGATCCTCGGTTCGGGCGAGACCACCGCGGAAGCCGCCCTCAAAAGCATGGGCGACGCCGGCCTCGGCATCATTACCGCCTGGCACTACGACTACACGCGCGACAGCCAACTGAACCGCGCGTTCGTGAAGCTGTTCAACGAGATGCACGGGCGCAACCCGGACTTCTTCTCGATCGGTGGCTACGACGGCATGCACGCGATCTACGAGACGCTGAAGAAGACCGGCGGCAAAACCGACGGCGACACCCTGATCGCCGCGGCCAGGGGCCTGTCGTGGGAAAGCCCGCGCGGCCCGATGTCGATCGACCCGAAGCACCGCGACGTGGTGCAGACGATCTACATCCGCGAGGTGCGCAGGATCGGCAACGAGCTGGTGAACGTGCCGATCGCGAGCATCCCCGACGTCAAGGACCCCGTTAAAGAACGCATGAAATAGTGTTCGGGTCGCTGGCGGCCGTGCTGTTCGACGGCCTCGCCTACGGCATGCTGCTGTTCCTGCTGTCGGTGGGGCTGTCGGTGACGCTGGGGATGATGAATTTCGTCAACCTGGCGCACTGTAGCTTCGCCATGGTCGGCGGCTACGTCACCGTGTCGCTGATGAACGCCTGGGGCTGGCCGTTCTTCGCCACGCTGCCTGCAGCTTTTCTGGCGGCAGCAATCGTGAGCGTCGTACTGGAACGGTCCCTTTACAGACGACTCTACCGGGCCAGCGACCTCGACCAGTGCCTGTTCACCATCGGCATCGTGTTCATCTCGGTCGCCGGGGCGGCGTACTTCTTCGGCACGGTGGTCCAGTCCACCGAGATGCCCGCCTACCTGCGCGGCTCGATCCAGCTCCTGGGCGTGAACCTCGCCCCCTACCGGATTTTTCTGGTTGTCATAGCGCTTCTCATTACCGTCGTGCTCGTGCTGGCTCTGGAATACACCCGCTTCGGCGCGCAGGTGCGCGCGGCGGTGGACAACCAGCGCATGGCGCGCGGCCTGGGCATCGACGTCGACAGGGCGTTCATGATCACGTTTGCCCTGGGCGGCGGGCTGGCCGGGCTGGGCGGCGCGCTCGCGATCGAGATCATCGGCCTCGACCACGCCTTCGCCTTCACCTACCTGGTGTACGTGCTGATCGTGGTCGCGGTCGGCGGGCTCGGCTCGATCGGCGGCTCGCTCGCCGCCGCGCTGGTGCTCGGCATCAGCGATACGGCGGGCAAGTACTACTTCCCCTGGCTGGGGGCATTCCTCATCTACCTCGTGATGGTGGCCCTGCTCATGTGGCGCCCCGCCGGCCTGTTTGGCAAGCGTTAACGCCTATTTCGAGGAGCAGATCCGCTGGCGCCGGCTGGAGTTCGCTTTCTGGCTGTGCGCGCTGCTGCCGTTCGTGGTCACGCCGGCGTACCTCTCGCTCGCCAGCCAGATCGCGATCACCGCGCTGTTCGCGCTATCGCTCGACCTGATCCTCGGCTACGCCGGCATCGTCTCGCTCGGCCACGCCGCCTACTTCGGCTTCGGCGCCTACACCGCGGGCCTGCTTTCGAAGCATCTGGTTTCCGAGCCTCTGACCGGGCTGATCGCCTCGGGGATAGCCGCAGGCCTGCTGGGCTATGCCACGAGCCACGTCATCGTGCGCTTCCGGCATCTCGCGCTCATCATGCTCACCCTCGGCCTCGGGCTGCTGCTGCACGAGGTCGCGAACAGCGCGAGCGCCCTGACCGGCGGCGCCGACGGACTCCAGGGCGTGAAGATCGGCACCCTGCTCGGCTTCAAGTTCGACCTCTACGGGAGAACGGCCTACGCCTATTCGCTGGTGGTGCTGTTCCTGTGTTTTCTGGTTGCAAGGAGAATCATTCATTCGCCGTTCGGCCTGGCGCTGCGCGGCATCCGCGAGAACGCGCTGCGCATGCCGGCGATCGGCGCGCCGAGCCTGGCGCACCTGCGCAAGGTCTACACCCTCTCCGCGGTGATCGCCGGCATCGCCGGCGCGGTGCTCACGCAGACCACGTCCACCGTCTCCCTCGAGGTGCTGTCCTTCGGCCGCTCGGCGGACGTGCTGGTGATCCTGATCCTCGGCGGCGCCGGCCGGCTCTACGGCGGCATCCTCGGCGCGATCATCTACATGGTGGCGCGCGACCAGTTCTCGGGCATCACGCCCGCGTACTGGTATTTCTGGATCGGGCTGCTGCTGGTCGTGGTCGTCATGTTTCTGCCGAACGGCATCCTTGGGGGGTTGGCAAGATTCTTTCGACGAAAAACCTGAACAAGAGCTTCGGCTCCCTGGTCGTGGCGCAGGACGTCGCGCTCGAGCTGCCCAAGGGCGTTCGCTATGCCCTCATCGGGCCGAACGGCGCGGGCAAGACCACGCTCATCAACCTGCTCACCGGGATGCTCGCCCCCGACGGCGGCGCGATCTTCCTCGGCGGCGAGGAGATCACCGCGCTCAAGCCCGAGGCGCGCGTGCGCAGGGGGCTGGCGCGCACCTTCCAGATCAACACGCTGTTTCCGCACCTCACCGCGCTGGAATCGGTCACGCTCGCCGTGCTCGAGCGCGACGGCCATGCGCACAACTGGTGGCGGGGGCTGCCGGGATTCCGCGGCGCCATCGCCGAGGCGCAGGCGATTCTTGATTCCCTGAAAATTCCACCATCGAACGAGACCCGCGAGCTCGCCTACGGCCAGCAGCGCCTGCTCGAGATCGCGCTCGCGCTCGCCACGCGCCCGCGGGTGCTGCTGCTGGACGAGCCGGCGGCGGGCGTGCCGAAGGACGAGAGCGCGGCGCTGTTCGACGCCATCGCCAACCTGTCGCGCAGCCTCACCGTCCTGTTCATCGAGCACGACATGGACGTGGTGTTCCGCTTCGCGACGCAGATCATCGTCATGGTCGGCGGCCGCATCCTGGTGCAGGGCTCTCCCGACCAGATTGGGCGGGACGAGCGCGTGCGCGAGGTCTACCTGGGGAAAGCGCATGCCGCTGCTTGAGCTGAAAGGCGTGCGCGCCGGCTACGGCGACTCGGTGGTGCTCGACGACATCGCGCTCGAGGTGCCGGACAACGGCAGCCTCGCCGTGCTGGGGCGCAACGGCGTCGGAAAATCCACCCTGTTCATGACGATCATGGGCTACACCCGGCTTCATTCCGGCAGCATCTTTTTTCGCGGCAGGGACATCACGCGCCTGGCGCCCCACCGGCGCGCGCAGCTCGGCATCGGCTGGGTGGCGCAGGAGCGCGAGATCTTCCCGTCGCTCACCCTTGAGGAGAACCTCACCGTGGCCGCGCGTCCCGGCCGCTGGGGCCTGGCCGCGGTGTACGATTTGTTTCCAAGGCTGAAGGAAAGAAAGGCCAACCTCGGCAACCAGCTCTCCGGCGGCGAGCAGCAGATGCTGGCGATCGCGCGCGCGCTGACGACCAACCCCAGGCTGCTGCTGCTCGACGAGCCGCTCGAGGGCCTCGCGCCGATCATCGTCGAGGAGCTCGCCGGCGCGCTGAAGAACCTCGACGGCATGGCGATGGCGCTGGTCGAGCAGCACGCCGAGATCGCGCTCGCGCTGACCGCGGACGCGGTGGTAATCGAGCGCGGCCGCATCGTGCATCGCGCCCGCTCGGCGGACGTGGCGCGCGACCCCGCCATGGCCGAGCGCGTCCTCGGGCTCAAGCTGGCCTGAAGGGAGGTTACGGTTGTAACGGCGGCGCAGCACGCGCGCAACGCGGGCCTGCGAGGGGTCGACCCGGCTCGCGGCCGCAAGCCCGCCATCATGGCCGACGCCGCGCACTGGATCCTCCGGCAGCCTAGCCGGCAGTGCACCGGCAATTTCTTCATCGACGAGGAGGTCCTGCGCGGATCCGGCGTCGCCGACTTCGCCGCGTACGCGGTTGATCCCTCGAAGGCGCTGCTGCCGGACCTGTTCCTCGACTGAACCGGGGACCAAAGCCCGGCGGCGGATCTAGCTGCGCCTGCGTCACGGCAGGCTAGGGCTCGATGGCGAGCCCGCGCAGCGGCTCGGCAAGCGCGCCGATGCGATTCGCGGCGCCGGTATCCAGGTTCACGGCGTAGAGCTGCGAGCCGAGGGTGGCGAGGGCCGCGTTGTCGACGTCCGCGATGTCGAATGACGCCCGCTCGCAGGCGCCGCTGCCCAGCGGCCCGACGGTGTAGAGCTGCCCGGTATTGGGCGAGACCGCCGGCGTGCGCCCTTCGCGCGTGCCGATCGTGACCAACATGCCGAGCGCGCAGTCGATGGCGAAGTTGGTGGTCAGCTTGTCGTTCGCCTTGTTGTACGTATAAGCGGCGGCCATCAGGCGCGGGGCGCGCCCGGCGCTCGGGTCGCCCGGGGCATAGGCGGGCGCCGCGTCTTGCTGCACCAGCGCGCCGGTATCGGGATGCAGGCGCAGGTTCTGCCCGGCATCGCTCACCAGGCGGATGCGGTCGACCGTCGGGTTGAAATCGAAGCCGAACTGGCTGCCTTCCGGCTTCACCGCGATCGGTTGACCGAGCGCCGTGGCCTGGCCGGTGCGCGCATCCAGCGTGTACAGGCGTCCGCTGCTGCCCAGCCCGTAGAGCACGCCGCGCGCGACGCGAAAATCGATGCCGAGCAGCGTCTCGCCCGGCTGCAGGCCGGCGAGCGCGACGCGCGCGAGCACGCGCTGCGGCTGGGCGGCGCTGAAGCGGATCAACTCGTTGCGCTCGGTCACTGCGGCCAGCATCTCCTTGCGCGGCGTGCTGTCCGCCAGCATCAGCGCGCAGCCCGACAGCGCTGCGGCAAGCATCAGAGCGAAACGGGCCATGCGGGGTCCTCCTGGAGGTTATGCACACTTACACACGCGAGCAGCGGATCTGGATGTGGCGCATGCTACCCTTCGCGGCCATGCATGCACGTTATTTTCTCGCGACGGTTTCTGTTCTCGCGCCGCTTTCGGGGGCCGCTGCGACGCTGTCGATTGAAGTGAAGGACGCCGCCGGCGCCGCGCTGCCCGACGCCGCGGTCTACGCCCTGCCCGGCTCCGGCAAGGCGCCGTCGAGGCCGCGGCGCGACGTCGAGATCGCGCAGGTGGAGCGGCAGTTCTCGCCCCTGGTCACTGTCGTGCAGCGCGGCACCCAGGTGAGCTTCCCCAACCGCGACACGGTGCGCCATCACGTCTATTCCTTCTCTCCGGCGAAATCCTTCGAGATCAAGCTATATGTCGGCACCCCCGCTGAACCCGTGCTGTTCGACAAGACCGGCGACGTGGTGCTCGGCTGCAACATCCACGACCACATGCGCGCCTTCGTCTACGTGGTCGACACACCCTGGTTCGCCAAGACCGACGCCGAAGGCAAGGCTCGCATCCAGGGCCTGCCGGCCGGGGAGTTCGAGCTCGCCGTGTGGCACTTCTCGCAGTCGGCGCCGGGCGCGGCGCAGAAGCTGAAGCTGCGCGCCGACGAGAACGCGGTTGCGAAATTCTCCGTCCCGCTGCGCCGCTCGCCGGCGCCGAAGGCGCAGAAGTAGCTTGTTCCGCTTCCGCAGCTTCCGCAGCCGCATCATTTTCTTCGTCCTCGGCCTGCTGTCACTCGTGCAGGTCGCGGTGTTCCTGACGGTCGACCTGACGAACGCGCGCCATGCGCGCGCGCAGATCTCGGGCGCGCTGGAGGCCGGGGTCAGCACCTTCCAGCGGCTGCTCGACTCGCGCAGCGCCCAGCTCGCGGAGTCGGTGCGCATCCTCGCCGCCGACTTCGCCTTCAAGACCGCGCTCGCCACGCGCGACGCGCCGACCATCCAGTCGGTGCTGCAGAACCACGGCTCGCGCGTCGGCGCCGACGTCATGCTGCTCGTCTCTCTCGAGGGCAAGCCGATCGCCGACGCCGCCGCCGAGACGCCGCGGCCGCTCAACGCGCCGCTCGCCAAGCTGCTCGAGACCGCCGAGGCGCAGGAGCGCGCCGCCGGCGCGATCACCTTCGACGGCCGGCCCTACCAGATGACCGCGCTGCCGGCGGCGGCGCCCTTCCCGGTCGGCTGGCTGGTCACCGGCTTCGAGATGGACGACGACCTGGCGCGCGAGCTGCGCCAGTTCACGCAGCTCGAGACCTCTTTCGTCGCGCGCTCGGGCGGCGCCGGCCGGGTGATGGCCAGCTCGCTGCCCGCCGCGCAGCGCGCAGCGCTCGCGCGCGCTCTGGAAGGCGGCATGCCGGACGGCAGCGGCATGATGTCGGTGGACATCGGCGGCGAGGAGTTCCTCAGCCGCGTCGTGCCGCTGCGCGCGGGCGACGGCGAGGTGTCGGTGCTGGTGCAGCGCTCGCTGGAGAAGGAGCTGCGCCCGTTCCGCGAGCTGCGCATGGCGGTGCTGCTGCTCTCCTTCGGCGGCCTGCTGCTGTCGGCCTGCGGCGCGTTGTTCATCGCGCGCTCGGTGACGCGGCCGGTCCTCGAGCTCGCCGCGGCGGCGCGCGACGTGCAGAACGGCAACTACGAGCGCCCGCTGCGCATCGCGCAGCAGGACGAGCTTGGCGCGCTCGCCTCGGCCTTCAACCGCATGATGAAGGGCCTCGCCGAGCGCGACCGCGTGAGGAGCCTCCTCGGCAAGGTGGTCTCGCCGGCGATCGCGGAGCGGCTGCTGTCGCGCGAGGTCGAGCTCGGCGGCGAGGAGCGCGAGGTGACGGTGCTGTTCTCCGACCTGCGCGGCTTCACCAGCTTCTCCGAGTCGCGCCCGGCGCACGAGATCGTCACGATCCTGAACGACTACTTCACGCGCATGAGCGCCGCCGTCGAGTCGCACGACGGCGTGGTCGACAAGTACATCGGCGACGGCATCATGGCGCTGTTCGGCGCGCCGGTGGCGCACGAGGACGACGCGGGCAACGCGCTCGCCGCGGCGCTCGCCATGCTCGAGGCGCTGCAGGCGATGAACCGCGGCCTCGCGGCGCGCGGCGTGCCTGCGCTGCGCATGGGCATCGGCATCGCCACCGCAAGAGTGATCGCCGGCAACCTCGGCAGCCCGAACCGTCTCAACTACACCGTGGTGGGAGACGGCGTGAACCTCGCCGCCCGGCTGGAAGGGCTGACCAAGCCCGACGCGCTCGACGCCGAGATCATCGCCGCCGAATCGACCATCCAGCGCGCCAAGCGCCGCTTCCAGGTGCGCGCGCTCGGCGCCACCGCGGTCCGCGGCAAGGCCGAGCCCGTGGCGGTCTACGCCGTCACCGGCATCGCGGACGAAAAGGCTGCCCGGCCGTGACGATCCAGTAGGTTGTTTCTGCTCATCCGGCGCGCTAAACCGCGCGTGCCTCGACGATGACCGCCTGAGCGTGGCTGCGGTAGGGCTTCTCGCCACCGACCCTCGCCAGCACCGCGGCGACTTTCCCGATCATTGCATCGAGGGAAAGGCCGCGCTTCTCGAAAATCAGCGAACGCGGCGTGCCGCGGACCATGCCGGTTGCAAGGCTCATCACATCCGGGACCTGGACCTCCAGCCGCTTCGCCTCCATGCGCACCTCCTTGAAGCGCGCGTCGCTGAGGAGCTGCCGCAGCAACGCCCGATCGTGCATGCCGAAGGCGATTTTGCCGAATTGCACTTCTTCGTCGCCGGGAAAGAGCTCATCGAAGAGCCGCTGGTTCGCCAGCGCGTGCGGATTCTCCTCTATGCGGTCCCACACGTTGAAAAGGAGGAGCCCGCCTTCATGCAGCACTCGCCTTGCTTCCCGAAAGGCGGCCTGCCGGTCGGGCATGAACATCATGCCGAACGAGCAAACGACGGCGCCGAATTCTGCGCCCTCGAAGGGCAGGCGAATGCCGTCGGCCTCTTGCCACTCGATTCCCGCCAGCTTCACTCTGCCGCGCGCATGGTCAAGCATCGCCTTGCTGAGATCGCTCGCCACAAGGCGAACTGACGGATCCAGATGCTCACGCAGCCGCCGCGTGAGGATGCCCGTGCCGCAGGCGACCTCCAGCGCATCTCCGGGCGGCCGCGCCGGCATCCGGCCGGCAAGATCGGCCGCAAAGCTGTCGAACCATGCCGGCCCCAGATAGCGGTCGTAGTACTGCGGGATCGACCCGATGAATTTCGCCGCCGCAGCGTCCATGCCCTGATTACTTCTTCCTTTTCTCCTGCCGCGGGAGTTTCAACTTCAGCATGCTCGCCGCGTTGCCGAAGTAGATGCGCCGGCGGTCGTTCGGCTTGAGCTTCAGGCCGTCGAGCGCCTTGATGGTCTCGCGGATGAAGAGCGGCCCGCCCTCGGGATCGAACGGACAGTCGGTGCCGAACAGGACCCTTTTGGTTCCGTAGAAGTCCAGGCCGCAGCGAATCGCCGCTTTCGATCCGTTGATCGAGGTGTCGCCGTAGAACATCCTGAAGTAGTCCACCGGCCTCTTTTTCATTTTTTTCAGCAAAGACTCATAGTCTTCATCCGAAGTCCGGCTGCCGAACTGGTCCATGCCGTAGCCGATGCGGTTCACGAAGTACGGCGCCATCGCGCCCAGGTGGTGGGTGATGATCTTGAGCTTCGGCAGCCTTTCGAACATGCCCGAGAACACCAGCCGCGCCATGAAGGCGCTGGTCTCGTACGGCCAGCCGAACAGCCACCAGATCTCGTATTTCGATTTTTGTTCGGAAGCGTAATCCGCAAACCTGGCAGTGCGAGTCGGGTGCACCCAGACCGGCAGGTCGTAGGTCTTGCTCATGCGCTCGAAGATCCGGAAGAACTCCGGGTCGTCGAGCGGCCGGCCATTGACGTTGGTGAAGATCTGCACCCCTTTGGCGCCCAGCCCGGCGATGGCGCGGTCCATCTCCTCGAGCGCCGCCGGCACGTTGTTCATCGGCAGCGAGGCGACGAAGGCCGGGAACAGGTCATTGTGTTTTTGCACTATTTCGAACATCCCGTCATTCGCGAGGCGGGCAAGTTCTGGAGTCTCTTGCGGAGAACCCAGAAATTCGACGGCCGGCATCGACAGCGTCAGGATCTGCCGGTAGCCCGGGAAGCGCTTCATCATCCTGATGCGCCGCTCGAGGTCCCACAGCACCGGGATGTGCATCCAGCGCTTGAGCTGCGCGGCGAGCGCCGCGTTGCCCTCGGCGATCGTCTTCATCCGTTCGAAATAGGCGAGCGGGAAGATATGCGGAAAGATGTCGAGCTTGAGGTTCGTGGCGTTCTGCACGCTTTAAAACATAACATACGGCATGTCGAACTCGGTGCGCGGCGTCCTGTGGATGGCGGGCGCGGTGCTCTCCTTCACGGCGATGGCGGTCGCGGTGCGCGAGCTGCAGCGCCACATGGGCTCGTTCGAGATCGTGTTCCTGCGCAGCCTGGTGATGCTGGCGATCGTGCTCGCCATGCTGCCGCGCGCCGGGATCGCATCGGTACGGACGCACAAGCTGCAACTCCATTTATGGAGAAACCTGATCCATGTCTGCGGACAGGTGCTGTGGGTCTACTCGATCGGCGCCCTGACGCTCGCCACGGTGTTCGCGATCGAGTTCACCATGCCGGTGTGGACGGCGCTGCTGGCCTGGCGGTTCCTCAAGGAAAGATTCACTTTCCCGAGGCTGGTGATGCTGGCGCTCGGCCTCGCCGGCGTGCTGATCATCCTGCGCCCGGGCGCGGGCAGCTTCCACCCCGCGGCGCTGGCGATGATCCTCGGCTCGCTGTGCTACGCGTCGTCGTTCATCTTCACCAAGCTCCTGTCGTCGACCGACAGCGCGCTCGGCGTGCTGTTCTGGATGGCGCTGGTGCAGACGCCGATCTCGCTCGCCGCGGCGTTGCCGCAGTGGGTGGCGCCGGTGGCGGCCGACCTGCCCTGGATCCTCGGCATCGGCGTCGGCAGCTTCAGCGCGCACTACTGCATGACGCGGGCGATGAAGCTCGTCGATGCGATGGTGGCGGTGCCGATCGACTTCATCCGGCTGCCGCTGATCGCGGTGGTGGGCGCGCTCATGTACCGCGAGCCGTTCGACCCGCTGGTGCTCGCCGGCGCGACGGTGATCTTCGCCGGCACCTATTTCAGCTTTTCGAGGGAACGGCGCTAGCCGTTCTTCTGCGCCAGGCGCTTGATCAGGCCGTCGATGCCGTCCTGCCTGGCGATCGCGTCGAACTCGCTGCGGTAGGTGAGCACCAGGCTCACGCCCTCGACCACGATGTCGTAGATCTTCCAGCCCTTGTCGGTCTTGCGCATCGCGTAGTCGATCAGCACCGGCCGCGGGTTGCCGGGGCGGGTGAAATGGTTGCGCACCGCGACCTCGGTGTCGCCGGGCTTGATGCGCACCGGCAGCACCTTCATCTGCTGGCCCTGGTAGGCGCCGATCGCGTTCGAGTAGGTGCGCACCAGCAGGTTGCGGAACTCGGCGGTGAGCTGCTTCTTCTGCTCCGGGCTCGCCTGCGACCAGCTGCGGCCGACCGCGAGGCGCGTCGCCTCCTCGAAGTCGACGTGCGGCAGCACCTTCTCCTCGGCGAGCTTGAGCGCCTTCCGCCGGTCGCCGGCGGCGAGCGCCGTGTCGCTCTTGATCGCGTCCATCACCTCGGCGGTGACTTTCCTCACCAGCTCCTCGGGGCCGATGTCCTGGGCGAATACCGAAGCGCCGCAGAAGAACAGGCCCATGAGAAGGCGAATCAGATTCATGCCGCGTGAAGCCGGCCAGGAATAACCAGGCGGGCGATCGCTTCCACCATGGCAGCCGGTCACCACCGGCTCGCACAGCGCGCGCACCCGGGGATCGAGCGCGGCCTTGAGGGAGATTTCCGGGCCGACGCCGCCGGGGTCCCCGCTCGCGATGGCTACTTTTGCCTTCGTTTCAATAGTGCATCCAGGCGCGGATACACGCGCCGGGCGTTGCCCTCGAAGATTTTCTGTTTATCAGAGTTACTGAGGTTGAGCTCGTCAACGTAGCGCTTCGTATCGTCGTAGTTGTGGCCGGTCTCGGGGTCGATGCCTTTCACCGCGCCAAGCATCTCGGAGGCGAAAAGAATGTTGTCGAGCGGGATGACCTTCGCCATCAGCTCGATGCCCGGCAGGTGGTAGACGCAGGTGTCGAAGAAGACGTTGTTGAGCAGGTGGTCCTTGAGGAGCGGTTTCTTCATCTCCTGCGCCAGGCCCCGGTAGCGCCCCCAGTGGAACGGCACCGCGCCGCCGCCGTGCGGGATCACGAACCGCAGCGCCGGGAAATCCTTGAACAGGTTTCCCTGGACAAGCTGCATGAAAGCGGTGGTGTCGCCGTTGATGTAGTGCGCGCCGGTGTAGTGGAACGCCGGGTTGCACGACGACGTGACGTGGATCATCGCCGTCATGTCGAGCTCGCACAGTTTCTCGTACAACGGGTACCACCACCGGTCGGTGAGCGGCGGATCGGTCCAGTAGCCGCCGGCGGGATCGGGATTCAGGTTGACGCCGACGAAGCCCAGCCCCGCCAGGCGCTCGAGCTCGGCAACGCAGTTCTCCGGCGGCACGCCCGGGTGCTGCGGCAGCTGGCCGACCGGCGCGAAGTTCTGCGGCAGCAGCGTGCATATCCTATGTATTAGGTCGTTGGATAGGCGCGACCAAACTACTCCCGTCGCCTCGGTGCCGACGTGGTGCGCCATGCCGGCGGCGCGCGGCGAGAAGATGGTGAGGTCGGAGCCGCGCTCCTTCTGCAGCTTCATCTGCGGCTCGACGCTCTTGATCAGCTGCTCGTCCGTGATCCCCAATTCGTTCGTCGCCGGCTTGCGCATCGGGTCGGCGAGGCCGGCGAGCTGCTTGTCGCGGAACGCGAGCAGCGCCGCCGGCTCGGTCGTGTAATGGCCGTGGATGTCGATGATCACGCGAGCGGAATGCTAGCATTGAAAAAATGCTTATTCGCGACCTTCAGAAGATCAAGCAAGAGGGCCGCAAGATCGTGGGCGTCGTCGCCTGGGACACCCCGATCGCGCAGATCGCCGACCGCGCGGGCGTCGACATCGTCTCGGTGGGCGACAGCGTCGGCGTCAACCTCTGGGGCCAGGGCCCCGAGGAAATCACCCTCGAGGAAATGGTCATCGTCTGCAAGGCCGTGCGCCGCGGAATAAAGCGCGCAGTCGTGAGCGCCGACCTTCCCGCGCGCGAGCAGAACGTCGCGGCCGCGCTGCGCCTGAGGGATTGCGGCGCCGACATGGTGAAGCTGCTCGGCTCCGCCGACCTGGTGCACGCGGTGGTGCGTGCCGGGGTTCCGGTATTCGCCGAATTTCACGGCGGAAAAGACGAGGCCGCCGTGCTGGTGGACCACGCGAAACGGCTCGAGGACGCGGGCGCGTCGCTGCTCGACTTCAGGCATTCCGGGCCGCTCGCCGGCGAAGCGGTGGCGCGCGCGGTGAAGATCCCGGTGATCGGCGGCCTCGGCGGCGGCCCGTGGCTCGACGGGCGCATGCGCATGGCGCATGCCGCGATCGGCTACGGGTTTGCCAACCTGGAGTCGCAGTCGGACCAGTATGCAAACGTAGCCAGGATCGCCCTGCAAGCGCTCACGGCCTACGCCGAGGATGTGCGCGCGGCAAGGCAGATCAAGGGCCAGCGTGCATAAATGAAAAGCTCGGCTGTCGTCGACGGCATTGCCACGCGGTATGAAGTCCTGGGCGACGGGCCGCCGCTGCTGATGTACGCGCCCGGCGGCTTCGACGCCACGATCGAGAAGTGGAGCATGCAGGGCGTCTACAACCGCATCGGGCTGCTCGATCACCTGCCGAGGAAATACCGCTGCATCGTGTTCGACCGGCGCGAGTGCGGCGAGTCCGGCGGCCGCGTCGAGCGCGTCACCTGGCAGCACTACGTCAGGCAGGGCAAGGGACTGCTGGAGCACCTGAAGATCGAGCGCGCGCACCTGATGGGCGCGTGCATGGGCGTCTGCCCGGTGCTGGCCTTCGCGGTCGAGCATCCCGGGATGGTTGAAAGCATGGTGCTCTACTGGCCGGTGGGCGGGGCGAAGTACCGCATCAGGGCGCACCAGCGCTTCGCCGATCACCTGTCCTTCGTGCGCGAGCACGGGTTGCGCGGCGTGGTCGAGCACGTGATGAAGGAAGGCAAGGCCTTCAACGCGGACGCCAGGGGCGGGCCCTGGGCCTCGGTGATCAGGCATGATCCGGGCTTTGCCGACAATTACCAGCGATTCACGCCGGGTGAGTACGAGAAAACGGTGCTCGCCATGCGCGATGCGCTCTTCGACCGCGACACCTCGCCCGGCGCCGAACCCGAGGCGCTGCTCAAGCTCGCGATCCCCGCCCTGATCGTCCCCGGGCGGGACGAGTCGCACGCTACGTCGGCGGCGCGCTATCTCGAAGAGTGCCTGCCGCGGGCGGAGTATTGGGATGCGCTGCCAGACTCGCAGACGGGCGCGAGCGCGCCGGCGCGGATTCTCCATTTCCTGAAACAGAGCGAATCAGCAACTCGAGCGCCCTGAAGAACCGGCTGCGGTCCAGCACGTAGTTCAGCCAGCCGCTCGCGGCACAGAAGTGCGAGTTGAACGGGTGCACGTGGTGGAAGCGATGGTGGTCGGGCGACAGCACCAGGCGCGCGCGCTGCGCGAGGCGCACCAGCGGCCCGCGGCGCGCCGGGTCGGAGTGCGCCCACTTGTGGCACTGGTTCGAGAGCAGGATGCCGAGCGCGAGGAACAGCAGCAGCGCCTGGGTCGCCAGCGCCTCCTCGATCGCAACGAAGGAAGCGGCGGCAAGGACGGGAAGCGCGGCGATGCACGAGGCGCCGTTGGTCTCGATGAAGTCGTGCCGGGTGATGGCGAGCGGGTCGACGTGGTGCTCGCGGAACGGGCGGATGAACCGCGGCCCTACGAACGGCGTGTGCATGCTGCCCCAGGTGTCGAACGCCCAATGGGCGAAACCGCTCAGGAAGTCCGCCGCGATCCAGGCGGTGAGCGCGCACGCCGCGACCAGCACGCATTGCCCCGGCGATTCGATCTCGGCGAAGAGCCGCGCCACGTTATAGGGCGCGAGCAGCCCGTACGCCGCGACCGCGGCCACCTCGATCAGCCGATGTCTATCCATAAGGCGTTTCCACGCGCCGCCGGAAAGGGTAGACGAGCTGTCCCACCCAGCCTTGCGGCGGCTGGAACTTCACCGTGCCGTATTTCTTCGGCCAGTAGCCGGGCTGGTGCGCGGTGCCGAACGCCACGTCGAGGACCGGCAGCACGGCGGCGAAGTTGCGGTCGATGCCCTCCTCGTCCGAGGTGTGGTGCCAGTGGTGGTACTCGGGCGTCGCGACCAGCCAGCGCAGCCCCGGCCAGCGCCAGCGGATGTTCGAGTGGATGTAGACGGCGTGGATCGAGACCACGGCGATATAAGCGTACACCGCCGCCGGCGCGAAGCCGAGCAGGAACACCGGGATGAAGCCCGCGGCGCGCGTCGCGAACGCGTCGAGGATGTGGATGCGCGAGGCCGACAGCCAGTCCATCTGCAGGCTCGAATGGTGGATGGCGTGGAAATTCCACAGCAGCGGCACGCGGTGGAACGCGCGGTGCACCCAGTACCCCATGAAATCCACCGTCAGGGCGACCTCCAGGAACTGCAGCCAGAGCGGCTGCGCGGCGACGGCGCGCTGGAACTCCAGGCTCACCCACGCCGCGAACGCGAGCTGCGCCGGCACCATGGCCGCGAACGAGAGGAGCTGCACGCCGGCGTGGCTGACGAAGAAGTGCTTGAGATCGGTCTGCCAGCCGGCGCGGAAGATCCTCTGGCTGTGCAGCGCGAACGCGCGCTCGAGCGGGATGAAGAGCAGGCCGAGCAGCAGCAGCTCGAGCACCAGGTAATCCAGGCCGGCGCTGACCGGCAGGCGTCCCACCTCCACCGGCTGCGCGGCTCCGCCGCCCATCAGCAGCGCGACGCTGCCGAGGCCGATGCCGAGCAGGCCGTGCGCCTTGGAGCGCAGCAGGAGCATCGACGCCGCGCCGAGCGCAAGCGTGGCGCAGATCGCCGCCCACAGCAGACCGCGGAAGAGCTCGAGGTGCTCGAGGTAGAAGGGCAGCGCTTTCTGCGTCACCAGCAGGTCGGGCAGCAGGAAGCACAGCTCGCCGAGGACGCACAGCACCCCGAGCGCCCCCGAGGCTACGCCCGTGCGCTTCCCCCAGAGGACGCGTCGTGCCCCAGGGCTTTGCAATACCCCCTTCCCCCCTTTCCTACGCTGCTAGAGCGGCTTTACCTGCACCTTGCGGAACTTGATGGCGCCGCCCGGGGCCTTCGGCTGGTTGCCGAACTGCAGCGCGATCGGCCCGCTGGGAAACTCGACGTTGTCGATTTCCGAAGTCCTGGTGCCGTTCAGCACCACGGTCATCTTCGAGCCCTTGGCGGTGATTTCGTAGGTGTTCCACTTGCCTCCGGCCTTCACCGGCTGCAACACTTTGCCGCGATGCACGATGCCGCCGGTGGCGTACGTCTGGTCGGGGCGCTGGTCGAAGATGTTGGCTTCGTAGCAGCTCTTGTCATTGAGGTTCTTCGGGTCGGAGCAGCGCATGTAGATGCCGCTGTTCGCGCTGTGGTCGGCCCAGAACTCCACTCTCAGCTCGAAATCCTTGTACGAGCTCTTCGAAAGCAGGAACCCCCCTTTGCCCTTGTCGCCGACGATCGCGCCGCCCTCGGCGCGCCAGTTGACATCACCGACGCGGTCGAAGTTCTCCAGCCCCTTCTCGCCGTCGATCAGCGTGGTCCAGCCGCTGCCGGGCATCCACGAGGGCATTGAGGGCATCGACGGCATCGAGTCGCAGCCGATGAGCAGCAGTCCTGCAAGCACAGCCAGCAGACGTTTCATTTTTGCCTCCTCTCCTTTGGTGTTGGCGCTATTTCCAGGCGCGGTTGTCGACGGTGTTCTCGTAGGTTGCGCCCGGCACGGTCATGTTCCACTTCACGGTCCAGTTGTAGGTGTCGTCGAAGCGCTCGCGCGTGTAGGGCTGCGGCGCGGCGTGCAGCAGGCGCCAGGCCTGCAATTCAGAGGGCTGGAGCAGGCCGCCGGTCTCGCGCGCGAGGTAGTGCGCGTACTTCTGCGGGTTCTTCTCGATCGCCTCGACCGCGCGCGCCTGCGCGCTGAACATCTTCCTGAGCGTCGGCCCGTCGAGCTCGTCGCCCGCCGCCTCGGCGCGCGTCGAGTGCGACTCGATGAGTATCCGCAGGCCCCACTTCTGCGCCACGCTGATCCAGGGCTCCATCAGGCTCGCCGCCGCCACGCGCCCGTCGCGCACCGCCTCCAGGCGCTTGAGCATCGAGCCGACGTTGGTGCGCTTGACGTGCTGCAGCTCGCAGAAGCCTTCCATCATCTTGAGCGTGGTGAACTCCGAGCCGTTGTTCGGAGTCACCGCGATCGGCTTGTCCTTGAGCATCTCGGGCTCGTAGATCCGCGAGTCGCGCGCCACCACGATGGCGAACTTCGACATCGAGGCGCCGAGCGCGACGATCTTGCGCCCGCGCAGGCCCTGGCTTTCGGCCTCGACCGCGCGCTTCATGATGCCCCACTCGCACATGCGGTACTGGTCGATGCCGCCCTCGTTGTAGACCGAGTCGAGCGGCCGGTCGAACACCGAATCGAACTTGACGTAGTGCGAGGTGGTGACCTGCGCCATCCCCGGCGTGGTGACGAACTCGAGCTCGAGCCCCTCGTCCCTGAAGTAGCCCTCGTCGCGCGCCACCAGCACCGGCAGGTCGTGCACCGCGTTCATCACCGCGATCCGGGGCCTGGTCCGGGTTTCCGTGGCCATGATGCTCCTCTGTGGTTCAGCAACAACCGCAGTCTAATCCCGGAGCCACCACCAGCGCATCCCGGTACCACGCCGGGGGCACGTCGTCCTCGGTCACCTCGGCCAGCGGCTTGAACACCTTGAAGTGGTAGTGCTTGCGTTCCGCGGTCCAGAACGCGACCACGGTGTGCAGCGGCGGAAAGCCCGGCACGGCACTTTCCAATTCCGTCACCAACAGGGTTGTATCACCGGAGAGACCGAATCTCGCCCGCGTCCATGCCTTGATCCGGCTCGCGGCGTCGGAACGATGGGGTTCCATGAGAAACTCGCGGCCATTATGGGCGAAAAAGTCCTGGCGGCCGTCCGGACCGGGCCGGGCAAGACCGAGTTCCTCGAATTCCCGATGCCCGAGATCGCCGAGGACAGCGCGCTCATGAAGATGGAGGTGGCCGGCATCTGCGGCACCGACGTCAAGCTCTACAAGACGCCGCCCTCCGCCGCCCCCGTGATCATGGGGCACGAGAACATCGGCGTGATCGCGAAAGCGGGACGCGAGTTCACCCGGCGCAAGGGCTTCAGGGAAGGCGACCTGGTGTTCGTCGAGCACTACGTGATGTGCGGCAAGTGCGAGTGGTGCCACCTCGGGCAGTACCGCCACTGCGAGAACACCGACTGGCGCTCGAACCCCGAGGGCATCCGCTACGGCTACACCTCGGCCGAGCGCGCGCCGCACCTCTGGGGCGGCTTCGCTCAGTACGTCTACCTGCCGTGGAACGCGGTGGTGCACCGCGTGCCGCAGGGCGTGACGCCCGAGCTCGCGGGGCTGGTGACGCCGATGGCGAACGGCGTCGAGTGGTCGCTGTTCGACGGCGGGGTCGGCTACGACTCGAGCGTGCTGATCCAGGGGCCGGGGCAGCAGGGCCTGTCGCAGACCGTGGTCTGCAAGCAGGCCGGCGCCTCGCTCATCATCGTCACCGGCACTTCGAAAGATTCAGCGAGACTGGAAGTGGCGAAGGTGCTGGGCGCCGATCACGTCATAGATGTCCAGAAAGAAGACCCGTTAGCACGCATCAGGGAGATCACCGGCGGCAGGGGCGTCGACGTCGTGCTCGACTGCACCGCGGGCGCCGGCACGATTCCAATACTCCTGGGGGTGGAGGCCCTGAAGCGCAAGGGCGGGACCATCGTGGTGCAGGGCGAGATGAAGGAGTTCCCGAACTTCCCGCTCGAGCGCGTGACGGTGAAGTTCATCACCATCAAGAGCGCGCGCGGCCACAGCTACAAGGCGTGCGAGCTGGCGCTCGCGCAGCTCGCCTCGAAGCGTTTTCCCCTGGAAAAGGTAACGACGCACCGCTTCGCGCTGAAGGACGTGGACCTCGCCATCAAGTCGGTCGGCGGCCAGGGCGTGCCGAACGTGATCCACGCCTCGCTGATGCCCTGGCTGTAGCAATTCCGACTCGAATCCCGGCAGCGTCTCGGCGAGCGCCGGCACGTCGGGCAGCGAGCGGAAGCGCCGGCTGCTCGCTACTGCGAGCGCTTTCAGCTTGCCGGAGCTCACGTGCGGCAGCGAAACGCCGAGGTTGTCGACCATCATGTCCACCTGCCCTGCCAGCAGGTCCGCCAGCGCCGGCGCCGTACCCTTGTAGGGCACGTGGGTGATGCTCAGCGGTCCTTCTGCACCGCCGGCCATCGACTTGAAGAGCTCGGTGGTGAGGTGCGAAGTGGCGCCGCTGCCTTGCGACGCGTAGTTGAGCTTGCCGGGGTTTTTCCTCGCGTAGGAAATGAGGTCCGCCACGGACTCGACGCCCAGCTTCGGGTGCACGAGCAGCACGTTGGGGATCGCCGCGATCACCGTCATCGGCACGAACTGCGTCGAGTCGTACGGCAGCTTGGGATAAAGCAGGCGGTTGATCACCAGCGACGGCGGCGGCGCCGACAGCAGCGTGTAGCCGTCGGGCTCGGCCTGGAACACCGCGGCCGCGCCGATGTTGCCCGCCGCGCCCGGCCGGTTGTCGACGATCACCGCCTGGCCCCACTGCTGCGCGAGGCTCTCGCCGACGATGCGCGGCAGCGCGTCGGCGCTGCCGCCCGCGGGGAACGGCACGACGATGCGCACGGTCTTCACCGGCCATTCCTGCGCCGGGGCTGTTGCTGAGAAACAGGCCAGCCCCAGAAACAGAAAGAGCGCTCGCATCGCCTCATTATAATGACCCGATGCTCGAGCGCAGCTGGCCCGCCGAAGGCGTCACCCGCGTTCCGTACTGGGTGTACCAGGACGAGGACGTGTACCGCGAGGAGCAGGAGAAGATTTTCCGCGGCCCGACGTGGAGCTACCTGTGCCTCGAGGCCGAGCTGCCGCAACCGAAGAGCTTCGTCACCACCTTCGTCGGCGACATGCCGGTGGTCGTCACGCGCGACGCGAAAGGCGCGCTACACGCGTGGGAAAACCGCTGCGCGCACCGCGGCGCGCTGGTGTGCATGCAGCCGCGCGGCAGCGCCGAGCGCTTCACCTGCATCTACCACAACTGGACCTACGACCACGCCGGCAACCTGGCGAACGTCGCCTTCCGCCGCGGCATCGCTGGCAAGGGCGGCATGCCCGCCGACGCCAGGCCCGAATCGCAGGCGCCGAAGCAATTCAGGGTTTCCTCGGTGAACGGCCTGGTGTTCGGCACGCTGTCGCCGAAAGCGCCGGCACTGGAGGCCTACATCGGCCCTGAGATTCTCCCCAGGCTGAAGCGAGTTCTCGTGAAGCCGCTCAAGGTGCTCGGCGCGTACACGCAGGTGCTGCCGAACAACTGGAAGCTCTACATGGACAACGTGAAGGACACCTACCATGCGAGCCTGCTGCATCTGTTCTTCACGCGCTTCCGCATCAACCGCCTGACGCAGAAGGGCGGCGTGTTCGTGTCGCCCGACGGCGCGCACCACTGCACCTACACCGAGATGGTCGAGGACCCGGGTGACGCCTACGAGAAGGACGGCATGCGCTCTGCAGGTTCACAAGAATTCGTTCTGGAGAATGCGGAGGTGCTTGACCAAGTGGACGAGCTCGGCGACGGCGTCTCGATCCAGATCCTTTCGCTGTTCCCCGGCTTCGTGCTGCACCAGATCCGCAACTCGCTCGCCGCGCGCCAGGTGGTGCCGAAGGGAATCGGCCGCAGCGAGCTGCACTGGACGCTGTTCGGCTTCGCCGACGACGACGAGGCGATGACCCGGCGCCGCCTTCTCCAGGCCAACCTGGTCGGCCCGGCGGGCTACATCTCGATGGAGGACGGCGCCGCCACCGGCTTCGTGCAGCGCGGCGTCGCCGCCTCGCGCGACCGCGCTTCGGTGATCGAGATGGGCGGCGCGACCATCGGCTCGGGCGATTCGCGCATCACCGAGACCGCGGTGCGGGGTCTATGGAAAGCCTGGCGAAGCTACATGAGCCTTTGATGGACGGCGCGCTCCAGCTCGCAGTGGAGCAGCTGCACGCCCGCTACGCGCACGCCCTCGACTCGGACCGGCTGGAGGACTGGCCGAACTTCTTCACCGAGAAGGGCCGCTACCGCATCGCCACCGCCGAGAACGAGGCGCGCGGCCTTCCCCTCGCCGTCCTCTACGCCGAAGGGCGCGCCATGATGCGCGACCGCGTGCAGTCGCTGCGCCACGCCAACATCTACGAGCCGCAGCGTTACCGCCACATGATTTCCGGCGTCATGGTCGAGAAGGTGTCCGGGCGCGAGGTCAAGTCGACCGCCAACTTCCTCGTCATCCGCATCATGCAGGACGGCGACACCATGGTATTCGCGAGCGGCCGCTACCTCGACCGCATCGTCCTTTCTCCCGGGCCGCTGTACGAGGAGCGCGTCGTCGTGTGCGACAGCCGGCGCTTCGACACCCTGCTCGCCATCCCGCTCTAGCCCTCGAGCCGGTCGAGCGGGCTCTTGACTCCGCGGCCGCCCTTGTTGAGCACGTGCGTGTAGATCATCGTCGTGCTCACGTCCGAGTGCCCGAGCAACTCCTGCACGGTCCGGATGTCGTAGCCGCCCTCCAGCAGGTGCGTGGCGAAGGAGTGGCGCAGCGTGTGGCAGCTCACCGGCTTGGCGATGCTCGCCGCACGCGCGGCTTCCTTGATCGCGCGCTGCGGCACGGACTCATACAGGTGGTGGCGGCGCACAACGCCGTCCTCCGGGTCCGCCGAACGGTGTTGCGACGGGAAAATGTACTGCCAATACCATTCGCGGCCGGCGCGCGGATACTTGCGCGCGAGCGCATACGGCAGATGCACCTCTCCGTAACCCTCGCGCAGGTCCCGCGCGTGCAGCAGCCGGACCCGCTCCAGATGACCGCGCATCGGCGCGACCAGCTTCTCCGGAAGCATCGTGACGCGGTCCTTCTCCCCCTTGCCGTCGCGCACCAGCACCTGGCGATAGGAAAGGTCCACGTCCTTCACCCGCAACCGCAGGCACTCCATCACCCGCAAACCCGCGCCATAAAGAAGGCTCGCGATCAGCCAGCGCGTTCCCGTGATCGCCGAGAGCAGTCGCTCCACCTCCGCGCGCGTGAGCACCACGGGAACGCGGGGCGGGCGGGTGGGCCGCCGCACCCCGTCCAGCCAGGCGAGCTCGCGCCCCAGCACTTCGCGATACAGGAACAGGATCGCCGACAGCGCCTGGTTCTGCGTCGCCGCCGCGACATGGCGCTCCGCCGCGAGATGAT
>Ga0247727_10003954_pt1 | contig 32122 bp, 22 predicted proteins | sample WisWelCaveWW1625_FD_202498 | JGI IMG/M metagenome (GOLD analysis project Ga0247727, IMG submission 202498) | Biofilm microbial communities from Wishing Well Cave, Virginia, United States - WW16-25 | ecosystem: Environmental > Aquatic > Deep subsurface > Groundwater > Cave microbial mat | place...
GCTCGTTCCCTCGAGCGCAGCACGAAACAGGTGGCCCGCGCTGAGGCTCCCGGGTCGGATTCCGGAGAGCGTTCCGCTGGCGAGCGGCAGGTCGGGAACGCGCTCGCCTTGCAGATAGGGAAGGAAGCTCAGCCCATCACAGCCCGGCGAAACCCTTGTAGCGAGCGCGGTGATCTCTTCGAGCTCCATCCCGAAGCACCTGCGCACCTCCTCGGTGACTCCGGTCAGGTTCATCACGCACAACAGCGGCAGCCATCCTCCGGTCGAGTCGCAGAACGGGGCGATCAGGCCTTCGGGGTCGACGACCGGTTGGTCGGAGAAGGTGAACACGGTGCCGGAAGTTCCCAGGCTGATGACGACCACGCCGGTCTCGAAAGCGCCGCTGCCGATCGCGCTCATCATGTTGTCGCCGCCGCCGCTGGCGACCGGGATGCCTTCCTCGAGGTGAAGGATCTTCGCGGCACGAGCCGACAGGAGGCCCGCGGACTCGCCGGCCTCGAGAAGAGGCGGAATCATGTCCGGCAGGGCGCGGTCGATCGCGCGCATCTCCTCGATCGAGAAACGGCGCGCGCGCGGGTCGAAGAATCCCGTACCCGAGGCATCTCCGCACTCCATTGACTTGTTCCCCGTCAGCCAGAAATTGACGTAGTCGTGCGGCAGGAGGACGGAGCGCAGGCGAGAGAAGTTTTCGGGCTCGTTACGACTCATCCACAGGATCTTGGAAGCGGTGAAGCCGGTGGGAACCCGCCTCCCGTACCGCCTGGAGAGTTCGTCGGCCTCCTTGCTGGTTGCCGTGTCGCACCACAGTTTGGCAGGGCGGATGACCTCGTCGTTCGAATCGAGCGCGACGAAACCATGCTGCTGACCGGAAACGCCGACGCATGAGATCGAGCGCGCATCGACCCCCGTTCTTTCCACCAGTTCGTGGACCACCCGGGAAAGAGCATCGAGCCAGGTTTGCGGATGCTGCTCCGCGTGACCCTCGGGAAGGCCGGCGATCAACTCGTAGGAAGAGGACGCGCGCCCGAGGACTGTGCGCTTCTCTTCGTCGATGAGCAGAGCCTTGGTGCCCTGCGTGCCAACGTCGATCCCCAGGGAAACCATATCGACTCCTTCGCCGACTCCTCGAATGGGAGCAATGGTATCCGTTGGGCGTACGCCGCGATGGATTGCAACTCGGGTGTCCGCTCAAGCTCCGTCAACTTGACCCTCGTCGCTGCCTCACCGGCGCGGCAAGATGCTGCCTCATCGCCGGGTTCAAGAGGAGGATGACACATGTGGATCCTGCCTTGTCTGTCTCTTTGCGGCTTTTTCCCGTCGGACCTCGAGTACTCCCGCTGTCAAGTGTCGGAGATTCTGGCGAGGAGACCTCCGGATGCGCCGGAACGTCGACTCAAGCTCCTTCAGTGTGACGCCTGGGAGCAGGCCGGGACTCGCCGTCAATTCCACGGCTGGGCCACGGTCAGGGTGGAGAACGGTGCGGGCGCCTTCCTCACGGGCGAGTACCCACCCGATGGCGATCCGGGTCAATGGGAAGTGGTCGTCGAGACTCCCACCGGCCAGAAAGCGTTCGGCGAACTGTGGTTGCCGTACGCGCGCGACGAGTGGAATGACGAGTTCTGTACGCTCGAGCGTGTTCCCTTCGAATGGCCGGACTCTGCGCAACCCGCGACGCAGGACGACTTCCAGAATGCGCTCAAGCAGAAGTACTATCGGCTGCAGGTGCTCAATACGCCGGGCAAGCCCTTGTTCCAGCTGCTCGGTGAAGGGGCAAAGTTCGAGGCCGGGGGGCCGGCCGGCGCTGAAACGATTCCGCTGCAGGCCGCGGCCGGGAGCGGCGACTCCGAATTCGACCGCACCTTCGACCTGTTCAGCGGAGGACGCGCCCTGCAGGAGAATCTGCAGCTCGATCGATTGCGCGGCATCGCCGGCGACGGCGAGGCGAACATTCCCATCGAGAGCATCGAAGGAATCACGACCAAGTCGGTCGATTTCAAGGCGCGCCTTGCGGACCAGGCGCCGGAGGTCGAGCCGCTCTCACGATGGGTGCCCTGCGACCAGATGCTGGTCTCGTTCAAGAGCTTCCAGGCGATGGCGGATCTGTTCGACGAGATGGAGCGGCGCGGCGGCACTTTCCTGTACAGCGTGGAGGCTCGCAGCGAGGCCGAGGACAGTCGCGCGCGAACGGAACGCCAGCTCTGCCTGTCCCTGGGCCCATTGTCGCGGCTGCTCGGGCCTCAAGTGATCCGTTCCGTGGCGCTGACGATGTCCGATCCTTATCTGCGCGAGGGCACCGACGTCGCTCTGCTGTTCGAATGCTCCAGCAAGATCCTTGTCGAGCAGAACCTGGCGCTCGGCTGGGTGCACGCGCGCAAGCTCGTGCCGGGAGTGGAGGACGTCTCGGGCGAGCACGGTGGAATCCACTGGAAGGGCGTGGTCTCTCCGCAGCGCTCGGTTTCTTCGTATTCCGCGTCGGTCGATGATGTCGTTCTGGTCTCGAACTCCCTCGCGCAGCTCGAGCGCCTGCTGGACGCGCACTCGAAAGCAACGCCCGCGCACGGCGACAGCGACGAGTTCCGTTTCTTCCGCGTCCGCTATCCATGGGTCGGGGACGGTAAGGGAGCCCTGGTGGTCATGAGCGACGCGTTTCTGCGCCGCCTGTCGGGTCCGCGCTGGCGCATCAGCGAAAGCCGGCGACTGTTGTGCGCGGCGATCCAGACCCGGCTCAATGCACTGCGCTGCGTGGGCGCGGGAGAGGATGCGCAGCAGCTTGCCGCAGCTCATGATCTTCACTGTCCGGAGACACGGCGCGGGGCCAGCTACTGGTTTGATTCCGGCGGTGCCGTCTGCTCCATCCATGGCGGCGCGGGCTTCCTCACGCCGATCGCCGAGCTCGAGGTCACCCATGTCCGCGAGACCGAGCGCTCGGCATACGAGCGTTTTCGCGACAACTACCAGCGGTACTGGCGCCAGGTCTACGACCCGGTGGTGATCGCGGTCTCGGCCGGTGATCCCGTCGAGATCGATCTCACCGTGTTACCGCTGATTGAAGGCACGGACTACACGGAGTTCCGCGACTTTGCGATGGGGGAGGGCGTGTTGACCGACAAGCACGGAGATCCGCATGAAGGGACGATCGTGCACTGGTTGGCCCACGTCAATCCGCAGGCTCTCGTGATCAAGCAACTCGGCGAGTTCGCGACAGTCCTGCCCGGATTCCAGCCGCGCATGCTGTCGTGGATCGGTGATTCCGTCGAAATGTTCATCGAGAACGGACCGGTCTGGGAGGAGATGGCAAAGGCCGAGAACGTCGAGGAGTTCATGACCGCTCATCTCACGGAGCTGCCGATGGCCTTCCGCATCACCGTGAGAGATCCCTTCAGCTTTGCGCTGCTGGTGACCACTGTTCGGGCGTTCATCGATTCCACCCTGCCGGGTGCGATCCGCTGGGAGAATCACGAGCTGGAGGAGCTGCGCTACGTGGCGGTGCATGCCAGCCCGGAGATGATCGATCCGGAGCACAAGGATGCCGACGTCGGTGTGTTCTACGGTGGAGTCGGCGGCGCCTGGTGGCTGAGCTTCAACGAGGAATGCTTGAAGAGCGCGCTGCAGCGCGGCAGGTCGCGCCTGCCGCCCAAGGAGGGTCAGGCGCCTGCATCCGAGCCGGCTCCCGGAAACTGGCTCGGAGATCATCTCGCCGCGGAGCTCGACGTCGAGTCGCTGCTGTCGCTCACGCCCTACCTGCTGCGCCCGAAGTTCGAAGCGGACCGCATGCTGTGCCTCGCCAACCTGCCGATCCTCGAGGAATGGCATTCCCGCTTTCCCGAGCGCGACCCGGTGGAGGTGCAGCTCCAGACCTTCGGCGCCCGGCCGGTCTGTCCTTCCGGGGGCAGGTATTCCTTCGACCCCGATCAGGGCGCGATGGTGTGTGAGCACCACGGCGGGCTGACGAGCAGCCGGGTGCACGCGGAGATCCCGGTCGGAATCAGAGGATTCGAGCGGCTGAGAGCCGGGCTGACCTTCGAGGACGATGGTCTGCGCGTGCGCCTCAAGGCAAAGCGCAGCTCGCAGTGAAGGATCTGCGCCGGTCGCTGACCGGTCAATTCTCGAGATAACGCAGCACGTCCCAGGCGAACGGGGTCCAGAGACCCGTCTTGACTCTCATGCGGTCGAGGCCGCGTCCCGTCCACGCGTTGCAGGTGTGGATGAAGCTGTACGTTCCGTTCGCCTCGAAGAACCGGTCGTATGGCGTGTAGCCCTTGGCATCGATGAGGCGCAGGCGGCCGTCCGCGTCGCGTTCGAACGAGGATAGCAGGAACTCGATCAGCTCCTGGTACTGCTCCGCCGTGATCCTGAGCGGCCTGCAGCGTTCATTCGGAACCGGCGCACGCCACAGGTAGGTGACGTGCATTGCCGTCGAACCGAGAAAGAAGGTGGCCTGGAAAGCGGTGCTGACTTTGAGGTCGGCCCAGGTCGGGGTCTCGAGATAGAAACCCTTGTCGCCCCAGCCGAAAGCCAGGTACTCGAAATCGGCGTCGACTCGTTCGAACCAGTGGGTCGGCAGGTGCTGCGCCCAGTCGATCCACGCGCTGCGCACCGGCAACGCGAAGTCGGTGTGCACCCCGTTCGACTCGACGAAGATGAGCACCGGATCGGCCAACGGCCCGCCATGACCCGCAGTCTCCGGGATCGGCCGGTAGTCGGAATGAACCGGAATGCGCGGCAGCAGCAATGCGAGCAGCACGTACAGCGCGAGTCCCGCCAGCATCGCAAGCGCGGTGCGCCTGAGGATTCTGAGAAGGGTCCGAAGCCTTCGGAAGCGCATGAGGCGGTCACCTTGTCTCGCGCCACTCCGGGCTCCAGCACGCTTCCGGACCGGCCGCCCGGGCGCAAGCGATCAGTAGAGACTGTTGCGACCAAGGGTGGCGGCGGCGATTGAGCTCATGCCCTCCTGTAGTGGTTGGTCATCATCTTGATTTCCTTGCCGTCAGGCATGGTGGCGAACATCTCGAAGATGCGCTCGTTCTTGCTGATGTGCTTTTCCGTGATTCGGTGACGCAGCACCGATTGGGTCATGCAGCTGAACGCCTCACCCTCCATCACGATCGTGTCGCCCTTCTCTTTCCCCGTGAAGTGGAACAGCACCGGTGACATGCAGTCGACCCAGGTCGAGACGAAGCGGTTGGCATGCGGTTCATAGCCCATCATGGCGCGACCGACGAACGGCATTCCCATCATGTCGCATTCGTACTTGCTGATGGTCCAGAACTCGCCCACCATCTCGATGGTCTCCCTGGCCGTCGCTTCCATCGGGGGCTGTCCCGGCTCCATGTAGAGCTTGCAGGCGACCTTCCAGGTCCCGGCATGTTCCTTCAGCAACTGGTGTTCCCGGGTCGGCTGGGGCATGGGAGGGGAAGCAGTTTCGCTCATCGAAATCCTCTCTTGTCATTCTGGGCGGTTGAAGTTCCGCGGATGCGCAACGGGGCACCGGCGGTGAGTCGGAGAGACACCATAACGGCCGCACTGGATCGAAAGGCCCCCCGGGTACCCAGGGGCCCCCTACAAAAGCGCAAGACGCGGCGCTCTGCAACACCACCCCTGCGGTGACCCCCTGCGGTAGGTGGCGGAGGGTGTTCTGTCAGCGGCTTTCTCTCCCGGGTCGCTCTCGATGGCCTGGAGGTTGATCGTGACGCCGCAGAGATTCTCGTCGTCCGGGATCTTGCCGGAGATGACGTTCTCAGCTTCCTTGAAGGATCGACTTCGCCTGCTCCGCGCTGCGGGTCCCTGGGAACTTCTTCACCAGGGCGTTGAGCTCCTTGTAAGTCCTCGCGGTGTCGCCCTTGAACGCCGCCTCGAAGGCTTTCTCGAGCATCTCACCGGCCGCGAGGTCCTGCGCCGCGTTCGGTGTCTTGCGGATTTCGTCGGCGCGCTGCGTGAGGTCCTTCTGCAGCGATGACCCCTTGAGTCGGTCGGCGAGCTTCTGCAGCCTTTGTGCGGCCGCGAAGTAGCCACCGGACTTTGCTTCCTCCTCGGCCTTCTCTTTGTGCCGCGTGACGAGGGCCTCGATGCTCTGAGTGATCGCGTTCGCTTGCGACGAGACGTCGGCATCCGTGTCGGCGACCAGCTTGCCGGCGGCGACATGGGCCTCGCCGAGAGCTCCGTCGGAAAGCCGTGTGACGACGTCCTTGAGTCGCTTGTGCGGCGTCTGCGGCGGGGCGACGATCGCCGCGTCTTCCAGCGCCTGCTCGACCGCCTTCACCAGAGACTCATGGTCTCCTGGGTGTCCGCGCCACACGATCCGGCCGTCGGCGTCGAGCACCAGAGCGTCGGGAACTCCCGAGACTCCGTAGATCTCCGCAGTCTTTCCGCCGTCGTCGATCGCGACGGGATAGAGGATCTTCTTGTCCTTGACGAACTTGTCGACCGTTCCGGCGTCTTCCTTTGACATCGTGAGCAGCCGAACGCCGCGGTCCTTGAACTGCTGGTGGAACTCGTTGAGGGACGGCACCGCCGTCCGGCAGGGAGGTCACCAGGTGGCCCAGAACTCCAGCACGACCACGTTGCCGCGCTGCTTGGCGAGGCTCGTGGACTTGAAGTTGAACCACTCCTTGGCCTGGATCTCGGGACCGGGCAGCCCCGCCGCCGGGCCCTCGCTCGTGAATGCTCCGCACAACACCGCGGACAGGACTGGTGCGATCATCCTTGTTCCTCCTTCTTTGGAAGCAGGCCTTCATGGCCTGGATTCCCGCTTTCGCGGGAATGACGGCCAGTGAACTACACCTGCATCGGTACCTTCAGGTTGTTGGACCGGGAAGAGTCTAACCATGGCAAGCAGAATGGGGACAACGAGTTGCTACCGAGGGTCAGTTTTCTTCATGCCTCATCTTCTGCGCGCGCCTTTCGTCCATGCGACTGGATTCCCGCTTTCGCGGGAATGACGGATGCCTTTCGCGGGAATGACGGATGCCTTTCGCGGGAATGACGGATAGCCCCGATGCTGTTCACATTGCGCGCGCCTTTCGTCCATGACTGGATTCCCGCTTTTGCGGGAATGACGGTGCGTCAGCGGCCTGGATTCCCGCTTTCGCGGGAATGACGGAGGCTTTTCGCGGGAATGACGGTTTCGGCCCCCTGACGGGGCAAACAGTCCCGTGAGCGCTCCTCTCTGGGGCAGTCTTTCCTCAGAGTGCTCGATCGATGCCGCCCAACACCCAAGGAGATTCCGATCGGCTCTGGCATGGATTCTGTACCACGATTCTGCCGATCCGCGTTCTCGAAGGGACGACGATGCCACGGTGGCGACCGGGACACGAGGCATGAGCGGACGAGGGACACGCATGAAAAAAGCCGTCAGCGTCGGAGCTGTGCTCATCGTGATCTGTGTGATCGGAACCTGGGTCTGGTGGACATGGTTCCGGGTGATCGATGTCAACCTCCTCCGTGCATACGGCGCCGCTTACTTCGACGAGGACCAGTCCGCGAGGGCCGAGAGGGTCCTGCGAAGGGTGATCGCGTCGGAGGAGGCGACGGCCCAGGACCACGTCAACCTCGCCTGCATGTACATGTTCTGGAAGGAAGAGCTGAAGGAAGGGGAGAAGGACCCGGATTTGATCGATCTCGAGCGACTGCAGAAAAAGCGGAACGCGAAGGCGCTGCATCATCTCGAGACTGCGTGCGCCATGGATCCACAGCTCGCCGCGACTCATTACTGTTTCGGGGTGCTTTCCAGGCAGGAGAGGTCCTTCGAGGAGGCGATCGAGCATCTGTCCACCGCCGCAGAGCTCGCCCCAGGCGACATTCCTTCGAAGCTCCACCTCGCGACCAGTCTGGAAGAGATCGGTCGTGAGGATGAGGCAGAGACCCTCTACAGGGACATCGTTGCGCGCGGAGCCGAGCATGGCGGGGGATTCTTCAGAACTGCGCTGTACCGTCTTTCCCAGATCCAGATGCACTCGAAGCAGCCGGAACGACGGCAGTCCGGAGAGGAGTACAACAAAAAGTTCCAGGCTCTCGGCAAATCTCTGCAGATGAGCGAGGTGTCGCAGCAGAAGGGAAACCTCGCCCGGGTGAAGCCTCCCGCGTCTCCAGCGTATTCGGTCGCCCCGCCGCGGCCGGCCGAGATCCGCTTCTCGTCAGCGCCAGAGGTCATCGCGAGCGAATCCGGTGCCGTGCACGAGGTGCTGTGCATGGAGTTCAACCGAGTGGTCCCACATCACCTCTTCGATGAGAACGCTCGCAGGCTCCGACTCTACGATCCGTCGAACGCAGGGGAGCCCCTCCGCCGGGTGCTGGCGCCGGACTCTGCGCTTCTGGACGGCCTGCTCGTCATCGGCGCGAACGGAGTGTTTCTGGGGGTCCAGCAGTTCACGGTGCAGCAGCTCGACGGCGGGTCCTGGCGGACCGCGATCGCGGGCGACCTCGACAACGAGGGCTTCTGCTCGGTCCTTCTGATCGGTGCCCGTGGCGAGATCAAGCTGCTCGAGCCGCGCGAGGAGTGGAGCGATCAAACCGCGGTGCTCGGCACCGACCTCCGGGTCAACGATGCCTGCTTCGTCGACATCGACCATGAGGGCGACCTCGACCTGCTGGCAGCGACGAAGACGGGTCTTCGCCTGTGGCGGAACGACGGGCGCAGCGAGTCGACGTCGCTCCTGTTCACCGAGATCACCACCAAGGCCGACCTTCCCGCAGGGGACTTTCAATGGGTCGCGAACGAGGACTTCGACTCCGACCAGGACGTCGACGTTCTCGCCGGTGGGGGCGACGTTCCAACGGTGCTGCTGTCGAGCCTTCGCGGCAATCGATTCGAGGCAATCGATTCTTCCCGCAGCGGGCTGCCCGAGCACATCCAGCGGGGACCCCTGCTCGCGGACCTCGACCATGACGGTTTCGTGGACGCAGTCAGCATCGGAGAAGCGCCGGCCTTTCACCGCAACCGCGGCGACGGCGGATTCGAAGTCTCGCGCCGGCTGAAATCCCTGAGCATCCTGAATTCGTGTCGCGCCGCGAGCCTGACCGATCTCAACCTCGACGGCGAGCTCGACCTCGTCGTTTCAGAAAAAGATGGGGGCGCCGTGGCGCGCATGGGTTCCCTTCTCGCGGATGCGACCATCGACGTCGAGCTGCCCCGGGTCTGCCTTGTGGACAGTGCGCCGCAAGTCCGCGATCTCGACGGCGACGGTGCACAGGATCTTCTCGGCGTCGCGACTTCGGGAGTCGCCCTGCATCACGGCGTCTCGAAGCCCGGTCACTCGATCCAGCTCGCGCTGATGGGGCGCAAGTCGCAGCGTCAGGGAATCGGTGCGGTCATCGAGGTGCGCGCCGGGGGCCGGTACGAACGGCGACGCTATCAAGGACACCATGAAACCTTCGGTCTGGGGCAGAACAAGGTGCCTGAGATCGTGCGTATCACCTGGCCCAATGGCGTCGTCCAGAACTTGATCGACTCGGGAGGCGACGGGGTGATCTCGGTCACCGAGGTCGAGCGCGACCCCGGCTCGTGCCCGCTGCTCTACACCTGGAATGGGACGAGATACGAGTTCGTGACCGACGTGCTCGGCGTCACGCCGCTCGGCCTGCCGATCGAGGAAGGCAGGTTCGTGATCCCCGACCACGACGAGCTGGTGCGCATCGAGGAGAGTCAGCTCCAAGCCGTCGACGGGGAATACAGGATTGAGATCACCGAGGAGCTGCGCGAGGTCACCTATCTCGACCGCGCACAGCTCTGGGTCGTCGACCATCCGGCGGACGTCGAGGTGCATCCCGAGGAGCGCTTCACGTTTCCGCCGTTCCCGCCGCCGCACGTCCATACCGTGCGCGAACCGCTGGACATCGTGCGTGCGCAAGGCAGCGACGGCCAGGACTGGACCTTCGAGCTCTCGCGGATCGACGGCCTGCACGCGGTCCCGTTCCGACCGCTCTGCTCTCAGCTCCCGGGACTCGTGAGCCCGCATCACCTCGAGATCACCCTCCCCGACGCGGTGAAATCGGCGCGCAGAGTGCGCCTGCTGATGACGGGCTGGCTGCTGTGGACCAACGCCAGCGTCAACGTCGCAGCCGGCCATGACCCTCGAGTCGAGTTCGTTCCACCGGTGCTGTCGGTGCCCGACGGCGAGGGCGGCTTTCGGGTCAGCGGGCCGCCGGTCGGATTCCCGGCCGGGAAGACCAAGACGATGGTGCTCGACGTGACCGAAGCTCTCAACCGCGAGGACCCGCGCCTCAAGCTCTTCACCACGATCGAGCTCTACTGGGACTCGATCCGGGTCGCTGTCGACGACGACGACGCGCCGGTTCGCATCACCAAGGTCGAGCCCAAGGCGGCGAGTCTGTCCTATCGCGGATTCTCGCTCCCGATCTCCGGCTGGCACGAGGGGGATCGGCGCAAGCACATGCCCGAGACCTACGACTTCCATTCGTTGATGCCGCAGGCCCCGTGGAACCAGCACCGCGGACTGCTGACGCGCTGCGGCGACGTGCGGCCGCTGCTCGAGGAGATCGACGATCGTTTCGTCGTGTTCTCGTCCGGCGATGCGATCGACCTGCGTTTCGACGCAGCCAATGTGCCGCCCCTCGAGGCAGGAACCGCGCGCACCTACCTCCTGTTTCTCGACGGCTGGGCCAAGGACGGCGATCCCAACACGGTCCATTCACAGACGGTCGAGCCGCTGCCCTTCCATGCCATGAGCGGCTATCCCTACGGGGCGGACGAGTCGTATCCGGACGACCCTGTGCATCGCGACTATCTCAGCGAATGGAACACACGCGAGGGCCGCAAGCTGATTCCGGAGCTTTCACATCCCGCGAACGAATGACCCGGGGAACGGTCGTTGGAACAGCCCGCCGATCGGCTCACCTCATCGAGGACTCATTGGCCGGCGGGTTCTGGCGAGCACCTCATCCACTTGCGCCCACAGCGCGTGAAACGCCGCCCGCTCGTCCGGCGGCAGGTTCTGCAGCTCCTGCTCTTCGCGCACAAAGCGCAGGTCGGGGTCATGCTTCCAGTACTCGAGATTGTGCCGGACGAGCGTGGGATCGCCGTGCTCGATCTCCCGGGCGTCCTGCTTCAACCTGCGGGACAACCAGTGAAGAGCCTTGCCGCGGAGGCTGGAGCGCGTCTCCTGGTCGAGGTCCGTCGCATCCTCGCCCTGTCCTGAGCCCGCAAGCACCATGCACACCGACGCGTCGTAGAGGTCGTTTCCCGCTTCCGCGTCATCGTTGAGCTCCGTCGGCTCCTCGAATGCCTGCTCGTAGAGGCGAGCCGCCGCGAGGTAGTGACCATGCAGGTAACAGAGGTACGCGAGCGCCGTGCTCTCGACCGGAGAAACGGGCTCCGTGCTGCCATCCAGGAATTCCTGCAAACGCGGTTCGAGCGCGACGAGCAGCTCGGCGCGTGCCAGCCACTTTCCCGAAGGATACGGCCAGCTTCGACTGCTGGAGCCGATGGAGTGGCCGATGCGGATCATCACCAGGGCTTCCTCGATCTCTCCCTTTTTCTGAAGCACGTCGCCGAGCCCGAAATAAGTTTCCGCATTGCGCGGGTCGATGCGCAGCGACTCGCGGAGCTCCGCCGCTGCGCGCTCGAAGTCGCACAGCCGGACGTAGAGCCGGCCGAGCTGGACGTGCACGCGAGGATCCGTGGGGTCGGCCCTCGCCGCGGCCGCATAGGCCTTCTCCGCCTCCTCGAGGTCTCCCCTGAGCTCGCGCGTCAAGCCGAGCTCCAGCAGCGCCGGTGCAAAGTCCGGGCGAAGCCGGATCGCTTCCTCGATCGCACCCACCGCTTCGTCGTAGCGCGAAAGCTCGCGGAAGCAGCCGCCCAGCCGATTCCATGCCATGAAGGCCTTGTCGTTGACGGCGAGGGCCGCCGTCAAGTACCGCACGGCCTCCTCGCACCGGGGTCGGTGCAGCCGGTACATCCAGTAACCTGCGAAGAAATCGGCCCAGAAATCCGAGACGTGGCGGCGCTGCACTCGCTCGGCCAGTGAGGCTGCGGCGGCGACGTCGACGCTGCCGAGCCGGTTGACCAGGCGCAGCTGGCTCGCGACCGGTTGCTCGATCAATCGTGGATCGATTGCAAGACTCTTCAACTCGTCGAGGGACTTCGCCTCGCGCAGCTCCCATCGCCACGGATCCTCGTCGATCCGCAGGATGATCTCGCGCAGGCGCTCGCAGTGAGCGCAGTCGCTGTCCCCATGGCGGAAGTTCCAGTCCTCCAGCGCCTCGAGAAGTCGATCGCGGATGGAGGAGGCCTCGATCCGGTCCACGATCTCGTCGGTGAGCAACGACTGGAGGTCGATCCCATGCTCGACGAATGCCTGTGCGTAGCGCCGCTCGGCCGCCTCGGCGTTCCATTCCTCTCCGACCCGCATCCGGACCTCGTCGAGCCGCGCGACCATGGCGTCGTCCCGCGCCTTCTGCCCGGCCCGACTCTCCGCGTCCTTCACCAGAGCGGCGATGTCCGTGAGAACGGCGGCGGCCTTGGACCGGGTCGCGGAGTCCGCGTCGGTCGAATGCGCCAGCGCGTCCGCCTGCTCCGCGGCGCCGTGAGCAGCTCTCCACTGCTCCAGCGTGCCCTGCGCAACCGCCAGCGTCTCGAGGAGCCGCGCTTTCGAGATCGCATGACTCACGGTTTGATTGGCGTTCTCGACTCGTTGTCGCTGCGCTTTTCTCTGGTCCAGGACGCTCCTTCCCATCCAGAAGCTCAACAGGAGCAGAATCGCCAGTACCGCAATTGCATTGCGACGCCAGCGTTCACCTTGCGCGAGCACCTCCGCCTGCGCGGCCTTGAGCTCGGCGTCATGGGCCCGCTTCTCGACGGAGGCGAGGTAGGAGGCGAGCCTTTGAGTGACTGCGCCCGCATCCTTGGGACGGGCCTCGCGCGCGGGCGCAAGGCAGCTCTTGACCAAGTCGACGATCTCGGCGTCGGCGCCCGAGCCGTCCAGGCGTTCGTATGCGGCATCGAGACTGCCGCGTGCGGCCCGATCGAGGATCTCCTCCTGCGTTCCGCGATAAGGAGGCTCTCCGGTCAGGATCTCGCACAGCAGCGCGCCGAGCGAGAACACGTCCGAGCGCGCGTCCATGCGCTCGACTTCTCCGCGCGCCTGCTCCGGGGGCATGTACCTCGGTGTTCCCAGCACCGACCCGGCGAGCGAGTGCGAGCTGCCGGACTCGGACCTCACGGTGGCGATCACCGACGCATGCGAGGTGTTCGATTCATCCTTTGCCGGCTCGCGCCGCTCGTCGGCGCCGCCGCGCAGCACCTTTGCCATCCCCCAGTCGACCACGAGCACCTCACCGAACGCGCCGACCATCACGTTCGCCGGCTTGAGGTCCCGGTGGATGACCGAGCGCGCGTGCGCGTACGCCATCGTCTGGCACACGGATTCGAAGATCCCGAGGAACCGCCGGCGGTCCGTGGCCGGGTCCTTTCGTTCCATGAGGAGCGTGGCGAGCGTCCTCCCCTTGATCAGCTTCATCGTGAAGTAGGGGCGCTGGTCGGATCCGATCCCCATCTCGTAGACCGGGACGATCCCCGGGTGCTGGAGCTGTCCGCCGATCTGCGCCTCCTCGATGAAGCGCTGCAGGACGTCGGTGTTCTTGAGGTGCTCCTCGCGCAGCACCTTCATCGCAACGTCGCGGCCCAGGTCGGTGTCGTGGCCTTTGAGGACGACTCCGACTCCTCCGCGAGCGATCTCGCCGACGAGGTGATAGCGGCCCTCGGTGCCGGAACGCGGCTTCACGACGGGGCTGTGATGATCCGAGGGAGTTTCCGGGAGCGGCCGCGGCCGCAGCCGTCCCTCGGGATCCAGGCGCGCGACCACGCTCGTCGGAAGGAAGGGATCGCTCATGGGAGCTCCGATCCGATGCTCTGGCAGGAGCCGAAGGTATGGCGGGTCGGTCGGTTTCAACCGTCAGCCGCCTTCCCGGGCTCCGTTCACGTACAACACACCATTCGCGGAAAGCACGACCCGGTCGCCCTGCTCGAAGGTGCCGATCGGCACTCCGTTCAACGTGCCGCAGCGGTCCTCTACGATGAGCACCGAGTCTCCTGAACGAAAGCTGAAGGAGCCGCCGTCTCCATCGAAGGACAGGTTGCGGCCGTAGAGCTCGTACTGAACGCCCTGCACGGAGGTGGCGAGCAAACCCCCTGCACATCCGGCAAGGAAGGCGATGCTCGAGCACAGCGCGGCGAGGAGTCTTTTCACCATCATGGCGCTCTATCTCATCCGGATGGCGACATCTTCCGCAACGTTTCCCAGGATCGTGTAGTCGCAGCTCGTCTCCTGGAGGATGGAGCCGGGGACGAGCGTGTTGATCGGGCCGTGCGCCACCAGGCGCGCGATGAACCTCTGCCAGGAGAGGCCGCCGCCCAGGTCGCCGTCGAGCCAGAACGAACGGTGTCTCGCCCCGAGGATGTCGCGCGGCCCGATCGTGTTCGCCTTGGGCGGAACCGAGCTCCAGTCGCCGCCGAAACTGTGCAGAGCGTTCTGCATGATCGTCATCGGGTGGAGGTCGACCAGGCGCGCGCCACAGCGCCGGTACTCGTTCATGTCGGTGATCGTGAGACCCAGGTGCGCCTCCCAGAACGCGATGTGCCCGCACCAGCCGATCCCGCCGTAGCAGACGTCAGCGCCTCCCTGGTCCTCGATCCTCCGGGAGTAGGCGCCGATCACGTCCGTGGTGGGGAAGTGGATCTGCGAGCGCGGCGGCCGCAGCCCCTCGTCGATCGCGCCGAAGAAGGACTCCAGCATCGCGCGCTGGAACGAGCCCGGCCACGACTCGGGCGCCGTGTTGCCGTCCTGGTCGGCGTACTCATCCATGTTGAACGTGTGCACGTGGCGGAGATCGATCCGCAGCCGGTTGATGACGCGCGCGGCGACCTGGTACTGCGGCATCGGCCCGACGGGAAGGATGGCAACGAAGGTCCTCTGTTCCTCGCGGGCCTGTGCGATCCGGCCGACGAGGTCGAGCGCGAACGCGGTGTAGAACTCGGTGCGGTCGTCGACGACGCGGATCCTGAACTGCGGGTTCCTGTGCTCGCACAGCTTCGCGCGCGGGATGGCGCGCACGCGCGCGCACGCCGCCTCGTCGCGGAACGGAATGAACTGCGCCATCCGGTACTGGAAGCTCATGCCTTTCTCCCGACCTCGATCGCCGGCGCTCTCACGAGGCTCCCGAGCGTGCTCGACAGCAGACAGTCCTGGGGAAAGGCGTGGCCCCGGTGTTGCTGGAACCCCTCCGCGTAGGGGACCTTGATCTCGGAGCCGCGCGCCGCCGACCAGCGCAGCATCGACTCGAGGTACTCGTCGGTGTGGTGGTGCCGGCGCAGCCATTCCCGCTGACTCTCGTGGCAGGCGAGCATCCGCTCCTTGAGGTCGATCGTCGAGCGGACGTCGACGTACACCGAGGCGGGCACTCTCCTGCCGTGGAGGTCGGTCAGCTCGACCGGGTCGCAGTAGTAAAGGTGCGGGATCGACGGGGTCGGCCGGTCGCTGTCCTCGAACGTGCCCGGAGTCCGGTAGTTGGGAACGGGTGCCGCGAAGCAGGCCTGAGCGACGATGCGGCTGGTCTCCTCGTGGTCGGCGAGGTAGTCGCTGCGTGCGTGCGTGAACACCAGATTCGGTCGGACCGAGCGCAGGAGGGCAGTGACGCGCCGGCACAGCTCGTCACCGAAGAAGATGTTGAAGTCGCCCGCTTCAACGCAGACGTAGCGCGCGGACACCATCGCTGCCGCGTGCGCGGCCTCCTCCCTTCGCACGCGCGCGATCGCATCGCGGTCGAGCGAGCTCGAGCCCAGGTCTCCCGGGCTCATCGACGCGATCGTGATCTCGAAGCCGCGTTCCTCGAGCAGGGCCAGCGTCCCGGCGCACAGGAACTCCATGTCGTCCGGATGCGCGCCGATCGCCAGAGCCGACTTGCGGGCCGGTTGCATCGTTCCAGTTCCGTTCGGGTCGCGGCGAGATCACCGCGGCAGAGGCCGTAAGTATCTGCCGCTGCTGCTCGCGTGCAAGCTTCCTCGACCGGGTTCTTCTCGGGGTCCCATTCCCTTCCCTGCGTGGATGGCCTCTTCCGCGTGGCCGGATGGCCCGAGCGGGAAAAAAACATCCGGATTCCTCCTGCGCTTCCTTGACCCGTTCCGGCTGGAACCAACGTGGGGCGGCAACGGTTGCGGCCCCGAGGACAAGGCAAACAGACAAGTGGAGGAATCTCGATGTTCGCTCTGAAGAATGCGGTTCTGGCGGTGGTGGCGGCAGTCTCCTTCGCGGGCGCCGCGAACGCGGAAAAAGTGGTTCTCGACGCTCGTTTCCAGGATGGCCTGCTGAGCGGCCGGATGCTGATCGGCGAGGAAGGCACGATGTTCGCGACCTACGGCTATCCCGGCGCCAGCGTCACGGTCCTCGGCAAGCTGACCGAGCTCGACATGCTCGGCCTGCTCGCGGTGATCTCGCCCAAGCTCAATGCCTGGGCCACCATCGGCAACCGAGAGCTCAATCCGAAGTTCAGCTTCGTGGTCACCAATGGGAGCCAGGTGATCAAGTATGGAACGAGCCATCCGGACGCCCAGGAGCAGGCGATCCTGGACACGCTCGCCAAGCTGTTCCGACTGGTCCAGGCCGGCAAGCGCCCCCTCGACCCGGCGGCCGGCTCGATCAGCCTCGGTGCATGAATCAGACGACACGGCCGGGGCAAGTCGGAGGAAGACCCGGCTCAGAATCAAGAAGGCGGAGAGTGAATCGACTCTCCGCCTTCTTCTTGTTTCCCGGCAAGGCAGAGGTCGTGGCCGCTCCCGTGGGGGTCCTCGACGACTGACCCTCGCCCTCCGGTTCTAATATCTCAACCCGAAGGTTCCGATCCAGGTGCGATCTTTTGAATGACGACCCGTGTTGCACCGGCCTGGGTCGCGCGACCTTCGCCCTCACGGATGGACCGGATGATCCGGGCTCTTCCAAGGACCGATCGATGAACCGCCTTGATCGCTCGAGATCGACTTCCGGCAGGAGCACCGAGGTGGACAAGAGGTCGGCGATGCAGGAGAGATTCGTCACCCTCTCGATGGTTTCATCCCGGCGCGACTTCCTGCGCAGGGCCGGCGGCGGGCTGGGGTGGCTTGCCGCGTCGAGTCTGCTTGCGGACGAACTGCGAGCGGGCGAGCGGAGCTCCAAGGAGACGGTCGGCCCGTTGCTTGGCCGCCAGCACAACGCGCGCGCCCGGTCGGTGATCTGGCTGTTCCTCTACGGCGGGCCGAGCGCGATCGACCTGTTCGACCCCAAGTCCGAGCTCGAGCGGATGGACGGCAAGAAGCCGCCCGAAGGCATCGACACTTTCTTCAGCGACAACGGCAACCTGATGAGGTCGCCGTACCGGTTCGCGCGCCATGGACAGTGCGGCGCCTGGGTTTCCGAGAAGCACCCGATGCTCGCCCGGTGCGTCGACGACCTCGCATTCTTGAAGTCGGTGCACTGCGAGAGCAACAATCACGCGCCGGCTCTGTTCCATCTCAACACCGGGATGGCGCGCGTCGGCTTCCCGAGCGTCGGTGCATGGACGACCTACGGCCTGTCCTCGGTGAACCGCGACCTCCCGGGGTTCATCGTGATGTACGACCACCGGGGCGGGCCGATCGGCGGACCGCAGAACTGGGGCTCGGGCTTTCTCCCGAGCCGGTTCCAGGGCACGCCGTTCAGGGCATCCGGTTCGCCGATCCTGAACCTCGAGCGACCGGCCGATCTCAGCGATGCGGCGCAACGGGCGCAGCTCGACCTCTTGAGCGATCTCAACGCCGAGCATCTGAATGCGCGTCCGAATGAGCCCGACCTCGAGGCGCGCGTGCAGAGCTACGAGCTCGCCTACCGGATGCAAAGCGCGGCGCCCGAGGCGATCGACATCGGCAGCGAGCCCGAAGAGACCCGGCGGCTCTACGGGCTCGATCGCAAGACCACCCAGTACTTTGGTGCGCAGTGTTTGGTCGCCCGGCGCCTGGTCGAGCGCGGCGTGCGCTTCATCCAGATCTACAGCGGCGGCGGCCACCAGCAGGACAGCTGGGACGCGCACTTCGGGCTCAAGCCCAATCACGACCTGCATTGCGAGGAGATCGACCAGCCGGTGTACGGCCTGCTGACCGACCTCAAGCGCCGCGGGATGCTGGACAGCACGCTGGTGATCTGGGGCGGAGAGTTCGGGCGCATGCCGATGTCCCAGGGCGAGAACCAGGGTCGCGACCACAACCCCGACGGCTTCTCAATGTGGATGTCCGGCGGCGGCGTCAAGGGCGGCGTGAGCCACGGCGAGACCGACGAGATCGGCCATCGCGCGGTCGTGAACCCGGTCAGCGTCAACGACCTGCACGCGACGATCCTCCACCTCCTGGGGATCGACCACGAGCAGCTCACCTACTTCCACAACGGCCGCCACTTCCGCCTGACCGACGTCGCCGGCAAGGTTGTCCACCCGATCCTCGCCTAGAAGTGACCTCCCGGAGAGTCACCACTTTCCTGGATTGCTAGCCCGGACTAGTCATGAAGATCTTGGACCGTCAGGCGCAACTCGTTGTTTCAAGACTGCTTACGCTGTGTGCTGAAACTCCGACGGATCGACAGGGTGTTCATGAATGAACACCCTGTTCATGCATGAACCGGGCTAATCTTTTCCTCTCGATGGAGGATCGGGGGGGCTTTTGATCGGAGGATTCTGCCATGCTGAAGATTGCAATGGATCTCAGTCTCGAGTCTCTGATCCTGGTGTCAGCCTTGGCGATGACCGCGAATGCACAGGAACTGCTGTGGAGCCAGGGCGGCGAGAGTGTGAACGATGCCTTCGGCGCTTCAGTCGCGGGCGCGGGCGATGTCGACCGGGACGGAGCTGCGGACTTCATCGTCGCTGCTCCTCATCACGGTGACGACGCCGACTTCGCCGGGAAGGTGTACGTCTTCTCGGGACGAACCGAAACGTTGTTGTTCGCCTTTGGCGGCGACGCCGGCCAGGACTGCATCGGTCATGCGGTCGCGGGTGCGGGAGACGTCAACGGAGACGGGGTTCCGGATGTCTTGATCGGGTCTCTCGGCAACCACGCGGGCGGACATGCGCATGGTGAGATCCAGGTGCTCTCCGGCGCTGGCGGCGATCTTCTCTTCACTCTCGAAGGGCAGAGCCCGGGAGACTGGTTCGGGCGCTCGGTGTCGACTGCCGGAGATCTGGACGGGGACGGATGCGAGGAAGTTCTCGTGGGCGCTCCGTTCCACGCGGAAAAAGGAGCGGCGTACGTCTACTCGTGGCGCAAGAGCTCGATGCTGTTCTCCTTCGCGGGCGAAGACGCGAGTGACTCGTTCGGTTGGTCGGTGGGGCGCGCGGAGGATCTGGATGGCGACGGCGTGAACGACCTGCTCGTCGGCGCGCCAAATCATGATGGTCCGCATCCCGAGGCCGGGCGGGCCTACGCCTTTTCGGGGAAGACTGGAAGACTGCTCTATGTCGTCGAAGGCCGGAGGGCGGAGGAACGATTGGGCTGGTCCCTGGTCGCAGGTGACGACGTGAGCGGCGACGGAGTCGTCGATCTCCTGATCGGAGCGCCGTTCAGCTCGACCGCAGGCACAAGCTCGGGGTGCGCCTACGTGGTGTCCGGGTTGAGCGGAGAGATCCTCACTGCCATCGTAGGTTCTGAGGCTGGTGAAAGACTGGGTGGATCGGTCTCATCAGCCGGTGACGTCAACGGCGACCAGATCGCCGACTGGATCGCGGGAGCGGAAGGCTCGAGGGGAGGCACAGGTCGCGCCGTGGTGATCTCGGGGCGCCATGGGACGCCGCTCTTCGAGCTGAAGGGCCGAGGGCTGGAAGGGCTGGGTCACGCGGTGGCCGGAGTCGGAGACTTGAACGGCGACGGGTTCGGTGACGTGCTCGTCGGAGCACCGCGCAACGATGACAACGGAAATCGTGCGGGCGCCGCCTACGTCTTTGGCGGCGACGATCTGTTCCTGCAGAGCAGAAGGGATTCGGTGCAGGCAGGAGATACGCTCCGTCTGGATACGCGCGGCGGGCTCTCCTCCGCGCCGGTCGCGCTGTTCATCCTCGAGATCGATGATTCGCCCTCGTGGAGTCTGCTTGACTCTGGTCTCCTGGACCCGAAGGGGAATCGGACATTCAAGGGACTCGTGCCTGCTGGATTGGAAGGCACCTCGATCAAGTTTCAGGCATTCTCGGTCAAAGGCTCGGGAGAGCTGGCGGAGAGCGCCGTGGAGACCGTGACGTTCCACTGAGCTGCTGTCCCGCCTGAGTCCTTCGATCTGGGCATCCCGCCCGCTGCCTTGTACGCGAACCAAAGCGGCGCTGTCGCGCCGCACTCCAAAAACCGTGCGGCGGACGCGATGGAGAGCGGCGCTGTCGCGCCGCACTCCAAAACGCTGACGCGTTCCCTGGCAGTCCGGAGGACTGCGCTCGAAGTTTTGGAGTGCGGTGCGAAGCACCGCTCTGGTTCGCGAACGGACCACGCGAGCGCCTGCCCCTCTGAGCATCCCGCCCGCCGCCTCGTACGCGAACCAAAGCGGCGATGTCGCGCCGCACTCCAAAAACCGTGCGGCGGACGCGATGGAGAGCGGTGCGAAGCGTGCGGCGGACGCGATGGAAAGCGGCGCTGTCGCGCCGCACTCCAAAAGGCTGACGCGTTCCCTGCCAGTCCGGAGGACTGCGCTCGAAGTTTTGGAGTGCGGTGCGGAGCACCGCTCTGGTTCGCGAACGCACCATGCGAACGCCTGCCCCTCTGAGCATCCCGCCCGCCGCCTCGTACGCGAACCAAAGCGGCGCTGTCGCGCCGCACTCCAAAAACCGTGCGGCGGACGCGATGGCCGGACCTCCGGCGTGCGGGTGATGTCGGGCGTCGCTTCGAGAGGTCAGGAGGACGTCGACCCTCGGAGTCGGGTCAACGCCCAGCGCGCCTGCTCGCGCAGGTGAGAGTCGGGATGATCGGCAAACGGGCGCACGCGTTCGATCAGGGCGGGGTCGCCGTGGTTGCCGATCGCGACCATCAGCGCGCGCAGCAGCCCGAGCTTGCGGGTGCGTTCGACCGGGCTCCAGGCGAAGTGCTTGTGGAACGATTCCAGCGCCCGGTCGAGCAGTTCTTCGAGCGAGGCCCGCGCCAGAGTCTCGTGCGTCGGCAGCAGCGCTGCGGGACTCGATGCGGAGCCGGCTCCGAACGGACAGGCGTCGATGCAGTCGTCGCAGCCGAACGCGCGCGTCCCGATCGCGTCGCGGTATTCCGGCGGGATGCGACCGTGGAGTTCGATCGAGTAGTACGACAGGCAGCGGCGCGCGTCGATCTGGTAGGGAACGTCGAGAGCTCCGGTCGGACAGGCGTCGATGCAGCGGGTGCAGGTGCCGCAGTGGTCGACCTCGGTCGGGTCGGGTTCGATCTCCTCCGTCCACAGGAGCTCGCCGAGCAGGGTGTGGCAGCCCAGGCCCCGGTGCACCAGCATCGTCGATTTGCCGATCCAGCCCAGGCCCGCGCGCTGTGCGGCCTCGCGCTCCAGCAGCGGAGCCGTGTCGACCAGCACGCGCGTTCGCGAATCCGGCGCGACTGCCTGCAAGAGCTCCGCCAGCGTGTCGAGGCCGCTCCGGAGCACACGGTGATAATCCTCGCGCTGCGCGTAGGCGGCGATCGCCTTGTGCTCCGGACCCGACCGAGGGTATCGCGCAGCTGCCACGATCAACGTGCGTGCGCCCGAGAGCAGCGCCTGCGGCTGGTCGCGCGGCCCGTGGCGGAGATAGGCGAGATCACCGCCGCGGCCGACGCCGAGCCACTGCTCCAGGAAATCGCCGTGCGGCAAGACGTCGGCGCATGCGATGCCGACGTCGTCGAAACCGATCGCCAGGGCGACTTCCCGCAGATGCTGCTTGAACAGCGCCGGGCGATCCTGAGCTTCCTGCAACGCGTGCACGGCAAGAGATCTCGAAGAAGGCGGAATCGGGACGGGGCCTGATCGGCGGATCAATCTACAATTCGACCGGGTCGGGGATCGGATCGGGAGCGCTGAGCACGATGAGTCACGCCGCGACCAGACAGGTTCGCGTGGGTTGGATCACGGTGCTCTGCGCCGGGCTGATGCTTGCCTCCTGCAGACCCGTCGACGAGGCCCCGATCGCCGCGTTCGGCGGCGACCTTGCCAAGGTGCCGCCGTACCGCGACGTCCTTGGATTCGCGAAGGTCGACGTTGACAGCCTGCAGTCCGGGATCGACTGGGTGCTTTCCACTCCGATGGCCGACAGAATCCCGCTGTCGCCGTTGAAGGAGATTCTGCCGCCGCTGGTGCAAGTGCTGAGCGGCGACTCCGGCGCCGGTCTCGTGGTTCTGTTCCTCGATCGGAACGTCCACGGCTCTCCGTTCGCTTTCGCGTTCCGCGGCGACGCCGATGCGTTCCGGAAAAGGGTCGTGGAGGATTCCGCGATCGAGAATGACCCGACCGACGATGCCTTCCTGGTCCCTGTCACCGTGAGCCTTGACTCGCTCCAGGACCTGATGCAGACCGCCATGAAGGTCCTGAACCGGTCCTCGGAGACCGAGATCGTCCGGTACTTCCTGGTCCGCGAGTCCCATTCCTCCACCGGCGAGTTCTGGTTGTTCCTGCCGGCCCTCGACGGCCGGCGCAACCTGCGCGAGACGTTGCTCGCAACCGGGGCCCTGGCCGTCGACTCGCCGTTCCGCCATGCGTTCAACCTCGACTTCGACCGGGTGGTGCGGCGGGTTCGCCCGCAGATCGAGATGATGGTGAACACTCTCCTCTCGATGCGCACGGTCATGGAGGCGCGCCCTCCGGCGAGAAGCTGGCGCTGGCAGCGTCCTTCGGTGATCGACTTCGCCCTGAGCTTGTTCGAAAACCTGGATCATCTGTTCGTGGGGGTCCGGTCGGCGGATCAGTGGGAGTCCTACTGGAAAGTGGTTCCTTCCTCGGGCGCGGACGAGCTGCGCGCCGCGCATCGAGACCAGGATCTCGAGGAGCTGGCGAATACCGCGAGCGCTTTTTCCCTGCGCTGCTCCTTCGATCTCAGGGTGCTTGAGAGTGCCTGGCAGCGCCTGACGCGCGAGTCGAGGAGGTTCAGGCAGCAGCGCATGCAGCTCGACATCGCCCGGTACTTCGAGGGAACCGTCGAGATGTCGGCCGATCTTGAACAAGGAGCGGTGCGACTGTTCCTGGCGTGGAAGGAGGACGGCGAAGGTCCCGAGTCCTGGCGCAAAGTGGTGAAGGACTCGCTCGAGCAATCCCTGAACGATCTCGCCGGCGGCCTGTTCGATCTGGCGGTGGACTACCAGGCGGGCGATTCGGCGCCGGACGGAGAGTTCCTCGATCGCCTGGTCCTTTCGCGCCCCGGAGAACAGTGGAGCTGCCGCCTTCGTTACACGCGCGACGGGTTCGAGTGCATCGTCCCGGCTGCGGGCGGCGAACCAGAGACTCACCCGGACTTTTTCGCGCCGACACGTGCGGACTTTTCGGTCTTCGACCTTTCCGGCATTCCGTCGAGGGTCAGCTCCCTGCTCGTCGCTTCCGGTGAGGATCCATCGGCGCTGCTGATCGTCGAGTGGACCGATGATCACGGAATCTGCTTCTCCGTGCAACGGGGGATCGACCGCTGAAGTGTTCGTCTATCGCAATGATCTCTACGTCCCCGCGCTCGACCTGTGGCTCGACCCTCAGCAGCCCCGGCGTCTGGCCTTCGTCTCGCATGCTCACGGCGACCACATCGCCCGCCACGACCGGATCCTGGCGACCAAGGAGACGGCGCGTTTCATCCGCCATCGACTCGGCGACCTTTCGATCCGGACGCTGGAATTCGGCGAGACGTTCCAGCCGGAATCCGGCTTCGAGATCCGCCTGCACCCGGCCGGACACATCCTGGGAGCGGCGCAGATCGAGATCCTGGGCCAGGGCAGGCGGCTGGTCTACACGGGCGATTTTCGTCTGTCGCCCTCGGAGACCACGGCGCCCTGCGCCATCGTTCCGTGCGACACCTTGATCATGGAGTGCACTTTCGGGAAACCGAACTTCGTGTTTCCGCCCCGCCGCCAGGTCGTGCCCGAGCTGGCGGCGGAGATCCGCCGGGTGCTCGAGGAACGGGGAACGCCGGTGATCCTGGCGTATGCCCTGGGTCGCTCCCAGGAGCTCCTGAAGCTCCTCGAGCCCTACGAGTTCGACATCGTCCTCACCCCGACGATCTACCGAATGACCCAGGTCTACGAGGAGCTGGGAGTGCGGTTTGGAAGGTACCGGATGGCGACGCCCCAGGATTCGGGGACTTTCGTGCTGTTCGTGCCGCCGCACGGGTCGCGTTCGAGGTGGGTGCGCCGGGCCCCTGCTCCGGTCCTGATCGCGGCGACGGGCTGGACGATGAACCAGGGCCATGGACCGCCGTATCCCGCGGACCGTTGCTTTCCGATCTCCGATCACGCGGACTTCGTGGAGCTGAATCGTTACGTCGAAGTGGCCGCGCCCTCCGAGGTGTACACCCTGCGCGGCCACGCGGAGTTCCTGAGCCATCTGCGTGCGCGCGGCGTCGCGGCCTACGAGGCTGAATCAAAGGTTGCTTTGCAATGATCCTGGTCACGGGAGGCACTGGTTTCATTGGTCGAGCGGTCCTCGACCTCCTGAGCCAAGGTCGCACGACGGTGCTCCTTGCGTCGCGCAATGCCGGCGACCTGAGGCTGGGGGACGCCGAAAGCCTGCGGCCCCGATCCCTCGACCTCCTCGATCGATCTCAGTGCTCGGCGGCGATGGTCGACGTGCGCGACGTGATTCATCTTGCCGGCCGCCCGCTGGGCATTTCGGTGTCGCGTCCCGACCACGAAGAGGTCGCGATGCGCAATCTGGTGGAGGCCTCGCGCGCTTCGGGAAAGGTGCGGCGGTTCGTGTATCTGTCCGCAAGCGGAGCCTCGGAGAGGAGTCCGCTCGACTGGCTGCGGTGCAAGGCGCGCGCGGAGAAGATACTGGTCGATTCGGGAATCGGGCATGTGATCCTGCGCGCCGGGCTCGTCTACGACGTCGGCGACCGATTCGTCAATGCTCTCGGCTCCGTGGTGCGGCGGGAGAGCCTGATCACGGCGCCCTTTTTCTGCCGCGGCAGTCTCCGGCCGATCAGCCTGGGCGACCTGGTGATCGCCGTGGTGACGGCTCTCGACCATCATCGGATGAATCAGAGCGTGATCGACGTCGGCGAGCCCGAGGCCCTGTCCCTTTTTCAGCTTCTGGATCTCATTGCCTGCCGGCTTCGAAAGAAAGTGAAGGTGCGCCGATCGATGCTTCGGCCGACCTTGAGCAGGAAGCTTGCGAGCCTGGAGAACTCCCCGATCGACGACCCGGGGGCGGTGCTGCGCTGGTTTGCGCTTGCCGAGCCGCCCGCGATCGATCGGTACGACGACGCTCTGCCCATGCGCCGCAGCCGATTTGTGGAAAAGTTGCGGGAATACCCCTGGGGGATGCCGCCTCCCAGGCCGGGCGATCCCCTCCCTGTGATCCAGCCTGCGAACACCGGTCTGCCCGCGTTCATCGTTGCTCCTCACTTGCGTGAGCCGACCGAGGACCAGAGCCCGGTGGATCGAGCACGGTGGGGTAGGGTCGACCCGTTCAGCCGTCCACTTAAGGAGGGGAGCGCCACGGAGGAGGAGAAAGGCGAAGGCCCTGGGTAGAGGGGTGGCGGGGTCCCACCCTGACCGAGCCACGAACAGGAGGAAATCACGCTCGGTCCTTTTCCACTGGCGGCGATCACGGGAACAGCTTTCCAGGAAAAGTTTTCGCTACAGAGCCCTGGGTCGGCTATTTCCTTGTGCCGATCCGGCGCCTCCCGAAGTCGTTACCTCACGGTATCGACGCCCCTACCCTCTTTGGGGTGACGACCATCGGCTCGCCTCGAGTGCATGCAGGCGGATCGAGTGGGCTTGGTTGCCGGGTCGGGTCGGGTCGATCCGATGGGCCCTTTCGTTCCCCGCGGAAGGCGGATCTTCCCCTAGCCACGGACACGCTGAGAAAGCATGAACCAGGCGGGTGGCCCCCATGCGAATCCTCTCGCTGTCCCGCAGATCGCGGCGGCTGTCTGGTCGCGAGTGCGCGACGCATTGACCGATCTCGACGCCGAGGTCGCACCGGATTTTCTGCGGCGTGCCGCGATCATCGAGAGCAGCGACGGAGAATCCGTCGAGGCCCTGGCGACGCTGTTGATGGAGGGGTTCGCGCGTACGCGGAACCTGTCCGTCTACTCCATGCTTTACGAGATCAGCCATCGTCAGATCCTGTTCGTCATTCTGAAGCGGACTCGGTTCACGCATCCGGGAATCGACCCGAAAGATGTCTTGCAGGACGTCTTCCTGTCGATCTACCGCTACCCGCATCGATTCCGCAACGAGAAGGCTTCCTCGTTCCGCAACTGGTCGTTCTCGATCGTCCGCAACACGCTGCTCAAGCACCTCAGAGCCTCCCGAAGACCGGAATCGGAGCTCGAGCCGATCGAGGATTTGATCGCGGACGAGCGCTCGCTGGGTCCGCTTCAGGAGCTCACGCGGGACGAAGATGCGCTCGTCGCCTCGCGAAGTTACGCGTTGTGTCTGATGGCGTATGGAAGGGCGTTCGATCGTGGATTGCGCGATCGGGAGAAACGCGCTCTCCAGTTGATCGAGGTGCAGGGCATGAAGTACCGAAAGGCCGCAGATCGTCTCGGCGTGCGTGTCGAGAACCTCAAGATGATCGTGTGCCGCGCACGCAAGAAGCTACTGAGGACGATGGCCGACCTGCTGGAGGTGCAGCGCAATGACTGAGTCGATGATTCTCTCCAGGGGCACTGTCCGGGATTCGCTGTCGGCCTGCGAGCAGCTCGAGGCGGACCTGAGCGCGTTTGTCGACGGCGAGCTGTCCAAGCTCGATTACGAACGGGTCGCCGGTCACGTCGAGAGCTGCGGCGGCTGCCGGGCGTTCGTCCACAGCCTCGCCGGCATGGGTGCTCTGCAGCGCCGGCGTGAATTCGACATCGACGCCGAGAGATTCCTGGCCCATCTGGATTCCGCCGACATCTGGAAGGACCTGACCGTCCGCCTCCTGACGGACGCGCGCAGCCGCCTGGCGGCGGTGCTCTACGAGCTCGGCAAGGCGTTGATCGTCACGGGCCTCAACACCAGTCCGACGGTGACGGAGGTGCCGATCCTCGTCAAGAAGCCGGGTTCGATCCCGGTTCTCTCCCGCAAGGGCCAGCGGCTCGCGCGCGAGTACAAAAACCTTCGGACCGAGTACGCGGCCGGAAGGCAAAAGGAGCCCGAGGTACGTGCGCGCGGGCTCTTCCCGAGGAACGAGGCGGTGCGTTCGACTCCGGCGTTCGAGAGCGGGCGGGTCTGCCTCGAGGAGTGTCTCAAGCTCGATCCGGACCGGCACGAGGCCCGGATCTACCTGGCGCACTATTTTGGAACGGTCGGTCGATTCGACCGGGCGCGCCAGCAGGTCCGGATCCTGCTTCGCAAGAGCCCGCCGAGGAAGATCAGGATTCACGCAGTTCACGTGCTGGGCCGGATCTACTCGGCGGCACGTCAGTTCGTGAAAGCTTCGGAAATGGAACAGAAAGTTCTCGAGGCCGCCACCCACGACAACGATCACCTGATGCAGGCCGGCGCCCTGACCAATCTGGCGGTCTATGCCTTCAAGCTGGGGCGCTTCGATGAGGTCGAGGCCAGCCTCGATCGATTGGTACGAGACTTTTCCTCCCGTCTCGAGGACATGGTCCTTCCCGTGCTCAGAAAATCGCGCGAGATCCGCCTGATCCTCCAAAGAAACCGCGCCGTCCTGGGCCGGATGCGGGACCGTTACCCGATGTTGTTTGCGAGCTAGACCTGGACAGGAGCGATCCAAGATGAAGTTTGACCGACCGATCGCCTTGTTGACCGCGTTCCTCGCTTTCGCGGGGGGCGTCGGAGTGACCGCGACCGTTCTTGCCGGGGGGGGCAACGACGGCACGACCATCCTTCCCTTCGGGGACGACGACGACGACGACGACGAGAGCCGCAGCGGCGGCGGCTCCAGCGGCGGCATGCCCGGGCTCAAGCCGCGGTTCGTGGTGCTCGAGGGAGACGCGTCTGTTCACCTCGTCAGTGAAACCTCCGGGCTCAAGCTGCCCGGTTTCTCCAGCAACGATCTGCGCCGCGATGGCGGAGCGGGGAGCCGGAGCAAGCTTGCGGCAATCCGGATCGTGCCTCTGGCGGAGTCGATCGACGCGGCCGACATCGACGGCGGCCGGTCCCTCGCGCTCGCGGGCGAGTTCATCGTCCATGACGCGGGCGATCGGGACTCTCTGAGGCTCTGCCTGACCGGATCCAACCAGGCCGTGCTGGTCGTGGTCGTCGGCGAGCGCGACAAGAGCCGCGACGGCATCCTGACTTCGTTCGTGCGCATCGACTCGATGCTGACATTCGTGGTCGAGCGCGCCGAGCTGAACCTTCATGGAGTGCGAGACTTCTTGTCGGATGCAGGCAGCGGACTGGCGGACGCCGACATCGGCCTCGGACTGATCACGATCGGAGCGGACGGAGTCGATCAGGCCTGGAGCGCATTCGATCTGAAGACTCACCTCCGAAGATTCGAGATCGAAGCGGCGAACGATCGCTGATCCAGCCCGGATCATGCATCATGATTCGGGCCAGGGCTCGGCCGAAGGGCGAGCCCGGCCGCGGAGAGGCCGTAGGTCTGGAAAAAAACCTAGCCCGACTCATGAATGACCAAGCTGTCGATCGTTGGGAACTTCAAGAAACGATCGCAAGCACAATGAACTCAACGAATTGCAACCACAGGTCAATGTTTTTCATGTCTTATTCGGGCTAGCTCCTTCGACGTCCTTGCAGTCGACGATCCTTCAAGACCTGGACGACGAGCAACGGGCCGCGGTCACGGACGAAGGCGGTCGTCTGTTGATCGTCGCGGGCGCCGGATCGGGCAAGACACGCGTGATCACGCGTCGCATCGCCTGGCGGGTCTACCGCGGCGTGCCCGCGCATCGCATTCTGGCGATCACCTTTACAAACAAGGCAGCCCGGGAGATGGCCGCGCGGGTCGACCAGCTCCTGCCCGGATCCGCCGCATGGGTCAGCACGTTTCACAGCTTTGCGGCGCGAATGCTGCGACTGGACGGCACGAAGATCGGAATCTCCCGAGAGTTCACGATCCTCGATCACGACGATCAGGTCCAGGTCGTCAAGCGTCAGATGCAGGCGAGGGGGGTCGGGACCAGGGAGGTGCGTCCGGAGGGGATCCTCCACCAGATCTCCCGGTGGAAGAACCGCGTCCTGTGCCCCGCGGATGCCGACGACGGCGCGTCCTCCTCCTACGACCGGCTGGCTGCGGAGATCTATGCCTCCTACCAAGCGGCCCTGACGGCGGCGCATTGCCTGGATTTCGACGACCTGCTGCTCCGATGCCTGGAGCTCCTGCGTCATCCTGCCTACGGCTCGGCCTGGAAGGCGCGCTTCGTGGAGGTGCTCGTCGACGAGTACCAGGACACCAATCGCGTGCAGGGAGAGATCCTCGCCGAGATCACCTCGCGCTCGGCGGTCACTGCCTGCGGCGACCCCGACCAGAGCATCTATTCGTGGCGCGGCGCGGACCTGTCCAACATCCTCGAATTCGAGCAGAGATTCCCCGGCACCCGGATCGTGCGATTGCAGTCCAACTATCGTTCGACCGGCGCCATCGTCGAGGTGGCAAGCCGTTTGATCCGGAACAACGTCCAGCGGATCGACCGCGAGCTCTTCAGCGTCGGACCCCGCGGGACGGCGCCCGTCTTCCACGTCGCGTCCTCCGAATCGGAGGAGGCCGAGTTCGTCGCTCGAACGATCAAGAGCCTGGAGGCGCAGGGGATTCCGCCCTCCGAGGTCGCGGTCCTTTACCGAACGAATGCGTTCTCGCGGCCGTTCGAGCGGGTTTTCCGGGGTCACGCGATCCCCTACCAGGTGATCGGCGCCGTGGAGTTCTTCGAGCGCAAGGAGGTGCGCGACCTGCATTCGTTCCTGCGGTTGAAGGTCAATCCGTTCGACGTCGAAGCCTGGCGGCGAATCGTCAATCTTCCTCCGCGCGGCATCGGCGAGCGTACTCAGCAGGCGCTGCTCGTCGCGGCCGCCGGCGCCGCGCTGTCCCCGGTCGACCTCGTCCTTGAACGCAGAGAGTGGCCCAGGCTCCGGGGCGCTGCGAACAGGGGAATGGAACAGCTGCGAGAGCTGCTCTCCTGGTGGATGGAGGAGCGGGACACGAGCGTGCACGAGCTGCTTCAACTCCTGGTCGACCGCATCGACTACTACGGCTATCTCGAACGGCAGATCGCCCCCGCCGCGATCGACCGTGGGGACAACGTTCGTGCCCTGCTGGCCGATGCGTTCGAGTTCGACCAACGCGGTGATCCGGGCGGCCTGAGGGGATACCTCGAGGAACGAAGCCTGGTCCAGGACACCGATCGCCTCGGCGCCTCCGACTTGGACGGCGTGTCGTTGATGACGCTGCACAGCGCCAAGGGCCTCGAGTTTCGCGCGGTGTTCCTGGTGGCGTTCGAGGCCGAGGTCCTGCCGCATCGTCGATCGCTGGAGGAAGGGGGGATCGAAGAGGAGCGCAGGCTCTTGTACGTCGGCATCACCCGGGCTCGGGAGCTACTCTTCCTGACGCGGAGCTGCCAGCGCTTCGCCTTCGGCAGGATGGAGGTCGCCTTGCCGTCGCCGTTTCTTGAGGAAGTCCTCGACCCGTCGGTCTCAGAGCCCCCGATCGAGAGGATCCGCGTCGTCGAGGAGGAATTCGAGGCCTGGTCTCCAGAAGGCTTCGAGGAGGAGGTCGCTGCCCAGGACTTCAGGGTCGGCGACAACGTCGAGCACGAGTCCTTCGGCGTGGGTGAAGTCATCGACGTCCAGGGGCGCGGGATCCGTCGCCGCGTACGAGTCCGGTTTGCCGCCGGGGAGAAGAATCTGCATCTTGCCTACGGTCGGTTGCGAAAGGTCTGAATGAGCGACGACCCTGATTTCTCGGACGAGCATCGCGCACTCAAGCAGGAGATCGCGGCACTGTTCTCCCGCTATGCGGAGATCTTCGGTCCGCAGGGCGGTCAGGTCCTGCGCGCGGATCTCCAGGATGCGATCCTCCACGCAAAGCCGGCGGCACCGAGGAAGAGCGTGCCTGCCGCGGAACGCGCCGAGGCCAGGGAGGCGAGCGGCAACGACGTGTTCGCGTTGTTTCCCGAGATCGTGACCCGATCGCCGCGGATGAGAGAGATCTTCGAGGTCCTCCTCAAGGTGGCGCCGACCAACACGACCGTCCTGATCCAGGGTGAGAGCGGCACGGGCAAGGAGCTGGTCGCGCGCGCTCTCCATCACCACAGCATGCGGCGCGATGGCCCGTTCGTCGCCGAGAACTGCGCTGCATTGCCGGAGACTCTGCTCGAGACCGAACTGTTCGGTCATGCAAGAGGCGCGTTCACCGGGGCCGATCGCAGCCGGAAGGGCCGCTTCATGGCGGCCAGCGGCGGAACGCTGTTCCTCGACGAGGTCGGGGACATGAGCACGGCGATGCAGAAGAAGCTGCTGCGCGCGCTGCAGGAAGGCGAGATCCGTCCGGTCGGGTCGAACACGACGATCAAGGTGGACGTCCGTTTTCTGTCCGCCTCCAATCGCGACCTTGCACAGCTCGTTCAGCAGGGCAGGTTTCGCGAAGATCTCTTCTATCGGTTGAGCCCGATCCGGATCTTCCTCCCGCCGCTGCGGGAACGCGGCGAGGACGTGATCCTGCTCGCTCGCGTGCTGGTGGAGAGCGTCGCCCGGGAATGCAATCTGGCTCGGACCCCGGAGCTGAAGCCGGAGGTTCTCGAGGCCTTCCGTCGATACCGCTGGCCCGGCAACGTCCGCGAGCTGCGCAACGAGATGCAGCGCGTCGTTGCGCTGTCGTCGCCCGATCGCCCGATCGACCTGTCCGAGCTGTCCGCGGAACTACGCAAACAATGAGCGGCTTGCTGAGTCTCGCCCAGCAGAGTGACAACCTTGCATCCCATCTTCAGGCCACCTTCGTCCTCTCCTCGGTCGCGAGATCCTCAACGTATCCACGAATACACCGCTCGCTGCGCTCGCTGCCGGATCTCGCTCGGTCGTCGAGAA
>Ga0247727_10003955_pt1 | contig 32115 bp, 54 predicted proteins | sample WisWelCaveWW1625_FD_202498 | JGI IMG/M metagenome (GOLD analysis project Ga0247727, IMG submission 202498) | Biofilm microbial communities from Wishing Well Cave, Virginia, United States - WW16-25 | ecosystem: Environmental > Aquatic > Deep subsurface > Groundwater > Cave microbial mat | place...
AGATATGCGGCCAGCCTTTCGACTACATTACTCTATGGCAGCTTTTCTGCTCCAAGCGCTGCGCAGCCCGCGCCGCTAGTCGGCGCTTTCGGGCCCGCGGACGCGCCGCGCAGCGGGCAACGCAGTTATGACGCACCACAAGGAGAACCAATGAACAAAACCGCAAAAGCCCTAGGCTACAAAAAAGGAGACTTAGTCTTTACCGGCGCATTCCCCGGTATCATCGTCAGCGACATAAACAGCCGCACGCCCTGCTGTGAGGTCTGGGGCTATGAACACGAGAGCGGCAGCTGCTACGCCCACGACCTAGAACGCATGCCGCCGTCCGTGTTCAAGTCGCATGTCATCGAGCTAGGCCACAGCTGGCCCCTCACGGCCTATAGTCCCGTCGCAAAGGAGGCCCTAGCCGCCCTGGTCTGACTCTAGGCCCTGGGCGCAAGCCCGGGGCACTGAGTGAGCCTAGCGCTCAAGGAGAAAACATGTACACTCAAGAACTCAGCATCAAAAATGTCCTACTGCAGGCCCGTCAGTCAACGGCCCCCGGTTACGCCGTCAATGGCTCCGAGGTCCGCGTTACCCTCAATTTCGTAATGAGGGAGCCGACGGCTCATGCCATCAAAGAATCAGCCGCCGCGAGGCGGTCGGGCTTCAACCTGAAGACGTTCACGGGCTACCTGGACCGGCTGTTCTTCAGCAGCAACGGCAGCTTCTGCTTCACGATCCTGGCCAAGGAGCGCGTCAACCTCAAGGAAGGCCGCTACTGCTACCGCACGTTCAACGTGGACAGCGGGCAGGTGGCCAGCTTGCAGGTGCTGGCATGATGGCCGAAGAGTGCGCCGTCTGCCGCTTGTGGATCGACAAGATTGACGGTCCACAAGCCGGCCAACAGCAAAGCCCGGCGACGGACGGCAAGTATCACGCCCTCATCAAGCGCGAGAACGAGCAGAATGCCGGGCGCTGCCTCACGACGTACACCACGACGGCCGCTTGCGGCCTGACCTGGGTGGAGACTATCGACAGCAGCGACTGAGGGCAAACATGAAAAGAAAAAATCCGAGAGTGCTAGTAACCGTCGAAGGCGGCGTAATTCAGGACATGGCCACGGACAGCAATGTTGAGGTGTTGATTTACGACTGGGACAACCTGAAAGAGAATGCTTCCGAGGGTCCGGCCGAGTTCTCAGTGAACATCGGCCCGCGCCGTTTCGCAAAGATGAAGCGGGAGCAGGATGCGTTAGTCGCTGAATATGAAGTCCGCGCCGCCATCGCTGCAGCAGGAGGGCGCTAGCATGGACATTTCCACGCTGCCGCGCCTGGGCCCGTACGTCGGCATCAGCTACGACGCAACCGTCAGCAAGAACGCCGGGAAGAAGCGTCGGACATTCCGCATCATCGTGTACGGAGCCTATGACGCCATGGGCTTGATCGGCTCCGAGTGCAACGGCGTAGCCATCCTCGACGAGGACCGCATGCACGTCCTGGCCGACGAGATTATGCGCCAGCCTTCGGGTTGGTGCGGCCCGTCGCATGGTCAGGTGCAGGTCTTCGAGAAGCTGAGCAAAATGAAGTGGGCCGACTTTCAGGCCTTCGTGAACACGAGCAGGAGGAATCGCTATGAAATCTAACGTCGGAATCATCGGTCGCAAAATACTTGGAGTGCGGCGCATGACCGAAGCTGAGGCCAGCGCCGAAGGATGGGACGACTCGCCGCATGGCTGCACGGTCCTGATCCTTGAAGGCGGCGCTCTGCTCTACCCTTCGCAAGACGATGAGGGCAACGGGCCCGGTGCGCTGTTCGGTATCTGCGGTGGCAAGCGGGTGGCCTACTGATGGCCAGCATCCCCGACCAAGGCACAGCCTCACTGGCCGAAGGATGGGAGAAGCTCGACACGCCCGCGCTGCGCCATTTGCGCACGGTCTTGTCGTTTCGTATGATGGCCCATTTGAAGCGCAACAAGATGAAGGAAGCCGAGAACTGCCGACGGCTTGTCGCGCAGACCCGCGCCGAAATCAACAGGAGGGAACTGTGAAACACAAACCGATGACGCAGCGCAAACTGGCTGTGCATTCCGACCTGCTCAACGCAATCGTGACGGACCCCGTCGCCGACGCCGTGCGCCGGGCGCTGCAATTGGGCTATTACGAGCAAGACGTGCTCGACCGGCTCAACGTCGCCTGGGATCATGCTATCGCTGAGGCCAGACAAGCCAAGAGGCTGGCCCCATGAGCGCCCGCACCCAAGGCCGTGCCGTGGCCGCAGCCGGGCTCGTGTTCCTCGTGGCGCTTGCTTGGCTGGCGGTGCGGCCATGACCTGCCCATCCGGCAAGATATCGTTAGTGTCCGCGCATTCCGCGCTGCGCCTAGCGAAGAGCCAGATGGGACGGCGCCGTTTCGGCCGGGACAAGGTGAGGCTGCACCCGTACAAGTGCCCGATCTGCCAGGGTTGGCACATCACGAGCGAGAAGCAAAGGAGGCCATGGAAGTGAGCAAGTTCTACACCTGCCGTCAACACATCGACCATGCCGGAACGCTGTGCTTAAAGCCGACCGTGACGGATACGCTGTGTGAAGATCACGAAGTCGAGCGCGCCGAGGCCTTGAGCCGACGAGAGCGCTGGCCGTTCTGGCCGTAGCAAGGAGGGACCATGTACGCAACCTTGAACTTCAAGACCAAAAAGCAATTGAAGAACGCCGTCACCGCCGGGATCGAGATCCGCTTGTTCGCGCCCGGCATCGGCAAGCCGAAAGATAATGGCATCGAGTTCATCGAGGGTCCGCACTACCCCGACCTGCACAAGTGGTACGCGCAGGTCGATATGCGGAACGGGCTCGTGGTGGCCGTTCGATGAGATACATCAACATATCGGATATCAAGCTGGACTTGGGCTGGAACCACGGGCGGCGCCCAACGGAAGCGCTGCTGGAAGAAGCAAAGCGCGCTGTGGATGACGTGCTGGCCAAGCATGTGCACGAAGGTAAGCTGCCGAGGCTGACGCGAGGCTGGCTCTATTCGAAGTGGCAGGAGGGCCTGCGTATTCACGTAAGGCAGCAAGTATGACGCCGCCGCTCTGCCGCTTCCGTTTTCAAGGCACGAAGCAGAAGGCGTGGTGCGAGTGCGGCCAGTGGACCGCGCTGCTGCTGCCCCGCGCCAAGCGCCAGCAATGGCGCGACTACTGGCAAGAACTCCACGTCGTCAGGCAGCGGGAGGCTGACGCGTCCTACTGCGTCGTGCCGATGGCTGGGCGCTGGCGAGTGATGCGCAATTCTGTACCAATAGGTACGTATTACGACAGCAGACGCGCGGCGCTAGCTGCGATCTGTGGGATTCGAAAAAGCGCTTGACATGTTCCAACGATATGCTACAATGTTGTCAATGAGTAAACAGTGCATTGGCACCGTGAAGGCTGGGCAGAATTATGCGACGGTGCCGCGCCGCTGTTCACGCGTCACGCTGCGAAACGATATCGTCTGCGGCGCGCACCTCCCGGCGGCGAGGCAGGGTAAGCTAGTGAAGTGGAAGGCGCCATGCCCAGCGTAGCTCAGGTCAAGGCGCACTGCAATAACTGTGGCCTGGAGGCGATGGTGGACCCGTCCGTGATAGGAAGGCGCCACCGCAAGCATAAGCGGCAGGCGACCAACGTCAAGAACTGGGTAGCGGGACCGCTGCCCATCGCCAGCGCCGCGCAGCAGGAGAAGCCAGCGTGAAAGTCACCATCGGCCTAGCCCAAGTCGGCGAAGACGTGTTCGTGGTCGCCGCCCGCGATGAGCAGGAAGTGCGCGCCGCGCTGCGCGACACGCTGCCAGCCGGTGTGCAGATGCAGCTAACCATCGGCACCGTGAAGCTCGGCCGCGTCTACAAGAACCTTAATCAGGAAGTTTTGATCCACTCGCACTAGGAGAAACCATGCCCGAGAAAATGCCGGAGAAGCTGTTCGTCGTGATGGAAGAGGATGGCGAGAAGTCTTTCCCCGTTCCGTACGAGAACCTCGACGCGATCACTGAGGACGGGACGGTCGTCGGCGTGTATCGGCTGTGCTACGAGCGCCCGCTGCGCGTCCGCAAGAACCTCGCCCTGCGCAAGCCGGTGGCCGCATGATCATTTTCGCAGAGCAGAAAGGCCCGCGCTGCTTCGTGCAGGTGGGTGCCTACGAGGGCCGCAATAAGCGGACCAAGTCCGTGTTCCGCGTCGTCCACAATGTGGACTTGGCCGAGCTCAAGACCGTAGTCGAGAAGGCAGTCAACGACTTGGCCGCTCAGCCGACTCGCAGAGCCAAGTAAGAACGTGAACGGGGGAACGGGGACGGTGGCCTATCGGCTTTATGCTCATCAGATCGATGCGGTGGAGAGTGCGCTCAAGCACGACAGCTACGCCGTCTTTGCCGAGACGGGCACCGGCAAGACGATCATCGGCATCGAACTCATGCAGAGGCTGCGCGCCCAGTACTCCTGGCGCACGCTAATCGTCTGCCCGCTATCGTGCATCGAACTGGTCTGGCGTCCAGAGATAGCGAAGTTCGCCCCTCACCTTAAGACCGTCAACCTCTGGAAGCACCGCAAGGACAAGGTGCTGCCTGACGGCGACGTGTACGTCATCAATTACGAGAGCGTCGCGCTGCTAGACCCGAAGCTGCTGGCATCTTTCCGCATAGTGATCTTGGATGAGAGCACCAAGATCAAGAATCCGCGGGCTCAAGTGACCAGATTTCTGCTCGGCATGCGCAAGCAATGGCGGCACCGCTTCGTGTTCAGCGGTCTGCCCGCGCCGAACGGCGTCATCGAGTATTGGTCACAAATGGCGTTCATCAACCCAGCCATCCTGGGCGACAACTTCTGGCGCTTCCGCGCCATCAACTTTTTCAACCTCCGCAACATGCCCTACCTGTGGCGCCCGACCCAAGAGTTCAAGGATCGCTTGCCCCACCTGCTGGCGCGTCAAGCCTACGTGATCAAGAAGGTGGACTGCCTCGACTTGCCCGAGAAGACCTATCAGGTGCGCGGTTGCCAGCTGTCACCGTCGCAGCGCAAGGCCTACGATCAGATGGTCAAGCTCAACATCACGACTATCAAGAACAGCCCGGTCCTCGCGGCCAACGAACTGGCTAAGATGATGAAGCTGCGGCAGATCACGTCGGGCTTCGCGGTGGACGCGCACGGCGAAGTGCAGGAGCTCGTGGACGACAGCAAGCTCAAGCTGCTCGACGAAGTGCTCGATGAACTTGGCGACAAGCAGGTAATAATTTGGGTGCAGTTCCATAAGGAAATCGAAAGGATCCGCGCCCTACTTGAGAAACATTCTGATATCGGCGCGAACAACGCCGTGCTGGCCGGGACCGAAACGCAGGCAGATAAGGAGCAGGCCGTCGCAGATTTCAAGGCTGGCAGAGTGCAGTACTTGATCGCGCACCCGCGCACTGCCGGCCATGGCCTGACCCTGGTCAATTGCTCTTACGCAATTTACTACAGCATGTCGTACAGCCTTGAGGAATATGTGCAGTCCCAGGACCGGATTCACCGCATCGGCCAAACCGAGAGCGTGACCTACATTCACTTGGCCGCTGAGAAGACGATCGACGAAGTGATCTACCGGGCGCTGCAGAAGAAAGAGAGCATCGCCGCGGCCGTGCTGTCCATGGTGAGGGACCTTTCTTGAAGATAAAAAAGAAACGCTACCGATGCTTTAGCTGCCCGACGATGATCACGACTGAGCGCATCAGCAACCCGCCTCTCTACTGCACGGACTGCAGCAATAGACGGCGTCAGCCGCAGTTGGGAAGATGGTAGCCGAGCAGAAGCGGGCGCCGCGCAAGTTTAAGAAGCGTACCTTGAAGGCCACGGCAGCGTCGTTTCGTGGGACCGGAACGGAGAAGCAGAAGGTGATGGAGGAAAACACATGACCCCCGCCAAGCCGTGCCAGTGTCGGGAGGCGTTGAAGAAGGCCCGCGTCTGTATACTAGAAAAGCATCCCTCTCCCATGGATTGCATTGGGGATATTGACCGCGCCCTCAAAACCCCCTGCCCCTGCTCCGCGCAACAGGCTGAGATAGCCGAGCTAAAATCTGACCAGCGCTGTTGCTGTTGCGATGACGGCAACTCGGCTACCCATTTAACTTGCTTCACGCGAGAAAAACTTTGGATGGAACGCGCAAAGAAAACCGAATCCGATTTATCGAAAGATTCACACCCGCCCTCGGTATTGGAATCCTTGGCGCGGCGTGACCTGCAAGAACTGCCTGACAGGGTTTTAAGTGGTGGCGGCTGGACCGAAGTTATCGGCCCCAGGCTTAATTTGTTGACGACTAGAACGGAAGCCCGCTCCACCGCCGGGCGGTTGAACGATGCCTACGTTCAGGGCTACAAGGATTCGGCAAACTTCTTTGGGCATGGGGCTGTCCTCACCAGGAAGCCCCGGAGGATCGCAAATGACTTTCTACAACGAGATCGAACCTTTCGCTGCCAACTGGCTCCGCAATCTAGCCGCCGAAAATCTAATCACACCAGGAATCATAGATGAACAAGATATTCGAACACTCAGAGGAGCCGATCTTGCCGGGGCTCGCCGCTGCCACTTCTTCGCCGGTATCGGGGGATGGGACCTCGCCCTCAAACTCGCCGGCTGGCCCGAAGACCGAGAAGTTTGGACCGGGTCGTGCCCCTGCCAGCCGTTCTCGACGGCAGGCAAAGGCGGGGGGGTCTCAGACGCCCGGCACTTGTGGCCCGACTTCTTCCGGCTCATCGCTGAGTGTCGCCCTGGCGTCGTCTTTGGCGAACAGGTTGCTGGCAAAGCTGGGCTCGGCTGGCTCGATGGAGTATTCTCAGACCTGGAAGGAGAAGGCTACACCTGCGGGGCGGTCGTTGTGGGCGCACACAGCGTCGGCGCGCCGCACATCCGACAAAGACTTTACTGGGTGGCCGACCGCCTGCGGTACGAGCGGCGGCCGAAGCACGACGACGGACAAGATGGACGCGACGGGCAGGACAGCCGACGGCAAGAAGCACACGGTCAAGTTCGCGGGGTGGCCAACGACGATGGCCAACGACCAATTAGGTTCAACTCATTGCTATGGCCCGAAGGTGGACGGCGAGGAACGCAAGCGGTTTCTGAAACTACCGGGGGCGGCGTTGATGGCAGGCTGGGCTACCCCGCAAGCCTCGGACCCAGTGGAGGGCCGAAGGACGGACCCGGACAGCCCTCAGAAGTGCCTGGGCCGCGACATCAAAACCTTCCTGGCGGGATGGCCGACGACGACGAGGGACAGCAAGGCCGAGGGGAAGGACGGGCCGAATCGGACAGGCTCGCCGTCCCTGCCAGCCCTGGCTCTTGGAGTGATTACCGAATTGTTCCTTGCACCGACGGGAAGGCGCGTCGTACTGGCGCCAGAGTTCTCCCTTTGGCTCATGGGCTTCCCCGAGGCGTGGGTGACAGCGGCTCCTGGCGCAAAGGATTGGCTCGAAGCGCAAGCCGATCTCGCGTCGGGATGCTCAAAGGCTCAGGAAACGCCATAGTCCCCGAGCTTGCCGCCCACTTCATACAGGAAGCCATGAATCGCCTTGTCTGGGACGGTAAGTCCTGCCGTTGCGGTCACGCGACTGATTGCCACAAGGACGGGCGTTGGAACCGCTGCGAGCATTTCTACAGATGCCGATGCCGCCACTTCAAAGAGGACGCGAAGATCGAGGAGGACTTGAAGCGATGAGCGAACTACAGTCGTTGCCTGTGATTGTGAAGCTGCGCCAGTGGATTGAGGTTTGCAAGAAGTCAGGGATAGGAGTCCCTGAGCAGGTTCTACAATTCGATGCCTACTCCCGGCTGCTTGAGGCAGAGATAGCACATCTCCGCGCCGCCCCCAAGCCGTCATGGCTAGAGATGGTTGTCGAACTGAGGCGGCTTGGGGATACTGCTTATATGTGTTACTCGGAACACTCCAAGCAGGTCGACTGCCTCGGCGCTGACGCGAAGATTCAAACCGGGAGGTTTTGCCGCGACGAGTTGATCGCGCACATGCTGGCGCAGGAATGGCTTGGGAAGCACAAGGCTTATCACGATGCAGCCGCCTGCATCCAGCAAGCGCAGGGTACGGAGACAATCTAATGGGCATGAGCAAAGGTCGCCGCGCCGAAGAGAAGTGGGAATTAAAAAATCCTTGGTTTCGCCATCTTAATAACGCTCGAATCCGTTGTCGCAAGCCGAGCCACAAGATGTACTACCGATACGGTGGGAGAGGAATCAAGTGCCTCCTCACATTCGAAGAAATCAAGAAGCTTTGGCAAATGCACGGCGCCGCGGATCTATGCCGCCCGAGCCTGGACCGGATCAATTCTAATGGAGACTATATTTTCGACAACTGCCGTTTCATTGAGCTCGAGCAGAACGTCGGCCGCGCCGTAAAAACCGGCAAGGCGCTGCGCCGGGAGTTTGCATGAAGAAGAAACATCGTATCTGCCCGCGCTGCAAGGAACCGCAGGCCCACCTAATTAAGGACCTGTGCCACGCCTGCCAGAACGAGACGGGCAGCGCGCGGTGGTGGGGCGGCACGCCACGGGCGAAGACTGGCGGTTGGGCAGACGTGCACGAAAGGAGGTATTGATGGCGCACATCACCTGGAAGTCTATGGCCGATGAACTGGTAAGAGGCGCTTGGGGCAATGATGGGCTTGATCTCGTAAAGCAGATCAAGTCCAGCACCGATTCGCGGCTAGTCTTGAGCTTGCTGATCGATGTAGCGCAGAGTCTGCGCGCCTTACGCTGCTCCAATTTCGTGCGCATGTCCAGCGATCTTGAGAGGCTGCGGATCGCCATGGAAGGGCAGCGGCGAGACGCGAAAGCTCGGAGGCGCCGATGATCTTGCCCACATTATTTCTCATCGTGCATACAGTGTACACACCGAAGATCCCGCCACGCAAAGCTCTGACCTACGCATTGGGTAGCAAGAATTTGTGCGCAAGGATCGGTCGCAAAAAGAAGTACAGCGTACACGCTGTGAGCTTAGATCGAGAGCGAGGCATACCGATCCTCAAAAAAATTGAGGTTTCATGCCCGACACCGCGATGAAAATCTATCTGAGCGGGCCGATCACCGGGATCCCCGATTCGAACCGGCCTCTTTTCGCTTCGGTCGCAGCTGATCTGCGGCGCCGCGGTTACGATGTGGTCAGCCCAATTGAGCATGATCATCTAGCGGCCGGCAACGACTGGTCCGACTATCTGCGCAAGGACCTGCGGCTGATAGCAGACTGCGACGCGATCGCCGTGTTGCCTAAGTGGAATCGCAGCCGCGGCGCCAGGCTCGAAGTATACATAGCGATCACGCTTGGCATGCCGGTGCTGGAATGCGAGAGCATGGAGGCCTGCCCAATCACGGTGGCCAGTGAGCCGGTGTTTTCGCTGAGCGGGATCAACGAGGGGGCTTTGGGATGACCGACAAGAGCGCGCGGAATGAATGCTGCGGAGCGTACACATTCACGGGCCAGCACTTGGCTTCCTGTTCCGGCTCAGTCAACGTGGAGCGCGAAGCGAACAAGCTGATCAGCGAAATCGAGGCGGCTACTCAGAGGCTTAAGGCGGGGGCGCCCTCTGGCGGCGGGCTGCGCTTTGATGCCGGCAAGAACCGTGTCGATCTGCTGCCGCCAGACGCGCTTATGGAGCTCGGCAAGGTCTACGCCTATGGCGCGACCAAGTACGCCAGTCGGAATTGGGAGCGCGGCATGCCGTGGTCGAAGGTGATCGGCCCGCTGTTGCGCCATCTGTTCAAGTGGATGATGGGCCAAAAGATCGACGAAGAGTCCGGCCAGCTGCACAGCGCCATGATCGCCTGGAACGCGATCGCGCTGCTGACCTACGAGCTCCGTGGAATTGGACATGATGATCGGCTTCTCCTGCAATGCCAACACTGCGGTGCTATGGAAGCGGAAGAGCACAGCCCAAATTGCCGAACTCTCTTAGAGAGCATGGCCCAAGCGAAGCTGAAGCCATGATCACCGTTGCGATCCTGATTAACGGGAAACCGATCTTCGCGCGCTCGGCCGTCAACGTCAGCAAGCCCTCATTGTCAGATGTTTCAATTCACACCTACAAGACCGACACAGGAGATATCATCAAACACCGCCGGACGAACGGCGCCGTGCAGCTTGCCATTAAAATGCTCAAAACCATAAAGGAGCTTTGAAGATGCCGATCAACAGTTGGGGTGACGTGGCGGTGAGTAGCTGGAAGATCACCGCGCCGAATAGCTGGACGGATATATTTTGGAGCGTATGCGCCCTGATGGGGCTGTGCGGCCTAATTTTTGCGTGTTGCATTCTTGTGGCGTGCTGTTTCAGTGTCTATTCCAGTCGGTCAAAGACGATAGAATAATGTTGACAACCGGCTGCGGGCCTGTTAAAATAAATCGGTGATAAGGAAACGGGGAGCGGTGCCGCTCGAAGCATCTTTGGGCCAGCGTTTTCGCTCTAATATCTTCAAGCTTTACCCGCACTCATTTTACCACAAGCTTCCCGACACTGCCGGTATCGGCGGCATGCGTCCGTTCGACGCTGTCGCCATCATCATGGGCGTGACTTTCGTCATCGAGTTTAAGCGCGGATCAAAGACGCAGGCGACTCCGTATCAGCGCTACAATCTGGACTTGGCACAAGCGAACGGAGCCGTGGCTCTCGTGGTGAACGAGCAGAACCAGGCACAAACGCTAAAAGCCATGGAGGTGCGCATCAATGGCAGGTGAGACGGAGCCGGCAGTGACGTCAGGAAACAAGCTCGCCGAAATGGTGGACGGATTCTTTGCCACTCTCGGCGAGATCAAGGGCATTGAGGAAAGGCTGGATGCGCTCAAGGCCAGCCGTGATAGGCAGCAGCTTGCGATCATCGACACGCTCGAAGCGCAGGGCATGACGCAGGTCAAGGACACGTACGGCCGCACGGTGTTTCTCAAAGAGCCAGTGTTGTACGCATCGATCAACAAGGAAAACGAGAAGGCCGCAATCGCATTCCTTAAGAAGTCTTGGAAGCTGGGCTACATGTTCAAGGAGCAGCTGAGCTCTAGCTCTTTGGGCAAGGTGGTCAGGGAAAGGCTGAGCAAAGGCCTGATAGTGCCGGAAGAGTATGTGACGTATTTCGCGAAGAAGGTAATCGGCTACAGGACCGGGAAAACGGGCGCCGACGCCGAATAACCCAACGCAAAAGGAGAAAACAAACATGACGAGTGCAACGACGGATAGGAACCTGGCCACACGGCCAGTCGGGGCAATGGCCCTGGCCAAAACGGAAGACGTGAAGCACGGCGGGACGACGAGCAGCGACCTGGAGATCCCCAGGGCGCTGATCCTCCAGGGCTTGTCGCCCGACGTGATCGAAGGCGGTCTGAAGGTAGGCACCATCATCAACAGCCTGACGAAGGAAACGCTCGATGACCAGTTCATCGCGCTATTCCCCTTCAAACAGTACATTAAGTTCACCGAGGAAGGGAAGGTCGAGTGGAAGACCATCGACCGCACCGATCCTCGCGTCGAGGCCGGGCTGCAGTGGGTGGGCGACGAGGCGCCGGAAGTGACAGAGTTCATCAACATGCTCTGCATCTGGCGCGTCGGCGGCGAGTGGGACATTTCCATGCCGCTGATCTTGTCGTTCAAAAAGACGAGCCTGCGCATCGGCCGGCAGTTCAATACCCTGCTGTCGCTCTCGCAGGCGCAGGGTAAGCCGTACTACGCGGTGCCCTACCGCATCAAGACGTACCTCAAGCAGGATGGCCAGAAGTCCTGGTATCTTCCGAAGATCAGCCCGGTGCCCACGAAGGATGGCAAGCTGCCCAAGGAAGTGCTTGAGGCCTGTGCGACCTATACCGCACAGTTTAAGCCGATGATCAAGGACCTGCCGGTTGAGGTCGTCGATCCTGAACAGGGCGGCGGCGTCGGACAGGAAGATTAGCCGTTTCGGAGAGGGTCGGGGAGTTCTCCCCGTTCGCCCCGGCCCTCTCCTTTCACAGTTACCCAACAACCGTAATTTTTACGGGCTTTGTTGGGTAACTGTGAAAGGATGAAACCATCGTTAAGAGTCGTCTTGCTGCAGAGCATCAAAGACTACGTCGATATGCGCGACAAAGTTCAGCCAGACTTTGACCGGCTGACCAAGGAAGCGCCTACCGACCTCCAGGTCGTGCTCGATGAGTTGGCTGCGCGCGAAGCCAAGCTGGACGAGGTTTGGAAGCAGGCCATTCTAGAAATGAATCCGCTCGAGCGCAGGCGGTACGCAGGGATGATTGGGAAGGATCCGACCGGCGCGCCAGAGCCGCAGCTGGCCGCTGTGCCGATCACGCCGTACCCGCAGTCCGTGCTTGACGTACTGGAGCGCGTACGCAAAGTGTTTCCGAGCGCCAAGATCGTAGTCTTCGCTAAACCCGGTGAGAAGTTGGTCCTGCCAGCGCCAAAACCTGGCAGCATGTACGACCCAGTTTCGCGTTTGACGCGCCCTGAGGGCACGCCAGCGCCAGTCCAAGGCATTAAGAGGTTCGAACCCGCCCCCGCTGCTGAGCTAGCCAAGCCGGCCGAACCAGAACAGCCGCGGCTGCTATAGGAGAGATCATGGCCTTTACCGACCACGCGCAAAAGTACTACGAGTTGGGCTTCTCGATCATGCCGCTTAAGAAGGGCGACAAGCGCCCGCTGCTGGCCTGGGAGCAGTTCCAGAAAACGCGGCCGACGCAGGAGCAGATTGATGAGTGGTGCCGCGTGTATCCGGACGCGAACATCGCCATCATTACCGGCCGCGTTTCCAATTTAGTGGTGCTCGATATCGATGGTCCGGAGGGGGCAAATGCGGTTAAAACAAAAGGCGTACCGTCGACGCGGATGGCCAGCACCGGCAAGGGAACGCATTACTACTTTAAGATGCCGACCGATCGAACGATCGGCAATGCAGTGGGAATCATGCCTCAGGTGGACGTCCGGGGAGAGGGAGGTTACGTTGTCGCTCCCGGTTCGATTCATCCGAATGGTGCTAATTACACCTGGGTACTTGAAGACGAGATCGCTGATCTGCCGATATGGCTTTATGAAGCTCAGCGCCAAGAAAAACAAAAGACGGCCCCCAAAACGGACAATCCAAGCTGGCTCGAGGAGATCAAAGGCGGCGTAAAGGAGGGCGGGCGCAATGACGCGGCAGCGCGCCTGGCCGGGCACTACGTGCGCAAGGGCTACGAGCCGTCAGATGTGATCGATCTGCTCAGCAATTGGAACCGCAAGAACGTGCCTCCGCTGTCGGACAAAGAGATCGAAGCCGTCGTTAAGAGCATCGTTGCCAAGGATCCTGCGACAGCTGATGTTCTGGATGCCAAGCCCGCGGCGCTGGCTGAGGCCAAGGGCGTGATCAACAAGTGGCTCTATTTTAAGGACGACACGATAATCGACGTGGCGCTGTCGACCGTCGCCTCCTTATACCATCCGTCCGATCCGCTGTGGGTTGTACTCGTCGGCCCGCCATCGAGCGGCAAGACCGAGATCCTGCGCGCCCTAGATCGCCATGAGGACACATACTTCATCGACAACCTAACGCCGGCGACCTTCGTCACGGGATTCACCAAAGCCAAGGGCATCCTCGAGCGGATGGGTGAGCAGCAGAAGACCTTCGTGCTGCAGGACCTGTCGACGCTGATTTCAAAGCCCCCTTACGATCGCATGCAGATCGTCGACCAGCTGCGTCAAATCTACAACGGCTCCTACTACAACGAATGGGGCAACGGCAAGAAGTTCGCCTGGAAGGGGAAGGTCGGCCTCGTCGCCGGCTGCACGCCGGAGATTGAAGCGCACCACATCGCCATGGGTGAACTCGGCGAACGCTTCCTCTACTATCGAACGGATGCGGACGATGACGACACGCGGCAGAAAATGATGGCCAAGGCTAAGGCCATGGAGGGGGTTGAAAAGATCGCTCGAGATGAGATCGCTAGGGCGGTGCATGGCGTGATCGCATCGGTCAAAGGCAAGGCCGTGTCCTCCGTGCAGGTCGAGAATCACTTCTGGGAATGGCTGACCGCTCTGGTCGACATGACCACCACCTTACGATCGTCAGTCAAACGCAACGCCTATCACCGAGACGTGGTAGAGTACACTCCCCACAAAGAAGGTCCCGGCCGCATGTACAAGGCCTGCCAAGTCCTGATCAAGTCGCTGGCTCTGGTGCGCGGACGCAACCACGTCACGGAGCAGGACTATGAGGTAGTCGCAAAAGTCTGCGTTGACTCCATCCCGTCGGTGCGGCGTGAGGCCATGAAGGCGCTGATCAAGATCATGTCTGAGGGCGGCGGCGGCGTCAGGGCCAAGGACGTAGCCAGAATGACTGGCTACCAGGCGACGGAGAGCGTGGTCTACCATCTGGCCGACCTTGGCGCCCTCGGTATCGTAGATCGGTGGGTGCAGGATGGCCAGAACCAGGAGTCGTCGCTGAATTCTCCATGGATTTACGAACTCAAGAAACCCATCTTCGAGAAGCTTGAGAAATGCGGACTCGTCGATATCATCTAGGAGCCAACATGCTGACCGAAATAGAGTTGTGCCGCAAGCGGGCAAGGAAGGCAATCCCTCGTCGGGCGATGCGAAACGCAAGAGCACGCAACCCGCCAGGAACAGAAAAATCCTATATGCACGGACGGCGACAGCGCTCGACGATCGATGCTCTCACCGCCTTTCAGAAGCATATTTTTGTTCCCGCGCAGGCAGGCTGGATGGACAAGATTCGGTTTGCAACCAAGCGTTTGTTTTCACGGCGTACGCCGTGATCAGGAACCCCTAATGGCTCAACGGTGCCCGAAGTGCGGTGATTGGAAAGATGATCTCTGCGCGAATTGCGGAGAAAAAGAAGCTCCTTCGAACGCATTGGCTCAGTTCTGCGGTTGGCTGCAAGTGGAAGGAGATCCGGCCTTCGGAATCGGGATAATCTTCGGGCTGCGCGGATTCGTGCTCATCTTTGGGCCGCTTTCGCTGGGCTTGTTGTGGACTAAGCCTGGCCCTTCCGAATAAATCTATAAAATCCGTTCTTGAAAGTTAGCACTTCAAGGCAATCGCCTCTGCCGCGGTGCGGCTCACCGAGGCTGATGTGGATCCAGATCGTGTCAGGCCTGACGTTCTTGATCCCGCTCTTGAATTCGTGGATCACTTGTCCGAACGGGATCCCGCTCTCTTTGTAGATCCAATCGAATACTGCAGTCGAGCCCTCAAGGCAGTCTAGCCCATCCACGATGATGTCGGCCGCTTCGCAGAGAACATGTTGACTGTCCTTGGCGCCCTTGATCTTCGTGTTGAGCGCTTCGCAACGGGCGCCGGAGCTCACGATAACCGGCCGTCCGAACTTCAAGCGTATCGGCTCAAGAAGCACAAGTGCCACCTCTCGCAGCTTCTCTCTGTTGTCCCAGGCCCACACTCGGTTCTCATGCAGAAGCTCCGCGTGACTCGTGTGGCAAAGCTCATACAAAGAGAAGTGATCGGAGAGCTTGATATCTTTCATCCCGGGAATCCACTGCATGAGATAGTGTACCGGGATTCCCGGGTAAGAGCTAGAGCCTAGATGCGCTCTCTATAGGTTTTGCTGAGCGTGCCCAGCGGCCACATTGTTGGCACTGGTATCGCCGCCAGAGCTTCATTTCTGAGTATTGAAAGCCGCGGCTTTGTATGTGATGGCTGCCACAACCGGAACATGTCAAGATCTTCTCACCAATCGCACGATTCAATAGGTACTTGGTCGGGATGATGTGGCGCATGGCCAAATAGATCTGCTCGAGGCAGTCGACGTCCTGCTTGCAGTACACGGCCATCTTCTTGATCGACTTCTTGTCACCGCGTAACGCGCCCATCCACCACTCGGGCCAACCGCCTCGCTTTTCCATCTTCTTGATAGGCACCTGAAGAAATTCTGCCAGATTCCCAAGGCGATTACTGCTAAGTTTCAGCTTGTGGCGGGCAATGAGGCAGGTGTCGACCTGCCGCGTATTGGGGATAGGAGAGAGGCCAGCGCGCAGCAGGCGAGCCTCAACGTATGGCCTATCGAACTTGGCGCCGTAATGCGCAACGATGGAATCGGCCTCAGAGAGTATCTCGATAGCGCGTTTGAGTAGCTGGCTATCGTCATGGCAATCTTTGCCTGGGTATTGGGACACGGTGGCGCAGTAGGTATGCTTCGAGCCAAGCCACTTCCATCCGAAGCAAACGACGAAGCCTCGATCAGCGCACAACCCTTGAACCCCGGCCGTCTCGATGTCCCAGATCAGGACTTTCGGAGTCGCCTTTTTTTTGAGCACTTGAGGACCCCCTGTCGAACTGCGTCTTTGCCCATGTTGGCCGCGCGCTCAAGCAGCGTAGTGGCCCAATTGTAGGTCTTGCGATCGTGGTGATACGTTGCGATTCGAAGAATGAGGATAGTCCTGCCGGTGAAAGAAAAATCGGTCAACGCTCGCTCCCGGGTATTTTGATCTGTCGACGACCAGGCTCAAATGTTACACGGGCTGCAGGAACTGGCTTTTTCTTGAGACTATCGGCCGCAGCACCGACGCCGGCCGCTGTGGCGGCTGCAAGCGCCGCTGGCACCTCGACGATTGCCGGCGGCTTTCCTTTCTTAGGGAACAGGGCTCCGGCGATAGCCCTGGCAGAAAGCGCAGCCAGTCCAAATGCGGTCGGACTTCCGGACATTGCCGCAGCTAGAGGCAAGCCACGGGAGACGACAAATTTTCCAGCCGGGGCGACTTCGCCCTGTTTCAGGGCATCCAGAGCCGTCAGAGCATCAGCAGCTTCCGATAACGACGGGCCCAAGACGCCGCGGCCTGCCAGCTGGGCGCCCTTCCGTTTGCTCTCCGGAGCCAAGGCTAGAGCTAGGCCTTCCCAGGCACCTAGCGAATTAGCGGCGCCCAGCGTCAAGATAAGGGAGCGCATGATCCCGTAATCGTCCTTCTTCTTCGGGCCAAGCACCGCGCGGCCCAGGCGCGCGGTGGCGAACTCCTCGCCAGGCTTGCCGCTCAGGAAGTCTTTCATCACAGAAACCGGAACTCCAGCTGCAGCACCAGCTGCGAAGACGTACGCTCCGAACTTTGCCCGATCCCTGGCGCCCCCAGCAGTCGCGCCCATCAAGCCGTCCTTGATCCACAAGGCATGACGCAGGGCTGGACCCCAAAACTGCAGCCAGAGCCGCGCCATATCGCTCTGCATGAAAAGAGGGAGATTCGTAGGGCCAGTGATCGAACTGAGCTCGTCAGAGAAGGCCAGGGCCGCACGGTTGCGGTCATAATCAGGCAGCTTGCCGTTGTGTGCGGCCTGGGAAATGCTGTGATCGCTCACTCCGAGCTCCTGAAGCCGGCGCGCGGCGAGGCGTCCGTCTTCGGAGAACAGACCGGCCTTCTTTAGCGCCCGAGCTTCTCGCTCTGCGTAGTAACGGCCGGCGTGCATTGACCACTGACGGTTGATCGTCGTCACCAAATCAAAACGATTGGCTTGAAGAGCCTGCTCGGGCGTTAGCATTTTGGTGAACAGCTTGCTGCCCTCGAATTCGGCAAGAGGAATCCCCGTCGACTCTGCGAGCGCGCTGCGTTTGGTGCCCTCGATCACGCTGTGCACGAATTCGTTGAACTCGTCTTTGCCGTGAACCTTGATGTATTCCTGTAGCAGGCGTTTCGTCCCTGGAAGATCCATCGTCTCTGCGCCGCGGATGAGCGAGCGGCCGGCCGAGCTTTTAATGATATCGAGAGTCTTGCGAAAGCCGATCTTGGCCGGGGCTTTCGACAGGAATTCGACGGAATTCGACAGAGGTGACAGCACCATCTTGGTGATCACGTTGTAGGCTGCGACCATCTTCGTGATCGGACGGCTGATTTCAGGGATCTGCCCATCAGTAACCAAGCGGAAGTAGCTGTTGAGCAGGCCAGCGTCAAAACCGGCTGGCGGATCGGCCATGAGGAGGTCTTGCACGAACTTAAACTTGGAATCGTTTACGCCGAACCGCTCAACGCGAGCGATACGATCTGAAAATGCGTCAACAGTCCGCTTGTAGACCTTCTCCAGATCGTCGCTGTGTCCCTGCAGGCCGTGCCGGGCGACATTCCATCCCTGCTCCGGATAGAGCATGCGGCCTTCGCGGAAGCTTTGGATCGTCCTCTTAGAATTCTCCTGCGTCTTGATCGCTAGCTCGAGCTCGTAGGCCTCTTTGCTCAGAGAAGCTTTCTTGGCCAGAAACTCCTCGCTATCGCCAAGAAGTTTCCGCTCCACTTCGATGATCTTCCTCTTGATCTTGTCATCAACCGTGTCGAAAAAATATCCAAAATAGTTGTACTTGTTGAAGTGCTGACTGTTAAATTCGCCCATCTCGTCGACGAAGTCACCAGGGGCGACGTTCTTCGCCCGCTTGGCTACAACGTCCATCCCGTCGGCAAGCTGTGCATGAGCAGAAACCACCTTGGCCCGCGACTTGGCCGGTAAAGCAGGCAGGATCCGTTTCATAACCTCTGCGACGCTCTGCTCCGGCGCCATCGTAGCAGCGAGCGGTTCAAGCCCCAGGATAGCATCACGTTCGATCGGATCGCCAAGGGCGATCAAGGCCCTCTTCTCAGCGTCCGTTAGCCCAACGAAAGCCGGCCGGGCTTCGGTTAGGGCCTCGCCATAAAGGAGGGCACGATCCAGGTCGCGCCCCTTGACCATCCTGACCACGGCCTGGCCGTTCTCTCCCCAACCGCCGATCGTTCGATCGGGAAACTTGAGCGTACTCAAGGCGCGAGGTTCACGGGCCAGCGCCGCTGCTTGCTTCTTGCGGGTCGCAAACTGCTGCAGGTGCTGCTGGATGGTAACGGCTTTCGGGTCATGGAAAATGCCAGAAAGCTCAACCATCTGCGGATATCGACCTTGAAACAACTCGCCCTGGCTTGGCAAAGCCTTGGCCAAAGCCGCGATCTCATGGATCACCGGCGCCCGCTCAGTAGCCAAAGCGAATTCTTGTAACGGCGCCTCGATCGCGGCGAGCTTTTCCACTTCCCTAAGCTCAGCCAGAGGCAGCGAGGGTTGCTGCAGGGCCTTGAATTCGTCAGCATCAGCAGCGCCAGGCAAGCGACCCTTACGCCCGAAGAAAGCTTTCATGTCGCCCATGAATCGGCGTGCAGCATCAATTGGGGCTCGAGCGGCCATCTCGCCTTTGGAGGCAAGGGCTTCTACTTGACCGCCCCGAGCAGCACGACCGGCCGCGGCGAGAGCGGCTGAAAATTCCTTAAGCGCCGGCCCGCGCATACCTTTGGCTACGGCATTGGCAAAGCTCCGCGCAGCGCCGGCGCCAGCCACAAGAGCCACAACATCAATAAAGCGCTCTCCCATCTCGAGAGGGCTCTCGGGAACCAGGCCGGTTGCGAAGCCGGTTGCCTTGTTGTAATCTTCCACGAAAGATCGGAAACCTGATTCGCTTTCAAAGCTGCTGGGATCAATTCGCACAACAGCCTGAGCCCGCTCCTTCATCCTGCTAATCAGCGGATCCTGTTTCGTAGCGACCTCAGAAAGCAAGGACAACACTTCGCCCACGGTCTGAGGTCGAGGGTAAGTTTTGCCGGAAATGGGGCTTACGAAGGTATCGCCACGCTCCGATCGGCCCAGGGGCTGCTTGGCGATGATGTCTGCCACCGGGGGCGTGATTTCGATGGCCATTTCCTTGGCGGCTTCGGTGATGGCCTCATGGACCCCCGGCATGGCCAGGGACTCTGGCAGGGGAAGGCCTCCCGGGACAGTGGCCAGGGCGGCTCCAGCGGCCTCTTGTAGGGCTGTTGCGAACGGATCCGGGGCCAGCGGGCGAACCCTCATTTCGGCCGGAAAGGCTTGCCGCATGAACGGCTGCTTGGGCGTAGGCAGCAGTTCTGGAGCCTGCGGGGCGACTATCGCTTTTAGCGCTGCGCCGCTTAAGCCTAGGGAGCCGAAATCGATCCCGTCAACAGAGGCTGGTGGCGTTTCTTCTATCTCAGGGACTTCAGGGGCCAATGGGACTGGCTTCTTGACGCCATTGAGCCCTAGGCTTTCAAAGTCGATGCCGAGGCCTGCTTCGGCCATCTATTGCCCCTGGAGCGTCCGGATATACTTTTGGACTTTATGGCTTGCGGGAAGACCGGCGGTGGAGCTCGGCAAAGGTGGCCTCTTAGCTGCCTTTAAGCGTGCGTTGAGAGCGCTCTCGGCCTGAAGCAGCGCTACGGTAGCAGCCTTGGCCGCATCGTCGAGACGGAACTTGCCTACTATGCTCCCTTCGCTAGCGACGAGCGCTTCCTCGAAAGCTTTGCGCCGAGCCTTGACCGTTTCCTTCATGTCGTCGACAGCTTTTTGAGCGGCAGTAACCACAACAGTCTGCTGTGCGGCTCTCTGTCGAGCAGCTTCCTGCGAAGTTTGACGCTCTCTTTCTGCTTGAGCTTCGCCAGGCCGCAGTTCCTTCTGCTTTTCAACCGCAGCGCCAATTGCGAGTAGCATCTGTTCGAGTGGGCCAGCCCGCTTATACAGAGGAATCTTGCGACCAGAGAGGGGCAGCGTTACTTCGCCTACAGGCTTTTCGTCCTTATCGCGAGGCGTGGTCAAGAGCTTAGACTCGAGCTCAGCTTCGCGTTCCTGCAGTCCCAGGCGTTTGAGCAAGGCGTTGGTGAGGGCCGTGTTTTCTTTCAGCTGCGTTTGCCGGGACGATATTGGCCCGCGGAACAGAGCGCCGCTGACGCCCGCTTCGATGGGCGATGCTCCAGGGATTTGGCTGGCCTCGAGAGCGGCGAAGCGCGCGTCTTCCGGATTTGGCAGGACGCCTACCAAGCTGCGGAGGAACTCTTCGCCTAGGCCTTTCAAAGAGAAGGGCTTGCCACCCGCTCCGATTCCAGTTGCGGCTGGAGTCGGAGCCGCTGCGGCTATGGCTGAAACATCTTCTGTTGGGGGGATCATCGATCGGCGACCAGCAGCGCCTGGACCGACTCGACGCAGAATTGCGTCAAAGACAGCCGCTTGTTGTTCCTGTGGGGTCAAAATCTCTGACTCGTGAAAAGACATGCTAAGAAGCCATACTAAATTGAGTCGGCTGGGGACGAAGCCCTGGATATTTACTGAGAAGTGCGTTCTTCAGGAATCCCGCACCAAGCCCAAGCCCTAGGCCAACCAAACCGCCTTGGAATCCGCGGCGAGCGCGCGTTGCTTCCATACCAGACTGGAGTTCGCCACCCAGGCGTAGTTGCTGCAGCGCGAACTGATTTTGCAATGAAGCTAAGCGCTCAGCGCCAAGCTGACCGGCCTCCTGTCCAGCGATCGATTCTTCGACGCCAGCCTCGGCTAGAGCTCGGGCGCGCGCGGCTTCGATCAAAGGAATCTGCCCAGCGCCTGACGTGCGTAGCCCGGCTGCATTGATGGCCTGCTGACGAATGGCAGCGGCCGGAGCTTCGGAAAGACGGATCCGTTTAAGCGCCGATTCTCTGATAGCTTGGAATGGTGATTCGTGCAGGGCCATATTCTTCTCCTATTGTAGCTGCATTGGCAGATCAGGTCAAGGTGACTGACACTACAACTCCCTGTAGTTTTACGTGCAATTTCCGAATGCCAGAAATGACGGAATAAGCATGCTCGCCTTCCCCTAGTTCTTTAGCATCTGGCGCGCGATCCAAAATGCGAGAATTGACCTTTGCCGGACGTTCCTTAGGACCACCGAAATCGGAAACGTCACGATCACCGGGATTAATCCCAAACTTCTTTGGGTCAGCCACTATTTCCCGCTCCTGCCGGGAACTCGATCGTAGCTCAAAATGAATCCCTCGAGCGGGAAGTCCTGATCCAGACCAGCATTTTCAGCACTCAAAGACATGCGCTTGAATTGGAGCCCAACGGGACACCTGATTCTCTGGTGAGTCACCGTCGGCGAGAATGTCAAAATGGGTCCGATCGCGGTGAAGACGCTCTCCTCGTCACGCTGAGTCTTGACTGTAATGGCGGTCGTAACGTCATTGTCAGCCGCCACATCGATCGCCTGAGCCTTTTTGCGCTCGTGAATCTCACCGCCGATTTCCTGTTTGGTCACGATGAAGGCTGGAATTGCCTTGACTAGGCGCCCGCCTCCACCCGCGGGCCCGTTGTCATCACGCAGCAGCCCCTCTTCAATCTGGAGCATTTCTTTGCGCAGTGCATTTCCAGCATAAAGCTTGCCACGAAACCACACAAGGAAATTGGAATCTATGCCAGACCAGTTGACAAAAGCTCGATTCCCATCGACGACGACGATGGTATCGTTAAACGTGGAGTTGATCTTCGCCGCAATAAGAAGCCACTTCTTCTTCAGGATCACTGATGCCGTCGGCAAGATTTCGGGCGACCCTTCGACCCAGTTCACGAGCATGGAGTCGACGCCGGCAACAACAGCCTCGGCCAAGGAGTCAACGTGACCGGATAGCAAAACCTGAATGAAGCGCGACGCGGGGAATGGCGGGTTGGGCAGACCTTCGTCCCCAGCGAAAACAGTTCCTATATTCTGCGTGTCAGCGATATTGACAAAACCGTCGGCGTCCGTTGGATTTCCCTGCGCGCCGATTATATCTCGCAGCCAGCCGGTTTCATCGACCAAACTCGGCGTCGAAACAGCATCCGCAGCCAAGGAAGCTGCGGTAGCTCGACGAACACGAATATCAAGCCTGGGGAAGGCTTGCAGCAACGTCCTCTGGAAAGCCTGCCAGCTTTTTATCTCGGCACCGATCGTTATCATTGGCGTTAAGTACAAAAAGCCACCGACGATCGATCTGACCTCTGAACCAACTCCAGTCACCGTGTTGAGAAAAGACATTCTTATAAGAAGCTTCTGGCCCTTTGGCGTGAGATTATCGACCCCGGGTTCTTGACCATTATTGAAGAAAGCGAATCCAGACAGCGAACTTCCAGCCCTATTCCTAGCCGAAGACTCCAGAGTTAAAGATTGTCCGTTCAGGATTGTATCGAAATGATATTTCCCATATCGGTGCACAGACGGATTCGTCTCCAGAGCTTTCTTATAATCTATTTGAAACGTAATCGAACCAGCGAGGGGCAATACGCTTGGAAGAGCGGTGGGGACTATTCTCCCACCTAGAGAATCAAGCGAATCCCCCTTATAGTCAGGATGGAAATCGATTCGATCATAATCAACGGCATCCGTTTGTGTTAAAACAAATGGATCCGTGTCACTGGTCAGTGGATCATTTTGCTGTTGTCCTGCGGAAATGTGAACCTTGTTAAAAGCCGTCGTCCCAGCTGTTCCGGAACCAATGTTCGTGCCATCCTTCCACAATTTCCAGACTCCAGACGCTTTCAGAAGGAGGATATAGTCGTGGAAGGCGTCGGCGCCCTCTAGCGACTCGACAACCACGCCATTGACAGAAATGCTATCAGTTAAAAAGCTTCGGAATAAAACGGTTACAAAAACTCCCTTAGATCCATTACACATGCCAAATGCGATCGTCGAGCGATCGCTAGCCCCGGGCTTCGTTCTGGCCCTAACGTGAAGCAAAGCATCTTTCGTCGAAGATAATACACCAACGCGACGGCGAGGCGCCAAGGCACCTATTCCACCTGCCTTTGAAAGAGTTACAAAATTACCGTCAGAGGATTCACCATCGTTAGAGCTTCCAGAAGAATCCCATGCTGGAGAAGCAGCTGTCAGAACAGTAGAACAATCATTCTTTTCACCGCCGACAACAGTCCCTAAGAGTCCGATAGAACCTGGGGTCGATTCCATATCAACATTAAAAGCGGAATCCACCAATGGCTGTTGCTCCAACAAAGAATCGAGCGCCCTGCACTGGATTGCTCCCAAATCCGTAGACACTGAAGAAGAGAGAGTACCGGCATCAAATTCCGACTTAGCCACGATCGAAAAAGCCCGGAAGATCGACGACGGTTGCTTGAGGTTGTCGAGGGTCCGAGAATGCTTCCGATTGAAATGCGTAACATCTGTGAAGTCGGTCATGTAAACATCAGGCAACCCGTCAGCATCTTGACCCAGGAACATCAAGATGTTGTTGTGCTGACGCCAAGTGCCCGGAAAACGGGAGCCGATTTGCGAGGAAATCACGGTCGGCACAAATCGGAAGGTAGGATCGGGATCGATGCGTATAAGACCGCTCGCCTTGAAGGTCGCAAACCGGTCCCTATAGATCGGCGAGAATCCCCATAGACGATCCCCTAGGCCGATCTCTAGCTGGAGTGTCGCCGGCCATGCGTGGGGATTATCGATCGTCAAAGGGATCTGAGGCTGGTTGGGATCGACCGTATCTGTGAATCGTATTTCCGATAAATTATCGATCGTCGCGCCAACGAACATAGTCCCGAAGTGATAGCGGATAATGCGTCCGCGGGGAATAGCGACACCGACCTTGACTTTGTCGCCGATAAGCAGGCCAACAATTGGCGTGAACGTAATCGTATCCGTCGCGTCGTTGAACGCCGTAACGATGCTCGTAAAGCCGATGATGTTCGGATCGGCCGCGGCAGTGACAACAACTCGCTGTCCTATCCACGTCGTGCCGTCGCCAGCGCGATTCAGCAGCGCGTCGGACACCTGACTCGACGAATCACCGACGTTCAAAGTGATCTCCTCGGATCCGCGGTCGTGGGCCACTAGGGAGGAGGTGGAAGGTGAGTCGACTGCGCCATCCCAGGAGAAAACAAAATCGACACCGTTGGTTATCCAAACTTTGTCTTCTGCCGTCTCAAATTCTAAGGAGAAGGAACCTCCAACAAAAATGCTGCCCGTTAGAAAAGCGATCGGCGTGACATCGATGAAGGTGATAAGATCCTGCGTTGCGACGAGCTTCTTATCGTCAGTGATGAGAAGGATCTCCGTGCCGTCTCGGCGAACGAAATTGTAGGCTCGCTTTGGAGGATCTATCAGGAATGGGATCGTGGTCTTAAACAAAGTGCCTGGGCGCTTTTTAAGGCGTCCAGTCTCTTCGTCAATGACGACATTCGAAGCGTCGACTAGCTCGGAAAATTCAAGCAGATGGGGTTCAGACTTCTCGTTGACCCCCTGAACGAAAGGCCCCAGCGGAACTGAAGCTGTTTGAGGCCGGCGAAATTCGCGGGCTAGCCTAACTGGCACCTGAGCCCCGTTTCTTGGCTTCGGCGTCCATGGCCGCGACGGAAGTCTCGATGAATTCCGCGAGCTTGCTCTCGAAAGCTGCCATCGCGGGGAACATGCGCGCGATCTTCGCAGCCGCCAGCTTATAGCGCTCCTGTCCCAAGCCAGAGTCGGGGAGCTTTTTTTCGACCCATTTTACCAGAGCTAGGCCGAGCTCTTTATCATCCGGATTCTGAAGATCCAGCATGCGGTCCAATTGCTTGCCAAACAACTTGGCGAGCATGCCCGGGCCAAGGCGCATCATTGCTGCGACTCCGAGCCCCAATGCAGCGCCGCCGGCCAACGTGGCGCCCTTAGCTTTCAGCGCCGCAAGCAAGACTGTCAAGAATCCCATAGTGCCCCCTTAGAATCTCCACCTAAAAGTTATCCCAAATCCGCGCCTTGTCCATAAGCCGAGGAGCCAGCGGATCATCGGGATCGGCTCCGCTTCGGAGGCAGGCTCATACCCATCCTCTGAACCACCATTTCCGTCATCGTTTCGACCCGTGTCAGCTGCTCAGCGACGGCATTATTTCGTAGCTCTTGCCTATAATTGGTCGCCAACTGCTCGGTCTTGAACTGAAGCTGTCCATTCGCACTGGCGTCCAACTTCGCCAGACGAGCACCGCCGCTCCAGGCGAGCCCCAGGATAGTAAGCAAAAGAGCGGCAACTGTCGCCGCAGAGCGAACTCCTTCCTTGCTCAGCATTCGCTTCTCCCGCCATTAAGGCGCGACACCAGTGCGGCTGTTGCGCCATGAGCCTGTAGCCGCGGCTGTGGACGTATATAGATCGTTATCGGTCGAATTGAAGGCCATGCAGGGCACCGTAGCATGCGCTGAACACGCTGTCGACCTCAATGAAGAACCTGAGAGAGCGCCGCGCATATCGAGCCCGCTGACGGTAAGCGCGCTCGAGAACGTAAAGGATCCTGTGAAAGTTCCAGCGCTCACGTTGGCAGCTGATACTGCGATCGTCACGTTGGCTGCTGCGGTCAAGCGCCCATCAGCATCCACAGTAAAAGTGCCCACCTGAGTCGCGCTGCCAAAAGAGCCCGGCGTGACAGCGGTCGATGCGAGCTCCGAGGCTCCTACAGCATCCGCGGCAATCTCGGCAGAGCCGACTGCGTCAGTGGCGATCTCCGACGACCCTACGGCATCGGTTGCGATCTCTGAAGCAGTCACGGCATCCGCTGCGATCTCAGCGGAGCCAACAGCGTCGGTCGCGATTTCGGAGGATCCCACAGAATCTGCAGCCAGATCTGCCGCAGTCAAACTGTCATTGAGCACCTTGGCACTCGTTACAGCGTCGGTGGCCAGCTTTGCAGTGTCGACAGCCGCGTCGGCGATCTTGGCCGTGGTCACGTTCGCATCGAGAATCTTGACCGTGGTGACCGCGTCAGTAGCCAGCTTGGACGTGTCCACAGCAGCATTCGCGATTTTGGCGGTAGTCACGTTGGCGTCTAGGATTTTCACTGTGATGACGGAATCCGTTGCCAGCTTGGCCGTGTCCACGGCCGCGGTCTGAATGGCGGCGGTGTCTACGGCGTTGTTGGCCAACTCAGCGGAGCCGACAGCATCAGTAGCAATCTCAGAAGAGCCAACGGCATCCGCGGCAATCTCAGCTGACCCGACGGCGTCGGTGGCGATCTCGGAGGCAGTCACAGCGTCCGCAGCAATTTCAGCGCTGCCGACGGCATCCGTGGCGATCTCTGAAGCAGTCACAGCATCTGCTGCGATCTCAGCGGAGCCAACAGCGTCCGTAGCGATCTCGGCACTTCCTACAGCATCCGTGGCGATTTCGGAGGACCCAACAGAATCAGCTGCCAGATCCGAAGCTGTCAAACTGTCGGCTACGACCGACGCGGAATTGACCGAGTCGTTCAAGCGCGCATTGGAGACGTTGCCGCGGTCAAGATCTGAAGCATCCAGACCGGCACCATCCAGCTGATTAGCCGGCGTGGAAATGAAGACCTGGAAGTTGTTCTCGCTGTCGCGGAACTCGACCAAGTTGGCAGCGAAAGAAAGTCGTGTCACTGCGTAAAACAGCGGCACCGCCAAAACTCCGAGCAACAACTTCTTCCAATTCCTCATGGGTATTCTCTCCTATGGTCCTGTTCCAAGTCTCGTGTTGCGCCACTGTCCGGCAGCGGTGCCCGTCGATATGTACTCGTCGAAATCAGTGCTATTGACGGCCCGGCATGGCAGCGTCGAGCATGCCAGGGCGCGCAACTGAGCGGCTGTTCTCGCGCCAAAATCGGTCAATCCGTTTAAGATCATCTGCGGCAATGTCAAAGTCCCCGTCATGGTATCGCCAGTCTTCTCGACTACGTTCTGCCCTTTCAGTGTAACACTTGACGAATCGAGCCTCAAGGGGTCTACGGAAGACCCGACGCCGAGAATCGGAATACTGGCGGTTACGGTTGTGGACGCGACAGCCGATGAGATATTGACAGTCCCGGTAAAATTCCAGTTTCCGGAAAGCGTAAAGCTGCCATGCTCAATCTGGAAAGTCGAGTCGCTCCCGAATCCGGTCCCCCCTCCAATCGCCGCTTCTGCTGCCGGAGTCAGGAGGAGCATCGCCGCAAGGATTGCGTTCCTCATGTGTTCCTCAAATGAGCAGCACTTTTATTTGAGCGCCGGCCGGAGCCGTCAAAAATAGCGCAGAGACTTCCAGCGCATTGATCGAAAAAGATGCCTCTCCTACGCTCAGGGAAACTGCCGGCCTGGCCACGGAGTTAAAGCGAAAGGAGATATTCGCTGTAGTGCGGATGATTACGGTATGAGCGCGCAAGATAGTCGCAAAAGCTGTTGGAGCGCTGACCGTAAGGTTCGAGTCTACGAGGCCACCGCCAGGGACGGTAAATTCATGGCTCTCGTAATCGTCTTTAAGGAGTGAGGCCTGGACGCGCGCAGCTTCCTCGGGAAGCACTCCAAGCCCAACTTTTCCCTTGATATCACTCATCTTACCCTCCAAAGCCCGGTTTGCCGCCGAACCTTACGCCTCGCTTCAAGCGCCCGTCGATACGCACTGGCACGCCAAAGGACTTCCTCCTTGCCTGCCTAGTTAAGTAAGCCCGCCTGACGCCCCATGCCATACCCAACAAGGAAATCAAGGCAGTTGTAGCTCCGATCGCTATGTCCATCGAGTCCATAGGGGTTCCTCTGCCAAAAAATATCTTGAGCCGGCCGACGATAGATCGGGAGCGGCTGCTTTGCATGCCGCGCACCGCCACGAAGCCACTTGGGGCCCCAGATAAAACTGCCATGAGAAAGCGGGCCGTTAGAATTGACTACGCTGCCGGGCTGCTTCCCTGTGGGGCCAAGCCGCGGATCGGTGTTGAACTCCATGAGGATCTGCTCTGCCTTTTGCAGGTGCCTTGCATCAACGCGACCAATGCTCATCTGCACGGCATAAGTGTAAAACGGATTGCCTTCCTCGCAGTTCTTGTCCCACTGCCGCCGCATTGCCGAATTGAATGCGGATAAAATCGCAGGTCGGCACACCTGGCTGTCCCTTTCAATCGAGATCAACATCTGCAGAACCATGTAAGCCAAGATATCCTGGTAGATCGGATGAACCCAAAGCAGATGCGTCTCTGGATAGGATATGTCGACGAGATTCTTCTCAGTCCATCCTTCGTAAGCAACCTTGTATTTATTCGCTCGTGTTGCCAGGTAGGCCAAGCCGAAAAGAGCGCCCACCGCCGCAACTGCTACAGGCTTGCGCGATCCAAAGTGCCAAGGCGCCGTAAGCGGCCGAAGATCACCATGTTTGGCCGGCGTGCCGTCGGCATCTTTTAGCTGAAAATCGTCTTTGACGATACGCTCGGCCAGACCATCGAGCATGGCTGAAATCTGTTCTTTATGCTGATCAAACCCAAAATTTAACAGCGCCCATAGCCCATAGAGGTGGCCGATCAGCGAGCTCTCACTACATTGCTGGATATAGCGATAATCGCCGGCGTAGCGATTCGTGCGGCTGGGATCCACCAGTGAAGGGCCATCGCGGCGATCCACGCCACGGCTTAGCCGATTGTCACCGTTGACGTTCTGAAGCAGCTGCTGTCCCTCGAGGAGAAGTGGGACGGTCCCACGATCACCCAGCATCGTAAACGTGGCCGTCGCCAGTCCTTGCCAAATCGCCTGATCACCAAGATCGTTCGGTTTCATCGACCAGTAGAGCCGGCCTCCGGTCATCAACCAATTCTGCTTGACGTCGTTGGCAAAGATGACAGCCTTTTCTGGCAGAGAGAGCTTGTCGACCGTCTCGAGGGCGCGATCGAAACGATCAAAAGGCACGATCGTCATATTGATACGATCGGCTGCTCCAAAAATTAAACTTTTCAAGCTGTCAACCATCACTATCCGACCGAAATAGCAGACGCATTCGTCGTGATAGAATTCGTTCCATCCGAGACAACACAGGAGTATTCTCCTGTGTCCATAACCAGGACGGCGGCGATCTCGTAAGAGGCCGATGTAGCGCCTGGGATATCAGTCCCATTCTTTCTCCACTGATACGACAGCGGTAGAGAACAATTCGCTATTGCCTTCAGAGACAGCTTAGCTCCGATAGAAAGAGAGCCACTCGGCAGATCGCGCAGAAATATCCCATTGGCATACTTGTCACCGATGTGTTCGCTACCGATCTGAGAGCGAATAGCCTGGTGGCTTTGGGCAATCTGATCAGCAAAGACCTGATCCGCAACGATCGTATTGGTCACGACACCGCCATCGACGACAGAATAAATTGCCATCTATTTATACTCCCACACAGCCACACCACCAATACCCCCAGCCCCAGCGGCTCCAGCACTACCACCAGCGCCGCCGGCACCGCCACCGCCACCGCCACCGCCACCAAAGGCCGATCCGGCTGTTCCTGCGCCACCATTAGCATTGCTCGCAGCAGTGCCTGTACCGCCCTGACTCCCACCGCCGCCTCTAGGCGCGGAACCGCCACTAGCTCCTTCGCTGCCTAATGTGCTTCCTGCGCTGCGTGCCGCCCGACTTCCCATTGAGCCAGTGAGATTCAAATCGCCAGATGAACCAACACCCCCGGCGCCTCCTGCGGATCCGACTGCATCTGCTGCCCCAGTAGCACCAGTACTGCCTCCAGAAGCCGATACATGAGCCCCAAAACTTGAAGTACCGCCAGCGGCTCCAACAGTAACAGTCACTGTTGTAAGAGAAGTCACATTAACAATTTTTCTTCCATATCCACCACCACCGCCGCCACCGCCGCCACCACCAGCATTAAGGCCATCGCCAGCAGCCCCTGCGCCACCAGCACCTCCACCACCCCATACTTCAGCTACAACATAAGTAACTCCGGTAGGCTTAGTCCAGGTTCCGCTCGCAGTAAACGTCTGCGACGATAATGTGGTAAATCCAGATCCAGAAGCAACCGCTTTGACGATCGTCGAATTGCTAGCTGCATCATCGAAAAGTTGAAAGCTGGCCGTATCGAATGTAAGCGTTGATCGCTGAACGAATTGAGCCGCAGCACCAGAAACAGCATTTGCCACGATCGTAGCCGTTGAAAGTTGATGCCCAGTTCCTGTAGCATCAGCGGTGCAGTCCTCCGCGTTGCCGGAAGCGTCCACGCCGCGCGAATAATTCCCAGCCGTACAATTCGTGCCATTGGCTGCAAGCGCGGTAGCGGTCCCAGCGTTCCCGTTGATCGAATTTGTCAGCGTATTCGAGCCACCCTCTTTGTAGCCGGCCGTGATATCCATTTCGCCGGTAGAATCGTTGATCGATCCTTGGGAGGCATTATTCGCCGGCCTCCGAAACTCGAAGCTGTTTTGAGCTTGAGCCGAAATCGAAATGACGAGCAGCGCCGCGGCAAGTAGAAGCTCTCTCATGGCAGTTTCCCAGTCCTCGAGTTGCGGAATTGGCCGAGCCCGGCACCGAAAGAAATATAAAGATCGCCTTCATCAGAAGAAGAAACCAGGCAGCGGCCGGCGCCGGCGGCACAAGTCAACCCTTGAATCTGAACATTGGTCCGGACACCAAGAATCTGCAGACTATTGATCGTCACGGAGCTCGTCACGGTCAAATCGGCCGCTAGATCTTGACTCTGAATCTTCGTCCCAGCCCAGGCCAGCCCGACAGCGACCAGCGCCATCAAAAGCGCCGACAAGGTTGCATTCTTCACTTGGGATCCTCCATCGGTTGCGGCCAAAAAAGATGCCCGCAAAGCACTCCAAAGGAAAAGGGAAATATCGGATAACCATAAGCCCATCCCAGTATGACGCGACTGATCGATGCGTCAACTCCGGAGCTTGCAATTGCGTAGACATCGTACCCGCCAAGAGCTACGGCAACTGCTGGGATCAAAATCTGCGTAGCCTGTCGAACTTTCATATTAAAATTCGATCACCGTAATTCGGCGCTCGCTCATGTACTGTCCTGGCAATGCCGAGTCCGACTTAATCTGGACTGACATAGAATGGTTCCCAGGCGGCAGCGCGTCGGCAAAAAAGTGGAAAGAATAGGGGAGGTTCTCTCCGGCCTCCACCGATTTGGGCAGCTTGCAGACCAAATCTTCGCTGACGGGGCTGCCGTTGAGCATCATCCTCGCGGTGTATGTCCTGGCTCCAGTGGTATCGTTTTTCATCAAAAACGATAGCAGTACCAGGAGAGGCCTCCCGCCATCTGCGTTGACAGGAACGACCGCGAGGTCCTGGTAGGCTGTCGAGTTGACGGGCAGAGCGGCAGCCGTCCTCGCGCTCGAGCAGTTTACTGGGACGAAGCCGCCGGATGGTGTTAGTCTCATTGTTTTATAACTATCATACTGGATCCTGAAAAAACTTGCACGGCCGTCACATCGCTCGAATTCTGTGCCCAACGGAAAACTATTGAGCCTCCTGATGGGCCTATCAAAATAGTACCTGATACGGTGATCCAGGCCGGGGTGCCTGCAGATAAGTTGATGACGTCGCCCTCGTCTGCGATTGTCTGCCGACCGCCAACGATGCTCCCGTTCAATTCGAACCCGACGTATCCCATCGCCAGCGAGGATCCGCT
>Ga0247727_10003956_pt1 | contig 32111 bp, 32 predicted proteins | sample WisWelCaveWW1625_FD_202498 | JGI IMG/M metagenome (GOLD analysis project Ga0247727, IMG submission 202498) | Biofilm microbial communities from Wishing Well Cave, Virginia, United States - WW16-25 | ecosystem: Environmental > Aquatic > Deep subsurface > Groundwater > Cave microbial mat | place...
TGGGTGTTGCCGCGCGGCTCGACCTCCACGTCCAGCACGTCCACCCATTCCTCGATGCGCGCGACCATCTCCTCGTCGCCGCTGATCAGCAGGCTGTTGCTGCGCGGCTCGGGGATGATGCGCGGCTCGACCTCGAAGATGGTCGCGCCCTGCTGCTGCCCGGCCTGCACCTGCCCGGCGCGCAGCCCGCGCGCGGCGTTGAGCAGCTCCGTGACCACGTCCTGGATCTCGTCCACCGACGCGTGCAGCAGCACGCGCTGGTGGATGACGGGCGTGGGCTTGAAGGGCGGCAGGTCGATCAGCTTGAGCAGCTGGTTGGCGCCCCAGACGTGCGTGCCGAAGCCGGTGATGACCAGCTGGTTGGCGTTCTCGACCGCGCGCACCTGCTCGATCTGGTTGTCGAACATGTTGTTCAGCGTGGTGAGCTGGTCGCGCGCGTTGACGTACTTGAGCGGGATCGACGTGGTGATCAGCGTGGCCGGGTCGTTCTCGTACGTGTCGAGGTCCTCGAGGGCCACGACCGGCGCCTGCGAGGCGATCGCGACGCCTGAGCCCGCGCGCCCGGCGCCCCCGGGGGTGATCTTCGTCACCGACAGGAAGTTGGCGCCGTCGGGTCCGTACTCGGCGATCAGGAAGCCATAGGCCTTCAGCACCGCCTGGAAGTACTGGTAGAAGCGGGCCTGCTGGATCTTCTGCGGGCCGATGATGCGGATGGTGACGTCGCCGGTCTCCTGGGGCACGTAGCGGATCGGCCGGCCCAGGAGCTTCTGCGCCAAGTTGATGAAGTCATCCAGCTTCTCGCCTTCCTGCTCGTCGAACTGCAGGCTGTAGTCGTCGCCGAGGATGGTGATGTCCTGGCCGGCGGCCCGGGGTGCGAGCAGGGCCAGGCAGGCGAGCAGGAGCGCGGCGGCTGGACGCATGAAGGGGTCCTGGATCCGGGGCACCGGAGGGATCGCTTGCGGGCGGACGCCCGCCCGCGAGGGATCATGGGTGCTCAGACGGGGGGCTTCAATGGTCTATTCCCTGCCCGTCTGCGGGGGCGGACGGCCGACTGCGGGCTTGCAAGGCCGCGGGCCGGCCACTAACCTCGGCGGGTTCCGCCGCGCCCCCTGCAGGCGCCTCTTGCCGAGCTGCGGCTCGGCGGTCCCCGTTCCCTGGAGTCCTGATCGTCCGTGAAGCTGTCCGAGGTCCTTGCCGAGCCCGCCGTCCAGCTGGACCTGGATGGCCGCGACAAGTGGCAGGCGATCTCCGAGCTGACGGACTGCCTGGTCGCCACGGGCCAGGTCCCGGCGACGCACCGCGACGCCGTGCACGCCTCGCTGGTGTCGCGCGAGAAGTCCATGTCCACGGGCATGGAGAACGGCATCGCCATCCCGCACAGCTCCGTGTCGCTGATCGAGCACCCGGCCGTGGCCCTGGGCGTCTCGCGCGAGGGCATCGACTTCCAGGCCATCGACGGCCGCCCGACGCACCTGGTCATCCTGCTGGTCAACCCGGCCAACCAGACCAAGGCCCACATCCGCACCCTGGCCGAGATCGCGCGCCTGCTGTCCAGCAGCGAGCTGCGCTCGGCCCTCGTCCGCAGCGACAGCGCGGCCGACGTCCTGTCCACCATCCGCGCCGCCGAAGCGGTCGGCACCTGATCCAGACCCGCCCTTCACACCCTTTCTGCAACGAGGTCAGCACGCTTGGTCATCCGAGTCCAGACGCGAGACAACGAACCCGTCGACAAGGCCCTGCGCCGCCTGCGCAAGCTCTGCAACAACGAGGGCCTGACGCGCACGACGAAGAGCAAGGCCTACTTCGAGAAGCCTTCCGAGCGCCGTCGGCGCGAGGCGCGCGAGCGCCTGAAGTCCATCCGCATCGCGTGCCGGGCCAAGGAGACCGATTCCGCCAAGCTCATGCAGCGCCGCCGCAAGGCGCGCAAGGCGGTCAAGGCCGCGCGCGGCGGCGATGAGGGCCTTCCGGGCGACATGAACGACGCTCCGCACAGCGGGCCGCCGCGTCGCGGGTTCGGTGGCGCGTCGGGTGGCGGGATGCGCAGCGGCCCGGGCTAGCCGCCGCAGCCGCCGGCTTGCGGCTCGCCCATCATCTTGGCGACGCGCCGCGCGTGCCGACCACCCTCGAAGGGCGTCGCCAGGAACTCGCGCACCATCTCCTCCATGACGGAGAGGTCGGTCACGCGCGCGCCCAGGCACAGCACGTTGGCGTCGTTGTGCGCGCGTGCCAGGCGCGCCTCCAGCGGGTCGTTGCACTTGGCGGCGCGCACGCCGGGCACCTTGTTGGCGGCGATGCTCATGCCGATGCCCGTGCCGCACACCAGGATGCCGCGCGGGGCGCTGCCGCCAGCCACGGCGCGCGCCACGGCTTGCGCGAAGTCGGGGTAGTCCACCGAGGCCTCGCCCTGCGTCCCGAGGTCGGCCACCTCGTGGCCTTCGCGCCGCAGCAGGTCCGCGAGCCGCCGCTTGGCCTCCACGCCGGCGTGGTCGGCTCCCAGGGCGATCTTCATGCGGCGGGTCTCCAGGGCCGGAGCAGGTCGTCGGCGCGTCGGCGCGCCAGGCGCTCGAGCTGGCGGGCGATGGCAGCATAGCGCGACCGGTCGCCGCCAAAGGGGTCCTGCACGTCGTGGCCGTCGGGGTCGAAGAGCGCGACCGGGGGCCGCTCGGCCGGCGGCAGCTCCAGCGCCAGCCGCTCCGCCACCAGCTCCGCCTGGCCGGCCGTCATGCACAGCACCAGGTCGGCGCGGGCCAGCATGCCGGCTTGCAGGCGGCGCGTGGCGTGGTCGGACAGGTCGAGGCCCAGGTCGGCCAGCACGTCGACGGCGGCGGCGCTGGGGAGCGCGCCGTCGGCCGCATGAACGCCGGCGGAATGCACGCGCGGCGGCAGCAGCCCCGGCTCGCGGGCGGCGGCTTCCTGCAGGGCGCGGCGCAGCAGGCGCTCGGCCATCGGGCTGCGGCAGGTGTTGCCGGTGCACACCACCAGCACCTCGGGCCCGGCATGGCGCAGGACGTCGGCCCGGCTGACCACGCCCTCGCGCAGCAGCCGCAGGCATGCCGGCCGAGGTTCGATCACGGTGGAGGCCTCGCCCAGCGCAGCGCGTCCACCGTCGACGACCACGGCCACTGCGGCCAGCACCTCGGGCGCCAGCTCGGACACGGCGCCCGGCGCAGGCCGTCCGCTGGCGTTGGCCGACGGGAGCAGCAGCGGCGCGTTCACTGCGGCGACCAGCGCGCGGGTCCATGGGTGCCCGGGCACGCGCACGCCCAGCAGCGACCCCGAGCGGTCGGGCAGCAACTGCGTCACGGGCCCGGGCCACCAGCGCGAGGCGATGCGGCGGGCCGCGCGCGGCCACGCGGCCAGCCGCTCGTGCAGCATCTCCGGCGCAGCGATTGCCAGGCTGTAGGGCGTCGAGCGCGAGCCCTTGAGGGCGTCGAGGCGCGCGCGGCCCGCGGGCCGGTCCTCGCGCGCGGCGAGGCCGTAGACCGTCTCGGTCGGCACCACGACGAGCTGGCCGCGATCGAGGGCCGCCAGCGCGGCGGCCAGCGCGGCCGCGCCCTCGTCACGCGACAGGTCGAAGCGCGCCGGCTCGGGCATGCGGCCCATTATGGCGGGTCGGGGGGCCGGACCGGCATACTGCGCTGCACCGCACCGTTCCCGGGGAGCCTGATGGCGTCCGACAGGAAGCGCAGCCAACGCCTCGAGACCATGGGCGGCATGGCGGCCGCGCTGGCCCACGAGGTGCGCAACCCGCTCTCCACGATGTCGGTGAACCTGCAGCTCGTGGCCGAGGACTTCGCGCAGCCGCGCACCCCGGTCGAGCAGCGCACGCTGCGCCGGGCGCGCCTGCTGCTGGGCGAGGTCAAGCGGCTCGACGGCATCGTCAACGACTTCCTCAAGCTGGTGCGCGGGTACGAGATCAAGCCCGAGACCGTGGACCTCGAGCTGCTGGTGGCGGACCTGCTGCGTTTCTGCGAGCCGGAGAACGCGCGCCTCGGCGTGCGTTCGCGCTTCCTGCCCGACCCCGCGGCGCGCTGGGTGCTGGCCGACCCGGGCCTGCTGCGCACGGCGCTGATGAACCTGGTGCTCAACGCCCAGCAGGCCATGACCGAGCGCGGCGGGGAGCTGCTGGTCGAGACGCGCGGGCGCGCCCGCGAGGTCGAGATCTCGATCACCGACACGGGTCCGGGCATCCCGGCCGACCTGCAGGAGCGCGTCTTTCGCCCGTGGTTCTCGACCAAGGAGGGCGGCACGGGGCTGGGCCTGCCCACGGCGCGGCGCATCGTCGAGGAGTTGGCCGGCGAACTGCAGCTGCACTCGGAGGTCGGGCGCGGGACGCGCTTCACCGTGCGGGTGCCGCGGCCGCCGCCGGCGCTGCCCCCCGCCGGGGAAGCCCCGGCATGAGCAGCGCCGTGACCGTGCTCGTGGTGGACGACGATGCGGCGCACGCCCGGTCCCTGGGCGAGGCGCTGGAGACCTCCGGCTACGCGCCACGCGTCGTGAGCAGCGGCGCGCAGGGCCTGGCCGCGCTGCGCGAGCAGGACTTCGACCTGGTGCTGACGGACCTGCGCATGGCCGGCGTGGACGGCATGGCCGTGCTGGAGGCCGCGCGCCGCAAGGGCGACGCCGAGGTGGTCATGATCACCGGGCACGGCTCGGTCGAGTCGGCCGTCGACGCCATGCGCGCGGGCGCCGCCCACTACGTGACCAAGCCCGTCAACCTGGGCGAGCTGCGTGAGGTCCTGGCGCGCATCGTCGAGCGCCAGCGACTGCGGCGCCGCAACACCGAGCTGGAGGCGCAGCTCGACGAGCGCTTCGGCTTCGATCGCATCCTCGGGCGCAGCGCGCCCATGCAGGCCATGTTCCGCACGCTGCGGCAGGTGGCGCCCACGGACGTGACCGTGCTGATCACGGGCGAGTCCGGCACCGGCAAGGAACTGGTGGCGCGCGCGCTGCACCAGAACAGCCGCCGCCGGCAAGCGCCCTTCGTGGCCCTCAATTGCGCCGCGCTGCCCGAGGGCCTGCTGGAGAGCGAGCTGTTCGGGCATGAAAAGGGCGCCTTCACCGGCGCGACGGCGCGCAAGATCGGCCACATCGAGAACGCCCAGGGCGGCACGCTGTTCCTGGACGAGGTGGGGGACATGCCGCACACGACGCAGGTCAAGATCCTGCGCGTGCTCGAGCAGCGCGAGGTCGTGCGCGTGGGCAGCAGCGCCGTCGTGCCGGTGGACATCCGCGTCATCGCCGCCACCAACCAGAACCTGCTGGAGCTGGTCACCGCCCGGCGCTTCCGCGAGGATCTCTACTTCCGCCTCAAGGTGGTCTCGCTGGACCTGCCGCCGCTGCGCGCGCGCGCCGACGACGTGCCCCTGCTGGCCGAGGCCTTCCTGCGCGAGCTGACCGCCCGGCATGGCGCCCGGGTGCGCGCCTTCGCGCCGGAGACGCTGCGCGCGTTGCAGGGGCACGCCTGGCCAGGCAACGTGCGCGAGCTGCGCAACGCGGTCGAGACCATGGTCGTGACCGCCAGCGGCGAGACCCTGCAGCCCGAGGACCTGCCGACCTCCATCCGCCCCGCCGCGGCCGGACCGCCGGCCGCGCCGGCTGGCTGGGCCGCGCTGGTCGGGCGCACGGCCGAGGAGGTCGAGCGCGAGCACATCCGGGCCACGCTCGAGTCCGTGGCCGGCAACCGGGCGCGCGCGGCGCGCCTGCTGGGTATCGGCGAGCGCACCCTCTACCGCAAGATCAAGGAGTTCCGGCTCTAGCCCGGCTGTCAGCCTGGCAGGCCCGCGCGGCGCCGGTGCCGTTTTGCCAGCCAGTGTGGGCCGCGGGCTGGTCCTGGGCTGGTCCCGCCGCTGCCCGCCGCTTTGGCACGCTCTTTGTTCATCCGACGACCATGGCGGTGGCCGCGTTCGCGGCCGCTCGCCGGCATCCCCGGGAACGCCCCATGAGCGACACCATCATCGGCATCGACCTCGGCACGACCAACTCGGTGGTGGCCATCATGGAGGGCGGCCAGCCCAAGGTCATCCCCAACGCGGAAGGCCACCGCACGACGCCGTCGGTCGTGGCCTTCGCTTCGGACGGCGAGCGCCTGGTGGGTCACCCCGCGCGGCGCCAGGCCGTGACCAACCCGCAGCGCACGGTTTACTCGATCAAGCGCTTCATGGGCCGCCTGCACGAGGAGGTGGGCAGCGAGGAGAAGCTCGTGACCTACAAGGTCACGGGAGGCCCCAAGGACCCGGTCAAGGTCCGGATCGACGACAAGCAGTACACGCCGCAGGAAATCTCCGCGATGATCCTGCAGAACCTGAAGGAGACCGCGGAGGCCTACCTCGGCGCCAAGGTCACGAGCGCCGTCATCACGGTGCCGGCCTACTTCAACGACGCCCAGCGCCAGGCCACCAAGGACGCTGGCGAGATCGCCGGCCTCAAGGTCGAGCGCATCGTCAACGAGCCCACCGCCGCCTGCCTGGCCTATGGCCTGGAGAAGAAGAAGGAAGGCACGATCGCGGTCTTCGACCTGGGCGGCGGCACCTTCGACATCTCCATCCTGGACATCGGCGACGGCGTCTTCGAGGTCAAGTCCACCAACGGCGACACCCACCTGGGCGGCGACAACTTCGACGACGTGCTGATCGAGTGGGTGGCCGAGCAGTTCCGCAAGGAGCAGGGCATCGACCTGCGCAAGGACATGATGGCCCTGCAGCGCCTCAAGGAGGCTTGCGAGCGCGCCAAGTGCGACCTGTCCGGCTCCATCCAGGCCCCCATCAACCTGCCCTTCATCACGGCTGACGCCAGCGGCCCCAAGCACCTGAACCTGAACCTGTCGCGTGCCAAGTTCGAGGAGCTGACGGAGCAACTGGTCGAGCGCTGCCGGCAACCGTGCCTCGCGGCCCTGCGCGACGCTTTCGCCAAGGAGTTCGAGGCCGCCCTCAAGGGCCGCGCCAGCGCCGGAAAGTCGGAGGACCAGCTGGTCCTCGAGATCGCCCGCAAGCACGTCGACGAGGTCATCCTGGTGGGCGGCAGCACGCGCACGCCGGCCGTGCAGGCCCTGGCCAAGGAGATCTTCGGCCGCGAGCCCAACCGCTCGGTCAACCCCGACGAGGTCGTGGCCCTGGGCGCCGCCGTGCAGGGCGGCGTGCTGACCGGCTCGGTCTCGGACGTCGTGCTGCTCGACGTCACGCCGCTGTCGCTGGGCATCGAGACCCTGGGCGGCGTCATGACCACGCTGATCCCGCGCAACACCACCATCCCCACCAGCAAGAAGGAGATCTTCTCCACCGCCTCGGACAACCAGCCTGGCGTCGAGATCCACGTGCTGCAGGGCGAGCGCGAGGTGGCGCGCGGCAACCGCACGCTGGGCCGCTTCAAGCTGGAAGGCCTCCCGCCCGCGCCGCGCGGCGTGCCGCAGGTCGAGGTCACCTTCGACATCGACGCCAACGGCATCCTCAACGTCTCGGCCAGGGACATGGGCACCGGCAAGCTGCAGAAGATCACCATCGAGGCCAGCTCGGGCCTCAGCGACGCCGAGATCGAGCGCATGACGAAGGAGGCCGCCGAGCACGCCGAGGAGGACCACCGCGAGCGCGAGCTGGTCGATGCCCGCAACGAGGCCGAGCAGACCATCCGCCAGACAGAGAAGTCCGTGGACGAGCACAAGGACAAGCTGGACGAGGCCACGCTTGCGGCCATCGCCGGTGCAAGGACGGAGCTCGAGGCCGCGTCCAGGGGCGACGATGCCGCGAAGATCCGCACGGCCCTCGAGGCCTACCGCAAGGCCTCTCACAAGCTGGCCGAGATCCTGTACGCTCAGGCCGGTCGCGGCGCGGCGACGGCGGGCCCGGAGGCGGGCGGCCCGCAGGCCGGCCCGGCCCAGGACGGCAAGGATCCCGCGGACATCATCGATGCCGATTTCGAGGTCAAGAGCTGACCGCCGGCCCGGCGCCTTGCGCGTCCCGGAGGCCGCCCGGCGTTGATCCGCATCGAGCACCTCACGCGCCGCTTCCACGACCTGGTGGCGGTGGATGACGTGTCGCTGGACGTCGCCGAGGGCGATGTCCTGGGCTTCCTCGGGCCCAACGGCGCCGGCAAGTCCACCGCCATGCGCATCCTGGCGGGGTTCCTGCCGGCCAGCTCGGGCCGCGCGCAGGTCGCGGGCTTCGACGTGGCCGGCGACAGCCTGCGCGTGCGCCAGCACATCGGCTACCTGCCCGAGAACGTGCCGCTGCCGCCGGACGCACGCGTGGACGAGTACCTCGAGTTCCGCGCGCGGCTGAAGGAAGTGCCTGCGACGCGCCGGCTCGCGGCGCGCGAGCGCGTGCTGCAGGATTGCGGGCTGGTCCCGATGCGCCGGCGCATCATCGGCCAGTTGTCGCGCGGCTACCGCCAGCGCGTCGGGCTCGCCGACGCGCTCATCTCCGAGCCGCCCGTGCTCATCCTGGACGAGCCCACGGGGGGCCTCGACCCGGCCCAGCGGCAGGAGGTGCTGGACCTGGTCGCGTCCTTCCGCGGCCGGCGCACGGTGCTGTTGTCCAGCCACGTGCTGGCCGAGGTCGAGCACGCCTGCTCGCGCGTGGCCATCATCCAGCGCGGACGCATCGTGGCGCAGGGCACCAAGGCCGAGCTGGAGGCAAGCGCCGGCCGGCGCGGCGAGATCGCCGTCCGCGCCCGTGGGGCCGGGCCACGGCTGTGCGCGGCCTTGCAGTCGCGCGGGCTGGCGCCGCGGGCCGAGCCCGACCCGGATGCGTTCGTCGTGCGCCTCGAGCGCGACGCCGACGCCGCGCCGCTGCTGGCGGCGCTGGTGGCCGCAGGCCTGCCCGTGGACGCCTTCCGCCCGCTGGAGCGCACGCTGCACGACATCTTCCTCGACCTGACGCGGGCGCCCGCGCCGTGAGGAAGGCCATCCCGACCCTGCTGTGGCGCGAGCTGGAGAGCCTGTTCTTCTCGCCCTTGGCCTACATCGTGCTCACGCTGTTCCTGGTGCTGTCGGGCTTCTCCTTCGTCTACGCGGTCAAGGTCTCGCTGGGCGTGGTGGCCGACACCGTGGCCGTGTTCCTGGGCGACGGCCCGCTCTTCTGGGTGCTGCTGGCCGTGGTGCCGCCGCTGGTGACCATGCGCCTCGTGGCCGAGGAGCGCCGCTCGGGCACGCTGGAGCTGCTGCTGACGGCACCGGTGCGCGACGGCGAGGTCATCCTGGCCAAGTTCCTGGGCGCACTGGTGTTCCAGGCGTTCCTGTGGGCGCCGACGCTGGCCTACGTGCGCATCCTGCGCAACTACGGCGCGCTGCCGGACGCGGGCCAGTTGCTGACCAGCTACGCCGGCATCGCCCTGTGCACCGCGCTGCTCACGGCGGTGGGGCTGCTGTTCAGCACGCGCACGTCCAACCAGATCGTGGCCGCGGTGGGCTCGCTGACCTTCAACGTGCTGTTCCTGGTGCTGCCATCGCTGGCCGTCGAGGAACGCTTCGGCCTGGCCCGTTCGGTGCTGCAGGCGGTGTGGCCGGTCGAGCACTTTGCCGGCTCGTTCAGCCGCGGGCTGCTGGACAGCGGGCACGTCGTCTTCTACGTGGTGGCCACGGGGGGCGTGCTGGTGCTGGCGGCCCGCAGCCTGGAGGCGCGCAAGTGGAGGTAGGCGGTTTCACGCGCGCAAGGCGCTGGCTGGGCGCGGCGGAGGGGCTGGGGACGGCGCTGGTGGTGCTGGCCGCCGTGGCCGTGGCCACCTACGCCGCCACGCGCCCGACGCTGCGCGCGCGCCTCGACCTGACGGCAGGCGAGCAGTACGCGCTGTCCGACCAGACACGCCAGCTGCTGGCCGCGCTGGAGCAGCCGGTGTCGGTGACGCTGCTCATGCAGCCCGAGACCGTGCGCATCCCCAATGGCCTGTACGAGGTCCAGTTGCGCGCGATCCGCTACGCCGACAACCTGCTGCGCGAGTACGAGCTGGCCTCCGCCGGGCGCGTGAGCGTGCGGCGCCTCAACCCGCAGTCCGACCGGCTCGAGGCCGAGGGCCTGGTGCGCGAGCTGAACCTCACGCGCTACAACGTCGCCGTGGTGCGCGGTGCGCAGCGCCACCGCGTCGTCACGCTGGAGGATCTGGCCACCATCGACCGCGGCCGCTCCGACCCGGGCGTGATCCAGCCCGCGCAGCTGGTGGAGCTGCACGGCGAGGCGCCGCTGACCTCGGCGCTGCTGGACGTGGGCCAGGCGGACCCGCCGCGCGTGGGCTTCGTGCGCGGCTTCGGCGGCCCGTCCACCGAGGACGCCGGCGACTTCGGCCTGTTCCTGTTCCAGGAGCAGGCGCGCGGCCAGGGCCTGCAGCCCGGGGCGCTGGACCTCTCGGCCGGCCAGCCGCCCGCGGGCCTGGATGCGCTGGTGCTGTGGGGCCCCGAGCTGCCGCTGGGGCCGCGCGTGCGCGACCTGCTGCTGGAGTTCCAGCGCGGCGGCGGCGCGCTGCTGCTGGGGCTCGACCCGCTGCACGACGATCCCGACCTGGACGAGCTGCTGCGCCGCCTGGGAGTGGGCCGCGAGCACGCGCTGCTGTGCGACGACACGCTGTGGGAGGGCCTGCGCCGCAGCCAGCTGGCCGTGAGCCACTTCGCGCCGGGCCACGAGATCACGGCGCCCATCGCGCGCCAGGGCACCTTCGCCGTCTTCGCCGCCGCGGGCGGGCTGGGGCGACTGCGCGACGCGCCCGCCGGGCTGGTGTGCGAGCCGCTGGCCTTCGCGCCCGAGCAGGTCTTCGGCGACCTGCCCGCGGGCGGCGGTGCGCCGGGCGACTTCGCGCTGGGCGAGCGCGAGCAGCGCGGGGCGCGCGCGCTCGGGCTGGCCGTCGACGGCCAGGGCGGGCGCGTGGTGGTCTTCGGCGCCAGCAGCTTCCTGACCTCGGCCTTCCTGCTCTCGGCCGAGGGCGGCCCGGCCAACCGCGATCTCGGGCTCAACGCGCTGGCCTGGCTGGTGCGGCGCGAGACGACCATCGCCGCGCGCCCGCGGCAGGTGTTCGAGTCGCGCGTGGACCTGACGCCGGCAGAGCAGGGCCGCATTGTGCTGTTCGTCACGCTGCTCATGCCGCTGGGCGGCGTCGCGCTGGGGCTGGCCGTGTGGCTGGCGCGGCGCCGATGAGCCTGCCGCGCGACCTGCGCAGCCGCCTGGCTACGCTGCTCCTGCTGGCCGGCGCGGCCGGCGCGCTGTTGTGGTGGGCGCGGCGCGAGGACCTGCTCTCGCAGCCACCGCCCGCAAGCGGGGCGCTGCTCCCCGGGCTGCAGGCGCGTGACGTGCGCTGGCTGCACCTCGGCCTGCGCGGCGGCCACGACATCCAGCTCGAGCGCGAGCCATCCGGCTTCTGGTGGATCACCAGCCCGACGCGCGAGCTCGCGCGGCAGGAGCGGGTCGAGGTGGTGGTCGACAACCTCGTGCGCGCCGCCAGCGAGCCGGTCGAGGCGGCGCACGGGCCCATCGACAGCCGCGCGGTGGGTCTCGACCCGCCGCGCCACGTGATCAGCCTGCGCGCCGGCGAACGCGCCGAGACGCTGTTCGTCGGCGATGTCGAGCCGCTGGGCCGGCAGGTCTACGTGCGGCGTTCGGGCGACGACCGCATCCTGCTCGCCACGCGCAACATCATCACGCTGCTGCAGGACAACCCGCTCGAGTTCGTCGACCCCGGGCTGCTGCGCGGCCTCGTCGGGGCCGTCACGCGCGTGGAACTGGACGACCCGCAGGGACGGCTGCTGGGCGAGCGCGCCGGTACCGGCTGGACGCTGGGCCTGCCGGAGCCGGTGCTGGCCGACGGCGACCGGCTGGACCAGCTCGTGCGCAGCCTGCAGACGCTGCAGTCGCAGCGCGTGCTGGCGGCCTCACCGACGGACACGCAGCTGGCCGAGCTGGGCTTGCCGACGCGCGCGCAGGGGGCGCGCGGCGAGGCCTCGGGCGCCACGCACGTCGTGCTGCACGCGCGGGACGAGGCGCCGGTGGGCGCCTGGCTGGCCGCCGGGTGGCGCGACGAGGGCGTCGAAGTGGCCTGCATCCGCGACGACCTGGCCAAGCTGCTGGTGGTGCAGCGCGCGAGCCTGGGGGTGGCCGCCAACCCGCGCGACTGGTTCCGCGAGACGCGCCTGCTGCCGCCTATCCGCGAGCGGGCCGAAGCCCTGCGCCTGGAGCGCGGCGGCGAGGTCCTGCTCGACATCCGCCGCCAGGCCGGCGGGCGCTGGTCCTTCGCGGCGCCGGCGCGCCTGGCTGGCCAGCCGGTGGACCACGAGCGCGTCGAGGGGCGCTCGCCCCTGGCCGACCTGCTGGCGCGCATCGACGGGCTCACGGTGCGCGCCTTCGTGGCGCCGGCCTCGGGCACGCCGGTCGCCAGCCTGGTTGCCGGCTGGACGCACGCCTCGCGCCTGCGCCAGGAGCGCGTCGACCTGTTCCAGGTGCAGGGTCGTACGCTGGCCGTGACCAGCGAGCGCCCGGCCGAGGGCCTCGAGCTGCCGCCGGACGCCCTGGACCTGTTCACGCCGCTGGCCGCCGACCTGCTGCGGCCGCTGCGCGCGCTCGAGCTGGACGAGGCCGCCTGGGTCGCGCTGCGCATCGAGCACCCGGCCGGCGCGCCGCTGGAGATCCGGCGCACGCCCGGTGGTCCGTGGACCGGAGACGACGAATGGACGCGCCGTGCCGGCCTCGGCCACGACCTGTTGCGCGGCCTGCGCGGATTCCGCTGGGAGCCCGCCCGCGCCGGCGCGGCTTACGGCTGGCGCGTGGCCTACCTGGACTCCGCTGGCTCCGTGCTGGCCGAGCTGCGCCTGCGCCTGCCGGCCGCCGACGAACCGCCCGAGGCGCTGGGCTTCCCCTGCGTGCGCGCGACCGTCAGCGGCCACGACGGCGTGGAGCTGCTGCTGCACCGCGAATGGGTCGAGCGCATCGACCAGCTCAGCGGGCCGCTGGTGCGCAAGCCCTTGGTGCGCAAGCCCTGAGTCAGTCGCGCGGCAGGCCCAGGCCGCGCGCGTGGGCCGCGATGGCTTCCGGAAAGGTGGCGCACTCGGCCGCGAAGACGCGCGCCGCGAGCGTCTCCACGCTGTCGCCCGGCAGCACGGGCACGTGCGCCTGGGCGACGACGGGTCCGTGGTCGTACTCCTCGTCCACGACGTGCACCGTGCAGCCGCTCTCGCGGTCGCGTGCGGCCAGCACCGCGGCATGCACGCGGTCTCCATACAGGCCGCGACCGCCGTGGCGCGGCAGCAGCGCCGGGTGGATGTTGAGCACGCGGCCCCGCAGCTCGGGTGGGGGGGGCCAGTGCACCAGATAGCCGGCCATGATCACCAGGTCGGGCCGCTCGCGCAGGATGCGCCGCGACTGCGCGGCGGCGAAGCCGGCGGGGTCAGGGTAATCGCGCGGCCGCAGGACCTCGACGGCGAGCCCCGCGGCGCGCGCGCGCGCGATGCCAGCGGCGTCATGACGCGAGGAGACCACCAGCGGCACCTCGGCCTGCAGGCGCCCGGCGCGCACGGCCTCCAGCAGGTTGATCAGCGTGCGCCCGCCGCCGGAGAGCAGCACCACCAGGCGCAGCGGCCTCAAGCCAGCGCCCCGCGCAGCCGCGTGCCCGCCAGCGCCGGCGTGAGGCCCGCGACCCGGTAGAGCTTGTCGCGGCGGGTGGTCCCGACGACGCAGGCGACGGCCGAGCGCGGGACGCCCAACGCGTCCGCCAGCAGCTGGCCGATGCGCTCGGTCGCGCGGCCGTCCTCGGGCGGCACGCTGGTGGCCACGCGCAGGGCGCCCGCATGCAGCCCGGCCAGTCCTTCGCGCCGGGCGCGCGGCTGGGCGCGCACGGGCACCAGCACGCCGCCGGCGTCGGCGCGCAGCGCGGACAGGAAGCGGTCGAGGTCGCTCACGCGCGAGATGATGTCAGCGCGGCGCCCGCGGGAAAAGCGCCTCAGCTGCCGATGACCCAGGTCTTGGCGGGACCGATCAGCCCGTGCCCGGGCGTGAGCACGGTGACGGCCTGCATGCGCAGCAGCAGGCCCTCCAGCTCGCGCGGCAGGGGCTGAATCTGGAAGGTCAGCGTCTCGGCCCCCGGCACCTTGCCCACGAAGGCGACCTCGAAGGCCGAGAGGTCGATCTCGAGCACGCCGCTGAAGCCCGGGAAGCTGAGGCTCCAGGGTGGCGCGAGAGATGCCAGTGCCCAGGTGGTCGAGGTCGGGTAGGCCCAGACGGTGATGAGCGTCTCGGCCTGCAGCTTTCCGGGCAGCTTGGGGTCGACCACCGGGCCGGAGATGATGCCGCCGCCGCCGTCCAGCACGGACAGCCGTCCCGCGCCGCCGCCGGCCAGCTCCGGGTGGCTGTCCCCGCCGCCGCCCAGCGCCGCGGCGGCCACGCCGCGCGCCCGCAGGTCCTGCAGCATGAGCGGCGAGCCGATGCGACCGTCAAAGACGTAGAGGCGCTGGTCGAAGGAGGCCGAGAGCACGTCGATGTAGCCGTTGCCGTCCGTGTCGCCCACGGGCACGGCCGCCGGCAGCGCGCCGGTGCCGATGTCCGCGGCCTCGTAGCGCCACTGCAGCAGGCCGTCGCCGCTGCGCACGCAGGCCATGGCGTTGTCCAGCGACCCGATGGCGCTGTCGTGCAGGCCGTCGCCGTCGACGTCCGAGATGGGCGCCAGCATGGTCACGCCGCGCAGCACGTCGTCGGCCGTCCACAACGGCGCGCCGTCCGCGCCGGACAACGCCTGCAGGCACGGGGCGGGCGACGCGAAGTAGCCGGCGAGCACGTCCGGCAGGCCGTCGCCCGAGATGTCGGGACCGGCCAGCACGCAGCTGCCGGGGCCGGGCAGCGCGACGCTCCACAGCGACGCGCCGTCGGCGCCCGAGAGCAGGCGCGCGAAGGGAGCCGCGAGGCCGCCCACGGCCAGGACGTCCGGCACGCCGTCGCCGGTGAGGTCGGCAACCGGGCTGACGTCCGCCACGGACGAGCCGGCGGCGTGCGACCAGAGCGTCGTTCCGTCCGCGCCCGAGAGCAGCAGCGCCGCCTCGACTCCGGCGCCGCCGGCGCACAGCACGTCGGCCACGCCGTCGCCCGAAAGGTCGTCCACCTGCTCGACGGCCAGGATGTTGGCCGGCGCCTGGCCGGCCGACAGGTCGCGGGCCCAGAGCAGAGCGCCGCTCGCGGCCAGGCGCAACTCGACGCGCGCGACGGGCCCGCACAGGGCCGCCGCCAGGCGGCCGTCGCGCGCCGACAGGCCGCGCAGCGAGCGCACGGACGCGTCCGCGGGACCGGCGGACCACAGGCTCGTTCCCAGGCGCGCGTCCAGCGCCTGCAACGGGCGCGCGGCGCCCGGGCCCCAGCCCATGCACAGGTCGGCCGCGCCGTCGCCGGTCACGTCGGACAGGTCGCACAGCGCGCGGATGGTCGCGGCCGACTCGAGGGAGGCCAGCACCGTGCAGCCCATGGCCGGCGGCGAGTGGATCAGGAACGGATCGGGCGGCAGCGCCAGCAGCGCCTCGATGGCCAGCGGCACGACGTCGTCGGCCCCGGCGGCGGCGCCGGGTGCGAGCAGGGCCGCCAGCAGCAGCGCAGGCTTCATGGCGCGCGCTCCAGCGACAGCTCGGGCAGGGCGGCCACGAGGCGCCGCCCGATGCGCACGCAGGTCGAGCCCTCCTCGACCGCCACCGCGAAGTCGTCGCTCATGCCCATCGAGAGGCCCGTCGCCGGCGCAAGGCGGTCGCGCAGCTCGCGCAGGGTCGCGAAGGTGGAGCGCGCGGCCTCGGGGGCGTCCGTCGCGGGGGCCATGGTCATCAGGCCGGCGAGGCGCGCGCAGCGCAGCGCACGCGCCGCATCCAGCGCCGCCGGCAGGTCGGCGGGCGAGAGGCCGTGCTTGCCGGGTTCGCCGCTCACGTTGACCTGCAGGTAGACCAGCGGGTGGCGCGAGAGCTCGCTGGCCACGCGCTCGACGCGCTCGAGCAGGTCGATCGAGTCGATGCCGTGGAGCACGTTGAACGTGCCCACGGCCGCGCGCACCTTGTTGGACTGCAGCGAGCCCACCAGGTGCCAACGCAAGCCGGCGGGGGCTCGCGCCCGGCGCTGCAGGCCGGCCTGCACGCGGCTCTCGCCCACGTCCGTGACGCCGGCCGCGGCCACGGCGGAGAAGATGCCCGGCGGGGCGGCCTTCGTCACCACGACCAGCGTCACCTCCGCTCCCCGCCGGCCGGCGCCGTGGCAGGCACGATCGATCTGCCGCCGCACCTCGAGCAGGCGCTCGGACAAGGCGGCTGCGGGTGTGTCGGGCATGGGAGCCTCAGGATAGCGCCAGCCTGCCGACTTGACCGGCTCGGACACCGGCCGCTAGGGTCGCGGGCATGACTCTCGCAAAGATCCTCATCGTCCTGTCGACGTTCCTGGCCATAGTCCCTCCGACGGCCAGGGCCGGGGAGAGCCTGCTGCGACCCGTTTGGGAGTCCTCGCTCGGGGTGGCGCGCGGGGCCCGGCTGCTGGATTGCGTGGCGGTCGGCGAGCGGGTCCTGGTCGGGGACGAGCGCGGCGGCGTGATGGCCCTCGATCCCGCGACGGGCACGCTGCAGTGGTTCGTGCAGGCGCCCGGGCCGCTGGACTTCGTGCCCAGCGACGGCGGCGCCATCGCCCTCGCCTGCGGACCCACGGTCATCGTGGTCGAGAGCGCCACGGGCCGCCGGCTGTTCGAGACGACCTCCGCGGCGGCGCCCGCCGCCAGCCCGTGCTCCGATGGCCGGCTGCTGTTCGTGCCCTCGCTGCTCGAGTCGACGCTGGTGGCGTGGGACCTGGCGACGGGCCGCAAGGCGTGGGAGTTCCGCTTCGCCTCGCCCTTCAGCGGCCCGGCGCTGCTGTGCGGCAACGAAGGCAGCCGATCGGTGCTGGTCACGCTGGATGATGGCACGCTGCGAGCCGTGCCGGCGCAGGCCGAGGTGCCGCGCCACGAGCGCTGGGTCGCGCGCGTGGGGCGCGTCATGGGGACCCCGCTGGTCGCGGCAGACGTGGTGGTCGCGGCCACGCTCGAGCGCTCCGTCGTCGCGCTGGATGTCTCCGCCGGCGTGGTGCGCTGGCGCCGGTACGTCGGCGAGTCGCCGCGCTCTTCCGTGGTTTCCGCCGGCGGGTTGCTGGTCGTCTCCACGCCCGCGAGCCTGCTGGCGCTGCAGCCGGACGATGGAGCCGTCGCCTGGTCGTTGCACGGCAGCGCGCGACCGCTGGGCGACGTCGGCGGCGAGCTGCTCGTGCGCACGGCCGACACCTGCCAGTGGCGCCAGGCGTCCAGCGGGCGGCTGCTGCGCGACCGGCTCCCGCCGCGCGCGGTGGCGGTGGGCGGGCGGCTGATCGAGCTGCACGACGGCCGCGGCATCACGGGCTGGGCGCGCGTCGAGCGCTGACGGCGGCCTCAGGCGCCCGGCGGCGGAGAGGCAAGCAGCGCGACCAGGGCGCGGGCTGCGGGCGGCAGGGGCAGCGGGGGGTCGTCGGGCAGGTGCAGCGCGCCCGCGCGGAAGCGTGCCGCCAGCGGGGTGGGCGTCGCCGGCAGCTGCAGCGTGCCGCCGGCGATCAGGCGCGACTCCAGCTCACGCAGCACGCTCGCGCGCGGGTCGATGCGGCGCGGGCGCGCCAGCGCCGGACCGAGCAGCCGCAGCAGCTCGGCGCGCAACGCATGGCCGTCCTCGCCGGGCAGCACGTGGAAGGCCTCCGCGGCGATGCGGCTGCCGAGGCCCTCCGGCTGCAGGTGACGCTCGATCCGCTCCAGCGCCTGCGCGAGCAGCCGCGCGAGCCGGACGCGGGCGGCGCCGCGCAGCGCGAGCAGTGCGGCGCGCCCTTGCAGCCCGGCCTCCGCGAGCAGCGCGCGGGCCGCGTTGCGGGGCACGCGCAGGTCGGCGTTGGTCTCGTCCTCGACGTGCGCGAGGCCCGCCGCGCGCCGCTGCCGGCCCAGTTCGGCGCGTCCCGGCGGTTGCACGGCGCACAGGAACGGCCGCAGCAGCAGGACCTCCGGCGCCAGCGTACGCAGCACCGGCATGCCGGCCAGGGCCCGCACGCCCGCGTGGCCGCGCCAGCGGTGCAGCAGCAGGGTCTCCAGCTCGTCGTCCAGGTGGTGCGCGAACAGCACGCAGGCGGCGCGCTGGCGGTGCGCGGCCGTCGCCAGTGCGGCGAGGCGCCGGCGGCGCGCCGCGGTCTCGCTGCGGCCCGGCTGCGCCGGCGTGGGCGCAGCGTCCAGGATCTCGCACGCGATGCCCAGCTGGCGGCAGGCGTCGGCGACGAAGGCCGCGTCGCGCTCGCCCGTGCTGCGCAGTCCGTGTCGCACGTGCACCACCGCGGCGCGCTGGCCGAACAGGGGCGCGGCGAGGCCGAGCAGCGCCATGCTGTCGCTGCCGCCCGAGACCGCCAGCAGCACCCGCGCGCCCGACGGCACGCACTGGCGCGCTGCTTGCTTCAGGACGGCGCACGCGTCGGCCGGCGGGTGCTCGAGCTGGGCCACGGCTCGAGGATATTCCCGCCCGCCGCGGCGTTCGCTAGGCTTGCGCGCCCCAAAATCCCTCCGTCCCCCGGAAAACTCCCGCCATGGCACCCATCAGGATCGGCATCAACGGCTTCGGACGCATTGGACGCGCCGTGCTGCGCATCGCGCACGAACGTCGCTCCGAGTTCGAGGTGGTCGGCATCAACGACCTCGCGCCGGCCGACTCGTTGGCCCACCTGCTGCGCTACGACACGGTCATGGGCCGCTTCGGCGCGTCGGTCGCGTGCAAGGCAGGCGAACTGGCCATCGACGGCCGCACCCTGCGCGTCACGGCCGAGAAGGACCCGGCCAACCTGCCCTGGAAGGAGCTCAAGGTCGACATCGCCATCGAGTCCACCGGGATCTTCCGCAAGCGCGAGGAGGTCGCGCGACACCTGTCGGCCGGCGCGAGCAGGGTCGTGCTGACCGTGCCTGCCAAGGACGACATCGACGCCATGGTCGTGCTGGGCGTGAACGACGGGATCCTGAAGCAGGAGCACCGCATCCTCAGCAACGCCTCGTGCACGACCAACTGCCTGGCGCCGGTGGCCAAGGTGCTGCACGACGCCTTCGGCATCCGCCGCGGCCTGATGACCACGGTGCACGCCTACACCAACGACCAGCGCATCGCCGACCAGATCCACAAGGACCTGCGCCGCGCGCGCGCCGGCGCCCAGAACATCATTCCCACCGACACCGGCGCGGCCCGCGCCGTGGGCAAGGTGCTGCCGGCGCTCAAGGGCAAGCTGGATGGCATGGCGCTGCGCGTGCCGGTGCTCAACGGCTCGGTGGTCGACTTCGTGGCCGTGCTGGACAAGGAGGTCACCAGGGAGGCCGTCAACGCCGCCATGCAGGCCGCGGCCGACGGCCCGCTGAAGGGCATCCTCGGCTACTGCACGGACCCGATCGTCAGCAGCGACGTCATCGGCGACAGCCGCAGCTCGATCTTCGACTCGCTGGCCACCATGGTCATCGACGCGAACATGGTCAAGGTCATCTCCTGGTACGACAACGAGTGGGGCTACAGCTGCCGCGTGCTCGACCTGGCCGCCAAGGCCCACGCGCTGGGATGAGCGCCATGGGCTTCCGCAACGTGGACCAGCTGGACGTCAAGGGGCGCCGCGTGCTGGTGCGCCTGGACCTCAACGTGCCGCTGAAGGGCGGCAAGATCGGCGACGACCTGCGCATCCGCGAGGCCATGCCCACGGTGCGCTCGATCGTCCAGCGCGGGGGCACGGCCATCTGCATGAGCCACCTGGGCCGGCCCAAGGGCGTGGACGGAGCCCTGCGACTCGCGCCCGTGGCCGCGCGCATGTCCGAGCTGCTCGGCCAGCCGGTCACGGCCTTCACGGAGATCTGCACGGACGCCGTGGCCGGCGCGGTGCGCGCGCTCCCGCCGGGCTCGGTGTGCCTGCTGGAGAACCTGCGCTTCGATCCGGGCGAGCAGCAGGGCGACCCGGCCTTCGCGCACAGGCTGGCCGCGCTGGGCGAGTTGTACGTGGACGACGCCTTCGGCACCGCGCACCGCCCGGACGCCTCGGTGGCCGGCGTGCCGGCGCTGCTGGGCAAGGACAAGGTGGCCGCCGGGTTCCTGATGGCCAAGGAGCTGCAGGCCTTTGCGCGCGTGCTCGAGAACCCGGCCCGCCCGCTGCTGGCCATCCTGGGCGGCGCCAAGGTCTCGGACAAGCTGGCCGCGGTGCAGAACCTGGTCCAGAAGGTCGACGTCATCCTCGTCGGAGGCGCCATGGCCTACACTTTCCTCAAGGCGCGTGGCGTGCCCGTCGGCGCCTCGCGCGTGGAGGCCGACTTCCTCGAGGAGTGCAAGACCGTGCTGGCGCGCGCGCGCGCGCGCGGCGTCGAGATCCTGCTGCCCTCGGACCACCTGTGCGCGCCGGCCTTCGAGAGCGACGAGGCGCGCCCGTGCGAGGCCATTCCCGACGGCCTGCTGGGCCTCGACATCGGCCCGTCCACCGCCGCGCGCTACGCCGAGAAGATCGCCTCGGCCGGCACCGTGGTGTGGAACGGCCCGATGGGCGTGTTCGAGCGCGTGGCGTACGCGGCCGGAACGCGCGCCGTGGCCCAGGCCGTGGCAGCCTGCAAGGGCTACACCGTGGTGGGCGGCGGCGACAGCGCCGCGGCCATCGCGGCCTTCGGCCTCGCCGACCGGGTCTCGCACGTGTCCACGGGCGGCGGCGCCTCGCTCGAGCTGCTCGAGGGCCGGGCTCTGCCGGGCCTTGTCGCCTTGCAGTCCTGACCGGGTTCCGCGGGTGCACGGGCGCCCGTTCGCGTCGCGCCGAACCGCGCGGCTGGCGCAGACTCTCGCGGCTTGCGAGGATGCCTCCCGTGATTCCGCCCGTGCGCATCGTCCCGTCGCTGCTCTCGGCCGACTTCGCGCACCTGGCGCGGGACGTGGAGCGCGTCGAGGACGCCGGCGCCGACTGGCTGCACGTGGACGTCATGGACGGGCATTTCGTGCCCAATCTCACGATCGGACTGCCGGTGGTGGAGGCGCTCAAGCGCGTGGCGCGGCGCCCGCTGGACGTGCACATCATGATCAGCGACCCGCTCGCCTACGCCGAGCGCTACGTGCGCGCCGGCGCCAGCGTCCTGACCTGCCACGTCGAAACGCGTCCCGAGGCACTGGCCGTCATCCGCGCCGCCGGCGCGCGCGCCGGACTGGCCCTCAACCCCGAGACGGACGTGGCGCGCGTGCGCGACCTGCTCCCGCAGTGCGACATGCTGCTGGTCATGAGCGTGCACCCGGGCTTCGGGGGCCAGTCCTTCATGCCCGAGGTCCTGCCCAAGATCGAGCGCCTGCGCGCCTGGGGCTTCACGGGCGACATCGAGATCGACGGCGGCATCGCTCCGTCCACCGTGGGCGATGCCGCGGCGGCCGGCGCCAACGTCTTCGTGGCCGGGTCGTCGGTGTTCCGCAGCCAGGACTGGGCGGACACCATCCACCGCCTGCGCGAGACGGCCGAGGCGCGCCTCGGCGCGAGGAGCTGAACGCATGGCCAACCTTCCCTGGCTGCGCCACCGCAAGAAGGACATCCCCGGCGACCTGTGGGTGCGTTGCCCGTCGTGCGACGCGACCGTCTTCAACAAGGACCTCGACGACCGGCTGAAGACCTGCCCCAAGTGCAGCTTCCACCTGCCGCTCAGCAGCCATCTGCGGGTGGCCTACACGCTGGACCCGGGCAGCTGGCAGGAATTCGACGCGGGCATGGAGACGCTGGACGCGCTGGGCTTCATGGACCGCAAGCCGTACCCCGCGAAACTGGCCGAGTCGGCGCTCAGCACCGGTTGCAAGGAGGCCATGCGCTACGGCCTCGGCACGCTCGACGGCCGCGCGCTGGTCTTCGGCACGCTCGAGTTCCGTTTCATGGGCGGCAGCATGGGCGTGGTCGTGGGCGAGAAGGTCACGCGCGCGATCGAGCTGGCGTTGCGGCGGCGCCTGCCGCTGGTGCTGGTCTCGGCGTCCGGCGGCGCGCGCATGCACGAGGGCATCCTGTCGCTGATGCAGATGGCCAAGACCTGCTCGGCGCTGCACGCGTACCGCGAGGCGGGCGGCTTCTACGTCTCGCTGTGCACGCACCCCACCACCGGCGGCGTCACGGCCAGCTGGGCCATGGCGGCCGACGTGATCCTCGCCGAGCCCGGCGCGCTCATCGGCTTCGCCGGCCCGCGCGTGATCGAGGGCACCATCAAGAAGAAGCTACCCGCCGGCTTCCAGACCGCGGAGTTCCTGCTCGAGAAGGGGCAGATCGACGGCATCGTGTCGCGCACCGACGTGCGTCCGACGCTTGCGCGCCTGCTGGCCTACGCGCCGTGGAGCGGACTTGCGCCCGCCGCGAGCGCCCCCTAGACTCTCGCGGCTTCGCGCCGGATCCCCGATAGCTCAGCTGGTTAGAGCATCTGACTGTTAATCAGAGGGTCGGTGGTTCGAATCCACCTCGGGGAGCCAATCACTCTCGCGCGGCCCGGCGCCGCGCCCAACCCCCTGCAGGCGCGTGCCTGCGCATGCGAGTCGCCATGACCCTCAAGACCATCTCCACCGCCGAGTTGCAGGCCGAGCTCGCCCGCCGCCAGCGCTCGGCCCATGGCCTGTCCGATCGACGTGCGCGCATCGCGCGCGAGCTGCAGGCCGTCGAGACCGAGCTGGCGCTGCTCAGCGGCCGCAAGCCGGTCGCCGTGGCGGCCGCAGCCGCGTCCCGCGGCCCGCGCGCGCGCAACACCGTCACGCTGCCCGAAGCGCTGGCCTCGGCCGTCAAGCCAGGCCAGGTCATTTCCCCGCTGGAAGCCGCCGCGCTGGTCCGAGCCGCGGGCTTCGAGTCCGGAGCGCGCACTTTCGGCATGATGGTGGCCACGGCCCTGGCCAAGGACAAGCGCTTCCGGCGCCTCTCGCGCGGCCGCTACGAACGCATGTCCTGACTCACAGCCGGAAAGGCCCGATGGTCCGTCTCAACCGCATCTACACCCGCACGGGAGACGATGGCAGCACCGCGTTGGGCGACGGGACGCGCGTGCGCAAGACGTCCGCGCGCATCGAGGCCTACGGCACGGTGGACGAGCTGAACGCCGTGCTGGGGGTGTGCTGCGAGCACGCCGCGGCCGCGCTGAGCGAGCGGTTGCGACGCGTGCAGAACGACCTGTTCGACCTGGGCGCGGACCTGTGCGTTCCCGGCGGCCCCCCGCCCGCCGCGCCGCCGCCCAGGCGCGTCGGCCCGGCGCGCACGGCGCGTCTCGAGGCCTGGATCGACGCCGACAACGCAGCGCTGCCGCCTCTCACCAGCTTCGTCCTGCCCGGCGGCAATCCGCTGGCCGCCCAACTGCACCTGGCGCGCACGGTGTGCCGGCGCGCGGAGCGGCGCGTCGAGGCGCTGGCCGAGCACGAGCCGGTCGACCGCCACGGGCTCGTCTACCTCAACCGGCTGTCCGACCTGCTCTTCGTCTGGGCGCGCGCCGCCGCGGCCGGTCACGAAGTGCTGTGGGTGCCGGCGCGCGACGACGCGCCCGGCGGTCCTGCGTGAACGCGCTGGTCGCGGGAGCGTTGCTGGGGGCGGCGGGGGTGGCGGCCGGCGCCTTCGGGGCTCACGGCCTGCGCGAGCGCTTGTCGGCCGAGGCCTTGGGATGGTGGGAGACCGGCGCGCGCTACCAGCTGGTGCACGCCCTCGCGCTGCTGGGTGCGGGCCTGCTGGCGCGGCAGCGCGGCGCGCCGCTGCCGCTGGCGACGCACCTGCTGCTGTGGGGCACGCTGGTCTTCAGCGGTACGCTCTACGCCATGGCGCTGGGTGCGCCGCGCTGGCTGGGGGCCGTCACGCCGCTGGGCGGCGCGGCCCTGGTGGCGGGCTGGCTGGCCCTCGCGCTGGCTGCGCGCGCCGGCTGAGCGTGGCGCGCGACCTGCAATTCCGCCTGCTGCACAGCGACCCGTCCGGCGCGCGGCGCGCCACCTTCCGCACCGCGCACGGCGTGGTGGACACGCCGGCCTTCATGCCGGTCGGCACGCAGGGGGCGGTCAAGGCGGTGCTGCCGCGCGACGTCGCCGACACCGGCGCACAGGTCGTGCTGGCCAACACCTACCACCTGTCCCTCGAAGACCGCACCGATCTGGTCGAGCGCGCCGGCGGCCTGCATGCCTTCATGGCCTGGGAGCGCACGATCCTGACCGACAGCGGCGGCTTCCAGGTCTTCAGCCTGCCGGGCCGCGAGGTGAACGAGGATGGCGTCAGCTTCCCGGGCGAAAAAGGCGGCCCGCGCCTGCTGCTGGACCCCGAAGGCTCGCTGGACATCCAGCGCCGCCTCGGCGCGGACATCGTCATGGCCTTCGACGAGTGTTGCGCGCACGACGCGCCGCGGCGCTACGTCGAGGCCAGCGTCGAGCGCACCGCGCGCTGGGCGCGCCGCTGCCGCGCCGCGCCGCTGGCGCCGCACCAGTTCCTGTTCGGCATCGTGCAGGGCGGCGTGCACGAGGCGCTGCGCCGGCGCTCGGCGGCGCAGATCCGCGAGCTGGACTTCGACGGCTACGCCATCGGCGGGGTCTCGGTGGGCGAGGGCCATGCGCTCATGACCCAGGTGGCGGGCTGGACTGCGCCGCTGCTGCCCGAGGACCGCCCGCGCTACCTCATGGGCGTGGGCCTGCCCGAGGACATCCTGGCCGCGGTCGAGCAGGGGCTGGACCTGTTCGACTGCGTCATCCCCACGCGCTACGCCCGCGGCGGCACGCTCTTCACGCGCAAGGGCCCGATCCGCATCGGCGACAAGGCCTTTCGCCACGACAAGAGCCCGCCGGACCCGCGCTGCCGCTGCCTGTGTTGCCGGCAGTTCCCGCGCCTGGTGCTGCGCCACCTGCACTACGCGCACGAGCCGCTCTTCGATACGCTGGCCAGCGTGCACAACCTGCACTTCTACCAGGACCTGATGGCCGACGCCCGGCACGAGATCGAGCGCGGCCGCTTCGCCAACTGGCGGCGCGCTTGGCTGCGCCGCTATCTGGGCGAGGAACCCCGCGCGCCCGCCGACGCCGGCGGCCGCGCCTTGCGACCGGAGGATGCATGAGCGCCGCCCTGATTCGCGTGGCCCTTCTGGTTCCCGTGCTGCTGGCGCCTGGCGCCTGCGGCTTCGTCGGGGATGTCGACTTCGATGGCGTCGCGGTGCGCGAGCACGACGGCCTGGTCTACGCCGACAACGTGGCCTTGCGGCACGTGCGCTGGGTGATGGTCGACGTGCCCGCGGACGCCGGCGCGCTGGAGCTGGCCAGCGCCACGCGCGACATCCGCGTGGCCACCGCCGCACCCGGCATGCCGGGGCGCCTCGAGGCGCAGCTGTTCTCGGAGCTCGAAGGCGACGGTTCGATGTCGCTGGCGCGAGGCCGCCTCGAGGCCAGCTCGACCGCCGGCGGCAAGGTGCTGGTGAATGGCCTGCGCGGGACGGTCCCGGCCGGCACGCCGCTGGCGCTGAGCAACGGGTCGGGTGCCATCAGCGCGCAGTTCGAGCACGGCCTGTCGGGGCTGCACGTCAAGGCGGGCACCGGCGCGGTGGACGCCGCCGGCGGGCCGGCAGGCGCCATCGACGTGAAGTCCGGCACGGGTGACGTGAGCCTGGCCGACGTGGCCGGTGAACGGGCGCTGATCTCGTGCGGCACGGGGAGGCTGAACGTGACGAGGCTGAAGTGCACGCGCCTCGAGGTGCAGACGGGCACCGGCTCGGTCGGCCTCAAGGGGCTTGGCGCCGAGGCGCTCGAGATCGAGACAGGAACCGCCGATGTGCGGCTGGAAGACTGCACGCTGGGCACGACGCGCGTGAAGTCGGGCACCGGTGACGTCCGGCTGGCCGGAACCAACGACCTTGGCGCAGTCAGCTACGAGCTTGGAACAGGCAACGTCCGGCGGGAATCCGGGCCCTGAGGTGCTTGCGGCGCTAGCATCACGACGCTATGATGTCGTGATGCCAGCGATGGAAAGCCACGTTCTCGACCTCCTGCGGGTCCTGGGCTACCCGACGCGCCTGCGCCTGCTGGCGCTGCTGGCCCAGGCGGAACTGTCCGTGGGCGAGCTGGCGCGGGCGCTGGCGATGGGCCAAAGCCGGGTCAGCAATCACCTGAAGATCCTGCGCGATGCCGACTTGCTGGCTGAGCGCCACGCCGGCTCTTTCACCTTCTGCCGCCTGAACGTCCCGGCGGGAGCCGCCGGGGACCTGTGGCGCGCGCTGGCGCCCGGCCTCGATGCGCTGGACGACCGGCAGGCCGACAAGCGCCGCCTGGCGGCGCTGCTGGCCGATCGCGCGGACAGCCGCAGCTTCTTCGACCGCATCGCCGGCGACTGGGACCTGATCGGCAGCGACTTCGCCCGGGGCACCGGGCGCCTCGAGGCGCTCTCGCTGCTGGTGCCGCGCGAGCTGTGCGTGGCCGACGTGGGCTGCGGCACCGGCTACCTGTCGCGCGCGCTGGCGCGGCGCGTGGGGCGCGTGCTGTGCGTGGACAGTTCTGAGGCCATGCTGCAGCGCGCGCGGGAGAACCTGCGCGACGTGCCGGCCACGCTCGAGTTCCGCCAAGGTTCGATCGAGGCCCTGCCGCTGCGCGAGGCCGAGGTCGACGCGGCCTTCGCCCACATGGTGCTGCACCACCTGCCCGACACCGGCCCGGGCCTGCGCGAGCTGTCGCGCGTGACGCGTCCGGGCGGCCTGGTGGCCTGCGTCGAGCTGCTGCCGCACCGCGAGGACTGGATGCACGGCGCGATGGCCGACACGCGCCTGGGGCTCGAGCCCGCCGCGCTGGCGGCCGACTTCCGCGCGGCCGGCCTGCTGGACGTCGCGCACGAGATGCTCGACGACGCCTACATGGTCGAGCACCCGTCCGGCCGCAAGATCAGCCTGCCCCTGTTCCTCATGCACGGTCGCCGCCCGGCGCCGCCCGCCTGAATGCCCATCCACTCCAGGAGAGACCGAACGTGACCAGGACCGCCACGAGCAAGAAGCCCGCCGCCCGCACGGCCTTCACCGACTTCAAGGTGAAGGACATGTCCCTGGCCGAGTGGGGCCGCAAGGAGATCATGCTGGCCGAGAAGGAGATGCCCGGCCTGATGGCCTTGCGCAAGAAGCATGGCAAGGCGCAGCCGCTCAAGGGCGCGCGCATCTGCGGCTGCCTGCACATGACCATCCAGACCGCGGTCCTGATCGAGACGCTCATGCGGCTCGGCGCCCAGGTGCGCTGGAGCTCGTGCAACATCTTCAGCACCCAGGACCACGCGGCCGCAGCCATGGCAGCGGCCGGCATCCCGGTCTACGCCTGGAAGGGCGAGAGCGAGGCCGAATACAACTGGTGCATCGAGCGCACGCTCGAGTGGCCCGACGGCAAGGGTCCCAACATGATCCTCGACGACGGCGGCGACCTGACCGCCATGCTGCACCTGCCGCGCTACGCGCACCTGATGAAGGAGGTGCGCGGCATCAGCGAGGAGACCACCACGGGCGTGCACGGCCTGATGCGCATGCTGCAGGCGGGCAAGCTCAAGGTGCCGGCGTTCAACGTCAACGACTCGGTCACCAAGAGCAAGTTCGATAACCTCTACGGCTGCCGCGAGAGCCTGGCCGACGGCATCAAGCGCGCCACCGACATCATGGTGGCGGGCAAGGTGGTGGTCGTGGCCGGCTACGGCGACGTGGGCAAGGGCTGCGCTCGCAGCATGCACGGCTTCGGCGCGCGCGTGCTGGTCACCGAGATCGACCCGATCAACGCCCTGCAGGCGGCGATGGAGGGCTTCGAGGTGACGACCATGGACGAGGCCGTCGAGGAGGCCGACATCGTGGTCACGGCCACGGGCTGCCTGGACGTGGTCACCATCGAGCACATGCGCCGCATGAAGGACGAGGCCATCGTCTGCAACATCGGCCACTTCGACATCGAGATCCAGGTGGCCGAGCTCAACCGCGAGCCGGGCATCCGCAAGCTCGAGATCAAGCCGCAGGTCGACCGCTACACCTTCAAGGACGGCCACTCGATCATCCTGCTGGCCGAGGGCCGGCTGGTGAACCTGGGTTGCGCCACGGGCCATCCGTCGTTCGTGATGAGCAACTCGTTCAGCAACCAGGTGCTGGCGCAGATCGAGCTCTTCAGCAACCACGGGAAGTACGCGGTGGGCGTGTACACGCTGCCCAAGAAGCTGGACGAGGAGGTGGCCCGGCTGCACCTCGACAAGCTGGGCGTGCGGCTCACGCGGCTGTCCGAGCGCCAGGCCAAGTACCTGGATGTCAGCCCCGAGGGCCCGTACAAGCCCGAGCACTACCGCTACTGAGCGGACTGCGGGACCGCGAGGTCTGATTCCGAACCGCCGGCGTCCGGCCGCCCTTGCGCGGTCCCGGGCGCCGGCGGCGCTGCTGGCGCGACGTCGCGCGGCGTCCATTTCCGCCTGGTGCCGCGGCTGTTGTAGGCTCGCGCCTCCCGAGGAGTCCACGTGGTCAACGTCGAACAGGTTCTCTCCGCGCTGCGCGTCGTCCAGGATCCCGATCTGCACCGGGACGTGGTGAGCCTCGGCTTCATCAAGGACGTCGTGATCGACGGCGGGCGCGTGAGCTTCCGGCTCGACCTGACCACGCCCGCCTGCCCGGTGAAGGACCAGCTCAAGGCCGAGGCCGAGCGCGTCGTGCGGGCGCTGCCGGGCGTGCAGGCCGTCGACGTGTCGCTGTCGGCCTCGGTGCGCAGCCCCCGGCCCGCCGGTGCGGTGCTGCCGGGCGTGCGCAACACCATCGCGGTGGCAAGCGGCAAGGGCGGCGTGGGCAAGTCCACCGTGGCCGCCAACCTGGCGCTGGCGCTGGCCGACGCGGGCGCCGCCGTGGGCCTGCTGGACGCCGACATCTACGGCCCGTCCATGCCCACGATGTTCGGCACCAACGCGCGCCCGCAGCCGGCCGGCGAAAAGAGCATCCACCCGGTCTATGCGCAGGGCATCAAGCTCATGTCGATCGGCTTCCTGATCGACCCCGATCAGCCCATGGTGTGGCGTGGGCCCATGGTGCACGGCGCGCTGTCGCAGTTCCTGGAGCAGGTCGAGTGGGGCACGCTGGACTACCTGGTCGTGGACATGCCTCCAGGCACGGGCGACGCGCAGCTCACGCTGACGCAGCGCGCGCCGCTGGCCGGCGCGGTCATCGTGACCACGCCGCAGCAGGTGTCGCTGATCGACGCGCGCAAGGGCCTGAAGATGTTCGAGCAGGTCAAGGTGCCCGTGCTGGGCATCGTCGAGAACATGGCCTGGTTCTCCTGCGACGGCTGCGGCAAGGAGCACGACCTGTTCCGTCGCGGCGGCGGACGGCGCACGGCGGAGGCGCTGGGCGTGCCCTTCCTGGGCGAGGTTCCGCTCGAGCCGGCGGTGGCCGCCGCGGGCGACGACGGCCTGCCGATCGTGCGCCGCGACCCGCAGTGCGCCGCCGCGCAGGCGCTGCGCCGCGTGGCGGGCGAGGTCGCGCGCCAGCTCGCGATGCGCGCGGCCGCCGCGCCCGCCCCGACGCTGGCCGCCATGGCCTGGAAGCCGTGATGCACCCGCCACCCGGCGCGCGCCCGACCGGCCTGTCGCAGGACGGACCCGACGTGCTCGTTTTGGACTGGAGCCATGGCCATCGCGGTCGCCACAGGGTGCGCGACCTGCGCCTGGCTTGCCGCTGCGCGCAGTGCGTGGACGAGTGGACCGGCGCGCCGCGCCTGCAGCCCGGGTCCGTGCCGGCCGACGTGCGCCCGCTGCGCATCGAGCCGGTGGGACTCTACGGCCTGTCGGTCGAGTGGTCCGACGGCCATGCCACCGGCATCTACACCTTCGAGACGCTCGCCGAACTGTGCCAGTGCAGCGAGTGCCTGGCCGCCGGAGCCAGCGCATGACCGCCAGCGTCCCGCGTGCCGCCACGCCGGCGCACCTGGCCTCGACCGACCCCGAGATCGCCGCGGCCATCACGGCCGAGGCCGAGCGCCAGGAGCGCGACCTCGAGCTCATCGCGTCCGAGAACTACTGCTCGCGCGCGGTGCGCGAAGCCGTGGGCTCGGTGCTGACCAACAAGTACGCCGAGGGCTACCCCGGGCGCCGCTACTACGGCGGCTGCGAGCACGTCGACACGGTCGAGAGCCTGTGCCGCGAGCGCGCCAAGACGCTCTTCGCGGCCGAGGCGGCCAACGTCCAGCCGCACAGCGGCAGCCAGGCCAACATGGCGGTGCTGATGGCCCTGCTGCAGCCGGGCGACTCGTACCTCGCGATGGACCTGGCGCACGGCGGCCACCTGACGCACGGCCACCCGCTGAGCTTCTCCGGGCAGCTCTACCGGCCGATCCCGTACGGCGTCTGCAAGGGTGCCGAGCGCATCGACATGGACGAGGTCGAGCGCCTGGCGCGCGAGCACCGACCGAAGCTGGTGCTGGTGGGGGCCAGCGCCTACCCGCGGCACTTCGACTTCGCGCGCTTCGAGGCCATCGCCAGGGACGTGGGCGCGCTGCTCATGGTGGACATGGCGCACGTGGCCGGCCTGGTGGCCGCCGGCGTGCATCCCTCGCCCGTGCCGCACGCCGACGTGGTCACGCTGACCACGCACAAGAGCCTGCGCGGCCCGCGCGGCGGCCTGATCCTGGCCCGCAAGCAGCACCTCAAGGCCATCAACAGCAAGGTCTTCCCGGGCATCCAGGGCGGCCCGCTGATGCACGTGATTGCCGGCAAGGCCGTGGCCCTGCACGAGGCGGCGCAGCCGTCCTTCCGCGAGTACCAGCAGCGCGTGGTGGCCTCGGCGCGCGCCATGGCCGAGCGCCTCCAGGCGCGCGGCGTGCGCATCGTCTCGGGCGGCACCGACAACCACCTGATGCTCGCCGACGTGGGGCACTGCGGCCTGTCGGGCAAGCAGGCCGAGGACGCGCTGGGCCGGGCGCACATCACGGTCAACAAGAACATGATCCCCTTCGACACGCGGCCGCCCATGGAGGCCAGCGGCGTGCGCCTGGGCACGCCGGCCGTGTGCACGCGCGGCCTGGGCCCGGCGGAGTGCGAGCGCGTGGCCGACCTGATCGCCGACGTGCTGGCCGCTCCCGGCGACGCGGCCGTGGCCGCGCGTGCGGCCGGCGCGGTGGACGAGCTGGCGCGTGCCTTCCCGCTGGCTGCCGTGGCGTGAGCGCCAGCGGTCAGCCGGCCGAGCGCGGCACCTACGTCGTCGACATCGAGACCGTCGGCGTCCCGTGGAAGTCGCTGGACGATCGCACGCGCGAGTACCTGCTGGGCCGCGCCAAGACGGACGGCGAGCGCGAGGCCATCCCGCTGCGCCTAGGGCTCTCGCCCGGCACCGGCCGGGTCATCGTGATCGGCATGCTGCACCTGGAGAAGGGCACGGGCGGCATGCTGGTGGAGGGCAAGTCGAAGGGCTGGCACGACGGCGGGCCGCGTGGCTACCGGCGCTTCGATGGTGACGAGCGCGAGTTGCTGGCCGAGTTCTGGAAGACGCTCGGGCGCGCCAGGCGCATCGTCACCTTCAATGGCCGCGGCTTCGACGGACCGTACCTGATGATCCGCTCGGCCATGCTGGGCGTCGCGCCGACGCTCAACCTGGCGGGGCCGCGCTTCGCCATCGACCCGCACTGCGACCTCGCCGACGTGCTCACCTTCCACGGCGCCATCGGTCACGACCGCAGCTACTCGCTGGACTACTGGTGCCGGCGCTTCGGCATCACGTCGCCCAAGGAGGAGGGGCTGGAGGGCTCGCTGGTGCAGGGCTACTACGAGGCCGGGCGCCTCGAGGAGATCGTGCAGTACTGCGCACGCGACGTGACGGCCACCGCCGAGCTCTACCGGCAGCTCGAGGGCACGCTGCTGCCGTTGTTCAAGCGCTGACGTCGTCGTGGGCCGCCACGGGAGCCTTGCTCCTTCGCGGCCCGGAGAAACGGGCCGCTGCGGAGCGAGGCACCCGTGGCGGCCCCGCGACGACGCCCGCGCGGATGGGGATCGAGCGATTGGCGGCGCGAGGTCGATGCCGCGCGTTCGCCCCGTCCGCCCGCCGTCGGTGCCCCTCCACCCAACGAGCGGGCGGACGGGGCGAACCGCGCACGACGAGGACGGGCTGCGCGGGGGTTGCGGGCTCAGGAGGCGCCGCTGCGCGGCGCCACCGGAGCGCGCTCGCCGGGCACG
>Ga0247727_10003957_pt1 | contig 32102 bp, 31 predicted proteins | sample WisWelCaveWW1625_FD_202498 | JGI IMG/M metagenome (GOLD analysis project Ga0247727, IMG submission 202498) | Biofilm microbial communities from Wishing Well Cave, Virginia, United States - WW16-25 | ecosystem: Environmental > Aquatic > Deep subsurface > Groundwater > Cave microbial mat | place...
CGAATCGTGGATGCAAAGGTGGTTTCATATTCAGGGGCACATTGGACCAGTTATGTGGCTGCAAATGGCAATACCGTTTTCAACATTTCAACATATGGCTCTGATTTCCGGGATATAGGGGATCCGTTTGTCGTCAGAATTCCTCCTCCAAATTTGCAGAATGGCGCAAACCAGCTTGAGTTGATGACGGCAGACAGTCCAACGAATACCACCGGATGCTCGCTGAATAACAGCATGATCTATACCATTGCGTTCAGTTCCAGTGTCGATTATGGGGCTCCACTTGCGAGCGTCGAGGGCTGCGAATGGAGCATATTGCTGCAGGAAGGAGGATATGCAACCCTTGATGCACCAAATGGATATTCAGGATTAAATCGTTGCTATTTCAACAACACGGGATTCCAATACAATATCAATGACACCTATGATGTTGCGGTCGCAAATCTGCTCGATCAGCTTGATTTTGATGACAACGGGGCATTGGATGTGAATTTTGATTCTGATGCGCTTGAATTGGAATATGTCACCTTGTCGAATGTTCCCAGCCTTTGGGGACCAGCTTTGATTGAAATAAGAGTTTGGGAGTGACGATGAAAAAAACGAATATAAAAAATAAAGCAAAGAAGATGATCTCCAAACGCAGATACTTACAGCAAAGAAATTCGCAGATTAGCCTGGAGTATCTAATCCTCGTCGGCTTTGTCACGCTGGCAATAATTCCCCTCATATTGATATATATCACTTTCAGCCAGGAATCGGGGGCTGAAATTTCTGCCGCTCAATTGAACCAGCTCGGCCATAAGATCGTAGGGGCAGCGGAGTCTGTCTATTATCTTGGAGAGCCTTCGCAGACAACATTGGTTGCAACAATTCCATCAGGAATTCAAGCGGTCAACATATCAGGAAACGAGCTCATGTTTCGTTTGAAGACAGCGAGAGGCATATCGGATATAGCCGTGTATTCCACGGTAAATATCTCGGGAACATTGCCGGTCGAAGCAGGTACCTATAGGGTGGTTATAATCGCCAGCTCAAGCGGCGTGAACATTACCTATAATTAAATGCGCGCGGAAAGGACCTCATGTCAGCATTTTTTTTGTCTAGTAAGAGTAACTCAGGAACAAAAATTGATGGGATGATTATAGTGATTTTGCAGGATGCAAGTATGGAGATTAAAAAACAAGAAGCTTTTGCACGGCCAATTGCAAGGAGCCGCACAGCCCAGGCAGGCATTGAATTCATGGCTCTCGTGGGGATTGCATTGTTTGTAGTTCTTGTGTTCACGCTCATGGCAGCGCAGGAAGTCAAGGAATACAGCATCAAAAGGGAATATGCATTGATCTCTGATGTCGGCATGATGATCCAAAAAGAAATGATCTTGGCCGGGTCTGTGGAAGATGGTTACGCGCGCTCATTTTACATTCCTGAAAAATTGAAAGCTACCACTCCTTTTTCAGTCATTGTCAGCAACAGCACTATCACCCTTAATACTTCAAAAAGCGTATTTTCTGCACGTATACCTTCCATCAAGGGGAATTTTACATCTGGCACGAATAGAGTCTATAAGCAAGAAGGGGTCATCTATGTCAATTCATAGAGCCCAGATATGGTTTACTGATTTTGTGATAGGAACCATGATATTCGTCTTTATGCTTACTGCCTTTTTGCTGTATTCAGACAGGTTCATAAATCAAACTGAACCTGCCGATGTCATCTCTGCAGCAGCACAGGGCATTTCAGCTTCCTTGCTCCAGCAAGGTACACCAAGTGATTGGAACCAAGAGTCTGTAGAAAGCATCGGCATAACTAATGGCAATCATGTCATAAACAGAACAAAACTTTTGATGTTTTCCAGCCTTTCCTACAATACTTCGAAGAGAATTTTTGGCATATCCAGTGAGTATTTCCTCTATTTTGAAAATGAGAATGGAACTGCATTCAATGTGGAAGGGATCTGCGGCATAGGCAATCCATTCTTTAGCAGCGTTTACAATACTTCAGTTGCGTACTATTTCAATGACATAAATAATGCAAACTACAAGCCAACATTGGAAAATCAGTTCAATGCAGATGTTTTCAGCGCTGAGCCGGGGTATAGTACGTTTGCAAATCTGGTGGGGAACATAACCCGATACGATTTTGTTTTTTTTGAAAATCCTTCCCTATCAGCGGTTGAAATTGCTGCTCATCGAGTAGCATTGGAGGATTTTATACAGCAGGCAGGCAAGGTCATGATAATAGGCAAATTGAGCAACGCACCTGGTGAAAATCTCTGGGGCGCGAATTTTCATGAAAAGGCAACACAAACACTGGCTGATAGGAATTCAACGGCAAAAGTGAATGAGCCACATTTTGAATTTGATGAAGGAAGTTCCTTGATTTTTAACACTGCGCGGTATGTTGAAAATGCATCTGCTTCGCAATGGACTGAGGTGCAGAAATTCGTGTCTGACAATAAGATTGCGATTGGTTATTGGCATTTTGGAAATGGGCAAGTTTTGTTTGTCAGTGATGCTTCAGGAAACCATTCGCAAGTAAATTATACTGAAAGCCTTGAAAGGGCCATACCATTATGGGGCGCATTTGAGTGCAACAAGATTGAAGCCAAAAATGCAGATTATGAAAATCTTATACAGGTTGAAAGATTGCTGATCAGCCAGCGGAAACCTGTAAAAATGGTGCTCTACTTATGGCGATGACGATGAAGAAAAACAAAAAAGGGATTTTCTTCACGATGGCAGCAATAGCACTCGCGCTTGTTCTGCTCCTTTCTCTGCAGACTCAAAACACGCGCGAATTCCAGGACCAGGCAGATGTTGTATCGGTAAGGATATTGGCTATGAACAGCTTTGTCAAGGATGTGGAGCAGGACCTAAGTAAAGGGCTTGGCATTGCGGGGTTTCGGGCAATTGCGAGCATCAATGAGATCATAGCATTGAATGGCACCTATATAGCCAGTCTAGATACCGGGTTCTCTGAGCTGCTGCTGCAAGGTACCATCGAAGGCCAGCAGCCAAGCCTCATGCAATACTCCACCTTTACTGATTGGGCAGATAAGATCGAGACACAGGCAAACAAGCTTGGCATCAACGTGAATTTTACCATCATCTCAGTGCAGTTGAACCAAACCAATCCATGGGAAGTAGAGATACGCGCCATCATTAATATTACTTTAAATGACACCAAAGGCACATCGTCATGGAAGCGGCAACGGACCATCATGGCCCCGGTCAAAATTATCGGTTTTGAGGATCCATTGTATCTTGTTGGAACCTCAGGCAAGGTCACCAACACCGTGATACCGTCTCCTATTATCCAATTTGTAATTAATGGGGACGTTACCAATTTGTTGGAGCATGCCAATGCTTCATACTATCGTGCATCTGCAAGCGCTCCCAATTATCTGCAACGGATGCAAGGCCTATTTGCAAACTCAAGCAATGGTATTGAAAGTCTGGTAAACGTCGGAGAGCTTGATGACCAGGGCGTCTCTATCAAAGACCGGAGCATTGTGGATTACATTTATTTTGGGACCAAAACAACAGTAAACTATCGCATTAACAATACCCCTAGTTGGTTTAAGATTGATCAAGGGCATCTCTTATTCTATGAAGTTGAGAATATAACTATTTAAGTGACTTATTTGTTTTTAATTTGAAGAGCGGTTTTTGATTGGATGGCCTGCACCGATTCTACAGGACTTGTTCTCTGTTAAAAAAAGATGATGATGGAATAAGCGATTTTTTGTTTTTTTTGTATCTGTTGATTCATTGAATCGCATCCTGCGGTAATTTTCATTGTTTATTCTCATGAAAATGAAAAATATTCCCAGTTTGATTAATCATGAGAAACCTTTTTAAATGATTTATCCTCTGACAAAGGCATGGATTCCTCAAATTCTGTCATCGAGACAGGCGTGGACAAATTGGTCACACTGGTCAATAAATCAGGCAAGATAAGTTCCACGGATGCAGCAAAAGAGCTGGGAGTGAGCAGCTCGATTGTCATGGAGTGGGCCGAATTCCTCGAAGAAGAGGGCATCATATCCATCGAGTATAAACTGACAAGCGCCTATCTGGTGGCGCGCAAGATTCCCAAAAAGGAAGTTCATCTAAAGGAAAAGGAGTACGCGAGCAGAAAGGATGTTTTCGTCAAAAAAGCGGAAGTTTCACTGGGGTTCCTTGAGAAGGAGGCCTCAAAACTTAATTCCATCAAGGAGGAATTCGACAAGATCAAGAAGGATTTAGGCCTTGATATCGGCAACATCAAAGATGAGCTGGAAGACCTGAAGCAGTATGAAAGCATGAAAATTGAGCTTGATAAGGAGATTGAGGAACAACGCACAACATCAATGGATAAGATACATGCGCTTTCCAAAGAGATCACGAGAGAGCGCATGAAATATTCAGATCTGATCAAGGAAATCGAGAAGGAAGAAAGCCAGCTCAACCAAGAGCTTAAGGACGTCAAAACTCTTGAGGGAACGGAAGATGTCTTAGAACAGAAGATTATAGTGTTGCGCAAAACTATTGAGGAAATTGCGATAAAAACAAAAAATGACCGTGAGAATGCGAAAACCCATGAGCAGAATATCAAGAGATTTAATGAACTTGCTGAGAGGGTGAAGAAACATGTAAACGAAGAGTTCAAGAGCATTGAACCCCTAATCGCGAAAAGCAATTCACAGGAAGCAAAAATCAAGGAATTGCAGGAAAAAGTGGTAAAAAAATTGTCAGAGAATGAGAAGCGCTTCCAGGGAGTGCAGCAAGCGTCTTCACGAATCAAGGGCCTGTTCAAAGAGAAGATGGAAGTGCTTAATCTTATTGAAAATATTAATCGGGAAAGGAATGAGTTGCGGAATGACCTTACGGAGCTCATCAAAAAAGCGCGATCGTTCCAAATAACCTCAAAAAGCGCACATATGGAAGAGGAAATTGCCGATCTTCAGAAGAAATTTGAGGAAGTTGACAAGAAGAAAAGCTTTTTTGAGAAAGAATTAAAAAAGCTGGGTAAGTATTTCAGCTAGAGTCTAAAAAAGAGGTATTGCATGAAACTGAAGCAGAAGAAAGAGCTAAAGCCAGCCTTGCCCTCCACTTCCGTCTTGCGGTTGCCTGACAATGCGACGCTTTTGCATACGTATTCTTTCGATTCGGACAACATTCCGATTGTCATCAGGATTTACAAAAAATCAGGCGAATTTGTCCCCTTGTATGATGTATCCATCTCTGGCATCAGCAAGAGCACTGAATTCGTCCTTGAAAAGATCAGAGAGGAACTGACCGAAGAAGTCACCATCGGAATGGTGGACATAGTTAGGTCGCGAGAAGGTGGCGAAATAGAGCAGAAATTCATCGCTGCTATTGAACTGCTGGTCAAAAGGCATTTTCCAGACGTCGATGAAAAGACCACAATGTTCCTTAAATCGTACCTTGTTCAGAGATGTCTTGGCCTCGGCCCACTCGAGATTCTGATGGACGATCCCGACCTCGAGGAAATAGCGATCAATTCTGCGCACGAACCTGTGTGGATTTACCATAAAAAATTTGGTTGGCTTAAAACATCAATCAGTATGCGGAATGAAGACCAGACAAAACATTATGCTGCCATGATTGGGAGGAGGATAGGCAGGCAAATTACTATTCTTGAGCCATTAATGGACGCCCATCTAGGAAAGGGAGACCGGGTTAATGCGACTCTTGAACCCATTTCTGTAATGGGAAACACGATTACATTGCGGAAATTTGCATCAAAACCCTGGACGATTACTGATTTGCTAAGAACAGAGACAATTAACCCAGCGGCAGCGGCCTTGATCTGGCTTGGGATCCAATATGAGCTTTCAACCTTGATAGCGGGAGGTACCGCATCAGGCAAAACATCCATGCTTAATGTCGTCGCAAATTTTTTCCCCCCTAATCAAAGAATCATTTCCATCGAAGATACCAGAGAAATTCAGCTTCCGAGCTTCCTGCATTGGATTCCCATGGTAACGAGGCTGCCAAATCCAGAAGGAAAAGGCGAGATTAGCATGCTTGACCTTCTTATCAACTCATTGCGGCAGCGGCCTGACCGCATCCTTGTCGGAGAAATTAGGAGAAAACGGGAAGCTGAGGTCCTTTTCGAGGCTATCCATACGGGCCATTCTGTCTACGCGACCGTTCACGCAAACGATGCCAATGAAACGGTCACAAGGCTTACCAACCCCCCCATTGAAATACCAAGAACGATGTTGCCCGCAATTTCAATGATTGTCGTGCAATACAGGAATAGGAGGACAGGCATCCGGAAAACATTCCAAATTGCAGAAATATTACCAGATGCTGAGCCCAATGTATTGCTGCAGACCGACCTTAAAAGCGGCAAAATGAGGAAGATGAATGAATCAAAAGCTTTAATGAGCACCATCGGTCTTTTTACGGGGTTGACGAAGCAGGAGATAAAGCATGCTCTTGAGAAAAAAGAAATGGTTCTGAAATACCTGCTAAAAAACAATGTGAATACCATCGAGACGGTGGGAAGGGTGATGGCAGAATACTACACAGATTATGACAGCCTTATCGCTAGGGTGAAAAAAGGCAAAATGGTGGGGTAAGATGGTGTTCCAACTTTTTCCCTCTATAGCAAGAAGCATGCCGTCGCTGAAAGGCAAGCTGAAAAGAGCAGGATTGCAATATAGACCTGAGGATTTTATCAAGCGAACTTTTCTTACCGCGACCTACTTAACGGTTGGTGTTGTGTTTGCGTTCGGTCTTATTTTGCAGTCTTTTGGCAGCCTGAATCTGATTTTCTTTCTGTCAATTCCCGTTGCATTCGGGGTTTTTTTCTTTTATTTTCTTAAATATCCTGATGTACGCATATCAAAGAAAGAGAAGGAAGTTGCCAGGGAAATTGTCTTTGCAGGCAGGCATCTGATCATTGAACTTGAGTCGGGAGTTCCGCTATATAATGCACTCGTAAACCTTTCCCGCAATTATGAATCTGTAGGGAAGTATTTCAGAGCGGTGACTGATAAGGTTGATTTGGGTACGAGTATTGAGGATGCCTTGACAGATGCAGTCGAACTATCTCCTTCGAATGATCTGCGCAGACTCCTGTGGCAGATTCTTAATTCCATGCAAACCGGATCGGAGATATCCAAATCATTGGGTTTGGTCATGGAGCAAATAGCAAGAGAGCAGACCATCCAGGTAAATGAATATGGCCGTAAATTAAATCCACTCGCGATGTTCTACATGATTATTGCCGTCATCCTGCCATCCTTAGGAATCACTTTACTGATTATATTATCGTCATTCATGAATTTTCATCTTAGTTTATCGATCCTTTTGGTCATTGCGGCCATATTAGGATTCTTGCAGTTCATGTTCCTTTCCATCATCAGGTTCTCGAGACCAGCAGTTGAATTCTAACATGGCAAAGAAAAACCATGCAGTGGAAAAAAAGGAGACGGCAACAGTATCTACGCAAAAAATTGAGGAAAATGTTCATGCGGCCAAAAAAAACCGCTTGGCGGGGATGCTCTTTGGCTGGAGAAAAAAGGAAAAAACGCAGGAACCGGTTAAAATAGTGGAGAATGCGTACGCAACCGGATCAGAGCAAGCAGACCTAAGTGTTAAGCAACCGTTCTTAACAAGGTTGTTCGCAAAAAAAAAGCTGCAAATCACCCTTCAAGATATATTAAAAAAAAAAGTAGAGTATAAAGAAAGGCCACAGCGTGCGAGGGAAAGAAGAAGGAACCTTAAAGCGTATTTCAGCAAAGCTGGAATCACGCTTGATGCGGATAGGCTTACCAAGAGGATATTCGATATTTCTATCGGAATTGCGTTGCTTTTGTCTGGCTTATACATTTATTCGCTGGCTGGAAGCAGGGGGTTCACATGGTTTGATATTATTGTTGCAATAGCATCTTTGTGGCTCATCGGGTTTGCTGCGCTCATTGCAGTTACCTGGTTCATAATCTACTTTATTATTGACATCCTCATCTACAAGAGGAAAACGCAGATAGAGGAAGTGCTGCCTGACTACCTGCAGCTAACTGCTTCGAACATAAAGGCTGGCCTTACTATCGATAGGGCGTTGTGGTATGCGGTGCGGCCGCGCTTCGGTGTTCTTGCAAAAGAGATAGAGATTGTAGCAAAAGAAACTATGAAGGGAGACGATCTCAAGATTGCATTGGATAAATTCGCGAACAAATACGATTCAGTTATTCTCCGCAGGACCGTCAGTTTGCTCCTCGAAGGGATAGAAAGCGGTGGGGAGGTGGGCAATCTCCTCAACAAGATCGCTATCAACATCCAGGAAAACAGAATCATGAGAAAAGAAATGGCTGCAAACGTCACAACCTATGTCATTTTCATATCATTTGCCACCATAGCAGCTGCGCCTGTACTTTTTTCGCTATCGGGAGTATTGATTAAGGTTATTGCGTCTTTGGGTAGTTCGCTAGGAAACGCTACGGATTCCGCATCTGGATTCGGCCTCATGATCTCATTTTCGGGAAGCGCAATCAGCTATAATGATTTCAAGATATTTGCCATTGTCAGCCTCTCAATAACATCTTTTTTTTCGAGCGCGATCATTGCCACCATAGTTAAGGGCAGCGCCAAAGCCGGATTTAAATATATACCTTGGTTTGTTGTTTCGACAGTGGCCTTGTTTCTAGTTGCAGATACCTTTCTCGGCAAATTGGTTGGGTTTGTGATTTAGAAAACTGATGTTTTTTAGTTTTTTCCGTGACTAATGAAACGCCTATCGATGAAATCCACTCAAAAAGACGAGCCGCAATGAGACCGTTTCAATGTGAAGGCAACCAATAAAAACGAATCAAACAATAAAATGAAGCCTGATTTAATGGCATCGTGCAGCAAAAAATCAGATATTGTTTATTTTTAGGCAAATGCCTTTTAATAAAAAATAAATCAGAAAAAGAGAGTTACATAAACAATTCATCCAACTCAAAATTGGACAAATCTCTTTTGTTGATGAGCTTAGCAAAATCTTTGGCTCTCATCTTCTTGCGTTCAGAGCGCATATTTTCCAGTTCTATTGAGTCTTCATCAAAAATGTCTTCCATGTTCATCCCTCAGCAATCATTGCAGGGTACGCTGTATACGTGTTCCTTGGGATGATATGAAGGTGAAAAGCCGCCATAGTGCTTTGGGCAGTAATCCTGCTGCCCGATAGCCGTTTGAATGACTTCCTGCGCTTCCTTGCTTTCCCACGCCAAGCCTAATGAAGCTATGGCACATCCTAAACACATATATCTTCCACCCCGAACCTTATTTAGTAACTACTGTTAAGTAAGAAATAGTATATAAATCTTTCGTTTTTGCCTTTTGTTTGCCACGTGCACGGTACACATACCGCATAATATTCTTGCAGACCAAGCAATAATGGACCATGTATTTTTGCCGGAGCCGTATTCGTACTGTTGCGCCAGGCACGAGATAACAAAGGCAATTCTTGCACAACATGCGCTTATATGCCTGTGGGATCTTGGCCTTATACTTCAATGATATTCTTCGCGCAAGCTGCACATAGCGATTTGCAAGCTGCTTATCTTTATGGAATACCTTTGCCGCTTCCCTGAACAATGTGTTGATGCGATGCAGGGCTATTTTCTGCTGCAACGGGGATTTCCTGGAATGGCGTTGTTTTTTCATGTTGATTCCATAATGTCTTGACTATATTAATTTTAGCAACGAACGGCTATTATGAAAATGCTTTTCATCATTTTTTTGTTTTGATATTTTTTACATTGGCTTAGTTTCATTGTTTTTTTGGTCATTGTCCATCGTTTCAATGAACTCATTTTCAATAGTTATCATTCAGAAAAAAGATTTTCATGCCTGCTGCAACCAATCAAAACATTCAAGGTTCAAAATCAATAACGCAAACAAAAAAAAATTGACAACAAAAATATTCAATGAAATCAATTATTCTTTTTCAAGAGCTACAATCCCCGGCAGCCTGCCTTCCTTTTCTATAAACTCCAGCGATGCCCCGCCACCGGTGCTTACATGCGTCAAGTTCTTTTCAAGATGGAATTTTGCAACCGCTGCGCCAGTGTCCCCACCGCCAGCTATTTTTGCAGCATCGAGCGTCCCTAAAAATGCGCCGATCTCTTTAGTCGATTTGGCAAAATGCTCCATCTCAAATACGCCTAAAGGCCCTGCCCAAAGGACTGTTTTTGCATTTTTAAGGATTGAAATGTACTGTTTGATCGAAACATCCCCGATATCCAGTGCCATCCATTTTTCAGGAATGCGATCAACTGATACTGTTTTATATGAAGCAGCATCTGAGAATGAATCAGCTACAACAACATCAGATGGCAATACGAACTTGTTGCCCGCTTCATGCAGCAGGTCTTTTGCTATGGCAAATGTTTCCTCATCGTACTTTGATGCGCCGATTTCTTTTCCTTGGGCCTTGAGGAAGGTGTTTGCCAACGCGCCCCCCACTAAGATATGGTCCGCTTTTTTTATCAAAGCTTTCAGAGAGCCGATCTTATCTGCTTTCGCGCCTGCTATCATTGCAATGAATGGCTTTTTTGGATTTACCACTTTACTTAATTCAGTCACTTCCTTCTCTACCAAAAGCCCCATGCAGCTTGGCAGGAATTTGGTTATGGCGCAGAATGTTGCATACTCCCTATGACTCTGGCCAAATCCATCATTGACATAGATATCCGCGCACGATGCAAGCTGTTTTGCGAATTCCTCGCTGTTTTTTGTCTCTCCTTTGTTGAACTGCACGTTTTCAAGAAGGATAATCTGCTTATTTGGAAGGGATAGGTTTAGGGAATCAAATGTGATCGAATTGTTTGCAAAGCAAACTTCTTTGTTTAAAAGCAATGAAAGCTCTTTTGCAATCGGAGCCAAGGTGAGTTCTTTTTTGACCTCATCATTCGTCTTTCCTTTCTCGAATAGTTCCTTGGGCCTTCCCAGGTGGCTCATGAGGATGACTTGGCATTTGCGTTCTATTAGGTAATGTATGGTTGGAATTGTTGCAATGATCCTTGAATTGTCCGTTATTTTGCCGTTCTTTACCGGCACGTTGAAATCCGCGCGGACAAGAACTCTCTTTCCGTCAACCTTCATGTCCTTAAGTGTCTTAATGATTGCAACCACCTCTGTTTTTGAGGCGAGAAGTTGGTATTTAAAGGTATGGTGGGGCAGGGGATAATGGGCGTGTAACGGACTACATTAAACGACCGGCAGGCTCGTCCCGAGGCATCCCTCGGAGACGAGACTTTTGCGGAGCAAAAGTTTGTTTAATGTGTGTTGTGTGCCCGAAGGGGTCACAATTTTTTACCGCCCACTATCGTTCCCATCGTGCTTTCCTGAAGGGAAAGTTTGCTTAATGTCCAACACATTAAGCGAAGAGGGGAAGAGAAGCCCCCATTTTTGAGAGTAAATTGGTTATATGTTAGGCGAATTTTAACAAGTTTTTTATATGCAGTTTTTATCTATCAAGAGTATGAAGTTTGTAATAGAGAAATTCAATCGCAATGTGCCTGAAGAAGAGTTACTTGCTGATGTAAACAGGGTAGCAATCGAGCTGAAACAAGACTATTTAACGATCAATCAGTATGAAAAATTTGGTAAATTTGATGCTTCCACTCCGAAACGCCGCTTAGGAAGTTGGTCTAAAGTTTTGGAGAGAGCAGGATTGGCAAAGATAAGAAAACAGAAAAACGCTCGAATAGAGAACGAAGAGCTTTTCCATAACTTAGAGAAAGTTTGGACGAAGTTGGGGAGACAACCAAGAATGTCAGAAATGTTTGAACCCCTCTCCCAATTTAGTTCTGGTACTTACAAAAAACGTTTTGGCACTTGGATGAAAGCGCTGGAAGATTTTGTTTCTTTTATTGATAGTGAAGAAGGGTTATCCTCTCAACAAAAGATGGATAACTCAGATTTTAAAGTATTAACTAAGCATAAAACTCAAAGAGATGTGAATTGGCGTTTACGATTTTTGGTGATGAGGGAGGATAACTTCAAATGTAAAAATTGCGGGAGATCCCCTGCAACTGATAAAGATACTGTACTTCATGTTGACCATATAAAAGCGTGGGCAAATGGTGGCGAAACTACTTTGGAAAATCTACAAACCCTTTGTTCGAAGTGCAACATCGGAAAGAGCAATCTCTAATAGTCGGGAGGAATCTATTCTGGTTCTGACCGATAATTATTTATAAGGAACCCCTCAATATGTCTTTGAGGGGCAGTCATCGCTAAAAAACAATTTCAAACAATTCTTTGTCCACATTGCAATAAAAGTATCCCTCTTGATGAAGCTTTAACGCATCCTATTGAAGAGCAAATAAAGAAACAATTTGGCTCTGAGTTGAAGAAAAAAGAACAAGAATTGGAAAATCTGAAGCAGTCGGTAGGGAAACAGGTTGAAGAGGCTATAAAGGCCCAACAACAAGGAATCGAAAAAGAAGCCAAGAAAAAAGCAGAAAAAGCCTTCCAAACTGAACTGAAAGATTTGAAAGAGCAAGTTGATGAGAAAGAGGGCCTACTTGAAAAAGCTCAGAAAGAAGAGCTAAAACTCAGAAAAGAACAAAGACAGCTGGCTCAAGAGAAAAAAGACTTTGAAATTGAGATGCAACGTAAATATGACGAAGTCAAAAAGCAAATCTATGAACAGGCATCAAAAGAAGTCTTAGAAGCGCACTCCTTAAAAGATAGAGAAAGACAGCAGCAAATAGATGGTTTGAAAAAACAAATCGGAGAACTCCAAAGAAAAGCTGAGCAAGGTTCGCAACAGTTACAAGGAGAAGTCCAAGAAATTGAACTTGAGGATTTACTAAGAGATGCTTTTCCCAGAGACACTATTGAACCTACCACTCCTGGAACCGAAGGTGCAGATATCCTTCACAAAGTGTGTTTTAATAATGGACAAGTTTGTGGATCTATCCTTTTCGAATCCAAAGACACAAAAAATTGGAGCAATGGATGGATTGCTAAAGTAAAAAAAGACCAAAGAGAAATTAAAGCAGACATTGCAGTTATTGTTACCACCATCTTGCCTCAAGATGTAAGGAACTTCTCTATGGTGGAAGGGGTTGTAGTAATGGACTTAAAATCTGTTGTACCCGTCACTGTATTGCTCAGAAAACAACTTCTTGAGGTAGGCATGGCTAAAAATTTTAGTGAAGGTAAAAACGAAAAATTGGAAATTTTGTTTAAATATCTCACTGGAACAGAGTTCAGACAAAAAGTGGAAAGCATAGTCGAAGCCTTTGCTGGGATGATGGACGATCTACAAAAGGAAAAAAGAGCAATGAATAAAACTTGGGCAAAGCGCGAAAAACATCTCCAACTAGCCTTTTTAGGTGTAGCTGGGATGTATGGAGGTATGCAAGGTATTATGGGTTCTTCTTTGCCTGAAATCAAAAGTCTGGAGATGCCTCTTCAACTTGAAAATGAAACCAAAGACGACAATGATGAAGATTTAGCCAAAGATTGATTTTCTAATAATTATTTCTCAAAAATGGGGCTTCTGAATGGTTTATTGAGCATGGAAATGCGAGAAGTGATGCACAAAGGCGGTAAAAAATTCACACAACTGATTTTAAACGAACTTTTCATGAAAAGTTACGAGAATGCAATGAACCGTTTAAAATATGTTACACTCCCAAACAAACCTCATTTCCCATACACCAGATACCAAATCATCACCAAGACAATTAGCACAATCAAAATATTGACAATCAACAGAACTTTCCCAATTTTCCGAATCGCTTCCTGCTTTCTTTGGACAGAACTGATCATGCTGCCTTGATGCGCTTCAGCCTGAATGTATTCTCGCGCTCCATTTCTTCTAAGCGAAGCTGGATGAAGGCTCTGATCTTGTTTAGGTTTGGCATTACTACAAATTCAAGAGCATTTACCCTTCTCTTGGTTTTCTCGATTTCGTTCAGGAGCTTGCGCATAGACGTTTCAACTTCCGCAGCCAAAAGCACTTTCTCGACGACTTTTTCATAAGCTGCTGTTGCTTCATCAATCGATGCGCTAGCATACGAGCCATAACCACGGTCGTTGAAAATCTTCTGTATGCTGCCCGCTCTTACCTTTGGAACTTTGACACCCATAATATTCCTTGTCTCAAGCTGCACGTTTGTCATTGCAGGAATCGCCATTGCTGTCGATACAACCTCAATGTCGCCTTCCATCACTCTGGCAATGCCAATCTTCTTTAGTGCAATTGCATATTCTGCTGCGATTTCTTGGCGCAAGGTCTTTGCCTTTTTCATGATCTCGAAAAACTCAAGTATCAATCCATCCCGTTTCTTTTTGAGCAGGGAATGCCCTGATTTTGCGAGCTTAATCTGCTTCTTGATCTTCAGTAGTTCACTTCGTGTCGGCTTGACGTCCTGTGCCATGTTTGGTTTGGTTCAGTCCAATAAACTCATTTATTATTAATTTTTGACTATTAGTTATTTAATGTTTAATTATTCATTATTCATTATTAATAATTGATTATTTGATGGTTGTTTGTTTATTATTTATTATTTATTATTAGTAATTGGTTATAGATTATTTGATGATTGATTGTTGGTCGTTGGTAATTAAATATAATTACTGGTAATTAGTAATAAATAATTTGTTACTAATTAATTGTTTTCCTTAAATAAATAAAAAAAACCTATTGCACTGCCTTATAGTATTTTTTCTTCAGTTCCGGGCTTATTCTAGTGAGTTCGTTCTCAGGGAGTTTTCCCAAAAGCTGCCAGCCCAAATCCAATGTATCTTGGATGCTCCGGTCCTCATCCTTGCTTTGCCGGACAAATTTATCCTCGAATTCCTGGGCAAATTTAAGCAATCTCCCGTCTCTTTCGCTTAATGCATCTTCTCCAACGATAGCAACAAGTCCTCGTAAATCTCGGCCTTCAGCATAGGCAGCATACATCTGGTCAGACACTTGCTTGTGGTCATCTCGAGTTTTGCCCGTCCCTATGCCTAGGTTCATAAGCCGCGACAATGACGGCAAAACGTCAATGCTGGGATATATTGCTTTTCGATGAAGTTCTCTTGAGAGGACAATCTGACCCTCAGTAATGTATCCAGTTAGGTCGGGAATCGGATGAGTGATGTCATCTCCAACCATAGTTAGGATTGGAAGCTGGGTCACAGAGCCTTTTCTGCCTTTGATGACGCCGGCTCGCTCATAGATCATGGCAAGGTCAGTGTACATATATCCTGGATACCCCCGCCTACCTGGGATCTCCTCTCTTGCCGCACCAATTTCCCGAAGGCTTTCACAATAATTTGTCATATCAGTCAAGATAACCAGCACATGCGCTTCATGCTCATATGCAAAATACTCAGCTGCCGTAAGAGCCATCCGAGGCGTTACCAGCCTTTCAACGGCAGGATCATTTGCCAAGTTCAAGAACACAACACTTTTTTCCAATGCGCCTGTTTCACGGAAGTCATTAATGAAATATTGCGCCTCTTCATGGGTAATGCCCATCGCTGCAAAGACAACGACGAATTTTTCATCCTTGCCAACAACTTTTGCCTGACGCGCGATCTGCAGCGCGATCTCGTTATGCGGCAGACCAGATCCAGAAAAAATAGGGAGCTTCTGTCCCCTTACTAAGGTGTTCATCGCATCTATTGTGGATACGCCAGTCTGGATGAAATCATGGGGACTTGCCCGGGAAAATGGATTTATTGCAGCTCCTATGATATCCAGTTTTTTCTCAGGAACTACATCAGGGCCATTGTCAATCGGGATTCCTCTACCGTTGAATATTCTTCCCATCAAATCCTTAGAAACATTCAGTTTAAGGGTCTCTCCCAAAAATTTGACGCTTGAATCGATGTCTATTCCGGCTGTTCCTTCGAATACCTGCACAACCACAAGGTCACTGCTGGTATCCAAAACCTGCCCATTCTTCAATTCACCAGAGGACATCCTAATCTGTACAATATCCGAATAGCCGATAGGCTCTGTCTTGTTCACAAAAATCAAAGGGCCTGCAATCCTAGAGATTGTTTTATACTCTTTCATCGTACACTCAACTCCGTCTCCATTTGTTTCTCCACATCCTTGAGGAATGGTCCGAATTCCTTGGTAAATTTCACTTCCCCCAGCTTGTCCTTGGATTTAATCGCGATTATTTCCCCAAACCTTTTTCCATTGTCCAAAGCCATGTTTGCGAGTTTCGCATAATGCAAAATCGTTTTCATGATGCCGTATGTTTTCTGCAATTCTGAAAAAGTGTCGATCTCATGGTATGCGTTCTGCTGTAAAAGAACTTCCCTGACCAAACGAGCTACCTGTAAAGTGACTTGCTGTCTTTCAGGCAACGCATCGGAACCAACAAGCTGCACAATTTCCATAAGCCTGTCTTCTTCCTGTAGCAGGGTCATGATCTCATTTACTACCGTATTCCAGTCGTGTGCAACATTTTCCTCATACCATGAAGCTAGATTGTTCCGGTACAAGGAATAAGAGGTCAGCCAATTGATTGAGGGGAAATGCCTTCGCTGCGCAAGTTTTGCATCGAGTGCCCAGAAGCATTTTGTTACCCGCAATGTGTTTTGCGTCACTGGTTCAGAAAAATCCCCCCCGGGAGGGCTTACTGCTCCAATGATGGAAACACTACCCTCTTTTTCAGTGCCTAGTGGCTCAACTCTTCCTGCCCGTTCATAGAACTGCGCAAGCCTTGTCGATAAGTAAGCAGGGTATCCTTCTTCTCCTGGCATCTCTTCCAATCGAGAAGAAATTTCCCTCATCGCTTCTGCCCATCTGCTGGTGGAATCAGCCATCAATGCCACGCTATATCCCATATCCCTATAGTATTCTGCGATTGTTACTCCAGTATATACACTCGCTTCCCTTGCAGCAACTGGCATGTTGGATGTGTTTGCTATGAGCACTGTTCGATTCATCAAGGGCTTACCTGATTTTGGGTCGGTCAGCGCAGGAAATTCTGTCAAAACTTCAGTCATCTCATTTCCCCGTTCCCCGCAGCCAACATAGACGATGATATCGGCATCACTCCATTTCGCTAGCTGCTGTTGTGAGACTGTTTTTCCAGCTCCAAAGGGGCCTGGAATAGCTGCCACGCCCCCTTTTGCCAACGGGAATAATGAGTCAAAAACCCTTTGTCCGGTTATCAGTGGAGTTTCCGGCTTTCTTTTTTCTTTTACAGGACGGGGAATACGAACTGGCCAATTATGCTTAAGCCTTAGCTCTGTTCCATTCTCAAGTCGTCCGATGATTTCATTGACGGTAAAAAATCCTGATCGTAAATCAGCTATTTTGCCTGAAACAGAAGGAGGGATCATGATGTGATGGATAACGCCCGGTTGTTCTTCCACTGTTCCTAAGAATGCGCCTCCTTCGACGTGAGTGCCTGGTTTCACGATTGCCTTGAAATCCCATTTCTTGTTTTGATCAAGCCCAGGTGCATCAACACCTCTCTTGATAAAATCACCCATCTGCGCGATAAGTACCGGTAACGGACGCTGGATGCCATCGTAGATGCTCGTCAAAAGGCCAGGGCCTAATTCCACTTTCAATGGCTCTCCTGTGTTGATAACTGGCTCTCCAGGCTTGATGCCAGAGGTATCTTCATACACCTGAATCGTCGCGGTATCTCCATTTATCTGGATGACTTCCCCCATGAGTTGCTCTTTGCCAATACGGCATACATCATACATACGCGGTTTGATGCCCTTCGCAATCACAACCGGACCAGCGATCCTAATCAAAGTGCCTTTATCCATATTCTCAACTCCATAAATCAACGCCAATCGATCTTTTTATCAGCCTACGTAGGCTATCTTGCTCTGCCGTCTGGGAAACGGAAATGAAGACCGGATCAACTGAATTCTCAATCTCCAGTCTGCGTTCCGGGTCTATGCTATCAATGACAGCCTGCTCTACTATGACAATGCCTGCTTCCTTACTTTTCCTAAGCTTTTGGATGTCTGCAAGGGGATTTTCTGAGGCGAGCACTATGTGCTTGATTCCCGCTAACCGAAATCCCAGAGTAAACCCATCACTTCCCAAAACAGCGATTGATACCATTATACAACCACCACCTGGCTGATAAATGAATCATCAAGGGAAAGCGCTTTGGCTTTCGTGATCCTGCTGATGTTCTTTATCTCTATGTCCTTCATGAACATATAGCCAAGGATGACATCAACACTCAAAGGTCTCTGCTTGATAAGGCGCTGTGCTGATTTCAGCAAAAAAATCTCCAGCTGCATCTCAGCAGCACTAAGGCTCAGCGGCTGCATCTTCATAAGTTCAGCTGCCACCGATGCAAACGATGTTTCTTCAAGCTCTTTGAGTATCGTGCCTATATCTGTTTTTGACAACCTCTCGATGATTTGTTTTTTGAGTGTGCCGAAAGCAAAGAACATATCTTTCAGATTTTGCTCTTGCATTTTTTCCTGCTTAGCTCTGAGCAAAGTCTTGATGTTCATCGCATCAATTTCGAGCATGAGCAGTTTCTTGTACAATCTGCCCTCCTGTGAAAACGAAGGTATGTGTGATGACACAAAGGAAAAATAATATTTGTCAAGAGCGTTCTCAAGCAGCAGCAGCGAATTTTTTGATTTTAAGCAATCCAGTCCGGTTCTTCTATCCTGCTCTGGCAAAAAATCAAGCATCCCAACAATCTCTTCGACTGTTTCTAGATTAAGGAGCTTATCAAATAAAGCTTGCTCCTTTGGTGAAATGGGATTCAGGTAACGTTTTATTTCATCTGTTTTCAGGTTACTGAAAACTCCCCGGATAATTGTCTTGAAGTTATAGATGTCATACCGTTTTTGATAGACAATGATCAGCTGACGGAGTTCTGTTGGGGAAATGCGGATTAATTTCTGGATGTTTTTGTATATATTTCTCTGCAGAACGCGTTCAATGAGGTCTATTCCCTGGTAATCTAACGCAAGCGCATCTATTTCCTCTTTGTATTCAAGTTCCTGTAAGTAGTGGGAAATCTCTGCTACGGTCATTTTCATCATCTTATCATAGTCTGCTTTCTTTAGCAGCTTGTTGCGCATTGCAATAGTGCGCACATACGTATAAGGATATACGCTGAGGTTTCGTGAAAATACCATGGTTAGTCAAACAACATCTTCGATACGGATGGGAGGCTTTTTTCTCTTGCTTCTGTAAAAAGCGTGTCAAAGGTCAGATCGATGCATATGGTCCCTTCCTTATTTTCGCAGATGATGCCGTGTATGTTGGCTTCCTTCACCTCCAGGTTGCCGAATAGATTTTTATCAGCATTTGAAGCATACACTGCAGCAACATCTATCTCTTTCCTCGCGAGTTCCAGTAAGGAGCGCAATATCTTCTCTTTTTGAGACTGAGGCATCGTCTTGATCTTGTCCCATGCAGCATCATAGGCATTTTTCAATTCCGTTTTTTTTGCATCGAAGAGCAGCTTTTGTGCCTCCATGTTCGCTAGCGCCTTTTCTCTGTTCTCGACTGTTCTTGTCTCTGCCGCTAGCTTATGCTGTGCCGCTGATTGCATTGTTGCCAAAGAAGAAGATGCTTCTTTAAGCACTTGTTTTGTTTCTTCCTGTGCTTTTGCAAGTATCCCTTTCTCAAGCATCAATCCCTTGTTGTCAATATCTTTCTTGACCTCTTCAAGTCCCATCTTATCCCATTCGTCCCATCAGCATGAACGCGATAACAAGGCCGAAGATTACCAATGTTTCTGGTAGGAGGATAAAGAACAATCCCTTACCGAACATCTTCGGATCCTCAGCAATTGCTCCAACTACCGCTGCAATGGCCTGCTGTTGTGCCAAACCGGTGCCAACTGCACCAAGGCCGATTGCCAAGCCTGCTCCTATTCCCAATAATCCCATTTCTACTGCCATTTTCTAACCTCCTAAAGTATGCTTTTCTGCTTTTCCCGCCCAAAGGGAGTATATTCGATGCCCCCTCCTTGGTAGAATTTGGTAAAAAATTCAACATAATGAAGCCTCACTGCATGCAGGCTGGGGCTTAAAACGCCAAGCGCAATGTTGAATGCATGGCCCACTATGAGCAAAATAATCGCAACTGGTATGAGGAAAATATTTTCGTGAATCATGCGTGTTGCTGATTCATTGATAAGCACAGCCAGGAAAACGGATGCCAAACCAACTGCCATGAGCCGTGCATAAGATACCGTATGGCTTAGAATGCTTGGTATTTCCATGATGCCGATGAATCCCTCTGCTTTGAAGAGCAAAAATGCACCCAATCCGAAAATCCCACCGCCCAGATAAAATAAGTACTGGGGCACTGAAAGCATATTTAAAAGCTGTCCAAAAAACAATGCGCCCCCTATCTGTATAAAAATCCAGCTTAATTTGTGGCATACCGCGTGAAACATCCCATGATGCCGCGATTCAAGATAAAAACCAATCAGTAGCCCGAGATTGATCTGCACAACGCCTGCTGCAATTGATATTAACATGAGTGTATTGAAATCATGCGTCCGTATAATAAGGCCGTGATAAGGTTCAAAGCCAAAAAATTCCCCAAATAGGAAGCCAAAAAATATTGCTGAAAGCGAAGCCGCAAGCAATATGTTGAAAAGGTCCTTGCCTTCCGGAATTTTTTTCCTCAGATAGTAAAATACAAGAAACGTGATGATGCCATAAACCACATCCCCCAACATGAAGCCAAAAAATAAGGGGAAGGTGTAGGCCATCAGTTTTGTTGGGTCAAATTCATGATAGGAAGGAAGGCTGTACAATCTCGTGAAAAATTCAAAATTTTTTGCATAAGCCCCGTTGTCCAATTCAATGGGAATTTCTTCGTCCTCTCCAAGTTCCTGTTCAACGATATGTATTTTGTTGTTTGCTGATTTTTCCAAACGCTCAAAAACTTCATCTTTCCTCTTTTTGGGAATGTAACCGGTAAGAAAGAACGTTTCTTTGGTTGAACCAAAACTCAAAGGGGCCTGGCCTTTCTCTGCCTCGGCAGCAAAAAAAGCCTCTATGTCTGCAAGCTGCTGCGCATATTTTTTTGTAACGTTTACCAGCTTAGTCTCTGCCTTCTCTTTTTCCTTTTGCAGTTCTATGTATTTTTGAATCAGGGAATGCACAAGTACTTCGGCATGTCCCCTAAGGGCAATTGTTGCTATTGTGTCAACGGCCTGAAACTGTGCTGCATTGAGGATTTCCTCTATTTTATCCTTATGCGCTGAATCAACAAACACTGCAATAACATACCGATCTTCTTTTGAAACTGATTTTATCAGGCTGCGATCCGTGATATCATGTATTTTTGCCGTAACTTTCTGATTCACATATCCAAAATAGGACGCTATGGCCTGAGAAATGAAAAAGTCATCAGGAGAAACGCCTGCCAAGTACATAAGCTCCACTATGGCTTTTTGCTGCTCAACCAAGATGGACTCGTCAGAGTTCTTTTTCTTGGCATGCATGACGCTTGTCACATGATCTTTTATAATTTCAAGCTGTGATTCCGCTTCTGATATGGTGAGCATGGCTTTTGGTCTGCTTACTGGGGGAATATTGATTGCGCTCATCAGCGATCGAGCTTGCACCAATAAGGATGAAATTTTATCGAATTGCAGCAATGGCTGGCATAAGTCGTATTCATCCCTCCGATGCTCAACGAAATGCGCGACTTTCATGGCATGCAGAGTATTGACTACTTTTGGCAGCACCGATTTTGGTGCAATCGCAAACAATTTGGTCATTGGTTCAGGATACAGCATGTTATTGTGCCAGCTGCAAGAATTCATTGTAGATTAAAGATGCGGCAGATTCCTGTTTTGCAGCAGCCCTGCCCTTCAGGCTCTGGATGTCTTTTTGTGATTTCTCTAATTTCTTTTTCTTTTCTGCATCCAGGTTTTTGCGCAGCTGCGCTATAGCTTTGGCATGCTCTGATTCAAGCTCCTTTTTTCTTGTTTCGATGTGTTGCGCTGCCTGCTTATGTGCATCTGCAACAATCTGCTGCGCCTTCTTCTCTGCCTGATCTTTGATGCTATCAAGCTTCTTTTCAGCTTCAGAAATTTCCTTCAAGATAGTTATTGCCATGTTTTCTTGGATTGATGGGGCGCTTAATAACATATGGTATTTACTCTATAGAACCTATTTACTTTTCAACCATAAGGGTAACTGCCCAGTCCATGATCACCTCGCTGATTGTTATAAGATTCTGCTTGATGCGTGTCAGTTCGTAGCTTTGCAAATCCCTTATAGGGACTTCTTTCAGCAAAGAGACGATTTTCGCAAATGAGAATGCCTTCTTTATGTCCAATGATAAAGGATTTTCGAGGATAAGCTGGAGCTGTCCGATAGGTTCCAATAATGAATCGAGGAATTTCGGATGCTTTTTTTCAAAGGAGATGAGATGATCAACCAGCCGTTCAAGCTCTTTTGAGATCAGCGCAATGTAATACAATTCTATATTCTTGACTTTCATCGTGCGCTCAAACATGAATGAGCCAATGACGGCCTTGTCGATGAGCATCTTGCTGCGGTCTATTTCATCCTCGTAACGGTCTACCAGCTCTTTATTGTACTGTTTCTTCATGACGATGGCCAAGTTCTTTATCTTCTTGACCATGGTTTTGAGAAGGGAATGAGGGTCAGAAATAATGATCTGCCCCTCTGCCGTTATGTGCTTCTGGTCTATTTCGACATTTTCAAGGCTTATGAGCCGCTTATGGTTCAGGAGCTTGGTGAAATCCAATTCCTTTTCAAGGGTAATGTCAAAAGACGAAACAGGATTGATGTATGCTGCCACCACCAGTTTATGGATAAGCTCAGGCTCGTCCTCGCTGATGAGGAATTTCAGATGCTTGGGCTTCTTTTCGGTTATTTGGGGAGATATCAATAATGTTCCATCGGTATTCTGCTCGATGCTTATCTTTGATTTTGCGCCTATCTTGTGTTCCCTGCACCAAGATGTCGGCAGGTAAACATAATGCATGTCCCCTGTTTTCTGAACGTTACGAATGTCCATAAAGAGGTACTAAATAGGTAGTATATATAAATTTATTGAAGATGAGGATTGGTGTTTTTCCTCTTGAAAGCTTAGGTTTTGTGTTGTTTTATCCTTTCATTTTCTTTTGTCTCATTGGTTTTCGTGGTTTTTATTGTATGTTATTTTTTCTTTTCATTCCTTTGTTTCAATGCGTTATTTTCAATGACGGAAAAATTCAATACAATTTAGAAAATATCAAGAAAAAATGCCAGTTACCATCAGAAAAGTCTTGAATCGCTCGATTTTCCTTCAAGCTTCTTGATAAGTGATTCCTTGTCTTTTTTGGTGAGCGAAAGCCAATGAACATTTCGAACTGCGGCTTCAAGCCCCCAGAGCATATTGAGCGAGACTTTTGGGTTATGTGCCTTGAGCATGAGATAGGTCTCAATCACTCCTGCCTTTTTGAGGTCGTTAAGGGAGTAGATTCCAATCTCCGCAAGCCATCGTCTTGAAACAGGACCTATGTTGATTAGCGTATCGGTTGTTTTTGCCATCCTTCCCCATAAGAACAAGCTTTTTAAAGAATTTTCCGTTCCGCTTGAGAATGCGCCAGTAGCTCAGCTTGGATAGAGCGAAAGGGTCCTAACCTTTAGGCCGAGGGTTCAAATCCTTCCTGGCGCGTTTTTTTTTAAACAAAGAATTAATTACTTTTTTGATTTTTACACTTTCTTCTTTTATTACATGTGTGAACCATTTAGATGCTAAAAAAATAACAAAGATAGAAATTAGAAGAAAATAAGTCAAGAACATAAAAATTAAATTATTCGTTTCAATTATGCCATCAAGTAGCGTTACAATTCTAAGACCAAGTACAATAAAAATAGTATAGATTATAATCACCAGCAAAGTTAAAAAGCCAAGGTCATAAAAAAGTGATGGTCTTATCTTTAAGTTTAGGCCTTTAATTTGGTCAAAGCCTAACGCCAGCAAATAAAGAACAAAAAATAGTAATCCAAATTTAAGAAAAATTTTAGATATAACAATAAGACTTAATTCAATTCCTATAACCTCTGTTTTATATTCAGGTGGGTAGTATTGTAAAATACTAAAGAATATAGCAAGAAGGACACCTAAAATTGTAACTTTTTTTATGTCGGTGTCCATTTCATTTCACATATTTCCTTACCATCTCCATAATTTTCTTGCCATCAACTTTACCACGGTATTTCTCCATGAGCAAGCCCATGTATGCTCCAGCAGACAAATCAGGCTTTTGGGCAATCAATACCTTGATAGCTACTTCTAAATCTTCTTCGGAAACAGCCTTGTATTCCTCTAAGTTTATTTTTTCTTTCCTGATTTTCTTGATGAGAATATCGATGATTGTTTCCTTGCTGATCTTCTTTTTTTCAAGGTAAGATAAGGTCTCTTCAAAATCGTGATAGGATAAGATTGTAGGATCGAGCTTAAAGCGCGCTTTTATTTCCTTGGGCACTTCGATGAGGGTATGTGCAATGATAGCAGGCTCAATATGGGCGAATTTTGTTACAAGCTTGTCAAAATGCTCATGTTCTACCAATTCCCGGGCCAATTCAGCATGCAGATGGTATTTTTTTTCTATATCAGATATCCTTTCCGTAAGCAACTTGGGGAGGTTTTTTCTTTTATCGTCAATCTGTTTTTTATTGACGGTAACTGGCAACACATCCGTTTCTGGATACAATCTAGCAGCGCCTGGCAGCGGCCGCAAAAAAGAGGTCGTGAAATCTGGCTCCGCTTTCCTGACTTCCTTGTGCGCTTTTCTTCCTTTTTTTATTTCATCCAATTGGCGTTGTATCTCAAAATCAATTATTTTAGGTATGCTTCGTAAATCCTGGAATCCTTTGATTTCAGTTCTTGCGCCTTGGGAGATGGAAACATTTACATCTTGCCTGATTGTTCCGAGACCTCGTTTGATGCCAGGCAAGCTCCTTAGTACCATTCCGATTATGGAAGCGGTCTCCTTCGCATGCTCTGGATTATTCAAAGATGCATCCGTAGCTATTTCAAGCAACGGGATTCCCAATCGGTCCAGCTTATAGGTGAGGATACCTTCCGTATCATCGAGCTTTTGGCACGCCTCCTCTTCGAGGCAGATAGTTGGAATCGCAACCTTGCCGAGAGAAGTCTCAACAAAACCGTTTCTTGCAATGAGCGCGGTTCTTTGAAAACCTGACACATTGCTGCCATCAACCACTGTTTTCCGCATGACCTGGATTTCATCGACGATGGAAGCGTTAAGCAGTAATGCCACGATGATTCCAGTTTCAAGTGCATCATGGTTCATGGGTTCAGGAGGCGTTTCATCATATTCAATTAGGCACGTGTCCTGAGAATCTCCGACGTAACGATAACGTTTTGATTTCTCCATCTCATGCCTTGCCGCGATATCTATGTCCCCCTGTTCTCCTGCTACCGCGCGCAATGCCCGTTCAAATGTTACATCCTGTTTTTGATCAGAATTTAATGTAGAGCAATGGCAAAATAATTTCTTTCCTGCAAGCTGCTGGTGAATCTCCAGTCCAGCCTTGAAGCCCAGTGATTTATAGTCGATTTCCATACTTAGTTTATTTTTCCATGTTTTTTGATTTTTGGTTTTAGGTGTAATTATTTAGTAATGCCACAATAAAATTTTAATATAAAAATGATTTATCATCAAGCCTTTTATTCAGTTCACCGGCGATGTTGGTAAGGAGCAGCGTGCGTATTTTTACTGGATCAGTTTCCTTGCCGAGGATCCACCCTAATTTTATGTAAGCTGTTTCGGGAAGCATATCTTCTAAAAAGACAACGTCATGAGTAATGGACAGCTTCCGAAGATTGGTGTAAACGAAAGGATGCACTTTGCCATAAAGAGTCTGGGATGTAATCGCCAAGACAATGTTTTTTTTGCGTGCTCTCTCGATGTAAGGTATCAGGGAAAAAGTCCCCTTAACCGTCGGCACATGGCCCAATGCAGTCGCTGCCAAGATAATTCCCTTATAATTTTTCGCTGCATAAAAATCGATGATCTCCGGATCCATTCCGGGGTATATATAGACAAGCGCTGTTTTTTTCTCGAATGCCACGTCCAGGGTTGTCTTGCCATCGCTTCGCTTCCGGTAATTGTTGTTGATGATTTCTATCGTGCCGTTCATCCATATCTTGCCAAAAGGCAATTCATTGATTGGCCTGAATGCATCCCTTCTTGAGGTGTGCATCTTCCGCACTTTTGTTCCCCTGATGAGCAGACAGTAATCATCATCTGTGGTGCCGTGCATGCAAGTCATTACCTCAGCTATGTCACTCTTGGCTGCTGCATTGATAGCGCAGACCAAGTTCATAAACGCGTCAGAGCTTCCCCGATCTATGCTCCGTTGGGCAGCCGTGAATATTACCGGCTTATGAAGGTCTTTCAAAAAAAATGACAAAGCGGCAGTTGAAAAATGCAGCGTGTCCGTGCCTTGTGTCACTACGACACCTTTAATCTCTTTTTTGTTCAGTTCCTCAACAACATGCTTTGCCATCAGCTGCCAGTCTGTTGGCTCCATGTCTTCGCTCATCAGCGCTGCTATCTTTTTTGGATGAATATTAGCAATTTCCTTAAGTTCCGGCATCATGGCCACGAAATCTTCTGCAGTATAGTCTGCATACGTGCCACCAGTTCTGTAGTCAACTTTGCTGGATATGGTGCCTCCAAAAGAAAGCAGCGAAACGGTCTCAAGGTTTGGATTGGGAGGGGAAATTTCCTTACGCTCCTTTTTTTGTTGGTATGGCTCCTTAAACCTCATTTGTTGTATGTTTTCCTTGGCAATGCCAATATTGTACCCATTTTCCAGCTTAATGACAATAATATCAGATGCAAGAATTTCTGGACGAGGCATTAGAATTCCGGATATAATCTCAGTGCCTGTTTCGACTTCAACAACATCCCCTGGCTTTGGCTCCATGCAAAAAATGAATTCCAGGCTCAATTTAAACATTGCGGAAAAAAACGTATGTCGCTCAATTTTTATTGTTACGGCCAATGAATAGTTTTCAATGAGTTACATTTCAATGAATTAAGATACAATGAAAATTGGTTCGTGGAAAATCAACGCGATAAAAACAGCTCAATGGAGCGCCACGCTATACCCAATAAAAATTTGAAAAAAGGAAAGTGAAAACGGAAATCGGTTCAAAGTCTCAGAGGTAAAAAAACTGGTATTTCGCTGCTTACAACAACTCAGATACAGCTATCCATCCACTATTTCATCTAACAATTCCTAAATAGTACGCTGCAATTAGACAACAAGCAAAAACAGATAAAAAGGAAAATAACAAAATCAGAAACTGAAAACATCAACCCATATAAATCGGCCGTTCCTGCTGGATCTGCTTCGCCCTTGATGCTCTCAGCGAATCTTTCAGCGACTCGTATGTTTTCTCGACGCTTTCATCCACTGACGGGGAGACTTTATCAAGTGCTTTCTCAATGTGCTTCATGGTGATTTCCTTAGCATCCATGCTCTCGCGCAGGGCAAAGATAGCTGCTTCGCGGCATACTGCCTCTATGTCCGCCCCCACATATCCCTCTGTTTTCTTCGAGATTTCTTCCAGCTTCACATTCTTCAATGGCATGCCGTCAGTGTGAACCTTAAAAATTTCCAATCTGCCCTTCTCGTCAGGAGCAGGCGTCAAAATAAGCCTATCAAATCTTCCTGGCCGTAATAGCGCAGGATCGATGATATCCGGCCTGTTCGTAGCTGCAATAATGACGACATCGTGCATTTCCTCAAGCCCATCGATTTCGGTAAGAAGCTGATTGACAACGCGCTCAGAGACGTTATTTTCGGATGATGCCCCTCTCCTGGGTACCAAACTATCCACTTCATCAAAAAAAACGACACAAGGAGAAACTTGCCGGGCTTTCTTGAAAATTTCCCGCACCGCCTTTTCGCTTTCCCCCACCCATTTCGATAAAAGTTCAGGGCCCTTGACGGAAATAAAATTGGCTTGGCTTTCATTTGCCACCGCTTTTGCAAGTAATGTTTTTCCCGTGCCCGGGGCTCCATACATAAGGACGCCTTTTGGAGGGGAAACGCCAAGGCGCTTGAATGCTTCCGGATATTTTAAGGGCCATTCCACTGCCTCGATTAATTCTTGCTTAACATCTCCTAATCCACCGATATCCTCCCATTTTATATTTGGAATTTCCACCAGCACTTCCCGAAGCGCAGATGGCCGCACAACCTTGAGAGCTTCCTTGAAATCTTTTTGGGTAATGCGGAGTTGTTCAAGAATTTCTTTGGGAATGGGCTGATCTTCCTGCAGGCTGAGTTCAGGCAATATTCTTCGCAATACAATCATGGCTGATTCTTTTGCGAGCGAAGATAAGTCTGCCCCCACAAAACCATGCGTTACTGCTGCCAATTCCTTAAGGCTGACATTCTTTGCCAGCGGCATATACCTTGTATGAATCTTCAGGATGTTCAGCCTGCCTTCCTTGCTCGGAACGCCAATTTCGATTTCTCTGTCAAATCTTCCTGGCCTGCGCAATGCCTGGTCAAGAATATTGGGCACGTTTGTTGCGGCAATGACAACAACTTTGCCTCTGCTTTGCAGCCCATCCATCAAAGCCAACAGCTGCGCTACAACTCTTCTTTCAACTTCCCCTCTTGTTTCCTCACGCTTTGATGCTATTGCATCTATTTCATCAATGAAAATGATGGCGGGGGCATTCTTCTGTGCCTCCTCGAATTTTTTACGGAGATTTTCTTCACTATTGTGGGCAAAAATACCTCCAAATCCTGCTATAAAGTTATGGCAGGGGTCAACTCCTAGGTCATATACATATTCAGGCGCATCTACTTCTTTGATTGACATTACTTTGTCCCAATAAATATCCTTAAAAAGCTGCACAAGGCCTGGCGCGTGTTTTTGAAATACTTCTTTACCAATTGTTTGAGAATCCTGCCACGATTTTAATTCCTGCGTACGGTCAATTACATCACGAATTGCATCGGTTATCGGTATTCTGTCTCGCCTTGCGGTGCCTATTTTTTTCAGATATTGGTAAATAACCTGGTTTTTCTGAGTCGATAAGAAACCTATGTCTCTAAAGTTATCTAGATCGGTTGTATTTGCAAAACAATACCTTTTTTGTGGTCTGTCTTTTCTCGAATATATCTTGCCCACAACGCCAAAACGAAGCATAAGATACGAAAAATCATCGATAAGTTTTGGATTTTCTGAAACGACCTCAACCATTGGAGCAGGGGTTGCCATATTGAGCGAACCATCGCCGCTAATGTAACCTCGCAAGAACGCCGCTAAGCAGTTTTTATTCAGATTAAATACAAAATCAGGTATTCTTTTAGTTCTTGATCCGCTATTGAAATGCAGCACATTCTTCATAATTTTTCCTAATGCTCCGAAGGTTATGATGATATCAGATGCCGATGCGTTTGGTTTTCTGTAGATGACAACATTACCAAACAGTTTATTGCAAAGTCGTAGCATGGGGGCCTCTTCATCCCGATGCAAAGATATGCGAACTTCATTTTTAGCTGTGTATGATCCTTCAGCAAGCCAGATTCCGAAAAAAGTGCACAGATCTTCAGTAAGTTCCATCTGCACTGGCAATGATTTGCCTTTTGTTGCAATTGAAATTTCCTCTTTGTTATAATCAAGGTCTGCTTTATCCAATAACGCTAGGAAGCTCTTCACCGGAAGCATGACCTGTTTTGAGATGATATCGTACACATATTTCTCTTTCACCTTAAGAATTTCAGCAACTTTTTTTATTCCAATTTTTTCTTTCGCTTTTTGGACATACAAATGAGCATTTCGTATTCGCAAACCATAATCTTCCTGCTTCAATGCTACCAAGAGATTGATTTTTTCAATGGGTTTTTGCGGATGAGGCAATGTATTAGGAATAGCAATGTATGACTCATTAGCTATTAAATCCGATGTTTTTGTTGATTCTATACCACTATTACCTAAGGTGAAGAGGGAGTGGTAATCAGTTACTCGTATGTTCCTTCCAGACCTTGTTTGAACTGCAAGAATCTTGCCGATAGTCTTGTGTTTAATTAAATCTGTTACCTCTCCAAAGACAATTTTTCCATTCTCATCAAAGCACACAATATTCAGATCTTTTTTGTTATTATCGACAATGTCTTGGATGGGAAGGCGCTTCATCATCCCATCTTCAATAACTAAAACTTCTTCGTCTCCTGGAAGGCTTTGCCCATAATATTTACTCATGATCTCTGGGCCATTGATCAAAATAAAATGAGAGTTAGTTTCGTTTGCAACTGCTTTTGCAAGCAGTGTCTTGCCGGTTCCCGGGGCTCCGTGGAGTAAAACTCCCTTAGGAGCCTCTATTCCCAACCGCTCAAAAATTTCAGGATGTTTCAATGGCAATTCCACCATTTCCCTGACTTTCTTGATTTCATCCGCGAGGCCGCCAATGTCTTCATAGGTGACTTCTGGAACGAGCTCTTCCTTCACCTCAACAGCCTCAGGATTGAATACAACCTCGGTATGCTCAGCTATTATCACTGCTTGTTTTGGAGCCACGTCGACAACAACAAATTTAATGTCAGAGAAACCGAAACCCATCATGCTTTCATCAAGAATGGAAAAGACATCCTCAAAAAAAGGGGATTCCATCATGGAACTTCTTCTTCTTTTAGAGCCCCCTAATGAAACTATGTCGCCTTTGACAACAGCCCTGCCTAACAGTCCCTGCTTGAAGATTTCAGGAGAAGCTCTGATAACAATGCCCTTCCGTGCAGGAGCGATGATTACTTTTTTTGCTTCCTTGATCTGGGCTTTTCTAACCTGGACCATCTCTCCGATACCCGTCTTTGCATTTTTCCGTATGATGCCATCCATCCGCACAATATTCAGTCCGATATCACCAGGATACGCGCGATCAGCGATGGCAACGGTTTTCCTTTCGCCTTCCATCTCCACAATGTCCCCAGGCTTTACATCTATCTCGTTTAAAAACGTTGAATCTATCCTGACGATGCCTTTGTTGACATCATCCTGTATCGCTTCCGCGACCTTCAATTTCATCATTTTTTCAGCCATAGGGAAAAACAACATAGCCTTTTTTATAAATCTTTTGAAAGGGGATTACAGCAATGCCTCCATAATCTGAAGAACAACAATCATACAAAACAATATTTCAAAATAATACATAATTCAGTATTCAAATTACATGATTAAAGATATATCAAAAAATAAAGAATTATACTGGAGTTACTTTTGGCAAAGGAATGGGAGGCGGTAAATTAACATGCTCGCTTAGTATCAATGCTTCGATATTAGACTTATTAAGGATTGTGTTAAGCACTTTTGCCGTTATGTCCTTGGGAAGCTTCTTGGTCTTCTTCCATTCATCCAGGATTGTTTTGACCTTGGCTGCTTCATCCATAAAAAGGACGTTTCCGGCCAGGGTGATAATGCCTACCTGCGGGCTGTAGTTTGCGATGAATTTGAAACTAAAATTAAGGACCTTTTGCTTTGCGGAACTGAAGGAAAGGTTTTTCTCCTCAACAGACACTATCGTCACATTATTGTTTATGCTTATCTTTCCTTTCGAGACTTCCTTCTTTTCCGCCTCTATTTTGCTGAAGCTGAATCCGACAATGGTCATTTGTATCAATAATTGCTAACGGCAGATTCTATATAAAGGTTTCTGAAAGGGAAATTCACAATATTTTTTTGATATACAATCATTTTTGAGAAACCATGAAAAATAAGCTGATGAAGTTAGTTTATTGAAGGATTGCCTCCTGAATGGCATACTGATGAAATAATGCAATTAAATGTTCCCAGTAAAAAAGGAACAACAAAGGCATTGCAATGAGTCAATATCAATGAAAAACAATGAGCCTCATTTCAATAAATGCATTTAAATGACTCAATTCCAATTACACAAAGCAAAAATAACGAAAACGATTTCAGACTCAGCATTGTGGACGATTAAACAAGATCTGAACAAAAATCAGCGTATCTTTACCTGCCCATTGAACATTTTCTCAACCATGGACAATTCGGTTATATCATTAATACCACGGTCGCATCTCACCTGGATGACACGCGGGAAGCGCAATGCGTAGCCCGATGAATATGTTGGGCTTTTA